>Ga0302118_10001189_pt1 | contig 12803 bp, 9 predicted proteins | sample AG5_331_MG_FD_203126 | JGI IMG/M metagenome (GOLD analysis project Ga0302118, IMG submission 203126) | Marine microbial communities from Western Arctic Ocean, Canada - AG5_33.1 | ecosystem: Environmental > Aquatic > Marine > Oceanic | place: Canada: Western Arctic Ocean | collected 2017-10-01 | reverse complement strand
GAATTATGCGCCCCGGCATCCGACAGACTGACCAGAGTACCGTCATTAGCGATCAGCTCGGCCACCCCATCCTCGTCCATATTCAGCATAAAAAAGGTGAACCTGGTGCCGAAATTTTCCTCCAAGCCGATATCGAGGAACACATCCAATGGGTCCTGACCACGCTCCTCGGCGATCTCGGCGATGGTCCGGCCCACCAGACCCTGGTTTTTTTCAAGCTCGACCACGGCAATCGGTACCCAGTCCCAGCGCCCCTTGAAGACATGCTGGGAATCCGCCTGCTGCAAGGTCACGCGGAACGCGTCGCGAAACACCGGATCAGTAAAAATTTGACGCAATTCCTGGTGATCCTCGGTCGCCGGCCAGGGATGCATAGCTTTAAGAATATAGGCCTTGTCGAGGGTGAAGGTCAGGCTGAGCGGTTGGCAAGAACCTTGAGTGTAAACCGGAACGCCACGGGCCCGCGCCGCCTCGGCGTCATGCATGATCCCCGACGCCCTATCCGGCTGATGGGCGAAATGGAAATGCGGCGCATAACAACCTGGCTTACCGCTAATCCGGCACATCTCTTCAAGAAAAGCGATCGTATGACGCTCGCCGAAGGTAGCCATGAAGACGCCATGGTCATAGTCGGCCAAGACCTTCACTAGTGCCCGGAACTCGTCATCGTCGGCCAGGCGAGAGGCGATCGGGACGCCGCCGGCGCCCCGATGGTTTTCATTGCTCGACGAGGCCAAGCCAATAGCGCCAGCATCCATCGCCTCGCGTAGCAACGCAATCATCGTCTCCAGCTCCGCCGGGGTCGATGGTCGCGCCGAACCCTCGTCCCCCATGACGGCGGTACGCATCACCGTGTGCGAGGCAAGGCACGCGACGTTGGGATAGACCCCCTTGCGCCGTAACAGATCGAGATATTCGCCAAAGCTTTGATAGTTGGTATCCATGCCGGCCCTCAGCGAGTCCAGGGACATGCCCTCGACTTCGGCTAGATTGGCGATGATGCTGTCGCGATGGGCCGCCGGCGCCGGCGCCACGCCAAAACCGCAATTGCCGATGACCACCGTAGTCACGCCCAGCGCGCCGGCCGGAGAGGCTGTCTGATCCCAGGTAAGCTGGGCATCATAATGAGTATGCAGATCGATCACGCCGGGCGCCAGAACCTGCCCCTCGGCATCTAGTGTCTCCACCGCCTCGCCCTCGACCTGTCCGATCGCCGCCACCCGGCCATCCCTGACCGCCAAATCGCCTTGGATCAGCGGGCCACCAAGACCGTCGGCGATCCGCGCATTGCGAATGATCAGATCAAACATCATATTTCCTCCATATCATCATTATAATCAATGCATTATGGTGATTCTTAGACATCCTTCTCAGGGCCTAACATTTCTAGGGACACGCCTCCATCAACCTCTGAGAGCTCAAGATCCAGAGGCTCCAATTAGTACACCTAAATTTACCCGGCGCGTGCTGGCCGCATAAATTAACACGCTGACGCTCTCCGCGCCGCCCTGTGTCTTAGCAACTTGTGCCAATAACCAAAATGCTAAAATCTAAGGCCATCAATCTGACCCCGCTCGTTGATGGTCGGGCTCAAAGCTGACAGTGAATGTGGCGCGCAGGACTGGCGTGTGTACGAGGAGGAAACATACACTCGCAATCATTATACGTGGGGCTGAAGTAAGTAGCGCACCCTAGACTTATGTCCTTTAATGCCGACTTTTCTATACGAAAATATTTGGAAACGGTCAGATAGGGTCTCCCTGGTTTCCAATGAGATTTGAATTTTATCGGGAATATCTTCAGATGCCATCTTGCCGGCGGCATTCGCGGTATTTCCCCATAGGATCATGTGAGAACTTCTGTTCGCCGATCACACCGGCAACGACAGGGCCAGAGTGAACGGCTATCCCAAGTTTTAAGTTTACATGATGATAGAGAAATTGTTGAAATTGGACGATGGGCAATGCAGACGTCAAGGCACTGGGTCCGCAAGCTCGCATCGTGCCGGGAGGAGGCCTTTGCAACAATTCCCGCCGCACCTCGCAGCCCGCATTGAACGGCACTTGGAACTCGTCAACAAAAGTCAGCGGCGCGCCTTATCTTGCGCGTTCCGTCCCTCGTTTCCCAGCAGCAAAACTCTTGTCGTTGCCGCTAAACTTCACGCTTTTAATCGACCCTGACCCCGGATCGAAATAGCCGGGCTTAGGTTGCTGAGGATTACCTGGGTTAACGACTGGCGTTCCCAGCTTTTGTGATGCTTTCGCCTTAGCCCGCGCTCGGGCTTTCGCTTTGGTCATGTTTTCCCCGCCTTCCAAATTTCTTCGTGGAAAAAGATCGCACACCACACGTGTCAATATCGGCGGCAAAGCCGGCTCTAAACCTAAACCTGGAACGGTTCGGCGTCGTGCCGAGGGGTTTATTGCTAGTGATCCAACCGTGTGCGGCGTGATTATCGTGGCATTGTAGCACGCCGGAACAAGCACGTGTCGGCTCAGCACCCCTAAGGTTGCATCCATCGCCACCCGCGTCAGCCGCACCGGGACGTTTGATCCCGGTCTATTGTGAGAACAGCATTCGCCTGCGCGGAACGTCGGAGCAAGTCCTAGGTCAACGGGATCGACTCGCTACTCTATCATCATCAAATCAAGCAAACGTATCATGACAAACTTTCTGCTTGACCCCGGGCTCGTCTACTCGGCGGCTTTCATCGAGACCGTGTCCTTCCAGGTCTTCAACACCGGCAGCACTTCCTTGGCGAACAGCTTGATCGATTCTTCGGCCAATTCAGGCGGGATACCACCGAACCGGAACGAGGTCGCTAGCTCAAACTCGCCGATCGTCTCGCGGCGCTTCTCGAACTCGCGCAGAATCCGGTCAGGCGTACCCCAAACGGCGGCCTGCATGAAACCGTCGACCATGCCCTCGATCCCGACCTCCTTGGCCACCTCGACCTTCGCCGCATAGCTGTCATAACCCTTGATCTGGGAGAAATGCTCACCCAGCAGCTCGTAATGATCATAGTTGGAATAGACGAAAGTACCCATATACTGCCGGCTCAGTTCCTCGGCGCCATCCATCGTGGGTGAGCAAACACAGAAATCCGCGGTCAGCGGCGGCGGGCCGGGCCGGCCATGCAGTTCCACGAACAACTGGGCGTGCTGCTTGATCTGCGGCAACCGCTTCTCCCAAGGACGATCAGCAAACATCACCATCCGGGCGCCAATCTTGGCGGCGGAAACCACCGAATCTTCGCTTGAGGCGACAGCGTAGATCCGCTCATCGAGCGGAAAACGTGGCCGAGGGCGAAGCTCCACCCGGGGTTGCTTGTAATGCTTGCCATCCCCTTCCATCCAACCGGTGCGCAAGGCGTCGACGATCAACGCGGCAGCCTCGTCGAAGCGCTCCCGTGATTCGTTCATCGTCGTGCGAAAGCCTTCGAACTCGCGCCGCGCCAAGCCGCGCCCCATACCGAGCCGCATCCGGCCGCCGGAGAGATGATCCAGCACCGCCGCTTTCTCCGCCACTCTCAGCGGATCTTGCCAAGGTAGGATGATCGCGGCGGTACCAACGTCGATATTCGGGTACTTCGCCGTCAGATAGGCCATGAGCTGCAGATTATCTGGGCAAAAAGAATAATCGCGAAAATGATGCTCCACCGCCCACAGACAGTCGAAGCCGCTGTCGACTGCGATCTCGGCTATCCGGAGTTCCTCATCCCAAACCTGTTGGTCGCTGACGCTTACGTCGCAACCATATTTGGTGAAAACCATCTGCAGACCGATATCCATCACGCTCTCCACGGATCATCTGTTTGGTAGATTATTCCACGAACCAGCAGCCATCGGAAGACGAACGGGATGGACGCGGCTTCGATATCGCAAGACGGGTCCCGGCTCCGAGGCGCTATTGCGCTGGACGGAACATATACCCGGCTATTTCCGGCGGCGGTGTATTGCTAAACAACAGGCTGGTCTCATAGACCCCGACAACCCGGCCCTCATCGAAGAAGGCGAAATACCCGTAGTCGAAGGGCGCGAAAATCAGATTCTTCCAGCCAGCGGGAATGGTCAACCGGGACAGGTCCAGACCCAGCGCGATGTCGGCTTTGGAATGTGTGCCTTCCAGACGCAGCCGGCTGAGGATGCTGACCACGTCGTCAAGTCCAACCAGATTAAGCGTACAGCCACATTGCTCCTCGAACACCGCCGTCACCTTCGGTCCCGGACCCCATTTGGAAACGAATGAGTCTTAGATGTAAACGGTCAACGTTCGCGCCGATGCACCCGCAGAAATGCTGGTGATGCCGATCGCTGGCAATCAGCAAGAGATTGCAAAACATTAGAAGTTTTTGCATAACGCCGCTTCATTCAAAGATGGGGCGAAGGGCGCTCACGCGCGCGAGGAAGGTTGGCTCGCCAACCCTCCGCCGGCATAATCCGGATCAGGTTTATCGGGTTGGCCCAGTTTTCCCCGGTACCGTTTGCCAGACGCCCTTTACCTCTCAGTCCCGCCCGCGAGACACCCCGTAGAGATAGCCGGAATTTATCTATTTTCCGGTTGATAACCAATGTTTATTTGACGATCCCGGCGGATTGGCCTGACGCCATCGGGGATTGAACGCCGTCAGCGCCGCCCCCCAACGCGCACCGTCCCGCTTCAGCTATCACAAACCAAATATCCTCCCTCCAGCATGGCGATAACGGCTTCCGCTCCCCCCGCACCCCGGCTAGCGTCCCCCACGACAATAGGATCGGGGGAGTCGGGATGAGTACGGATATTAACTGGAAAACCAGCGAGGAGCCGGTCGCCGGCTGTAAAATGCACCTGATGCGGGCCGGAAACGGCGCACCGGTACTGGTCTTGCATCACGACATCGGCACCCTGGATCGCACGCCGTTTTATGACGCACTAGCGGGAAAATTCGACACTCTGGTGCCACATCACCCCGGCTACAGCCGCTCCGAGCGGCCGGATTGGATGCGCAGCGTTCGCGATGTCGCGGTGGCGCATCGCTGGCTGCTTTCGCAACTGGGGATCGAAAAGATCTCGTTGGTCGGGCTCGGCTTCGGCGGTTGGATCGCAGCGGAAATGGCGACGATGGCGCCAAGCTCAGTCGATAAGCTGGTCCTAGTCGGCGCCATGGGGGTGAAATCGCCCGATGAGTTCATCCTGGATCAGGCGCTGTGGAACCACTTGGAATACACCCGATCCGGCTTCCACGACATGGCTGCCTATGCCAAGGCGTTCGGCGAGGAACCGTCGACCGATCTGGTGGTCGAGTGGGAGATCGCCCGGGAGATGAATTTCCGCATCGCCTGGAAGCCGTACATGTACAGCCAGACCCTGCCGCATCTGCTTGGCGCGGTCCGTGCCCCGGCGCTGGTGGTTTGGGGCGACGACGACAAGATCGTGCCGCGCTCGGCGGGCGACATTTATGTCAAAAACCTTCCCAATGCCCAGTTGCAGATGGTTCCGGCCTGCGGTCACTACGTGGACCTGGAGAAACCCGATGAGTTGGCCCGTCTGGTCACCGATTTTATCGCCGGCTGAAGCCGCGGATCAGCGTTCCCGCGGCCCCCTGTTCAAGGAGTTCCGACAATGCATTTGATGTATTTTACCGAACAACCGATGTCGACCTACCCGGCCCAGGAAGGCCTGGATTTCGGAGCGACGGCGCTGATGTTCTCAAACAAGCACTTTGATCCGGTCTCCGGTAGCCGGCTTTATAACGAGTATATCGAAGAGTACAAACTCGCCGATAAGGTCGGCATCGACGGCATCATGCTGAACGAGCACCATAACGCCCCGTTCTGCATGCAGGCTAAGGCGAATGTCTTCGCCTCGATCCTGGCCGCGATCACCGAGAACGTTAAGATCGTCATGCTCGGCAATCCGCTGCCCTTGGCCGAGAACCCAGTCCGCCTGGCCGAGGAACTGGCGATGATCGACATGATCTCGAAAGGCCGGCTAGTCTCCGGCTTCGTGCGTGGCGGCGGCCAGGAGCAACTAGCCAACGGCGTCAACCCGGCCTTCAACCGCGAGCGTTTCGAGGAAGCCCATGAACTGATCACCCAGACCTGGACACGGGAAGGCCCGTTCCGCTTCGAGGGCACGCATTATCAGCACCGAGTGGTCAATCCCTGGGCCCTGCCGATGCAGAAGCCCTATCCACGGGTCTGGGTTCCCGGCGTGATTTCCAAGGAGACGATCATTTGGGCGGCGCAGCAACGCTATCCCTATATCGCACTCAACACCTCGATAGAGAGCACCCAGAACATCTGGAAGATCTACGACGAGGAGGCAGAAAAATGCGGCTATACAGCCGGGCCGGAGAACCGCGGTTATCTGCAACAGATGCATGTCGCCGAGACCGAGGAAAAGGCGCTCGAGAATGCCCGTCAATTCCGCTGGATGCAGGGAGAGTTCACCGGCCTAGCACATCCCAGCTGGGCGTCCCCGGCAGGCTATTCGTCACCGAGCAATCGCCGGGCGTTCGTCGAGTTCTCGATCGGGCGGCGCGAGAACCCGCGCGGTCTCACCACCTTCGAGGATCAAGTCGAGCAGGGCCGAATCATCTGCGGCACCCCTAAATCAGTGCTGCCGAAGATCCGACGCGTGCTGGAGGAAACCCGGCCAAGTATCTATGCGGTCTGGGGCAATGACGGCACCGTCAGCCACGAGGATTCAATGAGCTGCATCCGTCTGCTCGGCGAGGAGGTCTTCCCGGCCGTCCGCGAGATCGGCAAGGAACTTGGCCTCAACAGCCCGTTCGAAGCCAACGCGCCGGTTCATCTAAAATACTCCACCGACCTGAAAACGTCGGCGGCGGAATAAGCCTTCTGGGAACGGTCCGTCGGTAGGTGAACATCCTCATGTTGGCTGGTCACGGGGCAACCCTATTGCAGTTTTCCGCCTATCTGAAACATATATGCCTCGACGTGATCTCGCGCGTCGAGGCTCCGCTCGCCAAACGTCGAAATAACCCTTGCTCCATAAGTTGGTCCTCGACACCACATCCATCCAGCGCCTTGCGAGCAGACGGGGCGGAGGGCTTGATGACCGACCGAACGGTCTCGGCCCCTTCGTGAAGCCGGCCGGATCGGAGAGCCCCTCACAGTTTTGGATGCACGCCTCGCGGAACAACCTGATGACGCGGTGCCTCTGGGGGAACGAGCCCTCTACCGATCAAGACTTGTTAAGTATCAGCGCCGTGACGGCCAAATCGACGCTGCTGTTGCTGTTCTGAAGGCCGCCGCTCGAGCCAACGATAGCAATGAGTACATTTAGATCATCCTGGGTGCCGCGCTGCGGGACACCGGGTGGACAAAAGATACTCAGGACGCGTTCACCCCCCTCAGGTTAACCAAGCGAACGTGATCGCGGAAGGGCTCAAAGCGTTGCAAGCGCGTGAAGGGCTCACAACCGGGCGCTGATCACGGCGTTGAGCCGATTATTGCGCGCCAAATCACCAGGCCTTGAACACCGGCCCGCAGATCGGTCATTGGCGACACCCGGATCTTTATCGGCGGAAGATTAAGCTGGATATGCTGTCCCGATTCTTCTGCGGCCACACCATTGGGCAGCTTTATCGCGGCCTTACCGGCCAACTCGACGAAAGTTGCTTCGAGACCGTGCTTATTTACCTTCCCCGCTCCAAACAAGATTTCGCGCGCGCATATCGATGGCCTGGCGAACCAGGTCGCGACATTGGCCTCTGACCTCGCGAGTCAACAACACCAACTGGGCGAGATTACACTAGCCCTAGGCCGCGATGAACCGCGCCGCTTAGCCCTAAGACTGGAAAATTGAGCGGCGGCCCCGCCGCCGCCACAGTATTCGGGGAACACCTAACAGAGGGTTCGCGCCCTCCGAACTTTGACCACCGAGCTTTCACCGACGCCTCAGGCCCGGAACCCGTTTCAACTACGGCTCTTCCGTGCAAAAATGGCCGCTTGACCAACAACCGCCGTCCGGCCAAGCCGGGCATCGCCCCCCCGCTCACCTCTTTTCGGCCAATGCCGTGACTGATCAAACCGTCAGCGAGATTTCAACCCTACGGCGTTACGTGGTGTTAGCGACGCTTACCTTCGTGACCATGCTCTATACGATGACGGTGATGATCGCCAATGTTGCATTGCCGAAGATGCAGGGCACGTTCGCCGCCACTGTTGACCAGATCGCCCTAGTGGTGACCTTCAACATTGTCGCCACCGCCATGGTCACACCGGCCTCGGGTTGGCTGGCCTCACGGTTCAGCCGGCGCAATCTGATGCTGTATTGCTCGATCGGCTTTACTTTCGCTTCGGTCTGCTGCGGTTTGGCACAGAACCTGGAACAATTGGTATTCTTTCGGATCCTGCAAGGCGGTTTCGGAGCGCCGTTGGTGCCAATCTGCATGGCAATGATCCTCGATATCTTCCCGCGAGAGGAGCACGGCACCGCGACGGCGTTTTTTGGAATGGGCGTTGTGTTCGGGCCCATCATCGGACCGACCATCGGTGGCTATCTGTCAGAGGAATTGGGCTGGCGCTGGGTATTCTTCCTACTGGTACCGTTTGGAATTTTGGCGATCACCTGCATCATTGTGGTGATCGACGACCGCCGTAAGGCGCCGGCAATACGGCTCGACTGGACTGGGTTAATTTCGCTATCACTGGCGATCGCATCGCTGCAGTTGATGCTCGACCGGGGCCAGAGGCTTGATTGGTTCGACTCGCCCGAAATCATCCTCGAGGCGATCCTCTCGGTGGGCGCTTTTTACATCTTCATCGTCCACACCTTCACCACCAAGACCCCGTTTTTCGACCTGCGCATCCTGCGCGACCGCAATTTTGCGCTGGGGATCATGATCACCTTCCTGTTCGGCGCCATCCTGTGGACGCCGATGATTCTGTATCCGCCGATGATGCAGGGCCTGCAGAACTATCCGGAGAATGAAGTCGGACTGTTCCTGGCGCTGCGCGGTCTTGGCACCCTCACCGCTTCAACCTTGCTGGTGTTCGTCAACAGACTGTTCGACCCCAGGTTGATCTTGTCGATCGGCTTTTTGCTGCAAGGCATCGCCGGCTGGTATATGGGCGCCTTCGATATCAACCTGTCAGCCTTCGATCTAGCCTGGACCAACGCGTTGGCCGGGTTCGGGGTCGGCTGCGTGTGGGTTCCTCTCACCTTGATCACCTTCTCGACTATCGACAAATCCAGGCTGAACGAAGCCAGCGCGTTCTTCCATTTAGTCCGCAATGTCGGCAGCTCGATCTCGATCTCCTTGACCATCGCCCTGGTCATCCAGTCATCATCAATAAGCTATGCCGATTTAACCGGCTTCGTGTCGATCTTTGGTGAAAGCAGCACGGTGATGAGCTTGAAAGGCACATCGATGCCGCAAACCACGCCAGAACTGATGCGGTTATCCGGTGAGATCGCCCGCCAGTCCCGGATGATCGGCTATATCAACGCATTTTATCTTTACGCCATCATCGCTTTTTCGGTGATCCCGCTGATCATGCTGGTGCGCATGCCCCAGCCCGAAAAACCCCTGCCTGCCTAAATCACCCTATCAGTTCGGCTGGCCCAGCGCTTTGAGAACCGCCCGACCCGCCAAGATCGATGCCGGCTCGTCCGCCGCCCGCAGCCGCCGGACGACTTCATCGGCCGCCGCCATCTGCTCGGCCCGAGCCTCCGGATCGTCCAGCAACCGGGTGATCGCCAGCCCCAATCCCTGCGGCGTGCATTCGCTCTGAATAAACAGCGGGAGGATCTGTCGTCCTAAGATCCGGTTGGTCAGTACCACCGAGTCTCGATTGATTAACAAATGCCCAATCGGCACCGAAAACGGATGAACTCGGTAGGCGACAACCGTCGGTACTCGGGCCAGCGATAGCTCCAGTGTAACGGTCCCCGAGGTGGCCAGCGCCACGTCGCTGGCGGCAAAGGCGTCGGCCTTGTAGGCAACATCGCGGATCACCGAGACCGGGACCGTCCAGTCGGCCACGCCGGCCTCCACCTGATCGGCAACCACCGACACCGTAGGGATCACCACATGCAGCTTGCCATAGCGCGCCGCCAGCCGCTTAACCGTCTCGCCAAACACCGGCAGCAGCCGCTTAACCTCGCCCGGGCGGGAGCCCGGAAGAACCGCCAGCACCATCGCGTCGCTGGCGATCCAGAACCGCTCGCGAAAGGCAGGGCCATTGCCGGCGGGCTGATCAATCGCCGGGTGGCCGATAAAACTGGTGGTCAGGCCATGCGGCTCGAAATACGGCGGTTCGAACGGGAACAGCACCAGCAGATGGTCAAGGAATCGCGCGATTACCTTGGCCCGGCCCGGCCGCCAGGCCCAGACCGTCGGCGCCACCATGTGGATCAACGGGATCGCCGCTCCGCCGTTGTCCCGGCATTTTCTCAAGCGGCGCGCTACCCGCATGGTGAACGCCTGTGAATCAATGGTGATCAACGTATCCGGCGCCTTGGCGATCACGTCCTTGACCGTTTCGCGCACCCGTCGGAGCAGACGCGGTGCGTGCGGTAAGATCTCGAACACGCCCATCACCGCCATCTCGGCGATCGGAAACAAGCTTTCCAGCCCCTCTTCGGCCATGCGCTCGCCGCCAACGCCGACGAACCGCGCCCGGCCGCCGGTCAACGCCCGTAATGCCCTAATCAGCCCGGCCCCCAACACATCACCCGATGCCTCGCCGGCGATGATGTAGAACAAAGGGTCACCATCAACCAGATCGGCAGGGGCGCTCATGCCGGGCCCGAAACATTGATGGCGACGACGAAAAAGCCCGCCTCGTCGGCAAGCCGGCGGACCTCATCGCTTTCCAGCAACAGGGTGGAGCCAGCCTCCATGGCAAGTCCGCGAAACCCGGCGGCGGCGGCGTGACGGATGGTCTCAGGCCCGATGGTCGGCATGTCGGCCCGGCGTTCCTGACCCGGCTTACTGATTTTGATGAGTACCGGAGCCGAGCCCTTCCGCATCAACGCGCCGGCCCGGCTAATCATCGCATCGGTGCCCTCGACAGCCTCGACAGCAAGGACCAAGCCTTCCTGAACGGCGGTGCTCTGGCCGACATCAACCGGCCCGAGACTCTGCAACACCTCGACCCCGCGTTTAATATCCGCCTTGGCGACCGCGTCCAGCTCAGGCCCCGCGACCCGCCCGCTCGGGGCCAGCACCCCGCCCAGTATTTGATCAATACCGATGACTCGAAAACCATCGCTTTCGATCTCCGCGACAACCGTCGAGAGTAACCCGTCATCACCAAAGATCTTCCGCCCGGCCCGAAAAATCAGCTCGGCGCCGCGGGTATCGAGATCAAGTGAGGACAGGGCCGGTCGCTTAATCGGCCCGGCTATGACCACATCTTCAACCTGGGCGGCGATCATCGCATCCATGGCGCCTTGGATCCGGCCAAGTTTGCCCCACGCATGATCGTGATCCCGCGTGGTTTGCGGATCGGTGACTCCTTCGAAGGCGATCACGAAAACCGCGCCGCCGCTGTTAACGTAGGTATCGGCAATCCGTTTTGGCAGTGGGCCGCTGCCGGCGATGATGCCAAGTTTCCGCATCGGCTTAGTCCGAATCGGTCCGGGGTTGGCAGATCGACCGGCTGGAATCGGCGCGAATGAAGTTAACGATCTCCATCACCGCCGCCTCGCCGCTCTCGGCCTCGGCCACCGCATCCAGTCTTTCCTGCAAGGTCCCCACCGGTCCGAACAGTGCTTTATAGGCTCGGCGCAATCCGTCGATCTGCTCACGGGTGAAGCCACGCCGCCGGATGCCGATGACATTGAGGCCCGCCAGGCGCGCCCGGTTTCCCTTCACTGACCCATAGGGAATGACGTCATGTTCCACCCCGGTCATCCCGCCCACGATGGCATGGTCACCGATCCGGGCGAATTGATGAACCGCCGAAAGTCCGCCTAGGATAGCGAATGTACCAACCGTGACATGCCCGGCCAAGGTCGCATTATTGGCCAGGATAACATTGTCGGCGACCTGGCAGTCATGGGCCACATGGGCTCCGACCATGAACAGGCAATCATCACCAACAGAGGTGACCATCCCGCCGCCCTCGGTCCCGGGGTTTATCGTGACGTGCTCGCGGATCATATTCCGGGCACCGATTACCAACCGGGACGGCTCGCCATGATATTTTAAATCCTGAGGTTGCAACCCGATCGAGGCAAAGGGAAAGATCTCCGTCCCCGCGCCGATCTTGGTCCGCCCACCGACCACCACATGGGGGTGGATATTCACCCCGTCGCCAAGCACCACCTCGCCGCCAATGACCGCATAGGCACCGATCTGCACGTCTTGGCCAAGGCGAGCACTCGGTTCGACCACCGCGGTCGGATGAATATCCACCTGTTTCGCCGGCCCCGACATCAGCTGTCCACAATCATCGCAGAAAAGATCGCCTCGGCGACCAGGCCGCCCTCGACATAAGCCTTGCCGGAAAACTTCCAGACCAGCCCGCGGTTGCGGAGTTTGTCGACGACCACCTCAAGCTGGTCGCCCGGCACCACCGGCTTACGAAACCTGGCACTGTCGATGGTCATGAAATAAACTAACTTGCCTTCCGCATCCTCACCCAGGGTCGCGACCACTAGAACGCCGGCGGTCTGCGCCATCGCTTCGATGATTAACACACCCGGCATCACCGGCCGGTTAGGGAAATGGCCATCGAAGTACGGTTCATTGACCGAAACGTTCTTGATGCCGATCGCCCGTTTATCGAATTCGAATGCGCGCACCCGATCGATCATCAAAAACGGATACCGGTGTGGTATCAACTCCA
>Ga0302118_10001187_pt1 | contig 12805 bp, 12 predicted proteins | sample AG5_331_MG_FD_203126 | JGI IMG/M metagenome (GOLD analysis project Ga0302118, IMG submission 203126) | Marine microbial communities from Western Arctic Ocean, Canada - AG5_33.1 | ecosystem: Environmental > Aquatic > Marine > Oceanic | place: Canada: Western Arctic Ocean | collected 2017-10-01 | reverse complement strand
ATGGTGCCAGTAATCACATTTAATAAATAGCCGGCTACTCCTATGGGTATCAATCGGTGCAGCTCGGATAGTGCAATCTCCTTCGCAAAACCCATCATTCGTAGATCGAATAAGCCGACGGTTCCGATTAGCAAGCACAGGCCGAAGAAATGTATGGACTCAGCGATAGGCCAACCCCAAGGCGAATTCATGAAGGCATAAATGCCTGTTGCCTGCGAAAAATCAAGTAGAAATTCAATCATGGCCGCTCAATAAAATCGCGATGCAAGAAGGATGCTGTGGGTGTAGGCGAGGAATCGTCCAGCGGTTAGCGTAATTATCCATAGCGCGATAGAGAGATAGGCGAGTTTGATGGAGGAGCGATCGATAGAGACCTCAGGTTTATTTGAGAATGTACTTTGAATGCGTTTGCTTATCATCAGCCCAATAACTACTGCACAAAGCTTTATATAGAACACTGGATTGGTAAGTGCCTTGGCCGGGTACGCGAGCAGCAGGGCGGCCCCAGAGATGAATATGAGGGTTGCAGCGTACCAGTGAATTACGTAGAAACGGCTTAGGGCTGATATCTCTAGGCGAGGCGCGACGCCCAAGAGTCGCAATGCGACCGCGAAATTTATTCCCACGACGAAAGCCATGGCGAGCGAATGAAGGGTCAGTGAACTGAAGAACGCGAATCCTGATTCCCGCATCAGTATGCTTAGCGCTGTTTCTTCGAGTCTGGCTAGTTTTTCCAGTTTATCTAGTCCTTCTTTGTGAGGCTCTATTCATTATATGGCAATCATACTTTGGTAAGAAGCGGATCGATGAAACCCTCCATTTCATCACGAAGGTTTGGACCTGTTAGCTCCAGAATTGCTTGAGAAGCTGAGTATTCCCGATGTTGAATATTTAGCTGAGCGTAGCACTGCTGTCAACACGAAACCGTAGGGTTCGCAATATTACTGCTATTTAGGATTTGGCTGCTCTCCTGAAAGTGATATGGTAGTTAAAAACAAGGATATAGGAGTTAGTAATGAGAGATTATTCGGCAAAAAACGATCTAAAATCGCGCTTTTATGCACCGCTAGCGGCATCACTTTTAGTAATGCTGAGCTCCATCAGCGTAGCCGCAGAGGGTGATTTTGTGCCAAGAACAGCTGACCAGAAACCAGATTTCAACGGTATTTGGCAGGCAATTGGCAGTGCGCATTGGAATATAGAGCCACATGCGGCGGATTTTAGCCCACTCGTTGAATTAGGGGCGATAGGGGCAATTCCTGCTGGGCTGGGCATCGTAGAGGGTGGAAGTATTCCTTATACTTCCGATGCCCGAGCGAAGCAGCAGGAGAATAGGGCGGACTGGTTGGCGCTGGACCCAGTGGTAAAGTGCTATATGCCAGGTGTGCCGAGAGCCACCTATCTGCCGTTCCCCTTCCAAATCATTCAGTCTCCAGACCATGTCGTTATGGCCTACGAGTTTGCGAGTGCAAGCCGTATTGTTTATATGGATCGTCCCGATTTCGAGGCGCCAATACTTAGCTGGATGGGCCATTCTCGCGGGCATTTCGAAGGAGATAGCTTGGTCATTGATGTAACTGATCAAGTGCCTGACACATGGTTAGATCGTGCGGGTAATCATCACAGCGATGCGCTGCGGGTGACTGAGCGTTACACACATGTGGGGCCGAACACCCTCATGTACGAGGCAACGCTAGTGGACCCCAATGTGTATACCCAAGCGTGGACGTTGAAGTTCCCGCTATACAGAAGATTAGATGAAAACATGCAGATTCTTGAATTCAAATGTGTTGAATTCACAGAGGAGCTCATCTACGGTCATCTGCGCAAGGGTGCAGATGCAGAATAGGGCAGTATTCTAGTTATGTGATCTATTTGAGTTGTCCATACATTGAGGCCCGCTTCGCAGCGGGTTTTTTGTCGGATGCTACAATTTGGAATCAACGCAAAAGTGTGGCAGCGAGCTGTGGTTGTTAGGTGAGAGAGAATGACTGCAATTGGTCTTTCTTCCTCCCAGTTAATTCTACAAGAGAATGGCCTTGAAGGTGCGCAACGATCACGACGCTTAGAGTTTGTTGTAGTTACGGACCGCCTCTCTACATCCTAGAAGAAATTCGCGAGGATTGGGCCCGTGAAACTACTCGACTTCAGAAATTTCGAATCCTTTAACGAGCTGCGCAAGAAGGTTGGTACCCAAGAGCTCGGCGATTTCAAGTTGTTCGATCCAGCTAGTCATTTAACGGGCACCGAGCGTTCGGAGTTGGAAAACCCTGGAGTACTGCTGAAGGCTGATGGATTGGGAGTGCTGCCCGACCAGACCTTAGCGATCAAGAATAACAGAGTGCTAGCCTATATCCCGGATGAGACTTGGTAGAGGAATCATAGAGAATATCCTACCTGCCATCTAGCATGGTGTTCACAATTGGAGACCCAGCTAGCGGAGCATCCAGTACTGGAACATCTTGCTACTATAAAAGTTTCAGACGACTATAAACTGCTCAAGATTCGCGCTAGCGGTGAAGTGTCGCTGTCAGAACATGGGCTCGTGGTCTGCAAGCACTGTTTACATACGCTACGTTATAGGGACTACGATGAATTCTGAAACGGGCATAGAGGCTACAGTCAAAAAGTGCTGAATGAATTCAGTCGGAAAGGCTTCTATCGTTTCTCTCACCAATATCCTCTTAGTTTTGGTAAGTCAGCATTGACGGAAAAGACGGAGAAGAAGGCTGTGCTCAATTTCTCCCTAGATGCCGAATCTTCGTTAGATTGAGCGCATAGGAAGTGCGCGTTCGCACGTCCTCATTTCGGATCGGCTGAAGAGCTCAGCGATTCTGTTTTTCAAGGAGGCCGATGTCGACGCCTTGGATTCCTACCATGGCCAAGGCGATGAGAAACGAAGTCTGCGGCCCTTCATAGGAGTTTGTCGGCACGAACCACTCATCGGGGGAGTGTGCCCCGCCGCCATTGCCACCTCCGGCGATGGTTATCGCTGGAATTCCCAGCGACATGGGGACATTCGAATCGGTGCTGGAGATACCCAGCTGTTGTAATTCAATACCAACTTTGTCGAAGGCCAGAGCAGCAGCCTGCACTAGTGAATCTTCGGTAGCGGTTCGTCCTACCGGGCGGTCTCCGATCAATACAAAGTCCACACTAATTTCTCCGTTATCCCAGCGTGCATTCTCTTCGGCCACGGCCTCGATGGCTGCCGCCTTGGCACGCTCTTCTAGAAGTGCCAGCTGCTCACGATCGTTGGATCGCATATCAAGAGCGAATACTGCATCGGCCGCGATTGAATTAACTGACGTGCCGCCGGCTACAGTGCCAACGGTGAATGTAGTCTTGGGGAAGCTAGGAGTTTCAAAGTCAGCTATCTTGTTGATAGTCCTGCCCATCGCATGTGTTGCGCTCGCTAGGCCAAAGGCACCGAAGGAGTGTCCGCCGGGTCCGCTAAACTGGAATTCGAAGCGTCTGCTGCCCGTGCCGCCCGTGGTAATGCGCCTAAGTCGAACGCCATCTATAGAGACGAAACCATCGATCTGGGGATGGTCTCGAAAGATAGCCTTGATACCGCGTAAATCACCTCTGCCTTCCTCTCCGACGTTCGCGGCAAACATGATATCGCCATGAGTCTGTATCCCCGAATCGTTTAGTGTCTCGATAATGGAAAGCATGGCAGCTAGACCACGGGTGTCGTCACCTATCCCGGGCGCATAGTAGCGTCCTCCGCGCAGTTCGATGCTGGTATCCACGCCTTCCGGGAACACTGTGTCTAGGTGAGCGGCAACGAGCAGAGTAGGGCCGTCACCGTTTCCACGACGTATTCCGATAGCGTTTCCCTCACTATCGATATAGGCATCTTCGAGGCCGCGATTTTGCATCAATGTTAGGTAGTAGGCGGCTCGTACCTCTTCTTTAAACGGGGGAGCGGGAATCTCGGTTAGTCGAAACTGTTCTCGAATCATTTCTGCTTCTCTGTCCTGTATTCTGATCAGGCCTGCGGTGACGCGTGGGTCGGAGGAAATTGCATCGAACGAGCTTCGAACCGCATTGTCGATAGGGACTACAGATTGCTGCGCCAATACGGATGGGTGGAGCGGGCTAAGCAGTACTGCGAAACTAAGAGCAAAGAAGACTGTATTGATTTTCAAGGATAACTCCAGCTTACTAAAATATTCGCATACGAAGGCCTCGGCCTCCAGTACTTAAGGCGCGACGCTCACGCATGCGCGGGTGAAGCGTTTGTCAGAGATCTAGTCTGCACGTCCGACATAGGGGTCTATGCCCTTATTTCTTCGGCGCTTTCTTGGTCGTTGACGGCGAGCTTGCCCTTGTCGATGCTTTCATGAAATTTCTGCAGGTCCATGTCGCTGAGGGTGATAGTAATGTCAAATGGAATAGTGTTGGGCCTCTGTCTGCAAATCTGTTTTTATATTGTTCTTCTTTAGTGCATTGCTAGCTGAGACTAGTAAGGGAGACTAAGTGTGCCTTGCCATGAAGAATTGTTCAATACAGGATGACTAGTAGTTATTGACTGCGTCGCACTCCCAGCATCGCATCGAACAGAGCTTCTCTTTCTGCGTCGGCAAGAAATCGACTCTGTAGTGTGCTCATGAAACGTTCGCGCCTCTCTTCTCCTATTGCCGATCGATTTTGCAACAACATGGCGAAGAGCATCACAATATCATCACCCAATCTATCCAGCTCTGGACGAATGTCCGATTGAAGATCTATTGGCCGGGTGGGTATCTCCCGAGTCAGCAGCTCAGCCGAGTAGCGATACTGAATTGCCTTTGCTGCGCTGATCTGGGCAATAAAAAAACGCTCCATAGAATCAGGGTCCAACCCATGTGTCGCCGCGAGTTCTTTAGCATTAGACAGGACTTTCTTCTCACGCCCGACGTCCTCGACTGGAATTTGATTCTGCGCCTTATATACCGCGACATCTTCCATATAGCGCAATCTTTCAGCTATAGCTTGGAACAGAGAGGGTTCTGATTCTGCGCCATGAATTGTGCTCGAGAAGATGAGCGCACTAAGAATCACTGATAGGCAAGTTGACTGTTTTAACGGCACTCTGGGAATGATGGCCAAACTAAACGTCCTTTTGCAGCATTGGTGCGATGGCGCGATCAACAATAGAAGCAAGGGTAGAAACTGTTAGCGTATAGTTGGAGTAAACAATTATCAGATTAAAATTATCTTGGGCTTGTTCGAAAGCTGGGAGCCTAGAAGCGGCGACGAGTACGATTGGTACAAAGTAAAAAATGCCGTTCCAGCGCCCCAAAAAGCTCATTCGTAGTTGCTTCTGCTTGAACAGAAAGTAGGAGTCCAGCACATATTGTGAGAACGCAACGACTATCAACAGAGGTAGCAGGACGCTAGAGAGACCAATGGTGGAGAGCGCGAATAAAGCGATGGTAACGAAAATAAAGTCCGTGCCATGGTCGAATAACATGCCTCGGGCAGAAGCTGTCTTTAGGGCGCGGGCTACTTTGCCATCGAAATAGTCGCTAGCTATGGCGATGACAATTAGTGCCAGTAAGAGCCAACTCGTGAATAGTGATTCATTTGCTATCGCCATAGCTACTGGAATAACCAGTAGCAGGCGAATAGCGGTGAGAAAATTGGCCATTACTTACCGAACAAGTCCCGTTGGGCTTTGCGCCAGAAGACGAGCCCGATAGCAGCATTGAATAGTATAAAGAAGTTGTGCTGAACGAAACCGAATGCTGCCATCTGCCCTTCGTTTTCAGGGAACAAGATCACCCAGAAGGTTATCGCAGCGGCGCGCATAGGTGTGGGAACAGCGGCTGCGAAGAAAATAACAGGTAAGAAAGGCAGCAATGTCATTAGAGACGCTTCAACGCCGAACAAGTTGAGCGCTATCGTGTAAACAACAATGGCTGCCAACAGGGCTGGTGAGCGAAGTAAGAAGAAGGCTCCATAGTGCCAAGGCTTGGCTTGACGAAAGGCGTGGAATACTATTTTTTCTCGGAAGTTATTCTTCGGAAGAATCGCCCCTCGAAAATAGGCTATCCAAAGGACTAAGAATACAGTGGCAACAGCTGCGATATAGGGGACCAAGCCGAATACGTCGGGTAGAGAATCACCGCCGACGGCGAAGCCGATAGTAGCCCATACCAGTAGGTAGTAAATTTCGCAGAACATCACGAACAACATTACCGAGCCAACTTCCCAGCCCGGAATCTTATCGCGCTTGTTAAGATAGTAGGCCATTGCACCCTTGCCGATCTGCTCATTGAATATAGAGATGATGTAAGAGCTGGCGCGGATTGGCATGATGTCTTTGTATTTGATATCAGCCACAAACCAATTTAGTGCTTTGGTGACTACCAGTGTATCTATTGCGAAGTAGAAGAGCGAGTAGCAGACCATTAGTGCAAGCCACGGTATCCAGTCTACTGTGGCGAATACTTGTGTCATATATTCGACGAGGCTCAGTCCTTCGCGAGCAGCTGCGCCGTTGAGTCTGTAGTAAAGATAGGCAAAGCAGAATGCGGTAATAATGAGAAAAAGGACACGGCCGATCGGGCTGGGCTTTTTCTTGCCAGGCGCTACTTCCGCTTTGGTTTCTGTAGTTGCTTCTGGGTTATTTTCGATTTCTTCGCTCATTTGCTTTTCTTATGCTCCAAGATTTTTTCCAGAGTGTTCTGTAAAGGCGTGAGAGTGATGTTCAGTTCGCCATCTGCGTTCTTATCTACTACTTCGTCCATCGTAATCACATCGATCACTGTTGGTGTGATGCCTCCGCCCTTGATGCGAGAGCTTATTGCGGCAACTAATTTGGCGATGGCAACTGGGACGGAGCCGATCTCAACTCTGTTATTCATCATCGCCGCGGTCTTCTGAATGAGATCGCGATAGCTGATGGGTTCTGGTCCCACCAATTCGTATAACTTCGTTTCTGTGGAGTCGCCATTGCAACAATTTAAGATGGCCTGATTGAGGTCATCGATGTCTAGTGGGCGCATAGAATATTTTCCACCACCTAGAATTTTTGTCTTGGCCTGTGTGGCTGCACCAATCATAGAGCTGGCTCCTGCAGTATTAGGCCCAAGCAAGATGGGTGTTCGAATGACGCTCGCAGCAAGGCCTGAATTTTTAACGAATTCCTCAGCCAATCCCTTAGAGCGGAAGTAGGCATTGCTAGAATCTTTGCTGGCGCCAACTACGCTGATAAAGACCATGTGCTTGGCGCCCAGTGTTTGAGCTGCTTTTACCACCGCTTGAGTAGCGTCGACATTCGCACTGGCATAGCTAGTATTTTTATCCTCTATGAGAATCCCGGCGAGGTGCACTATGCAGTCGGCTCCCTCTAAGGCTGCTGCCAATTGTGTAGGATCCTGATAAGAGATGATGCGTGGATCTATTTGGGGGGAGCTCGGCAACGATTTCATTGCGCGGTCAGAACGAACTCCGGCGATGACATTAATATCTGTAGCGGAGACAATATGGTTCAATAGATTCAGGCCAACACTGCTGTTGGCTCCAGTAATTGCTATTTTCATTCTGAGTTTATGTTTTCCTAATTAGCATGCGGTCCAGCAGATACGATCCACTGGCGGATTTGGATTGATGTTAATGATTGTTTGAGCAGTATTAATAATCGAGAACTCGCTAGATAGCCTGTGCCAGATTTTCTAGCTTTTTGGTTCGCTGCTTCTTTGCAGCGGAATTAAGCTCGATTTCGTGTAACTCATGTGCGCTGCTGGCGCTGAGGTAACGCTCTTTTGGGGCGCTAGCATACAGTGTATTTCGCATGCGAGGCAGCCGCTCCATGTTACGAATTGTGTCTTCGATTGCCTGCGGAGTCCACTCCTGGCCATAGCTGGCGCCGGCGGCTCTGGTGATGCTTTCATTCATCAGCGTGCCCCCCAAATCGTTGACTCCCGCGTCCAGACAGGCAGCAACGCCATCCAGGCCCATCTTGACCCAAGAAGCCTGGATGTTATCGATCTGCCCGTGGAAAACCAGCCGAGCTACAGCATGCATTAATACTGCCTCGCGGAAGCTGGGGCCACGACGGGAAAGGCCTTTAAGATACATGGGTGCTTCCATGTGAACATAGGGCAGGGGGACGAATTCGGTAAACCCTCCGGTTCGTTTCTGAAGAGCGCGAATTCGGAGTAAATGATTAGCCCAGTGCTTGGGTCGATCAATGTGACCATACATGATGGTTGCCGTTGTCCTGAATCCGACCTTGTGGGCGGTCTCCATTACTTCTAGCCATTCCTCGGAATTTAGTTTGTCTGCACATAGAAATTGCCGGACTTCGTCGTCCAGAACTTCTGCAGCAGTGCCGGGCAGGGTGTTCAGACCTGCCACCATAAGCTTCTTGAGAAATTCTTCGAGCGAAATGCCAAGAGTACTTGCCCCTTGCCAAACTTCGAGTGGAGAGAAGGCATGGATGTGCATATCTTTTGCGGCATGCCTGACAGTTTCAACGATATCGAGATAGGTCTGACCAGTGTAGTCGGGATGAATGCCTCCCTGCATGCAGACTTCGGTGGCGCCTCTATCCCAGGCTTCGCGAACGCGCCTCGAGATTTCCTCTGCGCTGATGTCGTAGGGGCGACCGCGCAGGTCCTCACTCATCTTGCCTTTCGAGAAGGCGCAGAACTGACACTTGAAGTAGCAGACATTGGTGTAGTTAATGTTTCGATTCACAACGAAGCTTACTGTGTCGCCATTACACTCATGTCTTAGTCGATTAGCTTGTTGTGTTATATAGCTGAAGTCTGCACCGCGGCTCTCGAAGAGGCGGCTCACGTCTTCAATTGAAAGTTCCTGCTGTGCTTCGCAGGCAGCGACGATTCTTTGAATATCACTCGATACTTGCTCAGGGGTAACGATGCGTTCCAGTAACTGCTTATCAAGAAGCGGAATTGGCTCGGTGGCCCCAGGTGTCCAGTTGTCTCTCTTAGCAAATCCGCAGCTATCACTTTGCTTGAGTATTGGGAATTTCAGCTGATCATCCAGCCACTGGTCTGGGTTGCACGCATACTCGGGATAGATCGTGAGTCGTTGATCTAGAAATTTTCCGGCGGCTGCAGTCTCTCTTGCTAGGTTCTCGAGGTGAGGCCATGGTGCCTCTGGATTTACATGATCGGGTGTAAGAGGAGAGACCCCACCCCAATCATTAATGCCGGCGTTAACTAATTGTGGAAGCACACCTGGGCTGAGATTTGGGGGCGCCTGAATGTTCATCTGCGCACCGAAGATAAGTCTCGCCACCGCCAGAGTCCAAACGAGTTCATTGAGGTCGGGTTCTGGTGCTTGCGCCATCTTGGTGTTTTCTTTCGCGCGAAAGTTTTGCACGATGACTTCTTGCAGGTGGCCGTGTTTCTCGTGTGAGCTACGCAGTGCAAGTAAGGACTCTATTCTTTCTAGTCGGGTTTCACCTATGCCGATCAGGATGCCAGACGTAAAAGGTACGCTAGAGCGACCTGCGAGTTCGATTGTCTCCAGCCGCGTCACAGGGTCTTTGTCGGGAGAGCCGTAGTGTGGCATACCCTTTTCGCAGAGTCTTGATGATGCTGACTCCAGCATGATTCCCATAGAAGCGCTGACTTGACGCAGTTTGTCTATCTCCGCTCTCGTCATATTGCCGGCGTTGATGTGGGGTATCAGGCCTGTTTCTCTCAATACAGCACCGGCTACTTCAGTCACATAGTCGATGGTGGATTCGAAGCCTAATTCGGCAAGCGCTTCGCGAGCGGCCTTGTAACGCAGTTCAGGTTTTTCACCCAGAGTGAATAATGCTTCCTGACAGCCCTCGATGGCGCCTCGATGACAGAGCTCGAGGACTTGCTCGACGCTCATATACGCTTGATCGATTCGCTTGGGTGTACGCGCGAAGGTGCAGTAGTGGCATACGTCGCGACAGAGGTGGGTTAGGGGTATGAATACTTTTTTGGAATAAGTGATGATGTTGCCATGGGCACTATCGCACAAAGCCCTTGCCTCACTGGCGAGAGTAGCTGTGTCTGTTCTCGAAGCCAGCGCTAATGAATCAGCGTCGCTGAGCAGTGTTTGCGATGTCTTGTGTGCCTGTGTGTCTTGTACCAAAAGAGCGCCTATTCTTAAATTAGTGAAAGATGCTAGATTACCAGTCCCAGAGCTAAAAAGAGAGCAAGAAAATGCCTATAGAGCAGTCATTTGGAAGGCCCCTAGAGCAAAATTGCACAGTAAGGCTATTCTGGCCTGCGATCGCCGTTCTTATGCAGATGGTAGGGCTTATTCTAGCTCTTCCCCAACTGGTTTATGGGCAGCAAGTCGAGGCAGAACGTTACTTGCTGGATAACGTAAGGGTGATTGTTGGTGATGGAAGTGTATTGGAGTCAGGGGCATTGTTGATCGAGGGCGGCCGTATCACCGCTGTCGGGTTGCGATCGGAAATCGAGTCTGATTTAAGCGTTGAGGTGATCGATCTGAGCGGAAAAACAATTATGCCGGCCTTGATAGATACTCACGCGCACTTGGGTTACGAGGGTCACACTAGTTGGGGTGCCGAAAACTACAGTCGTGAAAACCTCATCGATCACCTTCAGCGTTATGCTTATTACGGATTCTCGGCGGTATTCTCAGCCGGTAGCGATCCCGATGCGCTAGCTTTTCAGGTGCAACAGGCTCAGTTAGTAGGTGAGTTTCCTAGCGCTCGTTTTCTCTTCGCTGCAGGTATGGCGCCGCCGGGGCAGGGGCCGAATGATCAGTTCCTGACACATGCAGTTGCACTCGAGCAAAAAACCGGTCAACGCATCCTTTACGGGGTGGATAGCGTAAAGCAGGCTATCGATTCGGTTCGCGAAATTGCGGCGAAGAATATTTCCGTTATTAAGATTTGGGTAGATGATCGCGGAGGCAGTCAGCAGAAACTAGCGCCGCAGTTGTATCGCGCAATCGCCGATGAAGCTGCTGAGAATGGCATCGAAATTTATGTTCACCAGCAATACGCTGAAGATATGCCCGACTTGTTGGAAGCCGGCGTTAGTGGATTCCTGCACGGCAGAATCGGTGCAGGTCTTGGCCGGGAGATTGCACAGCAGTTGACTGCGGCAAATGCCTTTGTTGTTCCGAATATGGGTTTGGGAGAGTTGCGGCGCGAGGCAATTGGAGTCGATGATTTTCTTCGCGCTTCGTTGCCGGCATCTGTGGCTGCTCGATTGGGTGAAAGTGGTCAGAGATTGCTCAAAGCAAATAGAGAAGAAACACGCGAAGCGGAACTGCGTACCAGCTTTGGACACTTGCTAGATGCTAATGTTGATATCGTATTAGGAACGGATGCGGGTGCGGTGCCTGATCATTTCTTTGGCTACACGGGTCATCGTGAATTGGAAATATTTGTACGTCTGGGCATGACTCCCATGCAGGCAATTGTAGCGGCTACCAGTAAGCCCGCACAGAGATTGGGTTTAGACGACTTGGGTCTCTTGCAGCCTGGATATAGCGCTGATTTGGTAGTGCTGGATGAAAATCCCTTAAATGATATTCGCAATACTCGTTCGATCTCTTCGGTCTTTTTGAATGGGAAAATTTTGGACCGAGCAGGCTTGGCAGCTGACTTCATGCAATAAGCTTTCAGGAAGTAATCGATCCGCCTTTAAAGCACCCAACCGGTTTTCGGCAGGGTAGGCCAGGCCGGCACCCAGAGGCGCGCTGAAGTTTTCACCCAGCGTGATCGTGTAATCGCCGCTTACTCCCTGCCAGGCAGAATCTTCGATTAGATAGTGGCTGATAGGGTCGGTAAGCTCTAGATTGAAAGACAGTTCAGGTCTGCCTAGAAGGTGGGTTTTTGCAACACCGATTCGAAGTTGTTTATTCGAATCAGCGAGAATGCTTCGGCATAGTTTTCTTCCCCAAGCTCGCTTCTCTGGTTGGTTGCCTGACGACGAAACGGCGAGTTGATTAGGCCTTGCGCCTGTAGATGGCTGGGCTCCAAAAGAGACACAGAATATACTTGATCTCCTTGGACTTTTAACATCGCTAAGAGTTCTAATAGTTGTTCAGTGTTTTGATAGGCTAGGGCATTAATAGTCAAAGGGCCGTGTTCACTCTTATTCTCTACCCATATAAAATGTGTTAGTTCGCTCTTGGCGTTCCGATAACCAAGGCCGAATGCATCTTCGGTCCATCCCATATCAGCGTGCGCAAATTCTGCAGCCAACACATTGACGCCGCCATGTGTTGGCCAACGATTGATTAAGGCGAAATGTACGTCTTTGTAGTCATTACAGGTCAATCGCTGGGGTATTCTTGCTTTGGTGGGGACGACAAGTTGGGAAGGCTCGAACTGTACGCGATGTTCGTAGGGGCAGTTCCAAATCCCAGTCGAGAGTAGTAGCCCTCTCGAACATGCCTAGAGCCGACAGTTCAGAGCCGGTCTGAGCAGCCTCGGCAATTAGCGCGGCGGTCATACGCGAGGCCAAACTTTGCTTTCTTGCGATTAGGCTGGTGGTAACGCTGGCAATGATGCTGAGGGGAATCTCGCTCTCTAAGCGACGCAGTGAGCCTTCGCTGCCGGCGACCATACACTCGGCGGTTTTATCTATATCCACAACTATAACGTGCGAGGCTCGCAGGAAAATTTCTAGATATTTCGCGTCATTTTCTTAATCGCGATCAATCCAGCCGATTTCTTCCCAAATGCGACGTACTGCATCTAGGTCCCGTAGAGGGTCGAATGGGCGAAAAGCATTAGCTGAGCTCAAGATTTTGTGGCCGCGCGGCCGAGTTTTTGGGTATGGCTAATGATTAGAGGATATGGAACACGAAATCTTCA
>Ga0302118_10001186_pt1 | contig 12807 bp, 9 predicted proteins | sample AG5_331_MG_FD_203126 | JGI IMG/M metagenome (GOLD analysis project Ga0302118, IMG submission 203126) | Marine microbial communities from Western Arctic Ocean, Canada - AG5_33.1 | ecosystem: Environmental > Aquatic > Marine > Oceanic | place: Canada: Western Arctic Ocean | collected 2017-10-01 | reverse complement strand
TAAAAATTGGGCAATGGTCCGATGGTTTGTCCATTCCTCGTACAACATAATCAATGCCTGCCTCTTTACAACAGTCTAGCAACCCTTTAGTTAACAATATTTGGTCAATACGCAGACCGCGTTTTGGTTCACGTTCAAACGCTCTGCTTCGGTAATCAAACCAGGAATAATCCTCTAATTGGGGGTGTAATTGACGGTAGCTATCTGTTAGCCCGAATTGGCGAAGGTCACTTAGCCATTGACGCTCTTCTGGTTGAAAGCTAGCTTTACCAGACTTAAGCCAGCGCTTACGGTTGTCTTCACCTATGCCGATGTCTATGTCTTGTGCTGCAACATTTATATCACCCATTACCACAAGATGGTCTGTGTTGTTGTATTCAGTATTTAGAAGGGCGGTGAGGCCAGCATAGAAATCCCGCTTAGCTGGGAATTTACTAACGTGTGCAACGTTTTCGCCTTGGGGAAAGTAACCATTAAATACGGTCATGGTATCTCCACTAGGTAGCTGTAACACTGCACCTACCAGCCGCCGTTGAGAGTCTTCAGTATCCCCTGGTAAACCTTTAATCACCTTTAATATTGGCAAATTGGTCATCAGTGCCACGCCATAATGACCTTTTTGGCCATGGAAAATCGTTTCGTAGCCTAATCTCTGTGTCTCTTCTATAGGAAATTCAAGATCTTGAACCTTGGTTTCTTGCAAACCAATCACTGCAGGCTGGTATTGATTAACAATAGCTTCCAGTTGTGAGATACGCACGCGGATGCTATTAATGTTAAAGGATACAAGGTACATGTTTTTAACTCGATTAAGATGATGTAAACCAACAATAACGTTGGAAGGCTGATAGACTTTGTACTATTGTAATGGAAAAATTGATGGGTGAAAACGGACCTACTTTTGTTTCCATTGGTTTGCCTTGAACAACTAACCTGGCTGTAGAGATTTGTCCTTATGAAATTCGATTTTGATGTATTTGTTATTGGCGCAGGTTCAGGTGGTGTAAGAGCAGCACGGATGGCAGCAGGTGAAGGCGCAAAGGTGGCTATTGCCGATGACCGAGCGCTAGGGGGCACTTGCGTGAATGTAGGCTGCGTGCCTAAAAAGCTCTACACTTACGCCAGTCACTTTAGCCATGATTTTGAAAATGCCAAGGGTTTTGGTTGGAACATACGTTCAGCCACGTTCCACTGGCCGACATTAGTTGCTAATAAAAAAACAGAAATCACTCGCCTTAACAGCATTTATGCTAATTTACTTAACAACTCAGGTGCACAAATTATTCGTGGTTATGCCAGCCTCAAGGACAGAAACACTGTTACTGTAGATGGCACCGATTACACCGCAGAACGTATTGTCATAGCAACAGGGGGCGCTCCTAATATTCCTGATGTTGATTACGCCAATTTACTAATTAGTTCGGATGAGATATTTGATCTCACAGAATTCCCAAAACGGCTGTTAGTTGTGGGTGCTGGTTATATTGCCCTTGAGTTTGCTTGTATTTTTCAGGGTTTAGGCAGCCAAGTACAAGTGTCATACCGCGGTGACCTTATTATGCGTAGCTTCGATGATGATGTAAGGCGTTTTGTGGATCAAGAAATGCGTAAGCAGGGAATTGAAATGAATTACCAAAGCCAAGTGAGCAATGTTACTCGCCAGGCTAACCAAAGTCTGTTGGTAACCTTCGCAGACGGCTCCAGTAAAGAAGTTGACCAAGTCCTTATGGCTATTGGACGCAATCCTCGGTTGGCTGGAATAGGCCTGGAAACCTTAGATATAGAGACCACTAGGAAAGGAACTATTGCAGTCAACGATAAGTTTCAGACTAATATAGACAATATCTATGCTCTGGGCGATGTAACTGGAGGTATTGAATTGACCCCCGTGGCCATAGCTGAAGCTATGGTACTAGTGAATCACTGGTATGGTGATGGCGCTAAACGTATGGATTACGACCTTATTCCAACCGCTGTATTCACCCAACCTAACGTTGGCAGCATAGGCTTAACAGAGCATCAAGCTTTGGAGAAGTACGGTGAAGTCACCATATATCGTTCAGACTTTAAGCCAATGAAACATACCTTGAGTGGCAGTGATGAGCGCAGTTTTATGAAGTTGATTGTAGATAACTCTACGGATCAAGTGATTGGATTACACATAGTAGGAGAAGGCGCTGGTGAAATGCTACAAGGTTTTGCAGTGGCTATGAAGGCCGGAGCTACCAAGGCCGATTTTGATGCAACCATTGGTATCCATCCTACCAGCGCGGAAGAATTGGTAACTATGAGAACACCAAGTTAAAAACACTCCTTAAACATAGTTTAAGACGCTAAGCTATTTACGCGGTAATTGATTAAGCCCCGGCAGTATTCCTGCTGGGGCTTTTTTAGTCATGTCGTAAATGATCTTTCACTGCGATCGGGGACTTGAAATTCCATACTACAAGATAAGACGATGCCACAAATGTGATGATTGCCGTGGCTTGTATCAACAGGGAGGCAGATTCACTTATCAACATGCTGGAGGCTGCTAGTGTGGCAATTAAAATTGAAAACTCGCTAGTCTGGCCTAACCTAAAACCAACTTCCCATGAAGTAGCCTTGGACTTACAAATTGGCCTGATAATCCAGCCGAATACAACAGGCTTTATGGTCACCACTAGAGTGGCTAACACCAAACACTGAAACCAAATGGAGTGCATCAGAGGAAAGTTAAAGCTGGCACCTATTGAAAAGAAAAACAACACCAAAAAGAAATCTCTAATCGGTTTTAAGTTAATTGCAATATACTGGCTGATCACACTAGAGGCCAAGCTGACTCCCGCAATAAATGCACCAATTTCGGCAGACAAGCCAATGCTGTGAGCCAGTTCAGCCAAACCTAGACACCAGCCTAAGGCCAAAAGAAAGATGTACTCGTGAAAGCGGTCAAATCGCTTTATCAGAGGCAACAACACCCAACGTACAAAACCCAATGCAGCGAACATAACTACCGGTAAAGCCCCAAGACTTATTAGCAAATCAACGTTTAAGGATAGTTCTAATCCCTGGCTAAACTGTTCGCCTAAAGTGGTCAAAAGGGTTAAAAGTATAATGGCCAACAGATCTTGTAGTAACAACAAGCCCACAACGAGCTCACCTGTTTGCTTATGATGTAATACCGTTGTAGGGAGTAGCTTGATGCCAATGATGGTACTGGAGAACATGGTGGAAGCCCCGATAATAAGGCTATCTATCATATTGAAGCCGAAACCATACCCCACCAAAAAACCTAATAGTGCAAAAGCTATCGAGCTTATAAAAGCCACCATATAGCCTTTCCTTAGCATCTGTAACAAATGGCTAGGCTGCATATCAAGGCCGATAAGAAACAGCAGGAAAATAATACCGATATGGGAAACGTCTGCTAACAACTCAGTATCCACCACCCACTCAAGGCCAAAAGGCCCCAATATTGCGCCTAAAACGATGTAGGCTAACAATAAAGGCTGGCGAAAATACAAGGATAAGGTGGCTAGCAGGGCAGCGCCTGTAAAGATCAAAAAAAATGAAAATATTACCGATTCCGTATGCATCCTTATTCCTTTTTATGTGAAAAATTTTGGACCGTAGGTAAGCCTTTTAAGTAATGTCGCCAAATCCACCAAAGTATTACCACCGCTAGTATTCGATAAACACCATGTAACCACCACACGGCCATAAACCCATATATTGGTGCTAACCAAGCCAATAGTGGTAAGAACAGCAGCCATTGGCTAGCAGTTACAAGTATTAAACCAGTCTTGCGCAGGCCCGTTAACAACACAAAGCGGCTTAGAATAATAATACAGGTTTCTAAAATCATGGCTGTGGCATACCAAGGTAAGGCCATCGCGGTCAATTGTTGTAATTCCCTATTTACCAATAGCAGTTGTGCAAACCATGGCGCCATAACGCCTACAAAAAGAGCCAATGCAAGGGCAGTAAGTATCCCCGTGGCCAAGATTAGTTTGCTCCACGCCATAGTTTTAACTTTATCTTTGTTCGCCATGGCAGTGCCTATTAGAGACAATGCAGCTTGACCCAAACCAATAGCGGGTAGAATGAGCAAAAGTCCCACATTGAGCACAGCAAAGGAAGCCGCCATTACGGAAGCCCCAAGTTGGCTTAATATCCACAAAAACAACGCTAAGTGTAAAGCAAATGCCAGTTGTTGCAGCATAGGTGGCCAAGTAAAACGTAATAACAAGAGCAAGTTTGTCATGCTAAATTGACATGAAAATGCTTCAAACCTAACGCCTCTTTTAAGCAATATAAACAGTTGCAACAAAACACCCAACCAAAGGGCAATGCTGGTGCCGACCCCGGCGCCTACCGCTCCCATTGCTGGCAACCCACCAATACCGTAAATTAGACCGTAACTAATAGGTATATTAGCTAGATGGGCAAGTACAACTACTTGAGTATATTGCCATGGGGTACCCAGTTCACTCCAATAGATTCTAGCCGCAATGCTCAGAACAATGGCGGGTAAAGCCCAAAGACGAGATTGGGCATAATAGGCCGCAAGGCTATTGATGCGATCATCTAACACAAACACATTGATTACATCATCTACTATAAATGCACCCGCTATACCTAAACAAATGGACATAAGGATGCCGTACACCAAACCTAAACCCATCAACCCCTTATGTGACAAAGAATGCTGTGACACTAGACCATGCCAGCCAGTACCCAATCCAGTAATGATGGCCACCAAAACAAACACCAGATAACTACCAATACTCACACTTGCTAACGCCAAACCACCCAAATGCCCAACAAGGGCGGTGTCAACTAAGCCTACTGCAGCTTGAGACAACATGGCGCCACTCAATGGCAACGCAATGGGCCATAAATTGGCCAAAGTAGGTTCCCGAGTAGAATGTACATGGTTTGTTTGAGAATTGCTCATGTATAGCTGCTTAACAGATGCCTAATTGGTATGTTGATCAATTGATGCACTATTATATGCTTTTTTACCTAGTCTTTAAAATGAATACCCAAGTAAAACAGTAGGGTATATAATAGCCCAATAGTTGAGCACTTATGAGTTGCTCATGTAGTTGGTAATAAAGGAAAATACAGTGGATTACATAGACATCACCCCCAGTGCCCAAGACTATCTAGCAGAGTTGCTTTCAAAGCAAGATGTAGAAGGCATTTCAGTCCGTATTTTTGTGACTGATCCAGGTACCCCAAACGCAGAAACGTGTTTAGCATACTGCCGCCCAGATGAAGTTAAAATTACCGACGAGTTCTCAGACTTAGAGAAATTCCGAGTTTATGTCGATCCGGCTAGCGTAGCCTATCTGGATGACGCCTTTATTGACTACAGTGCAGATCGGATGGGTGGTCAACTCACTATCAAGGCGCCTAATGCTAAAATGCCTCAAGTGAGTGCAGATAGCCCACTAGATGCTCAAGTTAATTACTACTTATACACGGAAATTAATCCGAGTTTAGCCTCCCACGGTGGCGATGTCAGTTTGGTCGGTGTAGTCGCAGAAGAAGATTGCAATGTGGCCGTACTAAAGTTTGGTGGCGGTTGCCAGGGCTGTAGTTCTGTTTCCTTAACGCTAAAGGAAGGTGTCGAAAAGACCTTAATGGAAAGAATTCCTGGCATTGGTGCGGTTCGCGATGTCACAGACCACTCAAATACCGAAAATGCCTACATGTAGAGTGTAGAGCTTTTCTTAAAGCAAAAAAACCAGCTCTAATTGCTGGTTTTTTTGCTCTGAAGGAGGCTTTAAGCTACCCGAGGTCGTTTAGGTAATCTCTGCTTCAATTTGCTGGCGAGTTCACGCATGCTCGTTTCTGTTGTATCCCAATCTATACAAGCGTCAGTTACTGAGACTCCGTATTGCAATTCAGATAAGTTTTGTGGAATAGATTGGTTACCCCAGTTAATGTTACTTTCAATCATGAGGCCAACTATAGAGTCATTGCCTTCATTAATTTGTTGCGCAATATTATCCATTACCAAAGGCTGGATAGAGGGGTCTTTACTCGAGTTAGCATGGCTACAGTCCACCATGATATTGCCAGACAAACCATCTTTTGCAAGCGCTTGTTCGCACAGGGCTACATTCACCGAATCATAGTTTGGTTTACCACCACCTCCACGAAGCACTACGTGGCCATACTGATTTCCACTAGTGCGAGTGATCGAGACTTGGCCATGGGGGTTGATGCCTAAAAACGAGTGGGGTGATGCCATAGATTCGAGCGCATTAAAGGCAACCGTTAACCCACCGTCAGTGCCATTTTTAAAACCAATCGGACAGGATAGGCCAGACGACATTTCGCGGTGGGTTTGAGATTCTGTGGTACGTGCGCCTATAGCTGCCCAACTCCACAAGTCTGATTGATATTGAGGTGAAATAGGGTCTAGTGCTTCTGTAGCCAACGGTAAACCCATAGCCGATAAATCAAGCATAAGCTTACGGCCAATGTGTAAACCTGTTTCAATATCAAATGTACCGTCTAGGTGAGGATCATTAATAAGTCCTTTCCAACCGACTGTAGTACGCGGCTTTTCAAAATAAACCCTCATGACGATGTAAAGAGTGTCTTTCAGCTCGCTGGCTAATTCTACCAAGCGGCGTCCATAATCTAAAGCAGCTTCCGTATCGTGAATAGAGCAGGGGCCTATTACCACAAATAAACGGTGGTCTTTACCATCTAAAATATTCTTTATGGTTTGACGAGCCTGCATTACACCATCAGCAATCATACTGGTGGTGGGTAGTTGATTTTTTAGATCCTCAGGGGATGTAAGAACCTGTTGGCTGGCAATATTCAGGTCTTCGATGCGACGGTCTGTCATAGTGTGTCTCAATAAAATAACTAATAGTAAATAATGGTAAAAGATTGGCTTAAGACAAGGTCTAAACGCTATAATCAAGCCGTCCTTTGTAACACAAATAAAGGCCCACAAACAAATGAATCTCACCTAAATCGTGTTTGAGAGAAAAGGATCATGGCAATACTGGGTATAAATAGTCGTTCAATCTTCATTGGAGAAACACTTGCTGTGTTCATAGGGTTGCTTTTGTCGATGCAAATCCAAGCAGGATTATTCAATACTGTCGAACACCCACTGCCGGCAGAGCAAGCTTTCGTTGTGAGCGGGCAACAAAATAATGACCAAGTTGACATTCTTTGGACCATTGCTGAAGACTATTACCTGTATCAAGACAAATTGGCTTTTACCACATCTAATAATCAGCCTCTAGAGCAGGTCGTGTTGCCTCCATCTGTGGTGAAGGATGATCCCTTATTTGGCACTACAATGGTTTATTACAAGGAGCTCCATGTAACGGGTGTATTACCCAACACGCCCACCGCCGCAACTCACCTCACTATTTATTACCAAGGCTGCTGGACTGGAGGTGTTTGCTACCCCCCACAAAGTACGACCATTCCACTTACTGCTACCAGCATTGCTACGGCAGTTAGCCAGCCATTAGAGATACAAGCTACAGACTGGTCAAAAGCTAGTGGCACTAATGCCAATTGGTTCATACAAAATCTCGAAAACACGTCTCTTGCGACCTTGTTAGTCATTTTCTTCTTTGCCGGTCTGGCTTTAGCGTTTACGCCATGTGTATTACCTATGGTGCCTATTTTGTCGAGCATTATTGTGGGCCTTAATTCCAAACCAGGACCAGCCAAAAGCTTTTTATTATCCCTCATTTATGTGTTATCTATGGCAGCAACATATAGTGTGGCCGGAGTCGTTGCAGGACTAAGTGGTGCAAACGTACAAATTGCATTACAACACCCTGCAGTAATAGGCACCACAGCTGCATTGTTTGTGCTCTTTGCTGTGGCTATGTTTGGCTGGGTCAATGTGCAAATGCCACAATCTATACAAAAAAAAATAAATTCGATTAGCGATAACCAATTAGGCGGTCAATATACCGGTGTAGCAGTCATGGGCATATTGTCTGCGCTAGTGGTAGGACCTTGTGTAGCGGCACCGTTAGCTGGAGCGCTATTATTCATCGCCCAAACTGGGAATGCAGTCACCGGTGGCTTTGCCTTGTTTGTTATGGGTTTAGGTATGGGCGTGCCATTGCTATTGGTGGGAACTTCAGCGAGCAAATGGATTCCCAAAACGGGTCCATGGATGCAGCGAATAAAAGTTTGTTTTGGTTTTTTAATGTTGTTAATGGCCCTATGGATGACCGACCGGGTTTGGCCAGAGGCAACTCTTATGCTGGTTGCACTTATAGCCATTATTATCGCCCTGGTGTTGGCCTTACATCATCGCTGGCAACCGCCTTTAGAGACAGTATCTGCTGCGCTAATAAGCTATACATTCGCGATGTTTTTAGGTCTTTACGGAATCGTCTTGGCTGTAGGGCAGATCGCTGGCACAGGGAGCCTATTGCAACCGTTGGGTGAACTGGTTGACGGCAAAACCAACAGCATGGTTCAGGGCAGGGTGCCCACGTTGAATTTCACTAAAATTTTGCCTGATGCGCTAGCGCCTTTGTTACAGCAAGCAAAACTGGATAAGCAGCCTGTAATGTTAGATTTCTATGCTGACTGGTGTATTTCCTGTAAAGAATTAGATAGCTTTGTGTTTACCGATGATCGCGTGAAACTTGCCTTGGCGGATTTCAAGGTGGTTAAAGTAGATGTCACTGTTAACAGCCTGGCAGCACAGCAACTGATGCAGGGTATGCGTTTGGTAGGGCCTCCAGCACTTGTGTTTTACGATGCACAAGGCCAGCTGTATTCAGAAACAGTTGTTGGTGTTCCAGCCATAGATGATTTAGTTAACCTCTTGCAAAAGGTTAATGCGCTGTAACTATACTCATATGCTTTTTTGTTATATGTGTTACTATTTGCAGATAATCTTATACGGTATAACGTGTTTATGAAGTTACAACAGCTAAAATACATCTGTGAAGTGGAAAAACACAACCTCAACGTGTCGGCTACAGCCCAGAGTTTATTTACATCGCAGCCAGGCATAAGTAAGCAGATTCGCCTACTAGAAGATGAGCTAGGAGTAGAAATTTTTTCTAGAAGTGGCAAGCATCTCACTCACGTTACACCTGCAGGAAAATCCATTTTAGAGTCAGCTAACGATGTCCTTTTAAAGGTCGATGGTATTAGACGTAAGGCTCAAGAATACACTGATGAAACTAAAGGCTCTTTGTCTATTGCCACAACCCACACCCAAGCACGTTATGCATTGCCTAAGGTAATCAATAACTTTATTGGCCAGTACCCTGATGTATCATTACATATGCAACAGGGCACACCTAAACAAATAGCTAGTTTGGCCTCAGATGGCCAAGTGGATTTTGCTATTGCTACCGAAGCCATAGATCAATTCAGTGATTTATTGATGATGCCTTGTTATCACTGGAACCGATCTGTCGTTGTGCCTAAAGACCACCCCCTAGCCCAGGTAGAAAAGTTGTCTTTAGAAGAGCTAGCAAGACACCCTATTGTTACTTATGTATTTGGTTTCACTGGACGTTCTAAACTGGACGACGCTTTTAATATTGCCAATCTAGAGCCAAAAGTAGTTTTTACTGCGGTCGATTCGGATGTTATTAAGGCTTACGTTAGGCTAGGTCTTGGAGTGGGTATCATTGCGTCTATGGCATATGAATCTGAACTGGATGGCGATTTAGTGGCGTTGGATGTAAGTCATTTGTTTGCTCATAGCACCACAAATATTGGCTTTAGAAGGGGTACTTTCCTACGGGGTTATATGTACGATTTTATAGAAGCCTTTGCACCCAACCTCACCAAAAGCAAAGTAAATGAAGCCCAAAAATGCCACACGCAACAAGAACTTGATGCCTTGTTTGAGCCTAAAACACTACCTATAAGGTAAGTAGTTAAAGCACCTCTGATTCAAAGTTTACTCAAACCATTAAGCAGGTTATTTACCTTATCAAAGGTTTCTTGGTATTCAGAGTCGCATTCAGAATCTGCTACTAAGCCACCTCCGGCCCAACAATAAATATGGCCGCCGCCATCACCCTTCGCATTAGTGACTAAAGTCCGAATACAAATATTAGTATCCATACGGCCATTGCTACTTATGTAACCAATAGAACCCGTGTAACTACTTCGGCGATGAGGTTCTAATTCTTCAATAATCTCCATAGCACGCAACTTAGGCGCTCCGGTGATCGAACCACCTGGGAAAGCACCTCTTAACAAAGGTAAAATCTGTTCGCTAGATTCCAACTCTCCAGTAACTGTAGTGACAAGGTGATGTACGTTACTGTAGCTCTCAATGGCAAATAAACTAGGCACCTTTACAGAAAATGGCAGGCAATGTTTGCTCAGGTCGTTTCGAAGTAAATCAACGATCATTACGTTTTCAGAACGGTCTTTTGGACTTGCCGCCAACTCTTCGTATAACTGCTGGTCTTCAGCGTCTGTTTTGCCTCTTGGGCGGGTGCCTTTAATCGGTTTAGTTTCTACCTTGCAATTATCCACCTGTAAAAACCGTTCTGGTGACAAGCTCAGTAAGGCACCTTCTGATGTTTCCATATAGGCACTGAATGGAGTAGGGGATACCAGCCGAAGCTGTTTATAGGCCTGCCATGGATTACCTTTATATGGCGCATCGAAACGTTGAGCCAAACAGACCTGATAACAGTCTCCAGCATGAATATAATCAATGACACGGTGGAACTTTTCAGCATATTGTTCTTGTGTCATGTTCGATACAAAGTCCCGTTTGAGACTGAAGTCTTTGTCTACTATGGGTTTAGCTTGAAGAATATCGGCCATTAAGGCTTGGCTGCTTAATTCATCAAGCTGGCTTACCAAATAGCTAGTTTGTAACTCATGGTCGGTAATAATGGCCCAAGGGTAAATACCTATGCACAGGTGTTCCATTGCTATGTCTGCCGCCGCAATTACTGGCAGAGTTTCTATGGAGCGGCCTAGGTCAAAACCAAATAGTCCTGCAGCACCACCAGTAAAAGGAATGCCTTGGGCTTGGGCCAGTTTGCTCGTATCGGCCAGCAACTCACCTTGCAATTCACCAATTAAATCAAAAGGGTCTATATCCATTACTTTAATAGCGTTGTTTTGCTCAACTTTAGTCACACCGTCTTTATGGCTAATCACAGCCAGTGGTGCAGCCATGGCGATATCGTAACGACCAAAATGACTCGCTGGGCGGCTAGAATCCAATAACAAAGGCATCGAAAGATGCCGTATGGCTTCAAAGTAATGACAGGCATTTTCTACGAAAGGTAGGTTGGCTATATACACAGTAACGATCTTAAGACTTATAGAGGAGGTATTCTAACTGTCCAAAGGGAGTGGCACTAGGGCTTTACTCTAATTAACAGCATAAACTCAATATTATCAAAACCTAAATAACATCCTGTATGGCAATATTGTCTACAATATTAGATCAATGTCTAATTTGATCTCCATAATTAGGTGGATTATAATACATTCACTCCAAATGTGTAGACAATCAATTATGCAGGAAGAAATAACAACCTTAGCTAAACAAGTGTGCGAGCGTATCGTAAAAGATATTATTACTGGCACCATTGCCCAAGGCCAAAAGCTTAATGAGCCTGAACTCGCCCGTATTCACGGTATAAGCCGCGGCCCCCTGCGAGAAGCCATGAGTCGGCTTGAATCTATGCGTTTGATCACCCGCACGCCTAATGTCGGTGCGAGGGTAGTAAAGCTATCTTACCAAGAGTTGTTAGAAATTTATCAAATACGCGAATCTTTAGAGGGTTTGGCTGCCAAGCTTGCGGCTCAAGCGATGTCATCAGAAGAAAAATCTAACCTTAGATTACTACTTAATAGCCATCGTAAGCACATTCTAGACACTCAAGGCCAATCTTACTTTCAGCAGGAAGGCGATGTGGATTTTCATTACTGCATCGTTCACGGCAGTAAAAATAAGCGCCTGATTGACATGCTCGCCGGAGATTTGTATCAACTCGTACGCATGTACAGGTACCAATTTAGCCTGTCTAGTAACCGACCTCAACAAGCCTTAAAAGAGCACGACCAAATTTGTAGCGCTATTGAAGAAGGTGATGGGGAATTAGCCGAATGGCTTATGAAGCGTCACATCAATAACGCTCGACAGAACATCATGCAACGCATGCAAATACAATCAACCACCCAGGATGTAAATGACCAATGAGCAAGACTACTAGAATGAGCCAAGGTGCTAAATTCCGCGCGGCGATCAGCAATAATGATCCATTGCAAATCGTCGGCACTATTAACGCCTACAGTGCGATGATGGCAGAAAAAGTTGGCCATCACGCTATTTACCTGTCTGGTGGCGGAGTAGCTAATGCCTCGTATGGTTTGCCAGATCTAGGCATGACTAGCCTTAACGATGTGTTAGCAGATGCTAGACGGATCACAGCAGCCAGCGAACTGCCTTTATTAGTGGATATTGATACAGGCTGGGGTGGGGCTTTTAATATTGCCCGCGCCATTAAGGGCATGGAATCTGCCGGCGTTGCTGCAGTGCACATTGAAGACCAAGTGGCGCAAAAGCGCTGTGGCCATCGACCTAATAAAGAAATTGTATCTACCCAAGAAATGGTAGACCGGGTTAAAGCCGCTGTAGATGCTCGTGTTAATGACGAGTTTTTTATCATGGCTCGAACCGACGCCTTCCAAAAGGACGGCTTACAAGCTGCTATTGACCGTTCTCAAGCATGTATAGAAGCAGGTGCCGACGGCATTTTTGCTGAAGCCGTGCACGAACTCACCGATTATGAAGCATTTGCGAAGGCTATATCT
>Ga0302118_10001185_pt1 | contig 12807 bp, 12 predicted proteins | sample AG5_331_MG_FD_203126 | JGI IMG/M metagenome (GOLD analysis project Ga0302118, IMG submission 203126) | Marine microbial communities from Western Arctic Ocean, Canada - AG5_33.1 | ecosystem: Environmental > Aquatic > Marine > Oceanic | place: Canada: Western Arctic Ocean | collected 2017-10-01 | reverse complement strand
TGATATGAAGGACGACATGGAGTCGCTTATTCATCATTTTAAGTTATTTACAGAAGGTTACTGCTTGCCCGAAGGCGAAGTGTACTCGGCCATTGAACACCCGAAGGGTGAATTTGGTATTTACCTAGTTTCTGACGGCGCCAACAAGCCATACCGCATCAAGATACGCGCGCCAGGCTTTGCGCATTTAGCAGCAATGGATGAAATGGCTAGAGGTCATATGCTCTCCGACGTCGTTACAATCATCGGCACGCAAGATATAGTTTTTGGAGAAATTGACCGATGAACAACTTTGTCTTTTTACCTTTTGCTGCGTTATATTTCCAAAATACTCAAGCACATAGCTTTTGCTATGCTCCATCGGATTTTTTACAATATGTCTTGCACAAGGCAAAGATACTCGTTTTTAGGATTGGAGGTTTTGTCTAATGATTTCGGATAAAGCAAAACAACAAATTGACTCTTGGGTGGCTAAGTATCCTGCTGACCATCAAAGTTCAGCTGTGATGGAGGCCTTGAAAATTGTCCAACATGAGAACGACGGAACTTTAACCAGTGAGTTAATCCAAGCGGTTGCTGATTACTTAGAAATGCCTGTCATCTGCGCTCAAGAAGTGGCCACTTTTTACGAAAATTACAATCACAAGCCGGTGGGTAAACACGTCATTCGTTTTTGTCATAATATTTCGTGCATGCTCAATGGTGCTGACGACTTGATCTCTTATTTAGAGACAAAAACAGGCGTAAAAACAGGTGAAGTAAGTGAAGATGGTTTGGTCAGTGTTAAAAAGGTAGAGTGTTTGGGGGCGTGTGTTGGTGCACCAATGTTCCAAATTGGTGACCAATATTATGAGAACCTAACACCACAAAAAATTGATGATATTTTGGATGGACTTAGGAGTAAGGTAAAGTGAACGAGGTCTGTTTCAAAAATATAGATAAAGAAAACCCATCAAGTTTAGCGACTTACGAAGCGACAGGTGGTTATAGCGTTTGGCGGAAAATTCTTCATGGCGAGCTATCGCAAGAGGCGATTTTGGCCGAATTAAAAACGTCTGGTCTAAGGGGGCGGGGTGGAGCTGGTTTCCCAACAGGTCTTAAGTGGAGCTTTATGCCTCGCAACCAAGATGGGCAGAAGTACGTTGTTTGCAATTCTGACGAAGGCGAGCCAGGCACTTGTAAAGACAGAGATATTCTAAGGTTTAATCCACATTCAGTGATTGAAGGTATGGCGATTGCCGGTTATGTGATGGGCGCTACTGTGGGCTACAATTACATTCGTGGCGAGTTTATGGAGCCTTATTATCGCTTTGAAGAAGCTTTAAAAGAGGCTTACGATGCCGGACTTTTAGGGCGTGACATTGGCGATAGCGAAGTCAATTTTAACTTGCATACTCACTTGGGTGCAGGCGCTTATATTTGCGGTGAAGAGACGGCATTATTAGAGTCGCTCGAGGGTAAAAAAGGTCAGCCAAGATTTAAGCCACCGTTTCCAGCCAATGTTGGACTTTACGGTATGCCAACAACGATTAACAATACTGAAAGCTTTGCCTCTGTGCCAGATATTTTGGCACGTGGCGGTCAATGGTTTGCCGATTTAGGCGTGCCAAATTCGGGTGGTTGTAAATTATTCTCGGTGACGGGGCACGTAACCAAACCAGCGAATTTCGAGATCCCAATGGGCACACCATTTTCTGAGTTATTGGAAATGGCTGGTGGCTTGCGAGAAGGCAGAACGTTGAAAGCAGTTATCCCAGGCGGTTCTTCAACGCCAATACTGCCAGCAGATGATGCGATGAAAATGACAATGGATTATGACTCCATTGAACAAGTAGGTTCTATGCTGGGCGCAGGCTCGGTGATTGTTATGGACGACACAACATGTATGGTAGCGACCTTAACGCGTTTGGCGCACTTTTATTACGACGAATCATGTGGACAATGTACACCTTGTCGAGAGGGTACCGGTTGGATGTATCGCGTATTAAAACGTATCATGGACGGTCAAGGTAAGACAGAAGACTTGGATTTATTAATGAGTGTTCAAGACAAAATTATTGGTAATACGATTTGTGCATTAGGCGATGCAGCAGCGATGCCTGTAGAAAGTTTTATTAGACATTTTAGAGACGAGTTTGAGTACTACATCAAACACGGCAAGAGTATGGTTCAAACGGTGAAGAGCGATGGTTGATATTGAAATAGAAATTGATGGTAATGTCGTTCATGGCCACTCTGGTGAGTCGATTATTTCGATTGCCGACAGAGAAGGCATTGATATTCCTCGTTTTTGCTATCACAAGAAATTATCAGTAGCGGCTAATTGTCGTATGTGCCTTGTCGATGTTGAGGGTAATCCGAAACCACAACCAGCTTGTTCGACGCCAGCGTCAGCGGGTATGAGAGTCCATACAAATAATGAAAAAGCCAAAGCATCACAAAAAGCAGTGATGGAGTTTTTACTCATTAACCACCCGCTGGATTGCCCAATTTGCGATCAAGGCGGTGAGTGTGAACTGCAAGATGTGGCGATGGAGTACGGCTCGGACGTTTCTAAATTTAATGAAGGAAAGCGCATTGTTGCTGACAAGGGTATTGGAGCATTAATTCAAACTGATATGACACGCTGTATTCACTGCACACGTTGTGTGCGTTTTGGTGCAGAAGTGGCAGGCATTGTTGAAATGGGCGCAACCGGTCGCGGTGAAGATCTAAAAATTGAGCCTTTCTTAAGTGAAGGTATTCAGTCAGAACTTTCGGGCAATATGATTGATGTTTGTCCAGTGGGTGCGTTGACTTCAAAACCATTCCGTTATGAAGTGCGTTCGTGGCAAATGAATTCTGTTGCGAGTGTTGCACGCCATGATTTAGTTGGTTCCAATGTTTTCACTCAAACACACAAAGGCAAAGTCAAACGTGTTGTGGCTAGAGATAACGAGAGTGTCAATGAAACTTGGATCTCAGACAGAGATCGCTTTTCATACGAGGGTCTTACAAACGATAATCGTGCTTTTACGCCTAAAATTAAGGTGAAAGGCGAATGGCAAGAGACCTCTTGGGAGGCGGCGCTTGAAGCGGCAACAAGTGGCATTAAAAAGAATGCAACTGAGTCGACGAGCTTTGGCGCTCTGGCGTCAAAGAATGCAACATTGGAAGAGTTGTATTTATTGCAAAAACTAACACGTGAACTTGGCTCTGAAAACTTAGACACTCGTCTAGATGTTGTTAATCCTAGTAGTGCAAGCGCATTAGAGACTAATATCTCTTTGGCGGAATTAGAGACCATCGACCATGCGTTAATCGTTAACTCATACTTGCGTTTAGAGCAGCCGATGATTAACCATCGTATTAGAAAAGCCACCCTACAAGGCGCCAAAGTTTCTACTGTAAATGCCAAAGCGTTTGATTTTAATTATCGAGTTTCTAATAGCGTATTGAGCGCACCACAGAATACGGTTGCGACACTCTCAAGTGTTTTAAAGGCTTTATTAGAGACAAATTATCAGGCACTGCCAGACTATTTAAAGAGCGTGAAGGTTGATCAAGCGCAGGCTGATATTGCCAACACACTGTCAGCTGCCGATAATGCAGTTGTGGTATTGGGCGAGCAGGTTAACAGCAATCCTTGCGCAGATCAAGTGGCTAAACTTGTAGAACAAATTGCTAAAGCATCGGGTGCCAAAACCCTTAATGCAAGTGCTACGGGGAACACTCTGGCTGCAGAAAAAGTAAACTTTAAGCCAAACGGTGGTTTAAATGCAGCGCAAATGTTTGCTGCAAATTTGAACGCGTTTGTTTTGTTTGATGTTTATCCTGCGTTTGATTGTGTAGATTCAGCTGCTGCCATTGAAGATTTAAGCCGCGATGATGCCTTTGTTGTGGCACTTAATAGTTTTGAAGATGAGGCGGTATTAAGTTACGCTGATGTTATCTTGCCGGTGGCAAGCTTCTACGAGACTTCTGGCACTCATATCAATATAGATCATATAGCCCAATCTTATAGTGCCTCAGTAGAGGCCGCTGGTGATTCAAAGCCGGGTTGGAAAGTGCTTAAAGTATTGGCTGATTTATTAGAACTCCCAGGTTTTGATTATACGGATTCGATACAAGTAGCCGATGATGCGTTGTCATTAACGGTCAGTTCGCAATTAAATGATGTGGATATTATTGCCACCGAAGCGCCGAATGTTGCTACCGTTTGGCAGTACACGCCTTATACGGCGGACGTATTAACAAGGCATGCACAGTCCTTACAACTGACACAAATCGGGCAAATAAGCGAGGCTGTTGTGAGTGGGGCGACTGCGAAAATACTTGAATTAACACAGGGTGATTTATATAAAGGCATTCCTGTTAATATTAACGAAACCGTTGCTGAGGGTTGTGTGTTTGTTCACACAAATCAAGCAAGACAGCGATAAGGGCAAGTAGAATTATGTGGCAAGCATTTGTAGATCTTATTCATACACTGATACCGTGGTTTGACGGTGGCTTGGCTGATGTTGTTATAATTCTTATCAAGGGCGTCGCTTTAATTCTACCGCTTATTATTATGATGGCTTACATGACGTACGCAGAGCGTAAAGTCATTGGCTATATGCAGCTCCGTATTGGTCCTAACCGTGTTGGTCCACTTGGTTTACTACAGCCATTTGCTGACGTTTTCAAAATGATGTTTAAGGAGATTATTTTTCCTTCTAAAGCCAACATCTACTTATTTCTCCTAGCGCCAATTTTAGCTTTTGTGCCGGCTGTTGCTATCTGGGCAGTGATTCCAATGGGCGATGGTTTCTACATTACCGATTTGGACGTGAGCTTACTTTATGTTTTGGCGATTGGCTCTGTAGGCGTTTACGGCATCATTTTGGCGGGTTGGGCGTCGAACTCAAAATACCCGTTATTAGGCGCACTTCGTAGTGCTTCTATGTTGGTATCGTATGAAATTGTTATCGGCTTTGTTGTTGTTACAGTGGTGATGATTGCTGGCTCTGTTAACCTGAACACAATTGTTGCAGACCAAGCAGGCGGCATTTGGAATTGGTATTGGATTCCGCTATTTCCAATGATGATTGTCTTTTGGATTTCAGCACTTGCTGAAACAAACCGCGCACCATTTGATGTGGTGGAAGGCGAATCAGAAATTGTTGGTGGTACGCACGTTGAATATTCAGGCATGTGTTTTGCATTATTTTTTATGGCTGAATACATTAATATGATTATGATGGCGGCCCTTGCTGTGTTGATGTTTTTCGGTGGCTGGCATTCACCGTTTGAAGGCGTACCGTACTTAGAAGGTTGGTTTTCTTTTGTGCCAGATATGATATGGTTATTGGTAAAAATGAGCTTTTTCCTATTCTTGTACTTGTGGATTAGAGCAACATTTCCAAGATACCGTTACGACCAAATTATGCGTTTGTGCTGGAAAGTATTTTTACCACTTACCATTATTTGGATTTTTGTTGTGGCTTTAATGACACAGCTTGAAGTTGGGCCTTGGTTCTAAAGAGGATATATGATGATTAAAAAAGTAAAAAAACTCGTTAAAGACTTTGGATTAAGCGAGATCCGCGCGGGTATGAAAATTACCGCCAAACAACTTGTTGCAGACAAAATAACGGTACAGTTCCCGGAAGAGCGAACGCCGATTTCACCAAGATTTAGAGGTCTCCACGCTTTGCGTCGCTACCCTAATGGAGAGGAGCGCTGCATTGCTTGCAAGCTTTGTGAGGCGGTTTGTCCTGCGAATGCGATTACCATTGAATCAGAAATGAGAGACGATGGAACGCGTCGTACAACGCAATACGATATCGATTTGTTCAAGTGTATTTTCTGTGGTTTTTGTGAAGAAGCTTGTCCAGTCGACGCCATTGTTGAGACGCATATTTTTGATTATGCGTTCGAATCAAGAGAAGGCAGTATTATCGACAAGAAGGGTTTGTTGGCGATTGGTGATGAAAATGAAAAGGCGATTAATAAAGCTCGCCTTGAAGATTCGAAATACAGGTAACTTTAGTTATGGAATTTACATCGATACTATTTTATGTCTTTGGTTTTTGCTTCGTAGCAAGTGCTGCGTTGATGGTCACCGCTAGAAACACAATGAAGGCGGCAATGCTATTAATATTGTCTTTTTTCAGTGCAGCCAGTATTTGGCTGTTGCTAGAGGCTGAATTTTTGGCAGTGACGTTGATTTTGGTTTACGTTGGCGCAGTGATGGTGCTGTTTTTGTTTGTTATTAAGATGCTTGATGTGGATCAATCCACCTTGCGTGCTAAATTCACCAAATACTTACCACTCGGCATTGTTGTTGCTGTAATCGTTATTGCGCAAATGGCGCTGGTTCTTAGTGCTGGACAGTTTGGCTTGGACGTTGTTGCTGAACCAGCTAGACATGCCGCTGATTACAGTAATATCACAGAACTTGCCAATGTGCTTTACACAGCCTATGTTTATCCATTCGAGCTGGCTGCAGTTTTGTTATTGATTGCGATTATTGCCGCAATTACTTTGGTGCATCGTAAAGGCTCTAGAAGTAAAAAACAAGATGTTTCAGAACAGGTAAACGTGCAAGCAAAAGATAGAATGCGATTAGTGTCCATCCCTTCTGGCAAACGCAAGGAGTCAAAATGATTGCTCTATCGGACTACCTTATTTTAAGTGCCATTGTTTTTTGTATTGGTCTTGCGGGGATCTTCATCAACAGGACCAACATCATCATGTTGTTAATGTGTGTTGAATTGATTTTGGCTGCAGTTAATACCAATTTCATCGCTTTTTCTTATTACAGTGGCGATGTTGCGGGACAAATTTTTGTATTCTTTATTCTGACAGTTGCTGCAGCGGAAGTTGCTATCGGCTTGGCAATTCTAACGTTAATGTATAGAAATCGCGGTTCGATTGATGTTGATGTCACCAATAGTTTGAAGGGTTAAATCTAGTTTATGGAAAATATATATTTAACACTTGCCCTAGCGCCACTTGTTGGCTCACTTATTGTTGGTCTTGCCGGCAATCGCTTGGGACGAACGCTGTCGCATACAATTACCATTTTAGGTGTTGCTGTTTCGACTGTTTTGGCGTTGTACGTTTTCAACCATCACGTGCTAGAAGGTGCCGATGTCTTTAATGAGAATCTCTATACTTGGATGCAAATTGGCAGTCTAAACATTAGCGTCGGATTCTTGATTGATAACCTAACTTCAGTCATGTTGGTGATTGTGTCATTCGTCTCTTTGATGGTGCACATCTACACCATTGGCTATATGCACGATGATGATGGCTACACCAAGTTTTTCAGCTATATCTCGCTGTTTACCTTTGCGATGTTTATGCTGGTTATGTCGAATAACTTCATGCAGCTGTTCTTTGGTTGGGAAGCTGTAGGTCTTGTGTCTTACTTGTTAATCGGTTTCTGGCACGGCAAAGAATCTGCGGTTGAGGCCAACCTCAAAGCTTTCCTAGTTAACCGCGTTGGTGACTTTGGCTTTCTATTGGGCATTGCACTATTATTAATGTTCTTCGGCACTCTAGATTACGCCGAGACTTTTGCACTGACCGATCAAGTTAATGGTCAAACAATTTTTGGTGATATGTCGGTTATTACCGTTATTTGCCTACTACTATTCGTTGGCGCTATGGGTAAATCAGCGCAAGTTCCACTTCACGTTTGGCTTCCAGGCTCTATGGAGGGCCCTACGCCGATTTCTGCATTGATTCACGCGGCAACAATGGTAACGGCCGGTATCTTTATGGTTTCACGTATGTCGCCTATTTTTGAGCTTAGTGATGTGGCGCTGACTGTGGTTATGGTGATTGGTGCGATTACCGCTTTATTTATGGGTTTACTTGGTATTGTGCAAAACGACATTAAGCGTGTCGTTGCTTATTCAACTTTGTCACAACTTGGCTATATGACAGTTGCACTCGGCGTCAGTGCTTATTCGGTGGCTATTTTCCACCTAATGACGCACGCTTTCTTTAAAGCTTTATTATTCTTGGCTGCGGGCTCGGTGATTGTTGCCATGCACCACGAGCAAGATATTCGTAAGATGGGTAATTTGCGCAAGAAAATGCCGATTACTTACATCACTTCATTAGTCGGCACATTGGCGTTGATTGGCTTCCCGGGCTTTGCTGGATTTTTCTCGAAAGATATGATTATCGAGGCAGTACATTTCTCCAATTTGCCATTTGCAGAATGGGTTTATTACGCGGTTGTTGCCGGGGTATTTATTACTGCTTTGTATTCGTTCCGCATGTTTTTCTTAGTTTTCCACGGGCAATCGCGCGTTGATCGTCACACTGAAGAGCACCTGCACGAAACTGCGCCATCGATTACAGCGCCGCTTATTATGCTTGCCATACCATCGGCTATTATTGGTTACTTTACGATTGAGCCAATGCTATTTACCGGTTGGTTGGACAATGCAATCACGATTAACTCAGAAGCACACGGCTCGGTTGCAGCACTGAAAGAGAATTTCCACTCAGCAACGGGTCTAATCACTCACTCTGTAATGACACTACCATTCTGGATGATGGTCGGCGGTATTGCTACAGCTTGGTTATTTTCACTTTATCGCACGCAGTGGGCGGATGCTATTCAAAAGCGCTTCCGTCGTATCAATTACGTCTTAGAATCGCTTTACGGTTTTGATCGATTCAACGAAATTGTTTTTGTTCGTGGTTCGAGAAAACTGGGTGATATATTGTGGCGTATTTCAGACATGGCAATCATTGATCAGTTTGTGGTTAACGGCTCTGCCCGATTCGCACGCTTTGTTGGCTCGGTTATCCGACCGGTACAAACGGGCTATTTATATCATTATGCCTTCTTTATGATTATTGGCTTAATGCTCGTTTTGACTTGGGTGCTGGTTTCAGGCAACAACCCACTTATTGACCTAGGATCATAGTATGGAATCGTTACTCAGTATATTGATTTGGCTGCCAGTAATAGGCGGCGGCTTGGTTTTAGCGATTGGCAATAATCGTAGCGAAATTGCGAAATGGGCGAGCGTTATCATTTCTGTTGTGGTGTTTGCATTGTCTTTGACTCTTTGGACGGGATTTGACACCTCGACTTCTGCCATGCAGTTTGTTGAAAATTCACCGTGGATCGCGCAATTTAACATCAACTACCACCTGGGCATTGACGGCATATCGATGCCTTTGATTATCCTCACGACATTTTCAACCATCCTAGTGATAGTTGCTGGTTGGGAAGTGATTCAAAACAGACCTGCAGACTACATGGCTGCCTTCCTAATGATGGAGGGCGTCATTATTGGCGTGTTCTCATCAATGGACGCAATTCTGTTCTACGTATTCTGGGAAGCATCACTCATTCCAATGCTCCTTATTGTGGGTATTTGGGGTGGTCAAAACCGTGTTTATGCAGCGGTTAAGTTCTTCCTCTACACGTTCCTTGGTTCGGTATTTCTACTGGTATCTTTAATCTACATGTACACCATCCAAGGTGATGGCGCCTCATTCTCACTTGCAACGCTTAATGATTTACCTTTAACGCTCATTGAGCAAAGCTGGATTTTCTGGGCATTTTTCCTCGCCTTTGCGGTTAAAGTGCCAATGTTCCCAGTGCATACGTGGTTGCCCGATGCGCACGTACAAGCACCAACAGGCGGTTCGGTTATTCTAGCGGCCATCATGCTGAAGATGGGTGGCTACGGTTTCTTCCGCTTCTCATTACCAATCACGCCAGATGCGTCGTCAGAGTTTGCAACCGTTGTGATTGTTCTTTCCCTTATTGCAATTGTTTACATTGGATTTGTTGCCTTAGTGCAAAAAGACATGAAAAAGCTCATTGCTTACTCGTCAATTTCCCACATGGGTTTTGTTACTCTCGGCGTGTTTGCTTTATTCTCAATCGTTGAAATGGGCACGGATGGCAATATTATTGGCAGCCTTGAGGGTGTTTATCTCGGACTTGAAGGTGCGATGATCCAGATGATTTCGCACGGCTTTATTTCCGCCGCGATGTTCTTAGTGGTTGGCGTGCTATACGACCGCCTACACTCACGAGACATTTCAACCTATGGTGGCGTCATTAACTCCATGCCTAAATTCACCGGTTTTGCGGTTTTATTCGCGATGGCAAACGCTGGTCTTCCAGGAACGTCAGGCTTTGTTGGTGAGTTCATGGTTATCCTCAGTGCATTACAAGCAAACTTTTGGTACGCCTTCCTAGCAGCAACCACGCTTATTATTGGTGCGGCATATACGCTGTGGATGGTGAAGCGCGTATTCTGGGGTCCAGTGACGAATTCAGATGTCAGCACTTTGAACGATATTAATTCTAGAGAATTCTTTATATTGGCAACACTTGCTGTGGCGGTTCTTGTTATGGGTGTTTATCCACAGCCCGTGATTGAAGTGATGCATGCCTCAGTCGTTAACCTTCTTGAGCAAGCGCTCACAACCAAAATACCGGTGACATTATGATAGATTATCAATTTAATATTGCCGATTTATGTTTCGCTCTGCCAGAGATTTTTCTGTTGTCGGCCATTGTTGTGATTTTGCTACTAGACTTATACACTTCTCAACGTTTTCAAAATCTGACTTATTATTTAACGCAAATCACTTTATTCGTTACTGGCTACTTAGCCTTTACTTTAATCGGTGAATCTGAAGTTATTTTCGACGGCACTTTTGTGCTTGATACGATGGGCTCAACCTTTAAGGTCTTTACCATGGGCTTTGCCATGGTGGCGCTTGTCTATACTCGCCACTACCTAAAAGCTCACGATTTATACAGAGGGGAGTATTTCATCCTTGCCATGCTTTCAGTGCTCGGCATGATGGTTATGATTTCTGCCCATAGTCTGCTGACAATCTACCTTGGTCTTGAAATCATGTCGCTGTCTTTGTACACGCTGATTGCCATCGCCAGAGACCGTGCTACAGCCGTTGAAGCGGCGTTAAAATATTTCGTATTGGGCGCCATTGCATCTGGCTTATTGCTTTATGGTATGTCGATGATTTACGGCATTACTGGCGCCTTGGACATTGCCCAAATTGCAGCATTTGCAACGAGCGCAACCTTGGTCTCAGAACAAGTGCTTATTCTTAATTTTGGCCTTGTATTCTTGGTTATTGGTATTGCCTTCAAGCTTGGTGCAGTGCCGTTCCATATGTGGGTGCCAGATGTTTACCAAGGCGCACCAACTTCGGTGACAATGTTCTTATCAACCGTGCCAAAAATTGCTGCTGCAGCGATGTTGGTTCGCTTAATGATTGATGGTCTTGGTGCGATGCAAGCGTATTGGTCCGATCTATTTATGGTGTTGGCGATTCTCTCTATTGCTCTTGGCTCGTTGGTTGCCTTAATGCAATCAAACATCAAGCGTCTATTGGCTTATTCGACGATTTCGCATATTGGCTTTATTCTACTTGGTTTCGCTACTGGCGCTATTGAAGGTTACGGAGCTGCTGCATTCTATGTGTTGGCCTACATTTTGATGAGTTTGGCCGCGTTTGGCTCAATCATCGCTCTTAACAAAAAAGGCTTTGAAGCCGAACAAGTTGCTGACTTTAGAGGTCTTAGTAAACACTCGCCTTGGTTTGCTCTAATCATGCTGGTTGTGATGCTTTCAATGGCTGGCGTACCGCCGTTTATTGGCTTCTACTCTAAGCTATTCATTCTCCAGCAAGTGATCTCTGCGGGCTATATTTACTTAGCCATCACTGCTGTTGTGTTTGCCGTTATCAGTGCTTATTACTATCTTCAAATTATTAAAACAATGTATTTTGATGATGCTGATAAAGAGGTGAGCGTTGCTGCACCATTAGACATGAAAGTGGTTTTATCCATTAACGGCATTCTCATTTTGGTGATTGGTCTTATGCCAAGTTACTGGATGGAATTAGCGATTTCATTGTTCTAAACTCTCACAGCAATAATTTTCAAAATTATTGCTATCAACCCTTTTAGATAACGATTTTTCGCCTTTAAGTGCGGTTAATCAGTGTTTTTAAATTCAGTAAATAAACAACCTAATTTTTTTTCAATATTTCATCTTAAACTGTTTTATTTTTTTGCATATAATTATAAAGAATTCTTTTTAGTTTATTTTAAAGAGGATGGTTTTAATAAATATTTTGTTCAATATTAGGAGAAAGAAATGGAAACAAGTTTGGCGTTAAGTATTATTGGTGGGGTATTGATCCTAGTTGGTGTTTTATTTAATGCAATTCCAAAAGTTGTTAATCAAAAAGTCATGGGAGATCTTGCTGAAGAAGCAGTCAACCCTGCCGCCGCATTACGAACCGTGATTGGTGGATCGGCTTTCGCGATTGGATTTATTGCTCTCTTTTGTCGTAATCTACCCGTAGAACAGGCTACCACCCTTTTGATTGCAATGGCAATTGGTATGATTGTAGTTATGTCAACAATCATATTGATAAAGTTTAGGGGGTTCGCTGATGACATTGCGGTGCCGCCTGTCATCATGTTTATCATTCTAATTGCCATAGCGTTATACGGCGCTGGAGTAGTTGGATAAAACTGATTAATAGCTTAAACCTTACGAGGGACTCAACCCTTCGTAAGGTTTTGTACGATATTTAGCATATTTTGGTGGAGCCCTTTTTTCGACGAAAATAAGCGAGAAATAATTGGAAGCAGTTTGGGATAAAAAGGGTTGCGACCTCTTTTTATTTTGAAAATTTCCAATATTTTTTTTGAAATCCTTTTTCGGAATCTTGGATTCCTCTTTTAGGCTTTGTCACCTTTCTACTTGTCTAGAAAGGTAACCGAAAGAAGATACCCTGAGTGTGAAGCCTGCC
>Ga0302118_10001183_pt1 | contig 12826 bp, 13 predicted proteins | sample AG5_331_MG_FD_203126 | JGI IMG/M metagenome (GOLD analysis project Ga0302118, IMG submission 203126) | Marine microbial communities from Western Arctic Ocean, Canada - AG5_33.1 | ecosystem: Environmental > Aquatic > Marine > Oceanic | place: Canada: Western Arctic Ocean | collected 2017-10-01 | reverse complement strand
TTTTTCCCCAATTTATCTAAAGCCGGCAAACCGGCCTGAGCCTGTGGAGTCTTCATGACTGTTTCTGATGGTGTGGCAGAACCTAACGTTGCCGAGCTAGAACCTGAGACGGACGGTGCTATTGAAATCAAAGAGTGTCCCGAGGCTGAAGGCTTATCCTATGACGAGAACGTACGTCTCGTTGAAGCCCTCATTTTTGCTTCGGCTACTCCAGTAACTGACCGGATGATCTCTGAGCGGCTTGGAGATGGCATCAACATCAATGAACTATTGGGCCGTGTGAAGGAATTGTACACGGGCCGAGGCGTTGAACTGACCCGGGCTGGGAATAGATGGTTTTTTCGCACCGCTACAGACCTTGGTGACTTTCTAAAACTCGAGAAGATGGTTCCAAGAAAGCTGTCCAGAGCCGGAACAGAGACCCTCGCGATTATTGCGTACCACCAACCGGTCACCCGCGCTGAAATTGAAGAAATTCGTGGTGTCGCTATTAGCAGGGGTACGATCGACATCTTACTCGAAGAGGGGTGGATTAGACCAAGGGGCCGTCGTCACACGCCAGGTCGCCCAATGACCTGGGGCACGTCTAATGCTTTTCTTGATCATTTCGGCTTGGAATCGCTAAATGACCTTCCAGGTATTGAAGAATTAAAGGCCACCGGGTTGTTAGATAGCCGTCAGGGGCTTGCGGCGTACAATGCCAGCGCTGAACAGGGGGAGACCCTCCTTTTTGATACTGAGGAGTCTGATGAGGCCCTCGAACCGCTCGATAGCGGCGACGATGAGGCACCGGAGGAAACTTCACTGGAATTATCTCAACCAAGTCTGGGCGCAGACGAGACTGCAGTCGCGGATGCTGCGTCTGAGGACGACCAGAGCGACGGCGACAGTGAAAAACTGTAAGATATTTTTTTATTCGCTGGTTAGACTGACCGCTTTCACTTGCGATTAGGTGTTTTGAGTCCTAAATACTGGCACTAATAGAGCTTAGTTCTTGGTGGCATTGCAGAAAACCGCCGTTTCTGCGATGATACGTCTATAAATTGAACAACAAAGCATGGAGAACCAAAGACATGGGAACGCTGAGTATCTGGCATTGGGTTATAGTCCTAGCCGTTGTTCTGTTGTTGTTCGGCAAAGGTAAGATTCCTGCGCTGATGGGGGATGTCGCAAAGGGCGTCAAGGCCTTTAAATCTGGCCTCAAAGAAGATGTGTCTGAAACGGCCGATGGTGCCAAGGCTATAGAAGACGACGAGGTCGGTGAAAACACCATGGCCAAGGAAAAAGACGAAGCGTCGTCGCGCGCCTAGAACTAGGGCATTCTTTGTAACCAGCTGTCCTGGTTTTAGATTTTTGGCGTAAGTTAGGAACACCCTCTTCGATATGAGCTGGTGGGAAATCTCCATTGTTGGACTGATGATGATCCTTGTGCTGGGGCCCAAGGAGCTTCCTCATGCCATGAGAACCATTGCGCGTTACATGCGCAAGGCACGTCGGCTTGCGTCTGAGTTTCAGGGTCATATGGACGACCTGGTTCGGGAAGCTGATTTAGACGAAGTCCGAAAAACCGTTACGTCGATCAAGAACCAGGACGTGGGTTCTGTTATTGGCCAAGCCGTCGATCCAACAGGTGACCTGACAAGAGAGATCGACACAACATTGGCCGATGCCCGCGAGCAAGTTAAAGAGATCAAATTGGAGGCAGGGCCAACTCCAACTGCTGCGCCTCAAGTTGAGTCTTCTAAAACTGATGCGCCGAAGGTAGAGACTAATTCAGACGCATCAGCTGCAGTCGGTAAAGCCTAGTCAACATGGCCGAAGATCCAGATTCCCATACGATGCCGCTGCTCGATCATTTGATGGAGCTAAGAACGCGTTTGGTATGGATCCTATTAGGGTTTTTTTGTGCGTTCTTTGCGTGCTTCTACATGGCCCAACCAATCTACGACTTTCTTGTCCGGCCTTTGGCGAGGATAATGTTGGAAGTCGGCGGTACCAACCGCATGATCTACACCGCTTTGACTGAGGCTTTTTTCACGCAGATCAAAGTGGGCTTCTTCGCGGCCGCATTTCTTAGCTTTCCAATTATCGCGAGCCAAATTTACCTGTTCATCGCTCCTGGTTTGTATAAGCACGAGAAGGGCGCGCTGGCGCCTTTCTTGGTGGCCAGCCCGGTGTTGTTTTTGGCGGGGGCCTCGTTTGTCTATTACTTCATTATGCCTATGGCGTGGCGCTTTTTGCTTCAGTTTCAAACCGGCGGCGGCGAGGGAGTGCTTCCAATTGAGCTCGAGGCCCGGGTTGGTGAGTACCTGAGTCTTGTGATGAAGCTAATCATGGCCTTCGGGATTAGCTTCCAGATGCCGGTATTGCTGGTGCTCATGGCGCGTGTTGGCATTGTCTCTGCAGATGGACTGGCCGAGAAGAGAAAGTATGCCATCGTTGCCGTGTTCGTTTTTGCGGCGGTCGTAACGCCGCCAGATGTGATCAGCCAGATTGGCTTAGCCATTCCCATGATGATCCTCTACGAAATCAGCATCTATGCCTGTCGAATCATCGAACGAAAGCGTGAAGAGGCCTGGGCCGCTGATGCTGAAGCCGATGATTTTGAAGATACGGACTTCAACGAAAGCTAGTGCATGGGGATGGCGAAGCTGGTGGACGCTAGGGCCCTGGTTCCGTATAAAAAGATTAACAGATCAATTCCTTAGCCTGGCAACCTTCCAATGCATGACCTTAAGTGGATTAGAGACAACCCGGACGACTTTGATGCTGGTCTAAAGCGCCGTGGGCTTGAAGGTCTTGCTGCGTCGGTCCTTGAACTAGACGTTCAGAACCGCAGCGTGTTGACGAAACTCCAGACGCTTCAGGCTGATCGTAACGAGACGTCGAAGAAAATCGGGCAGGTAAAGAAAGAGCGTGGGGACGCGATCGAACTAATGGCTAGGGTGTCGGCGATGAAAGACGAGATGGCGGCGCTCGAAGAAGAACAGCGGTCGATCTCAGACCGAATTAAAACGCATTTATTGAGTATTCCGAACCTCCCTCATGCGGACGTTCCTGACGGCGCATCAGAAGATGATAATGTCGAGCTCCGGCGGGTTGGGGAACCAAAAACACGCGGCTACGAGATCAAAGACCATATTGCTCTTGGTGAGTCCTTAGGAGGAATGAAATTCGATGCGGCAGCTAAGATCTCCGGGGCACGTTTCACTGTCTTGACCGGGCCTCTCGCGAGATTGGAGCGCGCAATCGCTCAGCTTATGCTGGATACGCATACCCAAGAGAACGGCTATACAGAAGTGAACCCTCCTGTTCTGGTAAAGGACAACGCGCTGCTGGGTACCGGGCAGCTGCCCAAATTTGCAGACGATCTTTATAAAACGGAAGATGATCTATGGCTCATTCCGACAGCTGAGGTTCCCCTGACCAACCTTGTCGCGGATACAATTTTAAGCACCTCCGATTTACCGCTTCGGTTTACAGCGTTCACGCCATGTTTTCGGCGAGAAGCGGGTGCGGCAGGCAAAGATACACGAGGGATGATCCGTCAGCATCAATTCGAAAAAGTGGAAATGGTGTCGATTGTGGAGCCAGATCAGTCGGCTGAAGAACTGGATCGGATGACGGCTTGTGCTGAGGGCATCCTGCAAAAGTTAGTTCTTCCTTACCGTGTCATGGCGCTGTCGACTGGAGATCTGGGGTTCGGGGCCAGCCGAACCTATGATCTAGAAGTCTGGCTGCCTGGCCAAGACACCTATCGAGAGATTTCCAGCTGTTCCAATTGCCAAGACTTCCAGGCTCTTCGTATGGGTGCGCGGTATAAGCCTATGGCCGGGGCTAAGGGGACCAAGCCCGTTCACACTCTCAACGGGTCAGGCCTAGCAGTCGGACGGACACTTGTGGCGATCCTAGAAAATTATCAGCAGGCCGGTGGTAGCGTGACCATTCCTGATGCGCTCAAGCCCTACATGGGAGGGATTGACGTTATCTCTCCCGCCCAGGATTAGGCTCGCCTATGTTTGCGCCCGTTGACGACTTGTCCGGCTGTCGCATCCTTTTGTCCAACGATGACGGTATAAATGCGCCTGGACTGGCTGTCCTTGAAAAGATCGCACGATCGTTATCGGATGATGTCTGGGTTGTGGCTCCAGCCCATGAACAGAGCGGGGCGGGGCATTCTCTTACGCTTCACAATCCCCTTCGTCCCACCCATTTGGGCGAGAAACGATATATGGTTGATGGCACACCGACCGACTGCGTGTTGGTTGCATGTCAGCATATAATGGTTGATGAGCCTCCTGACCTTGTCTTGTCGGGTATCAACATGGGGGCAAACCTGGGCGAAGATGTCCACTATTCTGGAACAGTGGCAGCTGCTCTTGAAGCAACGCTACAGAACATTCCGGCGATCGCCTTAAGTCAGTTGATGGGTAAGGTCCCTCAGTGGGATACCGCTGAGCATTACGGTCCGGACTTAATACGTTCAATCTGCAAGGTAGGTTGGAGCCGTAATACATTGATTAATATTAATTTTCCGGAATTGCCGGTGTCCGGTGTTAAAGGCATTAAAATGGCGCGCCAGGGCAGGCACAAGATCGGCGATGACGTTGTTCTGCGAGAGGACCCGCGCGGTAAACCGTATATCTGGATTGGCGCTGCAGTCACGAGCGAGAGCAATGATGAAGGTACGGATATCAACGCCACTGCAACTGGATACGTCTCGGTGACACCACTGTGCGTGGATCTAACGGATAGGGACACCATTTCTGCGCTTAAGAAGGTCCTGGAATGAACCATGCCTCTCGGCGGATAAGACTGATTATGGACCTCAGGAATTCTGGGGTTACGGATACAGCTGTGTTGTCTGCCATGGAGCGCATTCCCCGTGAGAACTTCGTCGAAGAGTCTTTTTTGGACCAAGCGTGGGCAAACCGGGCGCTGCCCATCTCATGCGGGCAAACGATCAGTCAGCCTCTAGTGGTAGGTCTAATGACACAGGCGCTGGCATTAACAGACCGCATGAGGGTCCTGGAAATCGGCACGGGTTCTGGCTACCAAGCGGCGATCCTATCCCGGTTATGTCGCAGGTTATATACGATTGAGCGTCATCGTGACCTTCTTGCGATGGCTGAAACCCGTTTTACCGCGATGTCTTTGCACAATATTACCACGCAAGCCGGGGATGGGTGGAAAGGGTGGCCTAGGCAAGCGCCCTTCGAACGAATTTTGGTGACAGCAGCGGCGCGGGTCGTTCCGCAAGAACTCGTCGCCCAACTCTCTGATGACGGTGGGGTATTGGTTTTGCCAGTTGGTGACGCCTCGTTAGAGGACCAGATGGTGGTACGAGTGACAAAGTCAGCCGGTAAACTGAGTTCGGAGCAGCTATTTCCTGTTCGCTTTGTTCCCCTGGTTGAAGGTTTTTCAGAAGAAAGTGTTTACTAGGCTGTGTGCCCTAAACCCCGATTATGTTGCGGAATTGAGCCTGGGTTCGTATCTTTCGATCCTATGAACACGAGCACCTTAAAACGCCTAGCCTTTACAGTATTTCTTGTCGTTCTGTCGGCCTGTGCCCCTAAATGGGAGCGGCCATCAGGCTATCGTGGCGGCCTCATGTTTGGCTTAAATACGCCAGAAACCGTCACGGTGCAGCGGGGTGAGAGCGTTTACTTGATTGCTCGGCGGTATAATGTGCCCATGAAAGCGATGATCGAGACTAATCAGCTTGAACCGCCATATGTTCTCTACCCTGGCCAAGTCTTGAAACTTGTTGGCTCTGTCATCCATGTCGTCGAGCGCGGAGATAGTTTGTACGCAATTTCGCGGCGGTATGGCGTAGATATGCGAGCGATCTCTCAGAAAAATGTTTTACTACCGCCTTATACGATCTACCCGGGACAGAAATTGAGATTGCCTGGTGCCTATGCATTGCCGGTGAACGTGGGAACAGAGTCCCAACCTGCCAATACGACCCAGCAGCTAGGAAGGGGGCTTTCGAGCACAGCGATTGCCAAGCCTATTACCCCTCAAATTACGCCACCTTCTCGGGCAGGGAGCCGCTTTGTTTGGCCGGTTGAGGGCAAGATTTTGACTCAGTACGGGCCGTCTGGGAAGGGCTTGCACAATGACGGTATTAATATCGCCGTTAAGACTGGTGTGTCTGTTAGGGCAGCGGAGAACGGCGTCGTGGCGTATTCAGGTAATGAGCTCCAAGGCTTCGGAAACCTTCTGCTCGTCAAGCACGCCGATGGCTGGATGACGGCTTACGCTCATAATGAGTCGCTGCTTGTTAAGCGAGGGCAAGAGGTAAAGCGCGGGCAGGTGATCTCTAAAGCTGGCAGTTCTGGCAACGTTCAATCTTCCCAGCTCCACTTTGAGCTTAGGCGGGGTACAAAAGCTGTTGATCCCCTGAAATACCTCGCGTCAGATCTAATCTGACGCTTTCGCCTTTCCGTCGGCAGCCTTCGCATTACCAGACACAGCCTTGTTTTAGTGCCACACTTCTCACCTAAGAACTTACATGGGGAGACGCGTGATGGTTGATCAAACGAAAAAACGTATCTTGAATCCTTCTATGACTAAGCGAGCCTTTTTGGCGGGTACGGCGGCTACTGCTGCACTCAGCGCTCAGTCGCTCGGTATTCGACAGGCCATGGCCCAGAATGTCGAATGGGATTTGATCGTTGTTGGTGGGGGAACCGCAGGAATGCCGGCCGCGCTATTCGCGGCTGAACGGGGTGCCCGAGTTCTGATCGTCGACGCGGCGCCTCAGCTTGGCGGAACGATGGATCGCTCGACGGGACAAGTTGCAGCGGCGGGCACTGTTTGGCAGAAAGAGCAAGGCATCGAAGATACCGCGGACGCGCACTATGACGATGTCATGAGGATCAACCGGAATACATCTGATCCCGTTTTGACGCGTCTTCTCGTGGATAATGCCGCTGATACCCTAAACTGGTTTGCTGCTCGCGGGTTTACAATCATGGATAATCACCCGGTTTTTGCGGGCGGACATGAGCCCTTTACGACCCGGCGCTATCAATGGAACAAAGATGGCGCCAGGGCCTTCCAGAACATCATGGACCCCATGATTAAAAAGGAGCAGGCAGACGGTCGCATCAAAGTTCTTCTCAGCACGAGTGCCATCGATCTCGTTCAGGATGACACAGGCGCTGTGCGTGGAGTTGTTACAGAGAATGACTCTGGAGAACGCATGGACTTTCGTAGCAAGTTTGTTCTGCTAACTAGCGGTGGCTGCATGTCGAACCCACGGATGTTTGAAGACCTCCATGGCGTTCCGTTGTTCTGCGAGGTTGCTTATCCCTACAGCCAAGGGCAAGGTATTACATTGGGTCTCGGCGCTGGTGGTTACGTCAGAGGGGGCGATAAATACGCGACCTTGTTTGGCACCATCCTAGAAAGTGATTTTTTCCCATCGCCGTCGATTGGAAGCCCGTCTTTGACGCCGCAGCGCCGTCCGCCATGGGAAGTCTTTGTAAACGTCCATGGCAAACGCTTTGTTCGTGAAGATCATCCCAGTGTCGCGCACCGTGAGTATACCCTCGGCAAGCAGCCTGGAATGAGACATTGGGCTATCTTTGATCAGGAAATCCTAGATACAGCACCGCCACTTATTCGGCGCTGGTCCCGCGAAAAGTTAGATGATGCTTTCATCGATCATCCTATGTTCGAAAAAGCTGCAACCCTTGGTGAACTTGGCGTTAAGGCTGGGATCAACCCGTATAACCTTGAAAGAGAAATCAAAGGTTATAATGATGGCATTCTCTATGACCGGCCAGATGCGATGGGGCGTGAACATCGTCCACTGGCTCTCTCAAAGGGCCCCTTTTACGCCGTTCGTATGCAGGGATGGAATGTGATGTCCTATGCCGGGTTGGGCGTGGATGGTCAATTGCGAGTGACCAGAAGTGACGGGACGCCTATTCCAAACCTTTACGCGGCTGGAGAGGTGACTGGGAATGCGACCACGTCGGGTAATGCCCTGACGAATGGTATGGGTGTTACCCCAGCACTCACCTTCGGCCGTCTACTCGGTCAGAAGATGATCCCGTTTACTGTCTAGGGCTAGCTCGAGAGGTCGATTTTAACGCCCTGTTCTCCAGCAATCTGCTGAATGAACTGCCAGGCTACGCGGCCGGATCGTGAGCCTCGGGTGACGGTCCATTCTTTGGCCCGCGCCTGTAATTCATCAGCGTCTACGGTTATGCAGAGAGACTTAGCGTAGCCACGCACAATCTCATAGTATGTATCTTGGTCCAGGTGGTGGAAGCCCAGCCACAAGCCAAACCGGTCCGAAAGAGAGACTTTTTCCTCGACGGCTTCACCACGGTGAATGGCAACAGAGGTCTCATTTTCGATCATTTCTCTAGCCATCATGTGGCGCCTGTTTGAGGTGGCGTAGAAGACGACGTTTTCTGGTCGGCCTTCTAATCCGCCTTCTAAGACCGCTTTTAGGGCCTTATAGCCGTCATCCATTCCCTCGAATGTGAGGTCGTCACAGAAGACAATGCACCGGCGGTCTTGTTCACGAAGAATGTTCAGAAGGTTCGGAAGAGTAGGTATATCCTCTCGATGGATCTCTACGAGAATCAGCCGTTCCGCTGTAGGTGTCTGGCTATTTAACTCTGCATGAACGGCTTTGACTAAGGAACTTTTTCCAGTGCCGCGAGCTCCCCAGAGCAAGGCATTATTTGAGGGAAGGCCAAGGGCATGCTTCCGTGTGTTAGAGAGCAGGGTCCCGGCTTGTCGGTCAATCCCTTTAAGCAGTCTGAATGGCACTCGGTTGACCTTGGGTACTGATTTTACAATCCCGCTGCCTGGCTCCCAAATGAATGCCTCACCTATTTTTAGCTCAGTTTGTGGCGGCGGCGGGGGGGACAGGCGCTCCAGAGCATCAGCAATACGTGAGATTTGTGCGGCCAGGTATTCGTTCAAATCGCTATTTTCCATGGACATTGACCCTAACCTCTTGATTCCTTGGGGAACGCTACCAAATCAAAACCAGGTAATAAGGGCTGAAGATCATTTGCATCCCTCATTGGCCTGGGTATAGTCCGCCCAATTCTAGCCTAACCAGGGGATTTCTGAATGTTTATTGCGCCAGCCTATGCACAGGGAGCCGGAGCAACCGGTTTCGGAAGCTCGTTTTCCGCTTTTATTCCGATTATTTTGATTTTTGTCGTGTTCTATTTTCTTCTCATTCGCCCTCAGCAAAAGAAGATGAAAGACCATCAGGCAATGCTTAATTCCATTCGTCGAGGCGATAAAGTCGTCACAAATGGCGGTATCATTGGAACGGTGACCAAGGTGATCGAAGAAGAGCGTGAATTGCAGGTCGAGATTGCTCAGGATGTTCGTATTCGAGTGAAGCAAGACATGTTGTCCAGCGTTCTGACCAAGACAGAACCTGCGAATGCAAACGACCCAAAGAGCGACGACAAAAAATAAGTGACCAACGAAAGTAAAGGTCAGCGGTATAGCCTCCGTTAGGGCGAAAATCGCTGAATGCTGCCATGCTTGATTTCGGCCGCGGGAAAATTATCTCGGTACTTCTAATAGTTCTGTTCGGCGCTTTTTTTGCGGTGCCAAACGTATTTCCTCCAGAAAATAAGGACGAGCTGCCGAGTTGGTGGCAGCCGGTTAATCTAGGGTTGGACCTGCGGGGTGGGTCATACCTCCTTATGGAAGTGGGGACAGATGCGGTTCGTCTAGAGCAGTTTACTGATCTTCAAGAAAGCACACGGCAAGCATTAAGAGATGCCAAGATCGGCTACCGTAATTTGTCCGTTCGCGGTGACGCCGTAACCGTCGCTTTGCCCGATCCATCCCAGATAGGTGATGCAAGACGCGCTATCGCAGTTGTGGCTGCGGATGCGTCTTTTGAGAACCTAGAGGGCGGACGCCTGCGGATTACGCTGTCTGATCAGGTTTTGTTTGACCGACAGCTTGCGGCCGTTACGCAGTCAATAGAGATTGTCCGCCGTCGTGTCGACGAATTTGGAACCTCTGAGGCTAGCATTCAGCGCCAAGGCGCGGATCGGATTATAATCGAGTTGCCAGGGATTGATGACCCTCAGCGCGTTGTTGACCTTATTGGCCGGACTGCGAAGTTGAATTTTCATCTTTTAGCGCCGGGATATACAGGCTCAGTCGGCAATGCCCAGGATATTCCGGCAGGAGCGATGCTTGTCCCAGCGGCGGATGGATTCGGTGGGAGCTATGTCGTTCAGCGCCGTGTGTCAGTTCCTGGAGAAATGCTCGTTGATTCGCAACCAAGCTTCCAAGACGGCCAACCTGTCGTCTCGTTTAGGTTTAATACCCAGGGTGGCAGGCGGTTTGGAGCACTCACCGGTGCGAGCGTTGGACAGAACCTGGCTATTGTTCTCGACGGAGAAGTAATCAGTGCTCCGCGCATTCAGTCGGCTATTACCGGTGGGAGCGGCATTATCACGGGCCAGTTTACCCTACAGAGCGTGCAGGACCTTGCTTTGCTGTTACGCGCGGGTGCTCTGCCTGCGCCTTTAACAATTCTTGAAGAACGTAGTGTTGGCCCTGGTCTTGGTGCTGACTCTATCGAGGCGGGTGAGTTTGCTAGTGTTTTGGGATTGATACTCGTGGCAGTATTTATGGTCATGACTTACGGCTTGTTCGGTGTTTTCTCTGTCGTTGCCCTAATTGCTAATCTGTTGCTCATTCTGGGTGCGTTGAGTGTTATCGGCGCTACGCTAACTTTGCCAGGCATTGCGGGAATTGTGCTTACAGTTGGTATGGCCGTTGATGCGAATGTGCTGATTTATGAACGTATGCGCGAGGAAGTTAAAGCGGGAAGGACACTGTTTAATGCCCTCGATTCAGGTTTTAAACAGGCTTTCAAAACGATCATTGATTCTAACTTAACGACACTCATCGCCGCGCTTCTTTTATTCTGGTTCGGCAGCGGCCCTGTAAAAGGCTTCGCGGTTACGCTTGGTCTCGGAATTCTTTCAACGTTATTCACAGCCACGATGGTGTCGCGATTGATCGTGGTGACGTGGGTGCGCCGGTCTAAGCCAGAGCGGCTTCCAATCGTACCGAATAAGGATAAACCGCGCGGGGTACTGCCTTTTATTATGTCTATGCCGCAGGAGTTTAAGCTCGATTTCATCAGCAAGCGCAGTAAAGCGGCGATCATTTCGGTTGTGCTCATCCTTGCGTCTATCGGATCACTTGCCGTTCAGAAACTGAATTTTGGCATCGACTTCGCCGGCGGAATTCTGCTGGAAGTGCGAGCTGAAAAAGAAGTCGAAGTGAGTACTGTTAGGAATCAGATTGGTGGCCTTGGACTTGGTGACATATCGATCACGACGTTTGGCGATGACGGCCGTGATTTGCTGATACGAATTCAGCGACAGGAGGGTGATGATGAGGCCCAAACTGCATTAACAATGGTGCGAGAGACGCTCGGGGAAAGTTACGAATATCGCCGCACAGAGTTGGTTGGTCCGAAGGTTGGGCAAGAACTGATCGTAGATGGTGCGCTGGCCGTTGGTTTAGCGCTGCTCGCGATCTGTATGTACATCTGGTTCCGATTTGAGTGGCAGTTTGCTCTTGGAGCTACATTGGCACTGTCTCATGACGTTATAGCTACACTCGGGCTCTTTTCGATTTTTCAATTGGAGTTTAACCTAACGACGGTCGCTGCCGTTCTTACGATTGCCGGATACTCGATCAACGACACCGTTGTGGCGTATGATCGCGTTCGCGAGAAATTAAGAAAGTATAAGAAGCTCGCATTGCCAGATCTCGTTAACCTTGCACTTAACAAGGTTCTTTCGCGGACATTGCTGACTAGTTTTACGACGTTGCTCGCGGTTACTGCATTGTCGATCTTTGGTGGTGAGGTTCTCCGCGGCTTTAGTATTGCGCTCATGTGGGGTGTCGTAATCGGAACGTACTCATCAATTTATGTTGCTATGCCGGTTCTGATCTACTTTGACCTTCGGCATGAACACCTCGATGGTAGTGCTGCGCCCAACTTGTCACAAGTTCCAGAGGCGGAGCGGGGCTAACCCGTTCGAGCGTGTGATAAGGTATGGACTTAACGCGGGTTGCACCGACTGATCGGCAGCATGTCCAAAGGTATACGAGCGACGGGTTCACGGTATCCGGGGTAGTCTATGCCGGCCCTGTATTGGTGTTTGCAAAATCATCCCAGTCTTGGGGCGTCAAAGACGCCAGAGCTCTTTGCCAGGAAGATTTCCATAATGTTATTGAGGCATCAGGAGACATAGACCTCTGTCTCCTGGGATGTGGCTCTCGCATGACTTTAGTGCCGTCTGATCTTAAGAGAGCGCTGCGCGAGGTTGGTATTGGTATCGAGCCTATGGATACCGGGGCAGCGTGCAGAACCTTCAACGTATTGCTTGCCGAAGGTCGTGCCGTAATGGCGGCCTTGCTACCAACAGGCTGGCCTTCATAAAAACAAAAAAAGGGACCGGCAAAGCCGGCCCCTTTCTGAAGAGTTTGGGTGATTGTTGCTTAGACGAAGTTCTGCTGAGCAACCATGCAAAAGAGCATCGGAACGGACAACAATGTATTGGTTCGTGAGAACAACATCGCTGTTCGCGCTGCCTTTGCCTTTGTCTCTGCATCGGCTTCAATCATGCCAAGGGCTTTCTTCTGGTTCGGCCAAATCACGAACCAGACGTTGAACCACATGATGGCACCAAGCCACATGCCAATACCGATGATTAGACCGTTACCGCTCAAGGTAACAGCTTCAATCAAGTAGCCGCTGATCATGGCTAAGATTAGACCGGTGATGATGGTC
>Ga0302118_10001180_pt1 | contig 12832 bp, 10 predicted proteins | sample AG5_331_MG_FD_203126 | JGI IMG/M metagenome (GOLD analysis project Ga0302118, IMG submission 203126) | Marine microbial communities from Western Arctic Ocean, Canada - AG5_33.1 | ecosystem: Environmental > Aquatic > Marine > Oceanic | place: Canada: Western Arctic Ocean | collected 2017-10-01 | reverse complement strand
GCCAAGGTGCGCGAGGCCAACTCGGCGGTTATTGCGATCCGTCGTGTGAAGCAGCAGCTCGACGATCGACTGGAAGAATCGGACGACCGTGACCTGGCCTCGGCCGGGGATCGCTTGACCACAAATGCCTCCGAAGTGGAAGCGGATATCTACCAGGTGCGGAACCGCTCCGGTCAGGACCCGCTCAACTTCCCGATCAAGGTGAACAACCGTCTCGCCAATCTGCTCTCGATGGTCGAGCGGGGAGACGGGGCTCCGAACGACGGGATGAGGGACGTCTTCCGCATTATGGTCGATGAGTTGGACGGGTACAGCACGCGGCTCAACGAGATCTGGCAGACCGATCTCGCGGCAGTCAATGACGAACTGCGCAGGCTGGGTCTCGATCCGCTGGATCCGACGGATGAGAAGACGCGTCTGATTTCGGAGTAGCGGCGTGCGCGCCCCCAGACTGGCGCACGTAGGAGCCGTCGCGACCGTGGTGTTGATTGCGGTTTCGGCGGCTCCTGCGTTTGCGGCTGGTCAGGTGCCGGATGGGCTGGCGACTTGGGTCGACAGCAACGTCCCGGACGTCCACGCCCTCCTAGAACGGGTCGTGAACATCAACTCGGGCACAAGCAATCATGCGGGTGTCCGAGAGGTCGGCGATATTTTCGTTGGGCGGCTCGCAGCGATGGGGTTCGATGCCAGTTGGGTCGATGTGAAGCCAGATGTGGACCGTGCCGGTCATGTGTGGGCGACCCGTGCGGGAAGCTCCGGAGCGACTGGCCGAAAAGTCTTTCTCATTGGTCACATCGATACCGTCTTTGAGGAAGGCGACGCATTCGACCGGTTCACGCGTGAAGGCTCGATCGCGCGCGGCCCCGGGATCGTGGACGACAAGGGCGGATCCGTTCTGCTCTTGAGCGCGCTCGAGGCTTTACACGCCGTCGATGGGCTCGACGGTGCTCAAATCACCATACTCCTGACCGGTGACGAAGAAAGTGTGGGCCGGCCCATCGAAGCTGCGCGTAGCCACATGATCGAAGGGGCACGCGCGTCAGACGTGGTGCTCAGCTTCGAGCGTGGATTTCTGCTGGACGGGGAGCCGTATGGGACCGTCGCGCGGCGTGGCTCGAGCGGTTGGACTCTGACCGTCGAGGGCAAACAGGCTCACTCGGGCCGTATCTTCTCCGAGGCTGACGGGGTCGGAGCGATCAATGAGCTGTCCCGCATCATCTATCAGTTCTACGACGAGCTGGCTGGGGAAGAGTTCCTCACCTTCAACGTAGGATCAATGGTTGGCGGCACCGAGGTCGAGTACGATCCCGTGACCCAGAGTGGGACGACGTTCGGACGAACCAATGTGATCGCGAACCGGGCGATCGCTCGAGGTGACCTGCGGACCATCTCACAGGAACAGTTGGCTCGCATCCGTTCTGGTATGAGTGACATCGTCGGTAGGAGTCTCCCGCATACTTCGGCCACGATCGAGTTTCGAGACGGCTACCCTGCGATGAGTCCCCGCGACGCCAACTACGCTCTACTCGAGGAGTACAGCGCAGTGAGTCAGGAGCTGGGGCTCGGCTCGGTCGGGGCGCTCGATCCGGGCCTACGTGGGGCGGGGGATATCGCCTTTGCATCCGACTACATCGCAGCGGCGCTGGACGGACTCGGACCGCAGGGTGGAGATACTCACGGCCCCAACGAGTGGGTCGATCTCGACTCTTTTGCCCCACAGATCAAGCGCGCCGCTGCTCTTATCCATCGACTGACGCACACTAGAGGGAACGACTGATGTCCTGTCTTCAACGCCTACTTCCGTTCGCATTATTTGCCGGAGTCGCGCTCACGTCCTGTACGTCGGGCAGAGAAAACGACTACCGCGTCGCAGTCATCAAATTCCAGCAGGAGACGTGCACGTTCTGTCCCGGTGGAGACGCCCCGACCGAAGACTGGACGCGCCTTGGACCTCTCCTTCTGGCTGACAAGGTCCTGACGGACGGCGGCGGCTACATCGACGGGTTCGTAAGTCAGGCGGAGGACTATCCCGATATGGAACTGATCGGGCTCACCTCGCCGGATAATATTTTTGGTGGATCGTCGCGTTCGTGGAGCACGAAGGAGTCCTTCGACACCTTCGTTGCCGGCATGCTCGAGGAGCTTAGGGCGTCACTACCTGTGGACGGGATCTACCTCGCGCTCCACGGGGCTCTAGCCGTGCGCGACGTTCCGCGTCCTGAAGCCGAGATCGCTCGGCGCTTCCGTGAGGTGGTCGGTCCCGACGTCCCGATCGCCGGTACCTTCGACCTGCACGGGAACGAGGACGAACAGTTCCTCGAATCGGCGGACTTCGCGTTTGTGACCAAGCGCTTCCCCCACTATGACGATGGTCTCCAGGGCGCGAGGGCCGCACGGGCGCTCCACCGTGCGATGTCCGGTACGTACTCGTCGACCACAGCGACCCGGAAGCCGGGCATCATCACGCCGACCGTGCTGCAGTGGACCGGAGCAGCGCCCGCGAGTGAGATCATGGAGCGAGCCCGCCGATGGGAGGTCCGTGAGGAGGATGTCTTCGTGAGCGTCTTCTTCGGCTTTCCGTGGTCCGACGTTCCCGATGTAGGCGCGACCGTTCACGTCATGACGAACAACGATCAGGCGCTTGCTGACGAGATCGCCGACGACATGAACGAGTACATGTGGCGTGTCCGGGAGCCGTTTGCGAACGGTGGTTTCCCGCGACCCGATGCGGCGGCGCCGATGGTCGTCGAGGCCATCGCGAACGGTCAGATCCCAGTAGCGATCGGGGACTATTCAGACCGCCCGGGTGATGCCACGCACATCACACGCGCATTCGACGCGGCTGGCATCTCGAAGGTCTTGTATGGAGCCATCAGTTCGCCGGAGACCTTGGATGCGCTTCAGGCTGCGGGTGCCGCAGTTGGAGACGCCTTCGATCACGAGATCGGAGGCTACACGGCATCAGGGGGCGATCCGTACCGGATCCAGGGGACGATCGCTTACGTCGGGCCCTGGGCAGGCTACGAATACACCGCAGCCGTGTCCTACGGCGACGGCAACATCGTGTTCATTGCTCCGGCCTACACGCAGATCATGTATCCCGAACGCTTCGCGGTCGGGGACATCGACCCGGCCGACTACGACGTCTTTGTCGTGAAGTCTCGGGCGCACTTCCGCAGAGGCTTCGACGAGACGGGATTCGCGAAGACGATCATCATCGTTGAAGCGACTGGCCCGTTCATCGGGACCACGTTCCTTGATGCTCTGCCGTATGAAAACGTCGACCTGTCAAAGCTCTACCCATACGGCACTCCGGACGGCCGTTGAGCGATGTGGCGGAGGAGCCCGACTCTACTTCTGGCCCGACGAGTGAAGCGGCGTGCGGAATGCTGAGCGTTGAAGAAATTCGAGCCGCGTTCCCCGCCCTTGAACGAGAACATGCCGGGCACCCGGTTGCGTACTTCGACGGCCCTGGGGGGACACAGGTGCCGCGGGTGGTGGCCGATGCGATTACCGAGTCGTTGTTGCATCACAATGCGAACCGTCGATGGGCGTACCCGGCGAGCGCTGAAGTAGATGCGACGGTGCATGGTGTCCGTGACGCCATGGCAGACTTCTTTGGGTGCTCCGCAGACGATGTGGTGTTCGGGGGAAACATGACAACGCTGACCTATCACTTGAGCCGCACCCTCGGTGCGGACTGGGGTGAGGGTGACGAGATCGTGGTCACGCGTTTGGATCACTTCGCGAACATCTCGCCGTGGCGCGCACTCGAGGCGGAGCGGGGCGTTACGATCGTCGAGGTGCCGTTCGACCCCACGTCCGGGCGGCTTGATCAAGAAGCGCTACACGCTGCGATCACCGAGAAGACGGTTCTCGTCGCGGTTGGTGAAGCGTCCAACATCTTGGGCACCGTGACCGATCTCGCACCGGTGGTCGCCCGCGCCCGTGAGACCGGGGCGCTCCTTTTTGTTGATGCGGTTCATTCGGCGCCCCATATCCTCCCTGACGTTCTGCGACTCGGCTGCGATTTCCTCGCATGCTCACCGTACAAGTTCTACGGGCCTCACGCTGGGGTGCTGTATGCGCCTGCGGAACTGCTCGACTCACTCAGCGTTCCGCGTCTCTCGTGTGCCCCGCCGATTGCGCCCGAACGGTTCGAAACCGGGACCCAGAGTCATGAGGCGATGGCAGGGACTACGGCCGCGGTGGACTTCCTCGCCTCGCTCAGTGGTGCGGGGGGCTCTCGCCGAGAGCACCTACAGAGGACCTTCAGTGTTCTTCATGAGCGGGGCGAAGCTCTCGTGTCGCGAATGTGGGATGGGCTCACAGCCATCGACGGAGTGACGACCTACGGACCTCCTCCGGGAACACCTCGTACGCCTACAGTAGCGTTCTCAGTGAGGGACCGGGACCCGCGTCTCGTCGCTTCGCACCTGTCCTCCCATCACGGGATATTCGCCTCTCACGGCCACTTCTACGCCGCCCACGTCCCCGAGGACCTGGGTGTGGACGGGGTCGTGCGTGCGGGCTGCGCCTGCTACACGACCGCAGATGAGGTGGACCGACTTATTCGAGGCGTGGCAGAGCTGTAGCGACGGCTCATGCCGCTGAAATACGGCGGGGCAATCCCCACAGTAGAGGAGGGGAGTACCCGACGGCGGCGGGTCCGCTGCGTGATGATCCTAGATCAGGAAGTGTGTCACCTGTTCCAGGGCCCCCCGTGTCTATGTTGACTTAGGAAATCAGCGCTCGCCTTCATGGCTTGAAGCGGCTCATTGGTAACACTCCGTTCCTCGCGATCGACGATCAGTGCAAAGGTCAGCCGGGCCGCATCTACGCCAGGAGCGAGAACCTGAACATGACCGGGAGCGTCAAGGACAGGATGGCACTCCCCATTCTCAGACGGACCTACGAACGTGAGACGATCGCGCTCATAGTTACCGTACACATGGAGGCACTCGACGAGATCGTCCCAGTGGATGACGGCGATTCGATCCGGATGGCGCAGGCGTTGGCGCGACAGCTAGGGCTGGGCGTTGGCATCTCATCTGGAGCGAATTTCTTGGGGGCCGTGCAAAAGCAAGTCGAGGCGGTGCCTCGACCTCGCCGTACAGGCGGGGTAGATCTGAGGGCTCGGTCATGAGGCGGCGGGTCGGCAGGATGGGGCATCGGTGGGTGGCTGCACTGGCGGTTCGTCCACGCACTTTGTTACCATCACGCGTCTGCCCCCCATCAGGAGGAGCCTCTCAGACAACGCGATTCATCGAGGGAATGAAGGCCCAAGTGCTTGAGGGACCCGGCCGGCGTTGCGAGTGCGTAAGTAAGAACTGCCGTCACCACCGAGGTGGGTCGAGATGCCCCAAGGGACTGCGGGGCAGTGAATGGAAGGTGTACTACCGGACGGAATCCCCTGGTGCCAACCTCTGAAATTTCGAGGCTTGGTGCCTGACTTCTTTTGACAATAACTACGGCTGAAACACACGTGAGTAATCTCTCCCAAGACTTCGACAACCACACGAAGTTCGTCCCCGCGTTTCATTTCGTCGCGTTCCCGTTGCTCTTTTTCCCGACGCTGTTCTTCCTGTACAGAGCTGTGACGGCCTTCAGTATCGACAACCTGATGATGGCTTTGTTCGCAGTCGCCGCGTTGATCGTGATGTTCCTGGCCCGCCTCTTCCCGCTCGGAGTGCAGGATCGCGTGATCAAGCTTGAGGAGACACTGCGCATGCAGGAACTCTTCCCAGATGATCTGAAGGCCCGCATTGGTGAGCTCTCGACCGCCCAATTCGTTGGGCTTCGTTTTGCCTCGGATGAAGAGCTGGCGGACCTCACGCGCAAGGTGCTAGACGGGGGTCTCGATGACAGGAAGTCTGTGAAGCAGGCCGTGAAGAACTGGCGCGCCGACAACGTGCGCATCTAGCGGCCTCTCGGCCGGGTTAGCTCGTGCGTTACCCGGTGATGCTGCACGGCTTCACGGGTTCTTCTGCCTCGTGGGGTGATCGGATCGTCGATGGCCTCGCGTCATCGGGTAATGCTCCGGTTCTCGTCGACCTTCCCGGACATGGGCGTCTGGGGGGCGATCGGGAGCCGGGGCGTTTCTTGTTGGGATCAGCGCTGGACCTCGTGGAACGAGCCGGAATTTGGCCGAGTGACCTCTGCGGGTACTCCATGGGCGGCAGGATTGCGCTGCACTATGCGCTGAGTCGCCCGGAGAGGGTTCGTCGACTTGTGCTGGAGTCGTCGACTCCGGGACTCGAAACGGCAGCGGAGCGGAGTTCGCGAAGGACCTCGGATAATGACCTCGCTGCCCGGATCGAAGAGGGTGGCATCGAGGCTTTTGTGGACGGATGGGAGAGGCTGCCGCTCTTCGAGTCTCAGGCCGGCTCGGATCCGCTGGCGCTGAGCCGCCAGCGTGAAATCAGGCTCGCGAATGATCCGGTGGGACTCGCTCAATCACTGAGGCATTCGGGAACCGGCGTTCTTCCGTCCTTGTGGGAGCGGTTGCCTGAGATCACTGTGCCGACGTTGATTGTGGTCGGTATATTAGATACGAAGTTCGTCGAAATCGGGGCCCGAATGTGCGCCCTGGTTCCCCACGCGCGCTTGGTAGTGGTGCCTGATGCCGGGCACTGTGTGCACTTTGAACGACCCCATGCATGGCTCGAAGCGGTGGCAACATTTCTGTCGGAAAATTAATCATGAGAGGTTCGATGTTCAGTCGCTCACCGCAGTCTCTTTTGCCGCTCTTGGCGCTTCTCTTGTTCGCCGCATGCGAGGCTAGCCCGGCTCCCGACACCGCTCGGTCCATCGCACCGGGCGACTGGCCACACTACGCCCGAGATCTGGCCGCTTCGAAGTACTCGCCGCTCGAGCAGATTCACTCAGGGAATGTGGACGACCTCGAGATCGTGTGGAACTGGGAGTCGGCCGACTACGACCTGCCCGCCCGTTTCCCGGGCACGAGCGTGAACAACAACTATCAGACGACGCCAATCAAGATTGGCGAGCGACTCTACACCTCAACGAACATGGGGCAGGCTGCGGCACTGGATCCGGCGACAGGGCAGGAGGTTTGGCTCTACGATCCCTACGCGGCGGGCCTTCGCGCCACGCCAGGCGGCCGCGCGAACCGTGGGGTCGCATACTGGGCCGACGGAGAGGACGAGAGAGTCTTCTTGGGGTCAGGCCAGTACCTCGTCGCACTCGACGCGGGTACCGGTGAGCCAATTCCGGGGTTCGGGTCTGACGGAGCCGTCGATTTGGCGGACGACCCCGATCCACGCGTGCTCACATATTCGTGGACCTCCGCGCCACTGGTCGTGCGAGATCTCGTCATCATGGGTACCACCGCGATGGTGCCCAGCAGGAATTCGATGGTCGCGCCGCCTGGGTATGTGCGCGCGTATGACGCACGCACGGGTGAACTTCGGTGGCGGTTCAGCCCGATTCCTCAGCCCGGCGACCCGGCGGTTGAGACGTGGGCCGATTCCTCATGGGCGTACTCCGGGAACGGGAACGTCTGGACCCTCATGAGTGCCGATGAAGATCTCGGTCTGGTTTACCTGCCGCTCAAGACGACGACCAACGATTGGTACGGCGGGCATCGACTGGGCGACAACCTCTACGGCGAAAGCCTGGCTGCGGTCGACCTGGAGACGGGTGAGCTGCGATGGCACTTTCAAATGGTTCACCACGGCCTCTGGGACTACGATCCGCCGGCGGCGCCGAACCTCATCGATGTCACGATCGATGGAGAGCGCATACCCGCTGTGGCCCAAGTTACGAAACAGGCGTTCGTCTTCGCCTTCGACCGGAGAACGGGTGAGCCGTTGTGGCCGATTGAAGAACGGGCCGTTCCTGCCTCCCCAGTACCCGGAGAGGTCGCAGCAGCCACGCAGCCTTTTCCGACTCGGCCGGCCCCGTTCGACCTTCAGGGTCTGACAGTAGACGACCTGATCGACTTCACGCCTGAATTGCGCGCCGAAGCGGAGGAGATTCTACGCGATTTCGTTTACGGGCCGATGTTCACGACGCCCACAGTTCGGGACGACCGACCGGGTGGGACGTTGGGGACGATCCTGATGCCCGGTTGGGTTGGTGGGGCGAACTGGGGCGGGGCCGCGGTCGACTCTGAGACGGGGATGCTGTTCGTGCCTTCCGTGACGTCTCCGAACGTGACCGCGCTCGTCGAGCCGAACCCGGACAGTGCTGACTTTCGTTACATCCGGGGCCTCCCAAGAGAAGTTCCTATGCCTCAAGGGCTTCCGCTGCTCAAGCCGCCGTATGGGCGGATCACGGCGATCGACATGAATACAGGCGACCATGATTGGATGGTCGCGAATGGCCCAGGACCGTTGGATCACCCTGCCTTGGAGGGGCTTGATCTCCCATGGCTCGGGCAACGCGGACGACCCGCTCCCTTGCTGACGAAGTCTCTGCTCTTCTTGGGCGAGGGGTCAGAGGGAGCCTTGTCCATTTTGCCGATCGCTGGCGGAAAGGCGTTCCGGGCGTGGGACAAGGAGAGCGGTGAGGTAGTTTGGGAGATCGAATTGGACGCAGGTACTTCCGGGGCTCCAATGACCTATCTCGCTGACGGCCGTCAGTACATCGTGGTCGCGATCGGAGATGCGGAGACGCCTGGACGTTTGGTGGCCCTCGCGTTGAGACAGTGAGGTGTCGTGGGCTGGTTGCTCGCTGTCACCGACTCAGAACAGTGTGACCTGTCGCGCGAACTTGATGATGAAGCCTCGGCTGATCGGCTCACCCCAGTTGCTCAGACGAGCAGCCCTCTGCGCTCCGTTGTACACCACGTATAGCCCTGTTCCAGCCGTGCTGAGCCAGGCGAATCGTAGGTTCGCTGACCAGACGGCTGCCTGGTCGCTGTATTGAACGAGAGACTGCAGGAAGACGTTGGGAGTAAAGAAGTACCCCAGCCGCAGGCCTAGGAGAGTGGCGTCGAAGTCGCCTTCCGGAAGGCTCACGACGTTGTGATCCAGGAGGAGCGACGTCGTGAACGTCTCACCCTGCCGCACCGTGAAGGTCACGTTGCCACCGTGCCGCACGCCCGTGAAAAAATTACCGAAGTCCGCACGCCCCAAGAGCGAGAACTTCTTGCTGGGATCGGTACCGTAGTCCCAGGAGTTCAAGAGCGTCGTGTACTCCCCGGCCGGAATCACCACCCCGGGGGAGATCTCGAAGGGCTCTTTGAGTCCCTCGGTGATCAGGTTGAGTTCCGGTCCGAAACGGCCACCACCCTCGAATTTTATCTCGGTATCGAGGTGCAGAAATCCGGACTCATGGAATCCGTTGAAGTCCCAGAAGCTGCGCCATGTGAGATGGGGGTTCGACTCGCGCCACCACGAAATGTTCGGGAAGCGCACAACCCGCTCGACGAAGATCTCCATGTGGCGGTACCCCACTCGGTTTACGAAGCCGACCTCGGGATTAAAGTCCTCGCCTACCTGCATGACTCGCAGGCGTCCTCTCCAGGTACGGCTCTCATACGTCGTGAGGAGGTGGTAGGCCTCTTCGCGCCCCGTCTCCAGGCCCGTCGTGGGTGAGGTTTCCGTCTTTGCAGCCCACGCGTCGAGCGTCCACGCGTCTCCGACGCCCATGCGTCCATCTACGCCGAACGTGCGATTGAAATCAGTGCCGTCGTGCGTGGCGCGCCTCTGTACGAAGATCGCCCCCACCCGTGAACGATTCGGGAGTTCACTCGAGACACGCGCCACAGTGAAGGCGTTCTTTGCCACGTCTCCCGCGATCTCGTCGGTGAATATCTGCATCATGCCGACGTTCATGCCGGCTGCCTTTCCGCTGACCCGCGCACCACCCAGGATCGGGACTGAGTTGCCCTTTGGGCTGATCCCGATCCGTCGGCTGAAGAACAGGTCGGCGGCCTGGGGAGTCCCAGCCGAAAATAGCCCCGCGTTCTCTAGGAAGAAGGGGCGTTTTTCAGGGAAGAAGAGCGGGAAGCGTGTGAGGTTCGTGCGCTGCTCATCGACCTCGACTTGGGCGAAGTCAGTGTTGAGCGTTGCATCCAGCGTAAGACTGCTGAACGTCATCTTCGCGTCGAGGCCGCCCTCTATGGAGTACTCGTTCTCAGAGCCGTCCAGCGAATAGTCCCGGTCGATTCCGCCTAGAACGTAGGGGGTCACCGTACCGGACCGCTGGAGAGGGACCTCGAGGCCGACCAAGTCGCCTGCCTGTGAAAGCCGCATGAAATTGTACTGTCGCGGAACGGGCGCCCAAAGCGCTTCTTCGTTCTTGCGACGGATCTTCCGGACGAGGTTCATGCCCCAAGTCTGCTGGCTCGCACTTCCGTAACGTAGGGTAGAGAAGGGGATGCGCATTTCGGCGTACCAGCCGTCGCCGTCCCTCGAGGTCGCTACTTCCCAACTCGCGTCCCAGTTCACGTTCAGCCCGCCCATCGCGCCCGCTTGTTGGCGGGTTTGGCCACGCTGGAAGACTCCGCCTCCCTGGCCCTCTTTCACGACCTGAGCATCGTATTCGATGCCGGCTGGCGTGGTGGAGAAGATCAGCCCGTTTTGCCGATCTCGATACGTATCGAGAATGATGCCGAAGTAGTCCCCACGCTCGAGGTCCGCGTCGCGGATGCGTTCACCGAGAGAGATTCCACTCGCGTCGTCGTCGAACAGCCAGGCTCCGACATAGAGAGCTTCGGCGTCCATGAGAATCCGAACCTCCGTACGTTCTGAAACCGGCTGTCCCTCTGTCGGTTCACGCTGTACGAAGTCCACGATGGGATTGGCTGCGTTCCACGCGTCATCGTCGAGTGACCCATCAATCACAATGGCGGACGGAGCGCGCTCTGCAGCTGCGACGGGTCGGGCGTCTTGGGCGGAGAGGGCCGGCGTGAACGTCGCCGCCAACGCGAAGGCGAGCACAGAAACGAGTCGTCGCGGGGTCAATCGCGGTCCTAGGAATGCGTTGATGGTGGTCGATGTGCTGATCGTATCAGCCGAATCGAACCTGACAAGAGCGATTTTGGAGACGTGCGTCGCCCAGGACTCGCGCCACGCCGGCCCCCGGGAGGAATCGCTGAACGAGCCCTACTAAGGGATCCCGAAGCGGTGCCGAGAACAGAGTAGACATCGAGTGGCTCAACATCTGAACGCCTGAGGTCTGTCCACTGGAGCAGATTGCCTCCAGAATGGGGGCCTGTTCTGTCGCTTCACTGACCCCCGTTGAGACGTAACAACATGCGCGCAAAAACGCTTGCCGCGGCAGCATTGCTTTTGGCCCTCGCCGCCCCCGGCCTACAAGCCCAGCTGACTCAGCCGTTGGGCGACATGATGGACGACTTCCAATGGCGTAATATCGGGCCTACCAATATGGGTGGCCGTGTGACCGACATCGAAGCCATCCCCAGCCCATCGAAGACGTTCTTCGTCGCCGGTGCGGGCAGCGGCATTTGGAAGACCACGAACAACGGCACGACGTTCAAGCAGGTGTGGAGCGACGAGCGCGTCATCTCGATGGGCGACCTGGCCATTGCACCGTCCAACACCGACATCGTGTGGGCCGGGACGGGTGAACCGAACTCGCGCAATTCGATCTCAGCCGGAGGCGGGATCTTCAAGTCGACGGACGGGGGCGAGTCCTGGGAGCCCATGGGCTTGGTGGAGACGCAGGTCATTGCTCGCATTGTGATCCACCCCACGAATCCTGACATCGTGTACGTCGCGGCGCTCGGCCATATCTGGGACTCGAACCCGGAGCGTGGCCTCTACCGCACCCAGGACGGCGGTGAGAACTGGGAAGTCGTGAAGTTCATCAGCGACAAGGCGGGTTTCGTCGACGTTGTGATGCACCCACACCATCCAGAGCAACTTTTCGCCTCCAGTTGGGAGCGCGAGCGTGGTCCGTACTACCTCCAGAGCGGAGGCCCGGGCTCAGGGCTGTGGAAGACGATGGACGGGGGGGACAGCTGGACTGAGGTGGTTGGTGACGGCTTCCCGACGTCCGAAAAGGGCCGTATTGGGCTCGCCATGAGCCAGTCGAACCCTCACACCATGTATGCCTTGGTCGAGGCTCGGGGTGAAGGCGAAACCGAAGGCATCGCCGGGAACGGCCTCTACCGGTCTACAGATACCGGCGCGAATTGGGAGAAGATGAACGACGTGAACACGCGGCCGTTCTACTACTCCCAGGTTCGTGTCGATCCGCAGGACGAGAACCGAGTGTACTTCTCCTCCACTCCCGTCCAGTTCTCGGACGATGGCGGAGAGACGTACGGGACCACGACGAACCAGGTCCACGTGGATCACCACGCCATGTGGATCGATCCGAACGATCCTGACCGCATCATCGTCGGGAACGACGGCGGCGTGGCCATCAGTTACGACAAGGGCGGCAACTGGTCTTACCTGAACCACATGACCATGGGGCAGTTCTACGACATCAGCGTCAACATGGATGTGCCGTACAACGTGTGTGGAGGGCTGCAGGACAACGGCACTTGGTGCGGCCCGAGTCGCCTGCCGGGCGGGCAGCTCTCGGCGTACCATTGGGCGACCATCAGCGGCGGTGACGGATTCGTCACCGCGCAGGACCCCGAGGACCCGAGCATCGTTTGGTCCGAGTCCCAGGGCGGCAACATGGGTCGCTCGAATGTCGCCACCGGTGAGCGCGAGACGGTCCAGAAGCCGGACTGGCGTTCGGTTTGGCTGCCCAAGCAGGACTCGATCATCATGCTCATGGACGGCGGCATGGGCGAGAACGACGCGGCCCTTCGGGATCTTCGTACCCGCGCGACAGCCGATTCCGCTGCGTATGCCGTGGAACGTTGGAACTGGAATACGCCATT
>Ga0302118_10001174_pt1 | contig 12850 bp, 22 predicted proteins | sample AG5_331_MG_FD_203126 | JGI IMG/M metagenome (GOLD analysis project Ga0302118, IMG submission 203126) | Marine microbial communities from Western Arctic Ocean, Canada - AG5_33.1 | ecosystem: Environmental > Aquatic > Marine > Oceanic | place: Canada: Western Arctic Ocean | collected 2017-10-01 | reverse complement strand
ACGATCAGATGGCGGTATTCAAGAGTGGTCTATTGAGATCAAGGGAAACGCCTTTAGGGTCACGTCAGGCAAGAGGGAGTGTAAACAAAAGGTTAATGAATGGACTTACTGTACTGGCAAGAATAAAGGCAAGTCTAACGAAACGACCGACGAGGAGCAAGCACAAGCACAGGCGAAAGCTAAGTGGGATAAGAAGTTAGCCACAGAGTACGCCCTAGACATTGATTCAATAGACAATCTTGGTTTCACTAAACCCATGCTTGCTAAGGACTGGAACGACTATGTAGACAAAGTGGAGTTTCCTGTATATTCACAACCTAAGCTGGACGGCATTAGGTGTATAGCAGACAAGGACGGGTTAAAGACTAGGACTGGCAAAGAGATAACAGCGGTTCCCCATATATTTGAATCGTTGCGAGGCTTTTTCCAAAAGAATCCCGATGTTGTTCTGGATGGGGAATTGTACTGTGATAAATTTGATAACGATTTTAATGCTATTTGCTCTATCGTCAGAAGATCGAAACTAACAGAAGAGGACACGGAAAACGCTAAGGTCATTGAGTACCATGTTTATGATATGGTTAGTGCTGAAAACTTTGACAAACGCAGCACCTTTATCAGACAACACCTTCATCATATAAAGTACATTGTGCCAGTCGAAACCTATCATGTCCCAGATAAAGAAATATTAGAAACTATGTACACCGAGTGGATAAATCATGGATACGAAGGACAGATGATACGCTTAAACAAGCCTTATGAAAACAAGAGGTCAAAGACTCTACTAAAGAGAAAAGACTTTCAAGATGGAGAATATACCATTCTTGGATGGAAAGAGGGAGTTGGTAATAGGGCAGGCACTATCGGTCACCTAAACTTTGAAACCAAAGAGGGTGTTTTATTCAACAGTAATGTAAAGGGATGTTTTACGTACTTGGCTGGCCTGCTAAAGCAGGCGGATAGCATTGTCGGAAAACAAGCCACGATTAAATTTTTCCAGCTTACACCACATGGTGTGCCAAGATTCCCGTATGTCATTGCGATAAGGGATTACGAATAGACAAGAGCCAGCTAAAACCATGAATAATCTCAGACCAACTAAATTTGATGACATATTAGGACAAGCCTCAGTACTTGATGCTCTCCAGATAAGTGTTGATAGTGCAAAAAAAAGAAACACCTGCTTGGGACATCTATTGTTTTATGGCCCGGCCGGAACAGGAAAAACAACACTAGCCAACGCGATCTCAAACGAGATGGGTTGTTCATTACAAACCGCTAACGGTGCTAATCTAAGAAGTATTAAATCTACTGTCGCTTATTTAATGAAGATAGAGAAGAACTCTATTCTATTCATAGACGAGATTCATCGCATGACACCGATTGTGGAAGAATTTTTATATCCGGTTATGGAAGACTTTAAGATAGACATGGCTGTTAATGAGGAAAAAACAATAAGTGTCCCTCTCCCCAGCTTTACTCTAGTCGGAGCAACAACTGAGATTGGATTGCTGGCTAGACCTTTCATTGATAGATTTAAAAATAGACACACACTAAAACTATATAGCAACAAGGAATTGCGAGCTATTGTTGAGGCGAATATGGATAAGCTAGAGATCAGCCTATCGGATGATGCTATAAAATTCGTGGCTAAAATTTCTAAAGGAACTCCTCGCATAGTAAACTCAACACTAGAGTGGCTTAGGGACTATAAGGTTTCTAAGAGTCTCGGCCAGTTGTCTGTAAGCGATGTAGAAGAGGCCATGAGAATTAGAGGAGTGGACACTAATGGCTTTACGGATGTTGATCGACAATATCTACGAGCTTTAAGTAAGAGCGACATTCCTCTTGGTGTCGGCACAATATCAGCAACAACGGGTATAGACAAGGCGACTATTGAGGACATCGTTGAGCCGTGGCTACTGCGAAATGACATAGTAACAAAGACACCTCGCGGTAGAATACTCAACCGCAAAAAGATCAGAAAATAAAAGGGACACCAATGAAAATTAGCATAACCGTAGAGCCAGATGATTTTACCGCAAAAGTAGCTCAGGCATTTGACCTAGAGTTTGACGGCACAATCACAACTGAGATTCCAGAGTTTGATCCACCAGAGACAGGCTCTTACAATATTGGCATGATTGTAGGATCTAGCGGAAGCGGCAAGAGTCAGATATTGCGGAATCATTTCTTGGAGGCTGTTTCTAAATCTGAAAAGCCCCATGACTGGAATCCTAAGAAAGCTATTGTGTCGCACTTCAACACTCCAGAGATAGCTATTGAAAAGCTGTTTGCTTGTGGAATCGCATCCGTGCCAACACTATGCAAACCGCATCAGGTTTTAAGCAATGGTGAAAAGTATCGGGCGATGATCGCTAGATCGCTGGACGATGGTATAGTTCTCGATGAATTTACTTCAGAGGTAAATAGGGAAACCGCTAAAAGTTTATCTGTCGCACTAAGTAAATATATAAGAAAAAATGACCTCAAGAATATTGTGTTATCTTCGTGCCATAAGGACATAATAGAGTGGATTGAACCCGACTGGGTTTTTGATTGCGATAGCGGGCAGCAGTTTAAAAACACAGACCCTAGAGCATTGATGAGGCGGGTTGCAAAGATAGAGATTTATTAATGTTCAAAAGACCCACAATACAAATTGATGTGTTTGAGATTCCAAAGGAACTCAAAGAAACCTATTGGATGATGTTTAAGAAGCATCATTACTTGGGCGATAACTTAAACAAGGCCGCAAAATGTTGGGTTGGATACCTCTGGGGCAACCCTGTTAGTTTTAATTCTGTTTTAGCGATGCCTAGTGGCTCGCTAAAGAGAGCTTGGCGTGAACATCGGCTTGTTGTTCTGTCTGACTATCAGGGGATGGGTATCGGCAACAGGATGTCGGAATGTGTTGGTGAAATTTTGTTGAGAGAAGAAAAAAGATTCTTCTCAAAAACCGCCAATATAAAATTAGGAGAGTACCGAAGCCAGCAAAAAACGTGGAGACCAACGAGCAAAAACAAAAAAGCGAGGCCAGACAATATAGGTAGAAAAAAGAATTATAATAATATGGTAAAAGAATCCCTTTCCATGAGGATTTGTTATTCACACGAATACGTGGGAGATAAAAGTAATGAATAAGGCTTTTGTATTTGATTTTGACGATACTCTAGTGACAACAGATGCGTGCGTTTTAGTTCATACCAGTTGGTTGCCGCTAGGAATGAGCAATCCTTTACTCCACCTGACTCCAGCGGAGTTTAATGACTATGAACTTGAAGAAGGTGAAAGGTTTGACTTCTCTGAGTTTAGATGTACAAGTCTAATAGAAAATGGACGACCGACAGAACTTATGCAGTTAGCCAAAGAAGTATATGACGAGAATCATCCTGTTTATATTTTAACAGCGAGGAGCAACGAGGTGTCAGATGCTATCTCTAAGTTTTTAAAATTGCATGGAATAAAAGCCAAGCAAATTATATGCGTCGGAGACAGTAGCGAACATGACGGTATTGCGGCCTGTAAAAGAAAATCACTAATAACTATCATGAAACTTTATGACAAAATCTATTTCTATGACGATAATAAAGAGAACATAGAGTCAGCTAATGAAATAGGCATTAAGACATACTTAATCTAAACTCAAGGTAAAAAATAATGGACTGGCTAGAACTTCACAAAACAACACCCGTTGTCGATCTGCACTCGCACTCGATGCTAAAGGCTGAGATTTTTAATCGAAACCTAAGCAATAGGAATGGCAAACGATTAGCCAAATGGTTCAAAGAATCTTTTTGGCCTTTTAGTGTAAGAGCAACTTTCCCGAAGGTAGACGAAGGAGGAGTAGACGTTCTACTGTCTACGGCTTACGTCTTAGAGCAAGGATGGATAGACGACATATCTCTTATAGACTGGCTTTTGTGGCTCACTCCTAGTGTTCGCAAGAAAATAGTAGACCCAACCTACTTCGATGCCACTAAGGGCATGTTAGATGGAATGGAGACACAGGTTGGTAACTATAACGACAATCTGCCAGACGGCAACCGCAAAATGGTGATTGCTTCATGTCCTGCGGATATTACCGCCAGCATAGAAAACGGAACCATTTCCATTGTTCACTCCATAGAGGGGGCACATTGTCTACAAGGAAACGAGAGCGGTAAAACGACCGACGACGAAATAATGGCTGATCCTAGATCGGTAGAGGAAGAGGTATTAAACAACCTTGAGTACTTCTACAATAGAGGAGTGTCATATCTAGGACTCGCACATTTTTATCCCAACCTTTGTGCTAACCCAGTTTTTCCATACCCCGAATATGGAGCCAAGCACATGGACTGGCGTGGAGTGCTAGGACGATGGGATGAGACTAGAGGGCTTACACCACTTGGCCTAAAGGTGGCAGACAGGATGCTCGATTTGGGGATGCTTATTGATATCGGTCACTGCACTATAAAAGCAAGAAAACAGTTATACGACTTGGTTGACGCTAAGGGTAAAACCCAATGTCTCTTGGCTAGTCACACGGGATGTTTTGAAATAAACAGAATCAGTTATAATTTACAAGACTGGGAATTGAAGTGGCTTGCGGATCATGGGTGTGCCGTAGGGATTATCTTTATGAACTATTGGCTTGCACCCACAGACACGGGACTAGGTCTTAAATATATAGAGCAAACTCTCAATCATATTATCAATGTTTGCGGTGAAGACACTGCCGGTATTGGTACAGACTTTGACGGATTTACTGATCCGCCAGATGAAATAGTAGATATGTCTGAGCTTCCACGTATCACTTCTTACTTGAAGGGTCTGGACTACAGTGACGAAATTGTGAAGAAATTTCTTGGGGGTAATGCCCTAAGAGTATTAACAGAAGGCTGGAAAAAGGAGAAAGAATGAATATCAAAGAACATTTCAATAGAATGTTGGTAACGCTCGGATGGTCAGCAACGGGAGGCATTATACTTTACGGTATGTATCAACTTTGTGACGCTATGTGTCTTATGGGCGGTTAACCGTGATTAACTTTCTGTTTGATATAGATGGTACGCTTACGCCACCAAGACAAAAAATACCACAAGACTTTAGGAATATTTTTGGTGAGTGGGTTACTACTCAACGTGCGGGAGGTAACAATGTGTTTCTAGTAACTGGATCAAACAAAACTAAAACAAAAGAACAGATTGGCATTGCGTTATGGAGGGCTGTTAATGGATGTTACCAGAACTCTGGCAACCAATTATACGTGAGAGGAAGTCTAGCCAAACAGTCAACATGGAAGATTTCAGCAGAATTGCGTCTAGATATTCTTGAGTTGTGTGGAGAGAGCCAGTGGTTTGGAAGAGCGAAGATCAACATAGAGGAACGTGTTGGTATGGTAAATATAACCGCATTGGGACGTTCAGCGTCTCAGCGGCTGAGAACACAATATTATATCTGGGATGCAGAACACGGGGAGAGAGAGGGAATTGTATCACACCTTTCCTCCAAATATCCTGACTTAGAATGTGCTATTGGTGGTGAAATAAGTATAGATATTTATCCCAACGGCAAAAATAAGTCACAAGTATTAGAGGACATGACCGGAGATACTGTATTTTTTGGTGACAAGTGTGATGCTGGTGGAAATGATTATCATATATCACAGAAGGCTGGTCGTTATTATCACGTAGAAAATTGGCGAGAAACGAAAAATATCTTAGAGACAATATATGTCTAATAAAGAACATTGGCTAGACACGATTGGTCGGCTGCTCCTATGGTACATAGGGGGATACCTGCTTGGATATTTAATCGTGTATCTATTTACTTATATAATGACACTATCCAGAGAGTATATACTATGAAAACAAGCGAAAAAATACGAGAATCCTTACTTGATCTAGGCCCATATGCCAGCAGCAGGGAAGTCTACAAGCATTGTGAAGCCAAGTATGGCACAAAACCTAGCCCACAACAGATCTACGAGGCCGTCGGCTCGGAAAAAGAGCGTAGGGCTGAAACTTATAACGGCAGAGAGTTAATGGATGTCAAAAAGTTTTGTCGCCAGAAGTTTAACGGCGATTTCAACAGGATGAATGGAGCCTTAAGGGTAGTGATAAGCATGGAAAAAAACGAAAACCCTAGCCAGTCTTCTTAAAGGAAAATCAATGACTTTCAATAACTTAAAAACGTCGTGGCAAAAGCTCGTGCAAAATACCACATATACAGCAGATCAATATTCACAAACGGTAGAAGTTCCCCTGAGTTTTTTTGAAGACTTTCAAAAAGAATTTAACGTATGCTTCATAGAACCCGATGAGGACACGGAGTTCCTATCGTGGCAGGACGGTTGGCATGACGAATAATTATACTCAACAGGGAGTCAGCTAAAATGGGAAAATGCGAAACAGAAAACCTAACAGATTCGGCCTACGGCAGAATAGTTGTTAGCATGAATAAGGAGTCTTCACCGGAACTACAGAAAATTTATGATAAAATAGACAAACAAAAGGAACAAACAAAAAATCCGAAAACCTCTTGGTTAAGTCTGTTGTTCTTTTGGAGACGGTAGACAGCAGGCATAATATACTATGAATAAACAATTTAAAAAGGAGACTATAATGAAAAAGTTTTTACTAATTTTACCAATTCTATTCGCTTCAACGACAGCAGCAAAGGCAGAAGTAGAAGTTAGACTAATTCCAGTACAAGAGATTGTAAAAAGTGCAGGAGTATTTGTAATAGATACTGGGAAAAGGGTCTGTGAGGGAGCTACTACAACTATCTTTGGTCTAGGAGAAATCCTAACAGCACCATTTCGGGCTAAGACCTACAAGCCCAAGACAAGACTGTATTACTTTCAAAGACCTCGACTAGAGGTAGACTATGACGCCGGTAGATTGTATAGGGCGAACTACAGATAGAGTAATATGAATAACATATCAACAAAGCAAGGAGAAAAGACAATGACTAAAGAAGATCGTGAAAACAAAAGAGAGTCTCGCGGACAAAAGAAAGACGACAAGCGAGATTACAGAATTGAAAAAATTAAAGCAGCCACTGCCAAGGCGTTAGCAGTTGCAAAAAAACGCAAGTGGCTTGTTCTTATGATAGGAGCAGCTATTGCCGCTTACCTCATCATATTTAAGGGAGGACTTAGCCTTGGTGGAGGACTGCTCGATACAATCAAGGGTTTATTTTAAAGTGGAGGATGTATGCGTAGACCATTTACAATTAAGTACAACTGGGATGATTTTGATAATGTTTCGGCACTGTCATCATACCAAAAATATAAAATCAAAAAACGATGCACGGAAGAAGTTTACAATGTAATACAAGAGACTATCAACCAATCAGTTGAGGATCGTGCCAAAAGGAGATTAGACCTTGATGCACACACAGATGCAGAAGATCCGTTTTGGCTGGACATAGGCGGAGAAGGATAATATTAGGAGAAACAATAATGTCGAATAGATTTGATAACAGAAGCGTAAGCACTTTTAAAAAAGATATTTACTTTGGTACACAGTTAGAAAAATATTTCTTTAGTGAGTGGCTAAGAGTTTGTGAAGACAACCCAGACATCACCATTGCCGATTGGGATAATAATGGTGTTGATAACGATGGCGGCTTTATAGCCAGCGGTAATACGGCTGGGGCTGACTACAAGGTCACTGGTTCTTTTCGGCCACACAAAGCAGCCGTAGTTGGGTTTGAATCATTTAAAGACCATCCACTAGAAGTTAAGTGGGTTCCAACTGCTGGCAAGTTCACCTTGAAGGAAGGCGATCTAAAGTCCTACATAAAAGAAGGGGCAAGCATTCTATTTATTTACAATTCTGTAAGATGTGGAACAGACCTCAGAAAACCAAAAGATTACGACCTTGAGCGTCACATTAAATTGGTTGAGTCTAAGAGCCAGCAGATTAGATGGGGGATAATGTGGGCCGACAAGGTTAAAGAATTTTACGATAATGCTAAAGAAAATAACCTGATCGAGCCGATACATTATATGGGAGGCAAGCAGGGTGTGGTTTTGAAGCAAGAAGATTTTAACAACTGGTTTATAGTAGAAGAATGGAGCATATAGATGAAAATTGAGTCAGATAAAAAAGAAAGATTTAAGTTAGCAAGAGTGTTTGAGATTTGTTTCTTTTTATCCCTTGTCGGATTTACTCTGATAATGGCAATAAGGGACGAGGACACTCGCGTACAAGGATCCAATGTACCGCCCCCTCAAAAGTATAAGATGCATGACCTGATTTATCCTGTGACTGATTACGAGTTAGAAGATGTCGCTTCCGTTCGAGAGAGCCAGACAAAAATGTGTAACTTTTGTCATCAGGAGATAATCCATTGTGTATAAAGAGACATAAGAGATTAACTCATAAAAGAGAACAAACCAATGCATAAGACCAAATTACTACACGTGTTAGGTTCTGTTTATGAACCCACTATTGACGACGAGGCGGCTTGGACTGCCTACAATAACTTTGTAGATCTGTTTTTGGACGAAGATCCACCCACAATGGACTACTTGTGTACGATCTGTGAGCTAACACAGCAAGAGCGTCTCTTGCTTCGTTACAAAATAGCAGAACAGGGATTTGAACTCACGCCAAGCGAATTAAATCAATACATTCTATTGATACTCGTGGCTTTAACAGAGTATATTGAGGTTAAGGGTTGCTAATGTTAGTTAATTTTATACACATTCCTAAAAACGGGGGAATTTCTCTAAAGGAAATGTGTGATAAGACAAACAATAACCCATTAAGATACAACCCTCATAACGCAGATATATACGACCCCAGAATCTCAAATCAACTAATTGTCCTGAGAGATCCTTTGGACAGACTAATTTCTGCCATAAGATACACGATAAAAAGCCTCTACTTAATGGTCGAGGGTAAAAAACATACCCCTGATCCCCATCAAAAAAAAGACCCACGAGTCCACCTAGTTCCCACGTTTGTTGGTAAAAATAAAGGTCGTCTTTTTAAAAGCATTTTTGACATAGGCGTGCAAACTCCAAACGACTGGATAACAGCCCTAAAAGAGACAACGCACAACTGCCACGAGCCTCTTAACCACATCCTTTCCAACAACGAGACGTCCCCCTGCAAAATTGGGCCACAAGAGTGTGAGTACATATACCCCTTTGAGCCTCAGTATAGCTGGTATCATGAGCCAAAGTTTGTAATACTTATGCACAATCTTCAAGAGGAAGTGGGGATTTTACTTAAGAGTCTTGGCGTAAATGTCGATATGCCCCATAAAAATAAGACCCTACCACAAGACGGCGAGAAAATTTCTGACAAAAATAGGGATTGGGTTAAAGAAAAATATGCTAAAGACTTTGAACTTTACTATAATTACAATGAGACTTCCTATAAAGAAAGAGTTTTGAGTAAATTATAATGTACGAATACAGAGCAATCGTTGATCGGGTTATTGATGGTGATACCGTTGATTTTATTATCGACTTGGGTTTTAATATTAAAATTAAAATTAGAGGTCGGCTAGAGGGGGTAGATACTCCAGAACGTGGACACCCCGACTGGAGCCACGCTACCGACGTGTGTAAGGACTTGCTTCAAAAGACTCAAGCTAACAACGGTAATGAGTATTTAATCATAACAACAACAAAAACTGGGAAGTATGGTCGTTGGATAGTGCAGATAAAAGGGGTGACAGATGAGCTCGCTAAACAGTGGCCATATTAAAATTATAGAACCATACCCAAGTCCTATTGATGTCTGCGAACACTGTGGGTGTTTTAATAGAATTATATATGTAGAATCGCAAATGGTTTGTGACGAATGTTTTAATCAATTTTTTCAGGAAGAATAATGGGAAGACCATGTCAGTGCTGTGAGGAGCCTAGCTCCTCCGCTTCTAGTAGCTCTTCTAGTAGCTCTTCTAGTAGCTCCGCTTCTAGTAGCTCCGCTTCTAGTAGCTCCGCAGGTTCCAGTAGCTCCGCTTCTAGTAGCTCTTCTAGTAGCTCTTCTAGTAGCTCTTCTAGTAGCTCTTCTAGTAGCTCTTCTAGTAGCTCCGCTTCTAGTAGCTCCGCTTCTAGTAGCTCCGCTTCTAGTAGCTCCGCTTCTAGTAGCTCCGCAGGTTCCAGTAGCTCCGCAGGTTCCAGTAGCTCCACAGGTTCCAGTAGTGCCGCTATTTCCAGTAGCTCTGGGTCTTCCAGTAGTGACGGCTCCGGCAGTAGTGGTGGGATTACTTTATGCGGGTCAGCCTACTGTTACTGGATTTGCATAGGTTGTCCCCCGACTGATCCCGGAGGTACTGGGTCGTGGATTGAAACCAATGGAGCATGCGAGAGCATCAGTAACCCCTTCCCTGATCCCAACTGTCTCTGCTGCCATCCAACAGAGCCGGCTTGTTATTGCGGCGGTCCCGGTGTCGCGACAGGTTGCGTGTCAGCTGCCGGTTGGCCCGCTGGATGTTAACAAAGGAGGTATGGTAAGTGGCGACAAAAAAGAAAACCTATAAATCACCAAAGGCAGACGAAGAAGAGATGCAAAAGTTTCGTGAACATAGCGAGCTCATTGAGGAAAAATCAAAGGCTATAATAGCCAAGTATGCTAAGTGGTGGGATACTAAAAAGAAAAAATGGAAAGACGGTTTTAAACATTAAAACGGAGAACAAGGATAGATGGCTACTCTAGGAAATAGGAACGCGACTTGGAATGATGTCGACTGTAAACATTTAAACAAGGATAAAACTTGCCAGCTGGCGTCAGAGATCGCCAATGGGCCAGCACCAACCAACCCCTACGCTTGTTCTCTCTGTGTTCTGTGGCCAGATAAACAAACGCCAACATGTCGGACTGTCCAGAGATTGGCGACAATGGCGAGTAAAGCGAAGAAGACAGACCTATATCTCTCGGTAAGCCAAAGACTTGGAGAGGGAGTGGGAACGGAGATTCATAAAATGATTCCCGCCTTTTTGGATCGTGCTGGGTGTAACTGCAAGAGCTTTGCAAAAAAAATGAATGTATGGGGCCCAGACTCCTGTGAAACAAACAGAGAGCATATTGTTTCCCATCTAGTGGCACAGTCAGAAGATAGAGCTCTCTTTAGCTGGGTTCCCGATGTCGCGACAAGAATGGTGGCTAACAGACTTTTAACTTCCGCTATAACCAAAACAAGAGAAAAAGAAGCAGCCACCCCTCCTAAAGACAAGTGGTTTTGTGCGGTGACGACCGCACCTAGACCGACTCCAACTCTAGTCACATGCCTTGAGTCGCTTGTTGTTGCTGGATTTGAGCCCTTTGTCTTTGCAGAACCCAACAGCGTTATGTTGCCGACAGAGCACGAGATATTCGCTATACGACATAAAGAAAAGATGGGAGTTTGGCATAATTGGCTTTTTAGTGCTAGATATGCATTGGAAAGTAGTGACGCTAATATCATTATGACTGTTCAAGATGATTCGCTTTTTCATCCTGACTCTAAAAGCTTTATAGAGGAACATGTTTTGTGGCCGGATACAAACGTTGGCTTTGTGTCTCTTTACACTCCAAAACACTATAGTAAAAAACCTAATAAAAAAACAGCCATGCGACCGACTGGTGTCAACCGAGTCATAACAAAAAGTATGTGGGGAGCATGTGCTCTGATTTGGCCTAGAAAGGTTCTAGAAGAACTGGTTGAAATGAGTTCAGCGAAGAACTGGTTAGGTGCCCGAACTAAGACTGCAAGCGTTTGGGAGAAAAAGAAAAAAGAAAGACAAGCAGAACCTTGGAGGATTCAAAACAGCGACACCGCAATTGGAAAACTAATGAACCAGATGGAGAGAACGATGTGGTTCTGTGATCCCTCTCCTGTTCAGCACTTTGCGACAACCTCCGCAGTTAGTCACGGAGGCAACAAAGGGCGAAGAAACTGCGGAAGATGTGCAGAATGGAGTAAATCCCTAGAGGAACAGGTTCCTCTTCAAACTAACGGAAGGCCGTTAGATAGATTTAGTTATGATGAAATTATAATGAAAAACACTCACCAATCCCAATAAAAAATAGAAAAACCTCTTGACAAACGGACAATTGGGTGTATAATATATTAGTAGACGACGTGATACATAGCTAGGAGAAAAAATAATGACAATAAGCGTACTAGGGACATTCGATGTCAATCATACCAGCGGCACGGTGATGACGTGGAACTTCTCCACACTCACCGTCCTTAATGGAGACTTGGTAATTGTCGCAGCCGTTGCTGAAGGAAATAGCACGCTAACCAACGACTCTGCCGGATGGACTTTAGCGGGTACAGTACTCGCCAACCGTGGTGGTCTCGGGGATTTGTGTAGAATGTATGTTTGGTACAAGGCGGCGACATATAACTGGGCTTCGTCAGAATCGATACAAATCACTTCTGACGATACCACGAAGGGCAAGAAATTTATAAGTCATCACATAAGAACGACCGAAAGCTGGGGAGTAGACGCCGTTACCGCCACTATGGGTACAGACGTCACGCCCAGTTATCCCAGCCCCGGGTTTCCTCCCGCTTATGATATTGATGGGATAACCTTGTCGTCCTTTGATGATGCTCTCTTGCGGATCGCGGTATGTAATGACAACGGAGACGAGGGCACATTTGATACATCCCAATCGTTCTCTGGACATACCCGTGTGACAATTATGACGGGGGATGAGGTAGGAATGATTAGCATCGAAAAGGATTCTGTTGCCGCTGGTGCGGTCTCTGCACTCACTCTTGATACAATCAGCGTCTTGGGCGGAGAGGTGGATGGTATCTGTTTTTCCAATGTCGCACTTAGAGAGGGTGGCGGAGGTTCTTCAAACATGATGTTATTAGGAGTTGGATAAAAACGGGGGCGAAACGG
>Ga0302118_10001172_pt1 | contig 12859 bp, 11 predicted proteins | sample AG5_331_MG_FD_203126 | JGI IMG/M metagenome (GOLD analysis project Ga0302118, IMG submission 203126) | Marine microbial communities from Western Arctic Ocean, Canada - AG5_33.1 | ecosystem: Environmental > Aquatic > Marine > Oceanic | place: Canada: Western Arctic Ocean | collected 2017-10-01 | reverse complement strand
ATTGCCGATATGGTTTTACAGACGGTCGATAAGTACGGCCGCATCGACGGACTGATCAACAATGCAGCCCTGTTCGGCAAGCTGGCACGGCGGCGGTTTGAAGAGATTGATATCGATGAATTTGATTCTGTGATGCGGGTCAACATCCGGGGCGTGTGGCAAGTTTCCCGCGCTGTCGTCGCAGTGATGCGCAAACAAGAATATGGCAAGATCGTCAATATCACTTCAGGCACGGTGTTTAAGGGCACTCCGATGCAATTGCATTACGTTACCTCCAAAGGCGCTATTATCGCGCTAAGCCGGGCAATGGCCCGTGAAGTCGGTGACGATAATATTTGTATCAATGCCATCGCGCCCGGCCTGACCCAAAGCGAGGCGGTCCTCAATGAAGGCCAGTTCTCAGAGGAACACTTCAGCGCCAATATTGGAGGCCGCTGTATAAAGCGACCAGAAGAACCCGAAGACCTGATCGGCACCGCGGTGTTTCTTCTGTCAGAAGATTCTGATTTTATTACCGGGCAAGTGCTTTGCGTCGATGGTGGCTCGGTAACGCACTAGGCGCCCTACAGCAAATATAGCAGCAATAGCGGTAGCGTAATAACCGACAAGGCAGCGGATATCAGCACCATGCTGGCGACCTCTTCCGGCTCGCGCTTATAAATGACGGCAAACAGATAGTTGGACACCGCGACCGGCATACTGCTCTGCAGGATGACGATGGCCCGAACCATACCCTCGAGGGCGAAGAACTCCGCAACACCGAAGCCAATGGCAAATCCGATTGCCAACCGGAACAATCCCAACCCGATGCCACGCGGTAGTGACGATACCTGAAACCGCCCCAACGAACAGCCGAGCGCAATGAGCTGTAGCGGGAATGCCATACCACCGAGCAGCTTGGTTGAATCATACATCCATTTAGGCAAGGAAATATCCCAGTAGATCATCCCGACGGCGATTACCGCCGCCCATAAAGCCGGTTCGCGAACAAGCCTGCCGAGGGAGGCCCGACCAGAGGCAATCGCCGCGCCTATCGTGAAGGTGCCGACAGCGCCAAGAGTGAAGTAGACCAGCGCCAGCGCCAGACCCTTTTCACCAAAGGCGAAGAGACACACAGGTAATCCCATACTGCCCACTAGTGGGAAAATCATTGATGGCAGATAGGCCGGAAAGGACAGGCGGAAAATGCGCAGAACGATTGCCGCAATTGCTGCCGTCACCAAATAGATAATGGTCGCCGCCAAGGCAATTTCGGTAATCACCGAAAGCTCCAATCTCACCTTGCTGAATGTCGCAACGATCAAACACGGAACCGCGATTTTATAGACCAGCGTCGAGACCAGTTCAGAATCGAACTCGCGGCCGGAGCGGATCCAGAGGAGCCCTAACCCGGCGCAAAAGAAGACCGGTAAAACGATAGCGGCGAGTTCCGCAACAATCGACATGACCGCTACCCCGCCAACACAAAGAGCATGAGAAAGGGTAATGTTAGAAGCGACATAAAGGTCGAGACAACAACAACGCCAGCCACGCCGCTAGCCTGCCGCTCAAAGCGCGCCGCAAGAATATAGTTCATAACGGCAGGCGGCATTGTACATTGCAAGATCAGTACACCGCGCGCCGCACCCTCAAGATCAAATGCCCACGCTAGCCCCACGCCAAGACCAAACCCGATGGCCAGACGCGCCAATCCCAGCCATACACTCTGCTTAAAATCTTTAACTTCCAATCGCGACAGAGACACACCAAGCGCAATCAACATGAGCGGGATCGACATGCCGCCGATGATTTCAGCCGTATTGGCGATCCAGCGTGGCGGTGGCATCTCCGCTGCCATAAAGATCAACGCCCCAGCGATTACCCAGAGGTGCGGGGTCTTGATAGTTGAGGCAAGCGACCATTTACCGGATGCAAAAGCAAATCCGATGGTCACATTAGCCGTCGACATAAGAACAAAAATACTGATGCCCAAAGCCAAACCGGTATCACCAAAAGCAAAAAGACAAAGCGGCAACCCCATATTGCCGTTATTGGGGAAGGATATTGCTGGCAGAAAGGCGCCAATTTCTAGCTTAAAGGCCTTTAACAACAAGGCGCCGATTGCCAAATTGGCCACCAGGAATATCGCAAAGATTCCAACCATTTCGCCAAACTGGCCAAGCGATACTTCAAGCTTTGTCAGAGTGGAAAAGATGAGTGCGGGGACCCCGAAATTCAGGGTGAGCATACCAACAATTGTGGTATCGAACGGTCGACCTGAACGGCCCCATAGATAGCCAATTCCCGCAATGACGAAAAGCGGGGCGATAATGCTAGCGATTTGTAAAACGAGATCCACGTCTTAAATACTGTGCAGGTGATATACAAAACGCCGACAAGCCGTCGACGTCACGATAGCATAGCAGAATTGCCACGAGGCTTACACCAACGCCTGTATGACATGTTATATAGTCGCGCAAAATTAGGAGCTATCGAGTTATGGGGAAGATTGGCTGGCTGATATTCGGCCTCTGCGCGACGGGTTTAATTGCGTTGATCCTTTGGCTTTCCGGTGAGAGACCGGATTCATTGGATCATCGCGACGAGCAAATTCGACTGGTCGCGCTCCTGACGATCCTCGTCATGGTTGGGTCGGGGTTTTGGTACCAACTGCGCACACGACCCGGTTTGGTATGGCTGAAATATGGCGCCATTTGGACAGGTCTCGGCGTTCTGCTGATAGCGGGATACAGCTTGCGTGAGGATTTCGGTATTTTAGGGTCACGCATGGCCGCCGAGTTAATGCCCGGACATGCCGTCGAGACCGCCCCCGGCACAGTGATCATCCGAGCGCAATCAGATGGTCACTTCCATCTCCGAGCGATTGTTGACGGAACCGCCTTGCCGTTCCTAGTCGATACTGGTGCGACACCCATTGTTCTTAGCCCTGATGCAGCGCAACGCATGGGGGTCGATCTAACGAAGCTGTCATTTTCCGTGAAGACAAGAACAGCAAATGGGATTGGGCGCGCCGCCCCCATCAGCCTCAAGGAGTTTCGTATCGGGCCAATTTCAATACGCAATATTCCAGCGCTGGTTAATCAGGCGCCGATGAGCGAGTCTCTGCTGGGTGTTAGTTTTCTGAGCCAGCTAAAGAGCTATGCCGTGGCGGGTAAAACGCTAACGCTGGTTCGAAAAAACAACAATTGAAAGACAAAACATGGTCAAGCTCGACAAGATTTATACGCGCGGCGGCGATAAGGGAGAAACATCGCTCAGCGACGGGACACGCCACTCCAAAACATCCCCGCGGATCGCCGCGATTGGCGATGTCGACGAAGCCAATAGTGCAATTGGAATGGCCCGCGCCGGACTACCCAAAGATCATTCGCTATCTGAAATTCTCGCCCGTATCCAAAATGATTTGTTCGATCTTGGCGCCGACCTTGCCTCGCCCGGTGATGATGCAACAGATGGAAAATTGCGCGTTCAGGAACAACAGGTCAAACGCCTTGAAACAGAGATCGATGCCCTGAACGAGCCTATAGCGCCACTGACGTCTTTTGTTCTGCCTGGTGGTTCAGAAGTAGCCGCCCGGATTCATCTCGCCCGCGCCATCGTCCGGCGCGCCGAACGGACTGCCATGGCGCTGGCTGAGGCAGAACCCGCAAACCGTTTTGCTTTGCACTACTTAAATCGATTGTCAGACCTGTTATTTGTCGCGGCCCGCGCCGAAAACGATGGCGGCAAATCTGACGTTCTTTGGATCCCCGGACTTACGTCAGGGTAGAAAATAGAGCTTATTTGCGTGAAGATAGAACCACTGACAGCAGATTTCCAGCAAGGTCGTTTGCTGTTTGATAATCCGCCCCGCGCGCGTTCTTCAGGTACGATTTACAGGTGACGACCGACGCACGTTCATAGCCTGCGAGCTTAGCCAACAGTCCTTCAATCGCGGTATCGAGATCCGCTAGCGGTACAACATCACTCACCAGTCCAATGGCAACCGCCCGGTCAGCATCAATCGTGTCCGTAGAGTAAACCATGCCAAGCAGAGACTTAGGCGGAATACGATCAAGATGCGCAAGCATTGCCAATGTCGGGGGAAGGTTCGCGCGCATTTCCGGCATCGCAAAGCGGGCGTTGTCCGCCGCAATTGAGACATCCGAAATAGCTGTAATGCCGCAGCCAAGGCCGTTTACCAACCCCTGTGCGCCCGAAATAACCGGGATATCCGCATCACGAATGGCCGCGTAAACACCCAGGATCGGTTCGATCAGAGCTTCGCGCATTTCCAGCGCAGTGGTCGGCTTGCCTTCCGGCGCCCCTGCGGGGTCACGACCTTTGCAGAAATCATCGCCAGCGCCGCGAACCACCATCGCGTTGATAGAAGTGTCAGCACCCGCTTCACGAATATCTTTCGCGATATCTTTCAACATGGCGAGCGTAAGAAGATTGCCCATATCCGGCCGTTCAAATGTCAGCCGGACGATTGCACCGTCTTGGGCTACTGAATATCCGTCACTCATGCTTTGTCCCGCCTCTTAAAATTACTATTTGGATTTTTTATCACCGGCTTCGAGGATCACCCCATCCGCCCGGTATTTATCGAACTCTGAATCGCTTAATCCCAACACGCCGGTAAACACTTTACGGCTGTGTTCTCCGAGCGCCGGTGGGTAGCTATGTGGCGCTTCTTCTTCACCCATAAATTTGATTGGGTTCCCCGCAACGCGTGCGCGCTTGTCGCCGTCGCCTTCTAAATCGAGCACCATCTGACGATGCACCACCTGAGGATCAGAGAGCGCATCTGCTAAAGTATTCACCTCACCAACGGGCACACCGTATTCCAACAAGGACGGTACCCACTCCTTGGCTTCTTTGGTTGCAAACGCTTCTTCAAGCAACGGCCAGAGGGCTTCGCGGTTGTTATGCCGGTGTTCGTTGGTCAAAAAGCGTTCATCTTCGGTCAGCTCTTCTAGTGCCAAGACAGCACACAATCCCTGCCACATGCGTTCCGTATTGGCACAAATCACCAGCTCGGTATCATTGGCGCCCGCAAAAGACCGGTAGGTCGGAATTGATTCATGGCCGCGCCCCTGGCGCCCGGGAACTTTATCAGAATGCAGGTAATAAGCGGCTTGATAGGTCAGCAGCGCGACCTGACAATCGAGCATTGAAATATCGACGAACTTGCCTTTGCCCGTCCGGCGGCGTTCTTCCAGCGCGGCTAAAGAACCAACAGTGGCATACATCCCTGCCGTAAGATCACCAATCGGCATACCGGCACGAACAGCGGAACGGCCAACCTCACCCGTGAGGCTCATTCCACCAGACATCGCCTGAACAATCATGTCATAGGCGGGACGCTCACGATAAGGACCGGTTTGTCCAAAGCCACTGATCGACGCCCAGATCAGGCCGGGATTACGGGACGACAAATCATCATAGGTCAGGCCCAATCGGTCGAGCACGCCGGGACGAAAATTTTCCATCACGATGTCACATTTCTCAGCCAGTTGTTTGACCAATGCCAGCCCTTCCGGCGCCTTCATATCAATGGCGACAGCTTCTTTGTTGCGATTAATCGACAGATAATAGCAGCTATCATCTCCAACAAAATGTGGGGGCAACGTGCGTGACCAGTCACCTGCCGGGGCTTCTAGCTTGATTACCTCAGCGCCGAGGTCTGCAAAGATTTGTGTACTGAACGGCCCCGCCAGAAACTGCGTCAGATCCAGAACCTTAATCCCGTTTAGCGGTCCGGGCCGGACCTCGTCTTGTGTATTCTCTGTCATGCTCTTGATTATTCTGCCGCCAGCGGAGACCGGCTCGCCCGCACAACATCGACAATCCGCGACGGCGTTACCGGTACATTCATTAGATTTGCATCAAATGGTTTCAAGGCATTTTCAACCGCGGCGATTATTGACGCCGCCGCCGGGATCGTTCCGCCCTCGCCAGCGCCTTTAACACCAAGCGGGTTCAGCGGTGATGGCGAAACAACATGGATGGTTTCAGCATCCACCACATCACCAGCGCCGGGGATCAGATATTCCGCAAATGTAGTGGTCAAGGGATTGGCGTTCTCATCAAAGAACTGTTCTTCGAACAACGCATTGCCAATGCCGTGCGCCAAACCGCCCTGCACTTGCCCGTCGACGATCATCGGGTTGATCAGGTTTCCAGAGTCGTGAGCGATGACGTAGCGCAATATCTGGACATGGCCGGTTTCAACATCGACCTCGACCTCTACGACATGGGTGCCATTGCAGTAAGCCGATTGCGAGGGTGAGAAATAATGCGTCGCCTCCAGACCTGGCTCGAACCCCGGCGGCATCGCAAACCCCGGCGACCCGGCAACAGCATGCGCGATCTCACCGAGGGTTTTACTCATCTCGGGAACGCCGCGGACAAACGCTTTGCCATCCTCAAGCTCGATATCTTCTTCGGCGGCTTCAAGCATATAGGCCGCAATTTTGATCGCCTTCTCTCGCACATCAAGCGATGCCATGTGCACGGAAGGCCCGGCATTAGCGGCAATGCGGCTAGCAAATGTGCCAACGCCATGAGCAATCTTTGTGGTATCGGCGAGATGAACTTCGACATCGGCAATATCGACACCAAATTTCTCAGCGCAAAGCTGAGCCATGGTCGTCCGGTGGCCTTGACCCTGCGGCGCTGCACCCGTCATGAGAAAGATCTTGCCTGATGGCGAGACGCGAACGGTTGCCCCTTCGAAAGGACCGAGGCCTGTACCTTCAACATAATTACCAATGCCAATGCCGATATAGCGACCCTCGGCGAGCGCCGCCTTTTGGCGTTTGGCAAAACCGGGATAGTCAATTTTCTCCAACACTTCGGATTGGCAGCGCGGATAATCGCCACTGTCATAGATTACTGGCTTGCCATCGCGGAAAACCAGCCCAACCTTATAGGGCATCTCGTCAGCCGGGATCAGATTGCGCGCGCGCAGTTCTGCCGGGTCAACGCAGAGTTTTTCAGCGGCCTTATCCATCAGCCGTTCCATCGCAAACACCGCCTGCGGGCGGCCCGCGCCACGCACTGGCGTCACCTGAACTTTATTTGTCAGCGCAACAACGGTTTCCAGTTTGAAGCTCGGCAGGACATACGGACCGGGAACGGTTGTCGACGCGATCAACGGGGTAACGATGCCCCATGGCACGTACGCACCCGTGTCATGGATCATGGTGCCGCGAACACCAAGGAGTTTGCCGCCATCATCAAAAGCGGCTTCCATATCCCAATACTGGTCACGTTCCTGACTGGCAGACAGAAAATGCTCGCGCCGATCCTCAATCCATTTGATGGGCCGGTCGAGTTTACGGGCCAGAAACGGGATGACAGCTTCCTCAGCATAAAACATCGCCTTCGGGCCAAATCCACCGCCAACGTCCGGCGCAATCACATCAATGTCATTTTCATTCCAGTCGAGAACACCGATGATATTGCGTTTAACTTGATGCGGCGCCTGGGTGGCAGACCACAGCATGGTGCGGCCTTCGTCTTTATCGTGCACAGCAAGGGCCCCTCGCCCTTCGAGTGAATGCCCACCACCGCGATGATGCCGGATCGACACCGAAACAGTATGCGCCGCACTGGCAAAGGCCGCGTCGACATCGCCATATTCATTCACAAACCGCGCTGAGACATTATCCTGCGCACCGACATGGCACAGCGGTGCGCCGGGCTGAACGGCGTCACGAGCATCAGAGGCCGCCGGTAAAATTTCCCAATCAATCTCAACCATCGCCGCGGCATCTTCCGCAATATAGCGGGTATCAGCCACCACACAGGCCACAGCTTCACCAGCAAAATGAACCTCATCGCGGGCCAGCAGATAGGGCATCATCGGCTGGGTAATCGCGGGGTTGGGTAAGAGCAGCAGAAGCTTGTTTTCCTGAATGTCTTTCGGGAAATCAGCCAGTGTAAACACGCCATGAACGCCATCCATCGCCAAAGCGGCAGAGGTCTCGATCTTGCTAAAGCGAGCATGGGGATGCGGACTACGGATAAACGCAGCATGCAGCGCGCCTTCTACATGAATATCATCTGTGTACTGGCCTTTACCGGTCAGGAGATCGGGATCTTCTAACCGCTTAACCGCAGCACCGAACAGCTTTGCTCCCATAGGATTATCTTTCTGTAGCCTTTAGCGCGCGAAAAGATGGATCGAGCAAACACCATGGTCGAAGCCCGACACACCACCACCAGTGCAATGGGTCAAGCCCACCTTGGCGCCCTCAACTTGACGCTGACCGCACTGGCCGCGCAGCTGGCGCACGATCTCAACAATCTGTGCAACACCGGTAGAACCAATCGGGTGGCCCTTCGATAGAAGCCCTCCGCTGGGGTTAACCGGTATCTTGCCACCCACCGAGGTTTCCCCATCGGCCAAAAGTTTCGCCGCGTCACCCTTGGCACAAAAACCAAGCGCCTCATAATACAGCAGCTCTGCAATCGCAAAGGCGTCATGGACTTCAGCTAAATCGACATCTTCCGGCCCGATGCCTGCCTCTTCATAAAGTTGCTTGGCACCGCGCAGCGTAATTTCAGGCGAGGTCATGTCGCGATAGCCGGTCATATATTTACCGGAATTAATCTCTGATCCCATTACCTTAATTGGCGCTGCTGAATACTGCTTAGCCTTTTCTGCAGAGCAAATTACCACCGCTGCGGCGCCATCCCCTGACGGACAGCAATGGAACAGTTTCAACGGATCAGCAACTGGGCGTGAGGCCAGCACTTCTTCCCGCGTCACCTCTTTACGGAATTGAGCATCTTCATTCCACACGCCGTGTTTACGTGCCTTAACCGAGACATCGGCAATATCATTTTCAGTCAGACCATATTCATGCATGTAGCGCCGTGCTCGCATCGCATAGAGCGCAGGCATGACAAGACCGTGCGAAACTTCCCAGTCTTCCTTTTCAAGCGGCAGTGTTCCACCGCCAAACTTAGTCAGCTTTTCAACACCAATCACCAGCGCCGTGTCATAAACACCCGCCGCAACGGCTATCCAGGCTTCACGGAAAGCAGTTGAGCTGGACGAGCAGGCATTCTCAATATTGATAATCGGTAGACCGGTAATACCGAGTTTTTTCAAAATGCGCTGACCGGCCATCATGCCACCAAGCGCCGTGCCGCAATAAGTCGCTTCGATATCGGTCTTTTTGATACCAGCATCTACAACCGCGTGTTTAACGGCGGGCCAGGCGATATCTGCGAGGGTCTTTTCAGGATATTTGCCAAACGGCACCATCCCGGCGCCTACGATTGCAACATCACGCATCAGCTATCTCCCTTCTGAACAGGGGTGAAGGCAAAACTCTCAAAAGCTGCACCAGATTCATCCGACCCAAGGGCAGAAATGCGGGTTTCGACAGCCATATCCATTGCAAGACTATCGGGATCAGCCTCAACGATATGAGCAAATACCCGAACATCTTCCGGCAAATCAACATAGGCCGCGATAAAAGGCAGATTCCAGCCTTTTGGCGCCGCATGAACCACTGACCAGGAATACAATGTTCCTTGGGCACTCAACCTAATCGGGGACAGGTTTTCGGACATGCATTCCGGGCAAACATCACTCGGCGGAAACGCTTTCTTGCTACAATCGTCACACTCCGAGCCGACCAGCCGCACGGTGCCATCAGCATCCCGCGTGACAGCGTCACCTGCGAGGTTCAAGGCTTCCTGTAATTCTTCACTCATGAACGATCTCTACTCTTTTTCTGGACCGCGGGGAACATCGCGGATTGAGGTATTGGGTGCAACATCATTTCGCCGCAGCTGCGCACTGCGCCGACCATTTTCCATATAGCGGCCATCAGTAGCGCGTTGTGCCATTTCTTCCCATTCTTCCGACCAATCACCAAGCGAATAGCCATGCCACGGACTCTCAGGCTTCAGCGGCGGTAAATCGAGATCTTCCCATAGCTTCTGAGCGCCTTCCATGAACTCTTTGGTCGGCAGAGCAATTGGTGGCATATCGGATTTCAGCGTTGCATCGATCAGCATGGTGCCATCAAACCCGTCACCGCGTTCCAGGGCTGGGCCATGGCCGCGATCACGATATTTTAGGATTTCAATATCCAGCGCCGGGTTAGCGCGATAGGCCAGCGCCCAGAACACCGCGTCGCATTGCTCCGGATCAATATCTTCGTTCACCGCGATGACATACTTGCCACAGGCGGAATCAAAATTCGCCGTGCCATATAATGCTCGCCATATCTCGGTCGTCGGCACACCCCGTTCAAACACGAGAAAAGCAATTCTCCTAATATTCGTCAGCGGTTCATGCAGGGAAACATGCTTGATACCCTTAATGCCAAGATGATCGGTCAGATGGTTGAGGAACTTGGGCTCCATCGCCACCCGCTTAATGACACTCGATTCAGAAGGCGTTACCTGCGAAATAATCGACGCCATAATTGCGTCCTTGCGCCGGGTAATCGCTGTAACCTCAAAGATAAAATTATATTCCTCAAGATTGATATGCCCATGACTTTCGCCAAACGGCGCCTCGGGCTCCAACATATCGGTATCGACCAGACCCTCGATGACAATCTCGGCATCTGCCGGCACCATCAGATCAACGGTCTTCGCCTTTACTACACGGATCGGAGCACCTACCAACGCGCCGGCAACGCCAATCTCATCAATACCCTCACGGATTTTCTGTGGGCTGACATAGGCAAGTGCCGGTGGGCAGCCAACCATGATCGCCATCGGCATCTTTTCGCCGCGCGCTTTGTATTTGTCCCAATGCGCGTGACCGCCCTGACGCAGATTGACGAACATCTTAAGCCCTATGCGGTCAGGTGCTTTTATGCCGCCACGATAAGTGCCCATATTCTGCACGCCAGTATCAGGGTCGCGCGAAATACAGCTGGTCGCGGTCAAATATGGCGCGACATCAAACCCCGGCGTCGAGATCGGTACGGGCAGAGCATCGAGCCCTTTGCCTTCGCCGTCTATATCTGCGCCGGTCAGGATCACTTCATGGCAGGGAGCATCCTGAACCTCAACCGGCGAGATCGGGGCGGCGAGCGCTTTCTTCCAATGCTCCCCAATATCGGAAACCGGCACTCCCATGCCAATACCGTAAATCTCTGGCGTGGTAGCCAACGCACCAACTACCAGCGGGATCTCATATTTATTGCCGCGGCTGTCGGTGACATTGTTGAAAAGAAAGGCTTTGCGCTCTGATTCAGGGATACCGCCACGAAACTGCCACCGCACCAATGGTTTGAGCTCAGTGTCTTTATTGACCGGCACCTCAATTTCATGGAGCAGCCCCAGATCGCGCAGGGTTTCAATATGATCGTGAAGATCGGGGTAACCCCGCCCGCCATATTGTTTATCGTTCGCCATAACTTCCTCTTCCTGTCTGAGGCGCAATAAATCACAAAGGAAAACAACCGATCAACCGCCGAGCACAGTATTATATTAAATCATGACGTCCCCGCAGCTGCCCGTTTCACAACACGTTCCCGATAGGAGATGATCGTCGTCGCCATCACAATCGTAAACGCCCCCGCCCAAGTCCAGATATCGGGGATTTCAGAGAACGCAACATAACCAAATATCGTTGCCCAGATCATCCGCGTAAACACGATGGGTTCGGCAAAACTAAGGTCAGCTATAGCATAGGCCTTTGCAGTAAAGAGATGCCCCATACTCGCCAACGCGCCAATCGCCATGAGGCCGAATAGCTGCTCCATCGTCGGCCATTGCCAATAAAATAAGGCGGCAACCAATGTAATTGGTGTCATCAAAAACTGAACATAGGCGGCGATCGTCGTTGGATCTTCGGTCTTGGTCAGGCTCTTGGCGAAGAGTTTGGAGACCGCCGCGAGTGCCGTTCCCACTACCGCCAGAATTGCACCCATATTTACCGCCTCAAACCCAGGCCGGATCACCATCAATGCCCCCATTGCGCCAAGAACAAGGGCGGTCCAACGCCAAATTCGGACTCGTTCGCCAAACGCGATCATCGCCCCCAGCGTCACGAAGAGCGGCCCAGTCAGAGTAAGCGCGGTTGCATCGGCCAACGGAATAAGCGACAGAGCCGTAAACCAACACAGCATCGACACGGAATTGACGCAGGCGCGAATACTGTGGAACCCAAACCGCTTGGTCTTGAACATCTTGGCACCACCCCGCATTAACAGGGGAACCAGCACCAAAAATCCAAACAGATTGCGAAAAAACGCAATGACGAAGGGATGCAGATCGGAAGAAATCAGCCGGACGGTGCCGTGCATCGACGCAAAAAGCGCCCCGGCAAGGATCATAAACGCCGTCGCGAGAACCGCCGGGGAGGCAGCAGTAGAGGAACCTCCGGCGGGTGCGGTCATTAATGTCTTTCCAGAATTTTCTTTTGCGCAGGCGCGTTGAGCCGCGCGAGCGGAGTATAGATTTTTTACAGTGTACCCCCCCGGATAAAACAGCGCTAGCGCACCCTTGCCGAGCGTGGATTCACGTGTAAGCTCGCCGGCAACCTGTTTCACTGGAGAAGAAAATGTCACCTGAGTCGGATGCGGCAACCGAAACACCACCAATGTTCACGCCCTTCAAACTGCGTGAGATGACCCTCAGCAATCGGGTCGTCATGTCACCGATGTGTATGTATTCCGCCGATGATCTCGATGGGACCCCGACCGATTTTCATATCGTGCATTTAGGCAGCCGGGCCATGGGCGGCGCCGGGCTGGTCTTTACCGAAATGACCCAGATTTCACGAGAAGCCCGCATATCCCCCGGTGATGCCGGCATGTACGAAGACCGGCACATGGAAGCCTGGAAGAAGGTTGTCGATTTCGTCCATACCCGCACCGACGCCAAGATCGGC
>Ga0302118_10001171_pt1 | contig 12863 bp, 14 predicted proteins | sample AG5_331_MG_FD_203126 | JGI IMG/M metagenome (GOLD analysis project Ga0302118, IMG submission 203126) | Marine microbial communities from Western Arctic Ocean, Canada - AG5_33.1 | ecosystem: Environmental > Aquatic > Marine > Oceanic | place: Canada: Western Arctic Ocean | collected 2017-10-01 | reverse complement strand
GCCATACCGTGGGAGCCGCCCTCGGCATGGCTTACATAAACCACCCCATCGACATGGCCCGTTCTGAAGTCATCAACGGGGTCTTCGAAATTGAAGTCAACGGGCAACGCATCTCCGCAACTCCGTCTTACCGAGCATTTTACGACCCCGACAGCAACCAGGTAAAGCTTTAAGCCTCAGACTGCGGAGGCCTTAACGTCTTTTCTATAAGTTGCGCCAAGGTTGCTTGTTCTTCTGCGGTAAGCGCACCATAAACCGTTTTTTCGACATCTTGCTGCGCGGTGTAAGCCTCCACAGTGGCCGTGCGACCGGGTGGGGTCAAAGCCAACACAATTGCTCGACCATCTACTTCATGAGGAGTCCGAGTCACCAAATTTTCTCGCTCCAAAGTATTTACGGCACTCGACACTGAGGCCCGTGATAAACCAGAGAGATGCGCCACCCGGTAAGCCTCTAAATCACCACAAACCCACAGAGTAAACAAAATACGAAACCCCGCCCACGTTAACCCTGCCGGGCGATGCACCTCAGACTCCACATGACGCACAAAACGAGTAGCGGCACGAGACAAAGCAAACGACAAACGAAAAAGTTCTAAATCAGCGTGAGGGATTTCAGTCGCTACCCGCTCAACAGCCCGTTCGGTAAACCCTAACGCTTCAGACACTTCAGGATCAGAGCCCATAACTCAGTCGGAGGTTGCGGCGGCCAAACCCTCTTCGTCGCCCAAGTAAGCAGCAATTACTGCGGGGTCTTTCTGCACCACCTCTGGCGTACCTTCAGAGATTTTCTGGCCGAAGTCCAAGACCATAAGGCGGTCGGCTATATCCATGACCAAACCCATGTCGTGCTCAACCAAAATCATTGCGATACCGAGTTCTTGGCGTATATCCATAATGAAGCGAGCCATGTCTTCGGTTTCTTCAAGGTTCATGCCAGCTACCGGCTCATCAAGCAATAGCAACTCAGGGTCCATGGCCAAAGCGCGGCCTAACTCCACTCGTTTTTGAAAACCGTAGGGCAACAAAGCCACCGGGTGTTTACGCCATTGTTCGATCTCTAAAAAGTCAATAATGTTTTCCACCGCCAAACGGTGCTCCATCTCTTCTTTTTTAGCCGGGCCAAACCACAAGGCGCCCGCCAACCAAGAACGCTCCATACGAATATGGCGCCCCAATAGAAGGTTCTCGATCACCGTCATATGAGGAAACAATTCAATGTTTTGAAAAGTGCGCGCCACCCCTAAAGCAGCGACCGCATCGGGCCGTTGGCCCATAATGCTTTCACCCTTCCAGCGAATATCGCCTTCCTGTGGACGATACACCTGGCTGATACCGCCACGCACAATGGAAGAAGCCTCATTGTCGTGGATTTCTTGGCCATTAAAGGTGGCCGAACCTTTGGTGATTTTGCCATCTTGAATATCTAAGAGACCAGTGATGGCTCGAGTGGTGGTTGTTTTACCGGCACCGTTACCGCCCAGAAGAGCTACGATTTGACCATCGGGGCCTCAATAGAGAGCCGCGCAACACGAGGGTGACCTCGTTGTAAACCACTTCAAGGTTTGCTATTTCGAGCATTTGGTTCCTGAATTAATAGTGAGTAAGAAAATGGTGTGAGGGGCGGCCAGCGAACTGGCCACCCCAAAAACCATCAATTATTTATTCTGATTTAAAGCAAGCGCCGTCATAAACATGAGCAGCGGTCACATCCGAAAGGATCGGACCATCATTCATCAATACCGAACCGGTGCTTCCGCCGCCAGCCACGGTGGCTACAGCATCAAACAGGTCGGCTTGAATGTCAAACATGTAAGACCCACGCACGATGTTTTCATTAGGGGTACCGCTGTAACTTTGATTAGCGGCAAGACCCTGATAATCAATATCAGTGCTGTTGGCGGCTGCAATTACGCCAGCCCGAGTCAAATCGCCGGCGGCAGCAGCTGCCTCGAGGATCTGATGGGTGGCCATAGCGGCAGTCCAACCAGTGGTGTAAACATCTGACAATGGCTTGTCCGGAATGCGTGCTTGCAATTCAGCAACCATGTTTGTCATTCCTTCTGAGTCGCCTGCGTTCCAGGTCAGGTAGTAGCCCGACTGGTAGTAGTAGGCATCCAAGGCAGGAGCCAAGCCGGTAGCCAACAACATGTAGTTGTAGGTTGGCAAGCTTCCTGACCAAACGGCTTCAAAGCCTTGAGCGACAGCCCCACGAAAGACCTCGGCGAAGACCGAAGGGCTCGCAGTGATCCACACGAAGTTGGCACCTGAATCAACCAAACCAGAAATAACTGGTGTTTGGTCGGCTCCGGGAACCACTCGGGCTTCAGCGTCATAGACGATTTCGATGCCCAATGCTTCGGCAGCTATTTTGGCGCCAGCGGCCGCATCTTGACCATATTCACCTGGGAAGGTGAGGATGGCCAATTTGGCGTCGCCTTCAACCACGTTGTTGGCTAAGTAGTCAACAGCGTTAATGGCTTCGTAGCAGTAGTTGGTACCTGACTCAAAGATGTTTTGACCAAAGTCGGGATCTGGCCAACCGGAGTACCAAGACAGTGGGATGATTCCCAAACCGTCACTAACAGCATCTTCAGCAATTGCTGAAGTGTGTAGTGAACCAGTTGACTGAGAAATAAAGACAACACCGTTGTCTTTATCTTTCATGATTTCGTACTTCTCTAAGTGAGTGGGCACGTCGTAGAGGGTGTCTTCAACAAGAAGTTCAACCTGGCGTCCGGCAATACCACCGTTTTCGTTCACCATGTCCCAGTAGGCCTGTTGGGCATCCATAATTTGGATAACCAACGGCGCAAAGACACCACTTAAGTCAGCAAGAGCACCAACACGAATGGTGTCTTCAGTGACCCCATAATCGTAAATGATGTCTGCGGCGGCGACTATGTCGTTGCCGGCTTGGGAGCCGGTTGGGGCGTATTCGAACACTACGTTGTTTGTTGAAGCTTCGTAATCAGCGGTGTCAGTGTTTTGGATAACAGTGATCTTCGAAGAAGAACAGTCACCATAAGCATCACAAGACAAGTTACCGATCAAACCGTCGTAACCAGAAACACCATTGAGGTGTTCACGTACGCCGGCACGGTCAATAACCAAAGTGTCGCCATCCATGTAAGAAGCGGCAGCAATAGCGTCCATCAACAATGCCGCAGCATCGTAAGAGTGGGCCCAAAATGGGGCCGCTGGAGCTTCACCGAATTCGGTGTTGTAATCCGCTAACACGTCAGAAGCAGTTTCACCAGTCGACTGGTTGGCGTTAGCGCCGTACCGTACGTCAGGACCAGAGAAGTACATGCCTTCAGTTTCAGCAACCGCTAAGAAGTTTGAGTTCAACAAACCATCAGCAGCCATCAAAACAACTCCGCCCATACCGGAAACATCGCCGGCTTGTTGGACAATAAAGTCACCTTCAGGTTGGAAAATAGGGAAGAACAGCATTTCAGGAGCACCAGCAGCAATTTCAGTCAAAACTGGAACCATGTCAGTGTCGCCCTTGTTAACAGCAGTAAAGCCAGTAACTGTGCCGCCACCCGCTTCAAAAGCGTCAGTGAAAGCAGTAGCGAGACCCTCGGTATAAGGGTCACCATCATGGATAGCAGCAGCGGTAGTCACACCCAAAACAGTAAGCGCGAACTCAGCAGCAGCAGCACCCTGGTAAAGGTCGTTATGCGCAGTCCGGTAATAACCACTCTGGTAACTCGCACCAGCAGTACCTGCCAAGTCAGAAGTCAAAGAAGGAGACGTGTTCGACCCAGAAATCATCACCAAACCGGCTTCAGAAATCAAAGGAGATGCAGCAGCAGCCGCACCCGAACAAGACGTACCAATAACACCAACAATGTCTTCGTCAGCAACAATGATCGAAGCCGCAGCTTGACCACCATCAGCGGAACAAAGATCATCCATGCCGGTACCTAAGTCAACATCGAAACCATGGATCTGGCCGTAATCCTCTACAGCCATCCGGATCCCATTTTCGTTAGGAATACCCAAGAAAGCCACATCACCAGAAATAGCGTTCAAAGAACGAATCTGAATAGCTTCCCCAGCATCAACACGAACCTCACCCAAAGAACCATCACCCAAATGGGCACCAGCCTCCGGCGCAGCCGTAGTCGGCGCAGCAGTAGTCGCTGTTGGCGTTTCTTCGTCACTACCGCAAGCGGTAGCGATAACCGTGAAGGCCAGCATGATTGCTAGCAACTTCCTCACGTTTTTCATTTTTTTCCCCTCTCATTGAGAGTATTGCTCAGGCCCGAAAGCCAGAGTTCTTGTTTGCGGCAGATCAGTAACTGAACGGCCAGCCTTTCCAATAATTACGAATCTTTATCCAAATACCATATGGCTTGAGGGGTGCGCTGTGCCCATCCGCGAGCCAACGAAGCCACCGTTTCTGTTACTTCGCCGTCTTGTGTTTGTGCTTGTTCGTTCATGGTTGCAACCATGTTTACTCGTACGCCCTCTCTAGGTGCGCGAAGTCACAGAATATAGACATTGTTTGGAACCAACTCACATTCCAGAACCAAAATAATAAAAACTTTTACATTCCTGTAACAAATGGCTATTTAGAAAACCTGCGCTCACTAAAATAGCGGCATGGCCGTCGACGAAGAGCTCCCGATACTTACCACCACCGAGTTAGGAAACTTGCTTAAAAATGGCCTGCGCACAATGTTTCCTGAACAAGTTTGGGTTGAAGGCCAAATAACCGGTTTACGCATTCCTCGAGCTGGCCACGTCTATTTTGATTTAATCGACCCACCGGAAGAGCCCGGGCAACCGGCGCCAGCAAAATTTAGCGTGGCCATGTGGCGCGGCACCCGCGCCAAAGTAGAAAAAGTTTTAGCCGAAGCCGGCAACCTGGCTTTAGAAAACGACCTTCAGGTACGTATTTTGGTCAAACTCGATTTTTATGTACCCCATGGCCGGTTGCAACTAATCATGGAAGGCATCGACCCAAGCTTTACTTTGGGGAAACTCGCCGCCGACCGGGATCGCCTGCTCCGTGCCTTGGCCGACGAAGGCCTCATTGATCAAAACCGCAACGTATTTTTAGCCGACCCTCCTTTACGGGTTGGTTTGGTAACCAGCATTGGTTCGGCCGCCCATGCGGACTTTGTAACAGAACTCGAAAACAGTGGTTTTGGTTTTAATCTGTTGGTTTGCGATACCCGGGTGCAAGGCGAAGGGGCCGCCGAACAAGTGGCCCACAATTTACAAGTGGTGGCTAGCCATAAACCTGACGTGGTGGCTCTGGTGCGGGGCGGTGGTTCTGCCGCCGACCTTTTAGTTTTTGACAACGAGTTAGTGGCTCGAACTATTGCTGCTTTACCGGTACCGGTTTTTACGGGGATCGGGCACGAAATTGATCAGAGTGTGGCCGACCTGGTAGCGCACAAATCTTTTAAAACACCTACCGCTTGTGCGGGGGCTTTGGTTGATGCGGTTCGCCTCTACGACGATCTGCTTATGGGGTTGCGTACTGCGCTGGGCGAACGAGTCCATGTAGTTCTTGACCACGCACAACAACGACAAGACCATCTTTCTCAACGCATTACTCAGTCGGCAAGCCACGCCATCAATCGTCAATCCGACCGTTTAAAAAACTTATGCCAACGACTGGTGATTACTGCGCCGCAGCGTCTTGATCGCTGCCACGATCAACTCGAAACACAAGTTTTACAACTACGGGCCCTTGACCCAGCACGGGTTTTGGCTCGCGGATGGTCAATTACCCGTACCGTTGATGGGCGTTTAATTACCCATGTTGGTGATGTTTCTGCCGCCGATGAACTCATCACCACCCTCGCTGACGGTACGGTCAGTTCTACCGTTACCGCCAAGGAGGTTTCATCATGAGCAGCGACGATAAAATTATTGAAGGTTTGGGATACGACGAAGCGCTCACTGAGTTGCGAGGCATCCTGGAAGCCCTTGATGGTGAGGCGGTTGATGTTGACAAGTTGGCCTCTCAGGTAGAGCGAGCCGACCTTTTGATTCACCATTGCCGCAGTCGCATCGATGCCGCCCGGTTGCAGGTTGAACAAGTCGTTGAAGCCTTGGTTGAGGAAGACTGATGTTTATTCGCAAGCTTTCGTCGACCGCTGCTTTTGTGGCCGTTGATCTCGCTGATTGCCCGGGCCACGGGGTGGTGCGATCGGCGCCCAAAATTTTACAAGGTGGGGCCAAAGACCTCGCACGGTCAATGACCTACACCTTGGCTTGTTTAGAACGCCAAGAAACCGGTATCTCGGCTGGCATTAGCACCCCCAAAGAAACCAAAACTGAAGCGATCAAACACTTTGTCACTGAACTTGCCGACTGGGACGCTGGTTATTTTTTGACTGCCGGCAAAGGGGTCGCCGGTGACGCCATCGCTTCTGTTGACCAAGAGGCAGTTTGGCAAAGCGTGGTAGCCGCCGCACAAGTGCTTTGCCCGGAGGCCACTACGGCAGTGACCGACCTTCCTGACTCCACTGGTTTAGTGGCAGCCTTAGCCGATACCAATATTTCTCTAGTGGCCAGCGAGGAACCCTTTACCGCAGAGGCAGACCTTTTGTTTGTGGGGTCCAAAATGCGGGTGCTGGATCACGACATGGCGGACCAGTTAAAGGTTAAAACCGTGGTGCCGATTACCCGCTTGGCCTTAACCACACGAGCGTTAGCGCGCTGCACGAGCCGGGGAGTAGTGGTAGCGCCAGATTTTATTTCGGCCGCCGGTGCACTTTTAGGCACTGAAGTGGTATCCACCACACACACACTTTTAGCGGAGCTTGTTGACCACCCGGCCGGCCCAGTAATCGGTGCTTGTTTACAGGCCGAAAAGTTTCTACAAACCTGGCAAGATTCTTTACCTTTTGGGCGCCCTCTCTAAGGGTTAAAAAGATCGCCCGTTTTGGTTAGCGATGATGCCAGGCAAGTAAGCCAAAATGCGGCCATCTCCTATGGTTAACACGCCGTAGACCTGACGCACCACACCGTCGAGGCTCACCATGGTGGCTTCGTACCGTACAACATCACCGTCTTCGGCAAAATGGTCGGTTGACACCAACACACTGGGGCCTTCGGTGGCGAGGCACTGGGTAAACCATTCGCCAATAGCTCGGTGCCCGCGAAAGGTACCTTCGAAGGTCACTATCTCGGCTTCTGGGGAGAAGAGTTCAAGCAAGGGCTCAATTTGACCGTGTTCATAACGGCCCATGAAGCGTTCAAAAAGCAAACGCCCGGCCGAGGCATTGATAGTTGGTGACGAGGTATCAGTTGCGGTGTTCATGTTAAAGAACGCTAACTACGTCAAAAATAATGTTTGTGGAAACGTGACCCGATTCACCGGTGACTCGTGTCACGAAACCTCTAGCCTGTAGGGGCCGGGGCTGTAGCTCAGTTGGCTAGAGCACCTGCTTTGCAAGCAGGGGGTCGTGGGTTCGATTCCCATCAGCTCCACCAAGGGTGGCCAGTATTTTTGCTGGTCACCCTTTTCGTAACCCGTGAGGGGGGACTGTCCCCACCTCACGAACTTTTTAGAAGTTGAGGTGACCGAGGAGAACGTTGACGGTGTTGGTGCCTATTTCTTCGACGGCGTAACCGCCTTCCATGACGTAAACGGTGGGCAAGTTAAGGGCCGCTATGCGTTGGCCGATGCGTAAGTAGTCTGGGGTGTCTAGCTTGAAAAAACTGATCGGGTCATCTTTGAAGGTGTCCACCCCCAACGAAACCACCAACGCATCCGGGCGGTGGTTGGCAATGGCTTCACACCCAACCTCCAGAGCCGCCGCCCACTGGGCAAACCCGGTGCCGCTCGGCAAAGGCAAATTTAGGTTGGTGCCTTCACCTGGGCCTTGGCCGGTTTCCTCGGCGTAACCCAAAAAGTAAGGAAACGCCTCGGCCGGGTCGCCATGTAGTGAAACAAACAGCACTTCGGGTCGCTGGTAAAAAATGGTTTGCGTCCCGTTGCCGTGGTGGAAGTCCACATCGAGCACTGCCACCCGTTGCGCACCGTCGTTTAAAAACCCTTGAGTGGCGATGGCGGCGTTGTTTAAAAAACAATAGCCGCCAAATTGGTCTGCTGAAGCGTGGTGGCCAGGGGGGCGACACAGAGCGAAAGCATTACTGGCACCAGCAGAAACACGGCGTTGTGCCGTTTGGGCCAAAGAAGCGGAGGCCTCAACGGCTGACCACGTGCCGGCGGTAATCGACGTTTCGGCCGCCAAAGCATAGAAACCTAGTTGCCCATCAATATCCGCCGGGATTTTGTCGTGGCACAACCCTCTCACCGGGAACATGGTGGGGATGGCCTCGCCGGTATGCCCGGCCGCTAGCCAGTTCGCCCAAAAGTTTTGTAGAAATTGGACATAATTTGCATCATGGACCGCATGTACCGCCGCAAAATCTAAGACGTCAGGGCCAGAACGGTGGTCAAACCCAGCAACATCAAGGGCCGCCACAATGTGATCCCACCGTTCAGGACATTCAAACGGCCGAATTAGTTGGCCCTCGTAAATCTCTCCTTGAGGAAAGTGGTCCGCATGGTCAGTGCTATAGATGACTTCCATAGCAGCACCCTAGACAAAGAAACCCCCTAGGCTACGACTGTGTCAAAGGTTATAGTTGCCCTACTGGTTGCGGGAGTTCTCATTTGGGTGGGCTTTATTATTTTGAAAATGCTGGCTACCCCGCCGCCTGAACCGCCACCCTCAGGGGAGCTTCGAAAAGTAAAACTGCAATATCGCTGCAGCCTGTGCGGCACCGAAGTGCGCATGACCACCGCCAACAACGAAACCCCTGACCCTCCTCGTCACTGCATGGACGAGATGGATCTTTTAGTCGTCGAAGAGCTCTAAGTTTTTCTCACCCTCCGCGCGAAGTTATCCACAGGTTGGGGATGAACCTGTGGGAAATCACACGCGTGTGACTTGCCCACTAAAAAATACTAAAAGCGCAGGTCAGCGGTACTGCGTAGAGGTAAGAATCCCGCCCAGAATCCCGCCCAGGCCCAGCATCAGATAACTGTTGCTGGTGCCACCCGGCAACCACGCCACGTAGTTGAAGAAAATAACCAACATGCCTAAGCCCAAAAAGCTAAACATGAGCACCGGTACCCAAGTTGGGGACGAAGAATCGCTCTCTGGCGTAGGCGCCTGGTAACGAGAACCCGACGGCCTTCCCTTTGGAGTAACTCGGCCACCTTCAACACGACGTTTCTGCGGTTTGTTCATAACCCTGAGGATAGGCCGCTCAACTAATATCAACGACGGATCAGTGCCCACTTTTGGCTAGCGTGGCTGCCGTGGCCACAAAAGTCTTAGTTATCGACAATTACGATTCTTTCGTATACAACTTGGTGCAGTACCTCGGCGAGTTAGGAGCCGAACCGCTTGTTCGCCGCCACGATGCCCTCACCCTCGACCAGGTAGAAGCACTCAACATCGATGCCGTGCTTATTAGCCCCGGGCCAGGTCGCCCCGAAGACGCCGGCATCTCCACTTCGGTCATCCAATGGGCCGCCGGACGAGTACCACTGCTCGGGGTTTGCCTCGGCCATCAAGCCATCGGTGCCGCATGGGGTGGGCAAGTAGTGCGCGCCCCAGAAATCATGCACGGCAAAACTTCGTTTATTGAGCACCAAGAAAAAGGGGTATTCGCGGGGCTACCTTCCCCATTAGAAGCCACCCGCTACCACTCGCTCATTGTTGACCGAGACACCTTGCCCGACGAATTAGAAATCACCGCCACCAGCAGCGACGGCCTCATCATGGGTTTACGGCACAAAGAACACGCCATCGAAGGGGTGCAATTTCATCCCGAATCAATCCTCACTGAATCTGGCCATCAACTGTTGGCCAACTTTTTAGCGCAGGTCAACTAACTCTTTACGGGGCCGGTTCTTCTGGCGGTGTGGTTTCTTCTGGCGGCTCGCCTTGGCGGCCCACGCTAATCACCACAAACGATTCCGGCGGAACCTCTACACCAGCGGCCGGAGACTGGCTCATAACTCGGCCGTCGTTTACGCTGCCGTATTCCACATCAACAAAGTTGATAGACACCGAGAAACGCAAACCGATTAACAAGTCGTTGGCGGCCCCTACTTCTAAAGCCACCACCGAAGGTACAGGAACCGGGGCCGGGCCATCAGATACCACGATTTCTACTGTGCCGCCAGGCGCCAACTCCGCACCGGCTGATGGGGTGGTGCGGAGCACTAAACCTGCTTCTACCGTTTCGCTGTTTTCTTGTACGGTGGTTGCTCGCCAACCCAACTGGGTCACGATGTTCATGGCATCAATAGCCGGGCGATTTTCTAAATTAGGCACGGTTTCTACCGCCGGGCCTGAAGAAACATACAGGGTGACCGTTTCACCGTCCGCCACTTCGGCTCCGGCGTTCGGGTTTTGTTCAATTATTTCTCCCGCCAACACCACCGGGTCTTCGGTGTCTACAAGCACAACCACCAGCCCCATTGATTCCAAATCTCGTTGGGCATCAACCGCCGCATCGCCGACCACGTTAAGCAACACCATGGGGCCAGTGCCTTGGCTTACCCACAGTTGCACTATGTCATCGGCTTCGAGTTTGGTGCCTGCTTCTGGGTCTTGATCAAACACCGTGTTGGCCGGGAAATCACTGTTCGATTCGAGTTCCATTTGTACGCTTAACCCAGCATCAGTGAGCATCGTGCGGGCTTCCTCTAGTGACGTTCCAAGCAGCGTCGGCACCTCAATTAAGCCGGCTACCGGGTCGTCGCCGCCATCACTACCAACCCCCAGCGTGTCAACAAAAGCCACCATCAAGTAACCCAACAAACCAAGCAACGCCGCAAAACTCACGGCAAACAACAACGTGCGCAGCCAACCATCGTCACGACGAGTGCGCTGACCTTTACCAAAATCGGATTCTTTTTGTTGCCCAGTACCAGAAGACTGACCACCCACACCAACTGGTGCTGCCGGACGCAAATCGTGGGCCCCCTCGCTGTAACGACGCAAATCGCTCCGCAGGTCTTCGGCCGTGGGGTACCGGTTCACTGGGTTTTTAGCCAACAACTTCATGGTGATGGCTTCTAGCGAAGCGGCCACCGAAGCGCCAGATTTACGCAAAGACTGCGGGGCATCTTGCACGTGTTGGTAGGCCACCGCTACCGGGGTGTCGCCGGTGAACGGTGGACGCCCTAACAACATTTCGTAAAGCACCACGCCCAAGGCATACAGGTCGCTCCGGGGGTCTACTTGATGGCCTTGAGCTTGTTCAGGAGAAAAATACGTTGCGGTACCCATAACCGTGCCCGCTTGGGTCAAGTCACTTTGCCCAGACACCATGGCAGTAGCGATACCAAAGTCAGTCACCTTGACCTGCCCATTGGGGGCCACCAGCACGTTGCCGGGTTTCACATCACGATGAATCAGCCCATTGCGGTGAGCAAAACCCAAAGCAGCCGCAATATCGGTAGCTACCTCGGCGGCCCGGTCGGGGTGCAGGGGGCCTTCGCTTTGTAGAATCTCGGCCAAACTCCGGCCCTCTACATATTCCATAACAATGAAGTAGGTGCCTGCTTGTTCGCCCCAGTCGTAAACGCTGACAATATTGGGGTGGTTTAAGTTGGCGGCCGCTTGGGCTTCTCGACGAAAGCGTTCGACAAAGTTGGCGTCGCCAGAAAACTCGTCAAAAAGCACCTTGACGGCCACCGGGCGGTCCAGTAACAAGTCACGCGCTAAATAGACCTCGGCCATGCCCCCGCGAGCAATTTGGCGATGAAGTTCGTAGCGGTCGTTGTAGACCGTGGGCGCCTGTTCAGACATAGACCAAGATTCTACCTTCCTCGTAGCGACTGCTGGAGGCAGGGTGGCCAGTTTTACTCAGAAATGTTAAATAGTTCAAGCAGCACCTCTCTCGCTATTGGTGCAGCGACCCGTCCCCCGGTTTGTTCTCCGGCTTCTTGGTCGGCGGCCACGAACACGGCAAAAGCCACCGCAGGGGCTTGGTTGGGTAAACCGGCAAACCCGACCAGCCAAGCATGGGTAGCGATTTGTCCGGCCGCTACTTGGGCGGTGCCGGTTTTGGCGCCCATGACCAGACCGTCAATAGCTAAGCGTCGGGCTGTGCCTTCGGCCACCACGCCTCGCATGCCTTCGGCTACCAGAGCAGCGGTGGCGGGTTCCATTGCTTCAAGCCAGGGGCCGCTTTCGGGTCGAGAGATTATCTGGCCAGACTGGTCGCGTATTTCATCGACCAAGCGAGGTAGCGGTACGTTTCCGTTGTTGGCTACCGCGGCCGCTACCAAAGCCATTTGCAACGGGGTGGCCGCTACTTCGTATTGGCCAATGGAAGCTTGGGCCAACAAGGGGGTGTCTTCAACCACCGGAATCAACGTGTCTTGGCCAGTTTCGTCGGTGACCATAGAAAGCACTTTGCCAAAGTCGTCGGGAAAGTTTGAGGCCGCTACCGGCAGGTCAAAGGGCGGGCTTTGGTTAAACCCAAAACCTTCAGCAATAGCCACCATGGCGTAAGGGCCTACGTATTCGGCCCCGATTTGGGCAAAAGCAGTGTTGCAAGAGGCCCGCATGTTTTCGCGTAAATCCCCGCCGCAGGTGCTGCCGCCATAGTTGGTTATGGCCCGGTTGGTTAACGGTGGCACGTAGCCGTCGGTTACGTTAAGCAACGGTTGGTCCAACGTAAAGCCCGCAGTTTCAACCGCTGCGGTGGCGGTTACTACTTTAAAAGTGGAACCCGGGGCAAAAATTTCTCCGGTGGCTCGCGGCAACAACGGGTTGGTGGGGTCAGCCAACAAAGCAGCCCGAGCTTCGTTGGCGGCCGTGGTGTCTACCGACGACAACGGGTTGGGGTCGTAACTGG
>Ga0302118_10001169_pt1 | contig 12883 bp, 13 predicted proteins | sample AG5_331_MG_FD_203126 | JGI IMG/M metagenome (GOLD analysis project Ga0302118, IMG submission 203126) | Marine microbial communities from Western Arctic Ocean, Canada - AG5_33.1 | ecosystem: Environmental > Aquatic > Marine > Oceanic | place: Canada: Western Arctic Ocean | collected 2017-10-01 | reverse complement strand
CCATCACCGCGAATTGTGGCCAACGTGACCGCAGTGCAGCGAACAACTGCTCCTGCATCCGCCGATCCGTCTCCGTCACCATACTGCCATCGTCCTTGGTGCTGCTATCCCGCACCAGAACCTTATCCAAGCCAACCTCACGGGCCGCATCAACAATGACGGTTTTTACCGCATCAATGTTAGGTAGTGATGACGCGGACATAGTGGAGGGGCCTAACTAACGAGTGCGGCACACGAAGGCGCCCGTTGCAAGCCACAAACCAAAAGAATTGATAGAGAGGATTGAGTTCACGAGCGAGGGCAATTCTAACAGAATCGCACGTTACAATCGGTTAATCAGAAAGAAACCACTGGAATCAAACTATTTTGAATCAGTGGGTTTTATTGGCCCTGTCCCATGCAATTTCGATCGACTCGACCGCTACCCAACACCACCGCCATCGCTGCCGACTGGTATCGACGGCCCAATGTGACTGGCTTTAGCCTACTGACCTCCTTATTCGCCCATATCTTGATTATTCTGGGTCTTGGTTTTGTGGCGCTGAGCTCAAACCCCGATCACATCCAACCGATCATTTTGGATTTCACTCTGGTGAATACAGCAGATACCCCACCCGAACACACCAACGTGCTGGCACAGCATAACCAGCGCGGGGGCGGAGATGCCTCACCAATGGCCCGCACCGTCCCGTTTCAGTTTTCTCTTCAAAGACCATCTCTTGATGTGCAACGCTACCAGCGCGGGTTTTTACCCCATTCGAGCCGACGCCAACGTGAGGTCGTGATGGTCAATGCCACGCCGATTACCCCCACCAACATGCAAGCGACGCTCGGTCAAGATCCCGCTGCCGACAACACGGCGGCGCCAAGGCGGGAGACACAAACACCGAACATCCCCCTGGTCGCGGAAGTGGGTCGCCTTCAGGACCGCTCTCAGGAACTCGCCGGTCACACCTTCATCAGTGCCAACACCCGGGAAAGCATTTATGCTGCCTACATGGCGACTTGGCGTGACCGGGTCCAACGAATTGGAAATCTCAATTATCCAAGCGTGGTCCGACAACAACGCCTTATCGGTAGCGTCGTACTGGAAGTTGTCGTCGGTAGAAGCGGTGATCTTCTCGGGATTCACATCGTTAAACCCTCCGGACGGAAAATCCTTGACGACACAGCCATTCAATTGGCCCGACTGGCTTCTCCTTTTGCACCCTTACCGGCCGCCATCAGACGAAAAACCAGCGCCTTACACATCACGCGAACGTGGCGATTCACAAACAACGCCGAACTATTCGGTGCACCGCGCATACGAATCAACTGATCATGTCAAATGCTAGCTTTCCCAGCCTCACCAATCATTTTCTGATTGCCATGCCCGAAATGAAGGATCCGCGTTTCTCCCGGACGGTGACACTCATATGCCAACATGACACTGATGGAGCGCTAGGTATCATCATCAACCGCACGTTCGAGCACCTCACGATTGGCGACATTCTGGACCAGTTCAAACTTCCGCGGGACGCTCACCCACCGGTCGCCAAACAACCCGTTTTTTCCGGCGGGCCGGTGCACACCGAACTGGGACTGGTACTGCATGAAGCCAGCGATGACTGGCAGTCGACCATCACGGTTGGCGATCGACTGGGGCTGACATCATCACGCGACGTGCTCGAGTCGATCTCAAATGGCGGGGGTCCCGAGATCTGTTTGATGACGCTGGGCTATGCCGGTTGGGGTGCCGGTCAACTCGATCAGGAAATGCAACAAAATGCATGGCTGAGTGTTGCCGCCGATCACCGCATCCTATTTGATGTGGCGCCAGAGGCGCGCTGGTCTCAAGCCGCAAAGCAGATCGGTATTGACTTGACTCGGCTCGCTCGGGATGCGGGCCACGCGTGAGCCAAACTGTTCTTGGCTTTGATTTCGGCACCCGAAAAATTGGGGTTGCAGTCGGTCAAACACAAACGGCTACAGGCCAGGGCATCGCCACACTTCGTTACAATCAGTGCAAAGTACCCTGGAATCAAATTGATGAACTCATTCATACTTGGCAACCAGACATTCTTGTTGTCGGCATAGCCGAACCCGCTGATGGGAAAGAGACAGATTTTCTGAAAAAAACACGAGCGTTTGCCCATCAATTGACCACCCGCTATGGTCTGCCCATTCGAACCGTCGACGAAAGACTCACGACACAACAAGCAGATGCTCTGATTCAAGACAGCACCCCCGCAGGAAAATCGATTACTCCACGACGAAAATCTCTGCGTGACCAACTAGCGGCCGAACTAATATTGAAGACCTACCTAAACGACTTCCGTTCAAGCTGATATTCTGTCTTCAAACACAAAACCACGTTAACCTCTTATTCCGTATCTTGCAACATATTTTCAGGCAAGGATCCACGCCTGTCCTCGCTCTCCCACGACGGCGCCTTGCGACACAATCCACTCCTTTTGTGGGCTAGCAGTCCAGATCGGATTGGTGTGATTGAGATGGATCAGCACAAGATCATAGGGTTTGTTGGCATATCGACCGACCGTATCAGTGACCAATGGATGAGGAATCAGGGTCATGTCCCGATGCGGTAATTCCTCCTCGCTGAAAAAAGAGCCATCCAGCAGTGCCGTGTCACCTGCCTTCAGTGTGTTTTCAATATCGAACGTTAATCCATCCCATGAGTCAATATCTGGACAATAAAAAAGCCTCTGGCGGTCACCGCTAAAAAGAAATGCATACGTGTCGGTAAATTCCGCTCGATGCGGCACCTGGTAGGGCAACACGCTAATTCTTTCGCTGAGGGAGAACGGCTCTTTATCCATGATCTCGCGCGGGGTGACGTTGCCATCATTCAATAACCCGGCCCAAGGCGCATTGGCACGAAGGAACGCCGTCATTTTTGACGAGCACCAAAGGGTAATGTCCCGAATATCCATCGCCTCACGGCCCAGGTGAATGAGGCCAGTGTAATGCCCCATATGAGCATGGGTCAGAATGAGGCCAGCGAAGGTTGCCCCCGGCGCACGTTCACGTAACATCTGCAACTGTTGGGGAAAATCTGGCGTCGCGTCAACCATCCAGAATGCCTGCTGCGTGTGATCAATAATCCCCAAAGAAACCACACAGGGATTCCGTCCCGCGGCTCGTGCCGCTACACAGTTGACACAATCACAACCCGCTTGGGGCAGACCCGCATCTTGTGCCACACCGAGCAATACCACTTGGATTGTTGATGCCATCGCCCGATCCCGTGGTTCGAAACGTGACGACAGTCTCGATCTAACTCGTTAACCCACCTCGACGTTTTCAAAGGTCGAGCCGAGATTTTTCACCGACTGCGCGTTTTTACCTTCGAGTTTAAATCGCAGTCCAAGATTTGACGCTGACTCTGCATTGCGCAAAGCATCATCGCGCGAAATTAAGTCTGCCTCATGCAGGCCAAACAAGGACTGATCAAACGTCTGCATGCCGCTTTCTGACGAGCCTTCGATTGCTTCGCTAAGCCGATCGATTTCTCCCTTCATAATCAGATCACGCACAAACGTGGTGCATATCATAATTTCCACAGCCGCCACACGTCCGCCCCCTTCCTTGGCAAGTGGAATGAGCCGTTGCGAGATAATCGCACGCAAATTAAGACTGATACCCATCATGACCTGCTCGCGGTTTGCGTCAGGATAAAGATTAGACATGCGCTCTACTGCCTGATAAGCATTGTTAGCGTGTAAGGTGGCTAAACAAAGATGGCCTGTTTCCGCAAAAGACAAGGCACTCTCCATGGTTTCCGGAGTCCGAATCTCACCAATCTGGATGACATCGGGTGACTGGCGCATTGCGTTTTCAAGAGCCGAGCCAAACGACGCCGTGTCGATACCCACCTCGCGTTGAGTAATGATGCAGTGTTTGGGCGAATGGGTGTACTCAACAGGATCCTCTATCGTGATGATGTGACCGCGAGTGTGCTGGTTCCGATAATCAATACAAGCGGCTTGACTGGTCGATTTACCGCTGCCGGTGCCGCCCACGAACAACACCAGCCCACGTTTGGCGAGCGTAATTTTTTCCATCGGTGCCGCCGGTAACCGCAAATCAGAAAAGTTTGGAATCTCGTCGGAGATACGACGTCCGACCAACCCCACCATACCTTGCTGTTGAAAAACGTTCATCCGAAACCTACCCGGGAACGCCGGTGGCACTAATGCAAAGTTGCAGTCCTTTTTCTCCTCAAACTCTTTTTTCTGACGCTCCGTCATCACGGAAAACGCCATTTCTCGAGCAAGCGTGTGCGTCAAAGGATCTACCTTCAACGGAAGAATCTGTCCATCAATTTTCAGGCTGGGTGGCGTACCGACCGAAATAAAGACATCGGATGCCTTTTTATCAATCGCCATTTTCAGCAAGTCGAGCAACTCCATCTAATGTTCTCCTCGGCCAGATCGATGACTGTTCATCAGATATTCGTCAATTCAATCTAGTTAAATTTGCTTGGATCAACCGCTAATGGTCGTGCTGTCTCCGCATCAATGACATTGCGCTTAATCAGTTCCAGCAACGACTGATCCATCGTCGTCATGCCGTGTTCTCGTCCAGTTTGCAACATGCCGTATATCTGCGGCACCTTGGCCTCACGAATAAGATTTCGAATCGCGCCAGTGCCAACAAGAATCTCGTAGGCTGCGCAGCGACCACCACCCTTCTTTTTCAATAGTCGTTGCGCGACCACACCCTGCAAGGACTCGGACAACATCGCCCGCACCATACCTTGTTCACCCGCTGGAAAAACATCGATGATCCGATCGATGGTCTTGGCAGCGGAAGACGTGTGCAAAGTTCCAAACACCAAGTGGCCAGTTTCCGCTGCAGTAAGTGCCAGACTGATGGTTTCTTCATCACGCATTTCTCCCACCAGAATAATGTCAGGATCCTCCCGCAGCGCCGACTTAAGTGCTTTGGCAAACCCGTGTGTATGCAGACCCACCTCACGGTGATTAATCAGGCAGTTCTTGCTTTCATGGACAAACTCGACGGGATCTTCGATAGTCAATATGTGGCCGTGGTGATTTTCGTTCACGTAATTGATCATGCCCGCCATCGTGGTTGATTTCCCAGAGCCGGTCGGTCCCGTTACTACCACCAGCCCACGCACGTTGTTCGCCATGGTTTTCAGCACCTGCGGTGCAGCCAGATCCTCAAGTGTCAGTATCTTGGTCGGCACCGTTCTAAACGCCGCTCCCACACCACGTTTCTGGTTATAAGCATTAACCCGAAATCTCGAGAGATTTGGAATCTCGAAAGCAAAGTCACATTCCCAGTGTTCTTCGAATTCTGCTTTCTGCTCTTCAGTCATGACATCGGTAACCATTTCTCGAACAAAAGCTTCATCCAGGGCATCCACCTTGACTCGTTTAATATCACCATCGATCCGAATCATTGGTGGCAGTCCTGCTGTCAAATGAATGTCAGAAGCGCCATTTTTTACAGCAAACGCCAGCAGTTCAGTCAGTTCCATTTTGAACTCTTCCCAGTCAAGTGAAAAAACCAAGGCTCGCGCCGAATAACCGTCGGTCTAACATATAATGGACGTGCCCACTTCAACAACGATTGACAGTAACACGTTTCTAAAACCGTTTCCTATCCCCAAGGAGAACGATCGGTCGTGACCACGACCCCCTTAACAAAGACCCGTGATGTGCCCGCCGACAGCAATGCGCTAGCGGTCCGTTACCAGACTGTTCTTGAACGTATTCGCGACGCCGAGCGCCGCTACGGCCGGGAAAATGGCAGCGTTTCTCTGATCGCTGTGAGTAAGACCCAACCGGCCATTGCCATCGAAGCGGTTCACACTCTTGGACAATCAGCCTTTGGCGAAAATCGCTTGCAAGAAGCAATTGACAAGATAGCGAAACTTGGGGATAAGCCACTCGTTTGGCATTTCATTGGTCACATCCAAAACAATAAGTGTCGTCTTATTGCCACACATTTCGACTGGGTGCACAGCGTCGATCGCATCAAAACTGCGCAACGACTCGCCAGTTTAAGACCTGAAGACCACCCAGCGCTCAATGTGCTCATTCAAGTAAACCTCGAAGGTGAAGCATCCAAATCGGGTGCCCCACCCCAAAATGTCATGCCACTCGCTACCGCAATTGCCGATCAACCCCGGCTACGACTTCGTGGCCTGATGGCCATTCCAAGCCCCTCGAACGACTTTGATCACCAACGACAAATATTTTCCCGTTTGCGGGACATTCGTGATGAACTGATCGATCAAGACTATCCCATCGACTGTTTGTCGATGGGCATGACGGACGATCTAGAAGCCGCCATTGCAGAAGGCGCAACCCATGTTCGCATCGGTACAGCGATTTTCGGCGCGCGCCGACCACGGCATCAATAACCCAATGAATATGACATATAGACGAGAGAACTGATCATGACATCAATCACCGCGTTCATTGGCAGCGGCAACATGGCCCGCAGCCTTATCGGCGGACTGGTCGATTCGGGCACTGCCCCAGAATCAATTCTTGCTTCCGATCCTGATGCTGCACAACGTCAGCAGCTAACCGAGCAGTTCAAGGTTCGCACCTGTGATGACAACACAACCGTGGCAGAGATTGCCGATGTGCTGGTGATGGCGGTAAAACCACAGGTCATGCGCGAGGCCCTGCTTCCACTTGGCCCTATCCTACGTGAGCGCCAGCCACTTCTCATCTCGATTGCTGCCGGCGTTACGATTGACAGCATGACAACGTGGATCGGGGGGCAACCGGCGATTGTTCGTGTCATGCCCAATACCCCCGCGCTGGTTGGCGCGGGGGCCTCTGGCTTGTTTGCCAACGAAGCGGTCAGCAACACACAACGCGAAGTCGCGCAATCCATAATGGAAGCGGTCGGTGTGAGTGTCTGGGTTTCCCGTGAAGCGCTGATTGACACTGTCACGGCCGTCTCGGGCAGTGGCCCCGCGTATTTCTTTTATCTCATGGAGGCTATCGAAGCTGCGGGACTGGCTGGGGGTCTTGCACCTGATATCGCCCGTCGCTTGACCCTCCAAACCGCGCTTGGCGCGGCAAAACTTGCCATAGCAAGCGATGAACCTGTGGCAGAGCTGCGGCGTCGCGTCACTTCACCCGGTGGCACCACAGAACGGGCCATTCAGTTTCTTGAATCTGCTGGGGCTAGCGAGACGATTCAACGGGCAGTAGACGCAGCGCGTATTCGTTCCGAAGAACTCGCGCAACTTGGGAAAGAGGACTAATCGATGGGTTCAGGTTACGCTAACGATGCAGGGTTCTTCCTGATCGATATATTCGTTGGGCTTTACGTATTAGTTGTACTCCTGCGTTACTTACTTCAACTAACACAGGCCGACTTTTACAATCCTGTTTCACAGTTCCTGGTCAAGACGACCAACCCGCCACTGGCTTGGCTGCGCCGGTTGATTCCATCGTTTGGCGCGCTGGATGCGCCCACCTTGACCCTGCTTCTGTGTCTTCAGTTATTAGAGATCGGGCTGAAAACCTTCCTCCTCGGGCATTCGCCAACACTGATCGGGCTGGTTACGCTGGCAGTTGGAGAGTTACTTAAGATGGCGATATACATTCTCGTGACGGCGCTGTTTGCCCGGGCAATCATGAGCTGGTTTACCGGTGCAGGGTATCCTCCGCTGGCGAAATTAGTGTACACGTTTACCGAATCGGTACTGGGCCCCGCTCGGCGCATATTGCCAAGCTCAGCGGGGCTTGACCTGTCCCCGATCGCTGTTTTCATCGTCCTGATGCTAGCCATGAAGCTAATCGTTCAGCCTCTCCTCGACTTCGGGCGCATGACACTGTGACCCCTTCACCCCGCGACCTCCCGGCCTGTTCACGGGATAGGTAACACCCTGCCCGCCACGGCACCCAACTGGCGCATCATTGCCGGATCACGCGCCTCTGGCTGAGTAATCAGCGCCGCGTCTAGCGCCCGATCGCAGCCATGGGGACAGGCGAGTGGCCGATGGTGCAGGCGACCCGCCACAGTCTTAACGAGTTCGCGAGCCCGATCGGCATTCTCTGTCAACACCCGAATAACATCGGTCACCTCGACGTTGACGTGGTCTGGATGCCAGCAATCATAGTCAGTCACCATGGCGACCGTGGCGTAACACATTTCTGCTTCACGCGCGAGCTTGGCCTCTGGCATGTTGGTCATACCGATCACGTCACAACCCCATGTCCGATAAAGGTTTGACTCCGCCAGAGTTGAAAACTGCGGCCCCTCCATCGCCAGATAGGTTCCGTTGCGGACTGCACCAATGCCCATCTCACTGGCAACACCTTCCAGTGCATCACCCAATCGAGCGCAGACCGGGTGGGCCATCGAAACGTGTGCCACCAAGCCGGGCCCAAAAAAACTCTTCTCTCGAGCAAATGTCCTGTCAATAAATTGGTCGACCAACACAAAAGTTCCTGGTGCCAGTTCATCGCGAAACGAACCGCAAGCAGAAAGCGAGATGATGTCTGTCACACCGGCTCGTTTCAAGACGTCGATATTGGCCCGGTAATTGATGCTCGTGGGTGAATGACAATGGCCGCGCCCATGGCGCGGAAGAAATACCAACTCAACCTCATCAAGGCGACCGTGTAGAAGTGCGTCCGATGGCGTACCGTAAGGGGAAGTGCTCTCGATCCAACGCGTGTCACTAAGACCATCAATTTCGTAAACACCCGATCCTCCGATTACCCCAATTCGTGCTTTGCTGCCATCTGTCATCGTCTCATCCTGTGTTCATTCTGGTATAGGCCATTCAGACCCGCACTGGAGCCACTCTACAATAAACGCCAACGTCAAGAATTTTAGGTACCATACACTGGTCGGGATAACAATGATCAGCCGACCACTAACGCTTTGAATCCAATTCAGCTCCATATTCGTAAAGTACAAATTGTATTTTATGTACTCCGTCAGTTGAATTATTGGCCACATTGATCGAAAAGTTTCTATGAGTAAGAACAAACACTCCCGCGGTAACAAGCAGGCATTCACTCCGCCCGCCGCTCAGAGCGCCGACCGGCACGTCCTCTATGAGCAGGCGGTACAGTGTGTTGAGGCCGAAATTGATATGGTGGATGACACCTTCAAACAACTTCGTGGTCGGCACGCTCGTCTCCTGCGAGAGGATTTTTGCGGTACAGCCAACACCAGCTGTGAGTGGGTAAGGCGTCGTGACGACAACCGCGCGTTCAGTGTAGACCTAGACCCCGCAGTCCTGCGCTGGGGACTGGAGCACAACGTCGGTCGACTCGACAGCAAGTCGCGGGAGCGTATTGAGCTGCGCCAAGCAGATGTATGCTCGTGTGATATTCGACAAATGGACATCATTCTCGCGATGAATTTTAGTTATCAGCTGTTCAAGACTCGCGATGCACTGCGTCATTACTTCCAGGCAGTACACGAATCCCTAGGCGATGACGGTATCTTTTTCATTGATGTCTATGGCGGCTACGAGTCGTTTCGAGAAATAGAAGAAGCTACCGAATACGACAACTTCACCTATATCTGGGACCAAGCGCGCTACAACCCGATTAACGGCGACCTGCTGTGTTACATCCACTTTTCGTTCCCGGATGGCTCTCGGATGCGCAAGGCGTTTCGCTACGACTGGCGGCTATGGACCCTGCCGGAGTTACAGGAACTTCTGTCTGAGGCAGGCTTCGAACACGTGCTGGTTCACTGGGAGGGCACTGACGAAAAATCCAATGAGGGCAATGGCGTGTTCACGGCCACTGACATGGGTGAGGCCGACGCCAGTTGGATCTGTTACATCTCAGCTGAGCGCTAGCCAATCGATTCGAACAGTCACGCCAAAGAGTGACATTTGTCACTAACGAGGATGCTGACCGGACAACGCAACCATAACCGACTCGACACGCAAACGAAGCACCATCCCTGGCTCTATCAGAAGGGCGCCATCAAAAGAGAAAAAAGCACCCAAGGCAGACCACTGCATGGCGACGGTGTGAAATAGATGTTCCATCCGAACGCCCTCTTGGCAAAGCAGGGGTGCCGTGGCGCTGACGCAAACGATCTTTCATAGAATCCAACTTAATGTTGTTTCTATGAAAATATGGCTAACTCATTCCCCCACAATTAGTAAAAGAAATATACTGAGGGGTTGAAACTCCATACAACGATGTCGTGCTAATCACCCGCAACGGTCATTTCATTGATCAGAATAGAGCCACAACGGACGTTACCTCGCGTGTCCACGTCAGTCCCCACATCACTGAAATCCTTGAACATCTGCTTAAGGTTACCCGCGATAGTGATTTCGTCAACGGGAAACTGGATTTCGCCCTGATCCACCCAGAACCCCGCCGCACCGCGGGAGTAATCCCCCGTCACTGGATTAACACCGAAACCGATCAACTCAGTCACCAATAGGCCGCGACCCATATCCGAAACCAACTCATCCAGTGACTTGGTACCGGACACCAGCGTCAGATTGTGCACCCCCCCGGCATTCCCCGTCGTGCGCAGGTCCAGCCGACGCGCCGAATAAGAGTCAAGTACATAGCCGGTCAATACGCCGTCACTGACGATATCCCGCGTCCGTGTCTGAACACCTTCACCATCAAACGCAGCGCTACCGCTGGCCCTTGGCAGCAGTGGTTGCTCATGAACACGCACCCAATCCGGAAACACGGGCTGCTCCAGTTGATCAAGTAAAAACGAAGCTTTACGATAAAGTGCACTGCCGGAAATCGCCGATACAAGATGCGACAAGAGGCTCGCCGCCACCGGTGCTTCGAAAAGTACGGGCACCCGATCTGTAGACACTCGTCTTGAGCTCAGCCGCCGCACCGTACGTTGGGCCGCTTGTTTTCCAACCGCTGCAGCAGCTTCAAGATCCTCATATCGTCTGGCCGAGGTATACCAGTAATCACGCTGCATTCCACCTTCGCCGCGACCAATCACAGAGCAACTGATCCCATGCCGAGTCTTTCGATTTTCTGCTATAAATTCTAGGCTGTTGCCGTAGACTCCAAGCGTTTCGTGCGTCGAGACCGATGCGCCTTCGGAATTTTCGATCCGCTGATCCCAATCCAACGCTGCCTGTTCACAGGCCAACGCGGCGTCAAGCGCATCATCAACTGAAGGCCGCCAAGGATGATACAGATCCAGATCTGGAAAGGTCGTCGCTAGATCGTCGACATCAGGAAGACCATTGCAGACATCGTCCTCGATATGGCGTGCAATATTGCACGCCGCTTCAACAATCTCTGCGACCGATGCGAGACCATAATCTGCGGTGCTCGCACTACCCATTTTCTGGCCTAGATACACTGTGACCACTAGACCACGATCACGTGTGTGTTCGATGGTCTCAATTTCTCCCATCCGCACATTGACGGACAGCCCCTGGCCCTGGCTAGCAGCGGCCTCTGCGGCGGTCGCACCCTGCTGGCGCGCCTGTTCCAGCGCAAATTGCACTGCGCTATGCAGCGGCACTGGGTCGAGCAACGATGTCGGCGTTCGAGTCATTGAATAAAGAGGAGTGCTCCGGGAACCCTATCGTCAGGGCAAACAACCGTCAGACTTCGACGCCACCTACAGTCAGTGCATCAATCCGAATGGTTGGCTGCCCCACACCAACAGGCACACTCTGACCCTCCTTGCCGCACGTCCCTACACCACTGTCCAGTTGAAGGTCATTGCCCACCATACTGACTCGCGTTAACACATCGGGCCCATTACCGATCAGAGTCGCTCCTTTGACAGGCGCCGTGATCCGACCTTTCTCGATCAAATAGGCCTCGCTGGTCGAAAAAACAAACTTGCCCGAAGTGATGTCGACCTGACCGCCGCCAAAATTAACCGCATACAGGCCACGATCAACCGAGGCCAGTATTTCTGCGGGATCGCGATCACCCGGCAACATATAGGTGTTTGTCATCCTGGGCATCGGCAGGTGGGCGTAGGATTCGCGGCGCCCATTGCCAGTAGGGGCAACGCCCATTAGCCGCGCATTCAGTGTGTCCTGCATGTAGCACCGAAGTCGGCCATCCTCGATTAACACGGTGTTCTGTGTGGGCGTTCCCTCATCATCGATGGTCAGCGAACCACGACGATCCTGCAAAGTCCCATCGTCAACCACAGTACAGCCGGCCGCAGCGACCTGATCGCCGAGCCGATCGGCAAAAGCCGAGGTCCTTTTGCGATTGAAATCTCCTTCCAGCCCATGGCCAATCGCTTCGTGCAACAGTATCCCTGGCCAACCAGGCCCCAGAACCACTGGCAACGTACCCGCCGGCGGATCCACAGCCTCCAAATTAACAAGCGCCAGCCGCACAGCCTCCCTTGCATAGCCCAGGGCTCGTTCGTCATCCTGAAACCAACTGTAGCCAAAGCGCCCACCCCCGCCCGCACTACCCTGCTCGCGACGACCTTGATGTTCGACAATGACATTGACATTGAGGCGCACCAGGGGACGGATATCTGCAGCCAGCATCCCATCATGGCGCACGATCAGGATCACATCCTGAACCCCAGTGAGAGAGGCCATGACCTGTGACACCCGCGAATCCTGCCGCCGAGCCTCGGCTTCCACTTGTTGCAGTAGCGCAACTTTGTCAGTGTCTAGGGCACTCGAAAGGGGGTCTACCGCGGTATAACGCGCTGGTGACCTCCCCTGTCGAACCACAAATGCCTTTCCTTCAACTGCACCGCCACTGCGTGCGATCGCCCGCGCAGCATCGGCAGCCTCGGTCAGGATCGGCAACTCAAATTCATCGGAATAAGAAAAACCAGTCTTCTCTCCACTGACCGCACGCGCACCAACGCCATGATCGATATTTCGGCTACCAGACTTAACCGCTCCGTCTTCCAGGGCCCACGACTCGTG
>Ga0302118_10001167_pt1 | contig 12897 bp, 8 predicted proteins | sample AG5_331_MG_FD_203126 | JGI IMG/M metagenome (GOLD analysis project Ga0302118, IMG submission 203126) | Marine microbial communities from Western Arctic Ocean, Canada - AG5_33.1 | ecosystem: Environmental > Aquatic > Marine > Oceanic | place: Canada: Western Arctic Ocean | collected 2017-10-01 | reverse complement strand
GGCAACAAAATTATGGGCGTAAATCGTTTTGCCCCCTGGGTCGGCCAGAATTTCTCCACCGTCAGATTGCTGATACGTGATCCAATCCGGGACCGGTGGCAGGGGCTCCAGAATAACGGCACGCCGCGCCTCTATACCGTCACCGGCGATGTCACCAGGGTTGAAATCGCCGGCGTAGAGATAAAGAGGTTGGGACTTATAGGCCCATTGTTTACTGCCGTCCTCACGTGTCACAACCGACCAATCACCCCCGGTCGTGGTTGCAGACCACCAGGCCTCAATCGGAGGCCATGTCCGCGCGCACACGGCATCGCAAGCCGACGTTCCGAGCTTATCAGAATCGGAGACGTACACCGTCATATTATTGAGGTCGGCCATCAATTGCCCGTGCTCAGTCTTGAAAATTGCGAAGCTAGGCGGCATCGTAATGGGCTTCGTTGCCACGTACCATTGCCGCCTTATCGCGTCGCCATTGGCATCGCCGGGCGCCACATCGCGGCTGAAGGTGTAAAGCGGCTTGCCGCGAAACGCCCATTGAAGAGATCCATCATCACGCTTCAAGTTGGTCCAATCGCCTTTCGCGTCTGCCTGCGCATTTATGAAAACTTTGAGCGGCGGCCATCTGACAATACACTGTTCATCGCAAGCGGATTTTGTCGGGTCGAGGTCGCGGGTATACGTATAGAGCGTCATGCCTTTGTCGTCTGTTAGCAGCCATCCGTAACCGCGCTCGTCCAAAAGGACACCGTCCGGAGCCCCTACAGACATAGCGGTCTCCTGTGCCCAAGCGCCACCAAATGCACTCCATACAAAGAAGGCGACAACTAAAGCTCTCACGTCAGAACATCCGATACAATTTTGTTGGTCTTGAGCGATTTAGTGCCCCAAGATAAGATCGGCACGCCCATAATCTTCATCGCCGTCAAGCCAACGCGGGTGATGGGGTCTCCACCACCAACCACATGAAGACCAGTCTTGACGCGCCCGCCGGCCTTTCCAGCGAAATAAATCGGGATCCCGTCAAGGCTATGAACCTTGGCGTAGTTAGTTTCGCTGGAACAATAGATCAAACAGTTGTCCAGCAAAGTGCCATCGCCTTCGCGTATGCTCGATAGCGTCTCAAGGTATGTCGCCAAGCCCTCGCTGGCGCGTTGGTTGAACCAATAGGCTAGTGGCTGGTAACCGAGTTTAGGATCGACCACTTCCGAATGGGTCAACAGATGATGCGTATAAGTCTCACCGGGCTTGCGCACATTTGCGAAGTTATCAGTAAAGACCATGTTAAACACTCTAGTCTGGTTGCAGGCTACCGCCATGGCCAGTAACTTAGACATGACTTTATGGGTCTCAATGACGTTTGGCATTTCGCGCACTCGTGCCAAACGGTCAGCCGGTAATGCGTCCGGCACCTCAGGAATGAGGCATGCCTCGTTGGGCTCGGGCTCCTGCAATTGCAATGCTAATTGGTTTTCCACCTGCCGTATCGATGTGAAATACTCATCCACCCGCTCTTTGTCAGCAGCCCCTAATGTTTTCAAGTAGTCGCGACTTTCTTCCATGAACGCAGACAGAACGCTCTTCTCGACCATCACCATCGGATCCGGATTGAACTGCGTACCATTGGGATCGATGAACTCCGGACCGAATAACCGTGAATATAATGCGACCGGCGATACCTCAGCCTGCGAACGGCTATCGGTGTTCCGAGCACTGTAGTTTTCACGTCCGATCCCGACGCTTGAAACGTCAATGGTTTTGAACCGAGTGCCATTTCCAATCTGGTCGGCGATGAGCAGATCAAGGGTGGGGTCTGTGATCTCGCGGTTGCGTTGAGGAACAGTGCCAGTGCGGGTGCCTACCCACCCGGTGAAATGGGTATAGTTTGAACGCCCGTCCAACGGCATGCCGTAGCCGCCAAAATAGCTCAATTGGTCTTCAAACGGTTTTAGAGCCTTGGTCTCGTCAAGAAACCCGATGCCGCGGCCCGTCTGCCGTTTTTCTGCGATAGCGTGACCGGGTGTGTGGCCCATGCCCCAGTACCATGTGCCGAAACGCACTGGCAGCGCCGCACCGGTGGCGGCAAGCGCCGTTCCACTTTCGTTCAAAAAGCAATCGAGAAATGGCAATGCGACCCCAACAGCGCTGCCGCCCAGGAGCCCGCGGAGGACACGCCGCCGACTTTGACTTCGCGGCAAGAGCACGCTCATGACTGCTTCTCCCGTATGTGTTCTTGTGTTGTATAATCATCAGTCTTCAACTGGCGTGTGACATTCTCGACAAGTGGCGCTAAAATCTCAAAGAGCGCGTCACTATAGGCAATACGTCGCAACAACGCTGGTATGCTGTAGCCGTCGTCCGCGAAACCCTGTTCCAAATACTTTACGTACTCCCGTTCTGCAGGGCCGGCGCTGCGTCCTAACGCATAAGAAGCCAATCTCTGCGTAACACATGATGTGGTTGCAGGATTCGCCGAAACAGCCCGCCCCAAACCTGCCGCATCGGTGAAGGGAATGCCGTCTAAATCGCCACTCGCATCAATCACAGCTCCATTCTCTGTCGTTCGCAGTTGCCCCACACCATCAAGATTCTCGAGGGCTAGCCCGATGGGATCAGTGATCTTATGGCACCCAGCGCAGGCTGGGGCTGTGCGATGCACGGTTAGACGTTCACGAGCTGTTTTGTTAGGAGAATTTGGGTCTTCAAACAAAGAAAAATCGACGTCACTCGGTGGATCGGGAACCTTTTGACACAGAATGGATTCTCGAACTGCCTTACCACGTAGCGTCGGTGAGCTGCGACCCGGGTGAGAAGCTAATGCAGCAAACCCAACCTGAGTTAGAATGCCCGCACGCGGATCGTCTTCCGGAAATTCAAAGGGAATCCATGCACCTTCGGCGGGGCGTTTTGTCGGGACGCGATAAACGCGTGCTAAGCCACCCGTAATAAAAGTCTGTCGTGTCGTGAAAAGTGCCCGGTAGTCCTGTTCGCGCAGAATGAGGTGGTCGATAATGGTGCGGAGAACTTGTTCCCTGGCGTCTTCGGCCACCTGAATGGTAAACGCCGGATAAATGATGTTGTCTTTCTCAAGCGTGTCGAACTGATCAAAATGCAAGAAGTCTTCGAAAAAGGCCCTCACACCTGTATCCAATCGATGAGACGCCATGAGCCTATCAACTTGGCGCTTCAATCCTTCTTTACTGTCGAGATCACCCTTTTCGGCAGCCGTCAGAAGCGCCTCATCCGGCGTCGTATTCCATAACAGAAAACTCAAACGTGACGCCTTGGCAAAGGAAGTCAACCGCTCCTGGCCAGGCCGTCCCGGATCGGGCTCGGTTGTGTCGATAATGAATAGAAACTTAGAAGTCGTCAGCATGCCAGCTAGGCCGACAGCGATCCCACGATAAAAATCACCACTAACTTTTGTGGCTTCGGACGCAGCGTCGGCTGGTGTTCCAACTTCCGACAGTGTCAGGGGGCGGCGGTACAATAGTCGGCCGACCTTGGTGAAATATTGGCGCGCGCAAGTGTCATCGGCGGCGGCCACATCCTTCGGCATGCAGGGAAACATGCTGGCGCGATTCTTCGCGCTGACCACTCGTTTCGCGACCGTTCGTGCCTGCGCGTAATATCGTTCGAACCCCGCGGGCGTAATGCGTGCTGAGCGCGCACCGACGGCGAGAAGCCCATCAGTACGTATAAGCGGATCAGCTTGGCTCTCCGCTTTGATCTGCGGGCCAAAAATGTCTGTGATAGAATTCACGTATTGAGCATCTGTAAGCCGGCGCATGTCGGGCGGTGCACCACTAATCTCAGGTTCTGATGGGCCACAGGCGGTCAGAGCAAAGACAGTCATCAATACAAACGCTGCCCCACGCGCGTGCATGGTGCCCAAGATTCTTACGCGTGATGAAGTGATTATCATCGTTGCGCCGTCCGCTCTTCTTTGTCCGGATGGATGATGAAGGCCGCATAGGCGCCGATGTCAAATGCAGATGATAAATGCGTGCACTGCCCCGTTTCAGGGTCAGGGTATCCATCCGCCAGCTGATGAGCGGCGACGTACATGGACGGGCAGTTGGTACCCCCCGAAACATGTCCGGTCATGCCACCTATATAGTACACGAACTCATCCACGTTGTAGTAGCCGGTGACCATGCCGTCAGCGGTGGCGCCGTCGTCTGTGATTTCCAAACGCAGGTCCATGTCACGAATGGCGGGGTGCATGAAATTATAATTGCCGTAGAACGGCAAGCTTACATCGCCCCGTTCCGTAGTTAATACGCCGTCCTTGATCGAACCCTTTAGTGAATCTCTATAGCGAGGCTTACCGTCTTTCATCTCTATATTGTAGCTAGAATACGGCAAAGGGCGCCCATCACCAGCGAGCGCAAATTGGTCGATGGAGCGATAGAAGGTGACAGTAACGTCATCAGAATTGCGCGGATCGGTCACGCCGGAAACCTCGATGAGGATCATACCCAAGCCGCTGGTGCCGCGCATTTCATGGGCGTTCGCCTCGGGCAGTCCACCATGACGCCAACCGTAGACGCATCCCAGCAAACGATACATCTGATTGTCAATGCCAGGCGTTTCATCATCAGGGTTAGTAAAATTGACGTGCGAGCAGGTCTTCGGTGTTGGGCTGCCATCTATATTGCCGTCGATGTTTGCCCCGAAGGAGTATTTTCCCTCAACAATCCGAAGCGGTGGGTCTGTCACCACCGTCGGGTCATGACACACATGCTCTCCGTTAGGACCACGGCGCGGCGTGGAAAACTGACGGGCGAGGTTTTGGATCAAGCCGTTTTCCGTTTGCTTCGCCCTCTCTTCTTTGGATAAGCCACGCCACCACAATTCATCGTTTGCGATCACAAGGCCTTCAGGGCATTCATCGAGAAATTTGCTGTTGAAAACAGATGTGAACCAATCGCGGACCACGAACCCGAGCGTAGTCGTTTCGGCCGCCGCAGCCGGCGTGATCATGGATAGACCGGCCACACAAGTAAGCAAGAGAATTAAACTTGAGCGAAACTGTAAACGAGTTTCTAAAGGCTGCACGGCACGCTCTCCTTCACGTTAGACGCCAAACAGTGTTGCTATCTTTTACACCGAGGTTAACGACAGTGATTCAAACAGGTCCGATAACTAAATATTGGGCCACCCCTTTTTTAGGAATCGGCATATTAACAAGTCTACCGTACTTTCACAGCGAAGAAAGGGGCTCGCAAGCCAGCAGGGCGCCCAGCCCCCATTTCTAATTGAGTAGGTAGCCATACGAAAAATAAGAGTTATTAAGACAAATAAAGGCGGTAGAATCTAAGCCTGATAACCGCGAGCCGTTTAACAGTGTCCATTTAAATTTTAATCCAGGTCTAATTGGCGCCTTCCATTATTGGCGCAACTGGAAGACTACTTGTGGCAATAAAGGACGAGTCCTCGAGGCGAATCCAATTGTGATAGTGGCCGGAAATTTCACGGATCGCGTCACCAGCACCAGCGACAAAGTTTAAGTCATCCTGGAAGAAGTGTAGCTTTCCTGAAGTGATATAAATAAGCGCATCCATAGAACTGGTAACCTTGCTGGTCGGTCCGCCTTTATAATTTATGGTGGTGCGTACCGAGTTGCCATCGAACATATAACGCTTAAGGTCAAGGCGAATAGCATCCCCCGGTGCCTCCCAGAGCGCTTCAGAAGTCCTAGCGCGAACCATCTTGCCATCGGGCCCCGGCCATTGAGCTGAATGGGTTACAGGCACGTCAATGCCCCGCACCACCATAGCTTCAGCTACTTCATTGATTTTACTGCCGGTCACCGTCCAAGCGATTACCGTAGAATCTCCATCACCCCTTAATGTTCCTGAGGGATAGCTGGCTAGGTCACCCTCGTTCAACGTAACAGTTTTCCCTGCCACCTCGACGGTTCCCGAACCTTTTAGCATATAAATAGCGGTCTCTACGGTGATGGCATGCATCATGCCGCCTTCGTCTTTCTGAAAATCTAAAACACGGATGGTACCCGTGGGAAATACGTAGGATTTTTGTATATAGCGTGATGCTTCGGGCGGCGCCGCGTCCACCGCCTCCTGCCCCCAAACAATACGAATGCGGGGCCCCAAGTCATTGATCACTTCCCATTCCGCCAGAATCAAAGGCTCAACCGATTCCCCGGGAATGAACATTGCCGCAGATGGGCTCATCGGTGCTGCAGTACGTATGGCATGCTGAGGAAGGTCTTGAGCAAGCACCACTCCGCTCATCAACATGAAGGCTGCCAGTACCCTTGATAAACGTCCCATAAATTTCTGTCCTTACTTGAACTAATAGTTATCAACGGGGCATTGTCAGCAGTACATTCATCCCCTAGACCAGTGAACCTCTATCGCAGTGAGAGAGAATACGCATTCTACGTTTCGAAACTGAATGCGCCTGTGGACGATGGGTGAAAGAGCCCTCACCCTAGCCAAGCTTAATAACGCCAAGATAGAGGCTATCGTCCTCAACCTTAACATCTGTTGCGTAGGCTCCCCATGACACCGAACTCACAGTCAATTCATAGGCCCCACTTTGCGGTGTGAGCTTGTCGATCTTAAACTCTCCAAATACGTCCGTTTTCGCGCGCCCGACTTCAACGTCATTCTGTTTTAGGGTGACAGAGGCCCCCTCGGCACATTCTTCAATGCCATTTACGTCAGCCGTTACTGATCCCGATACAAAACACGTGTTCATCAAGTGTAAATTTTTGTAGTAGACACGCGGCTTTGATTCGAGTTCTGGCTGAAGAACGACGAGGTCTTCCTCCTCTTTAAGCCGTTGCATTTCTCTGTCGTCAATTTTCAGCGACCTAAACACGTCTGTCGGGCAGCTTTGCTCCACACGTGGCTTTGTCCAGCCAGAGTCTAAGAGGTGGGCGTCAAATATCCAGGCCTGCGGAATCTGTTTTTCTTCGTTCCAATACACAGCGCCATAAGGACAAGCATCAACGATCTCTTTTTGTCCTTTGGATTTTTCCGGATCGATAATAACGATGCCATCCGCCCGCTTTGTAATAGCGCCATCTTTGGCGACCTTCATACAGGGCGCATCATCGCAGTGATTACACATCACCGGCATAAAGTTGGCCTCAACGATAGGGTAGTGGCCGCGCTCCTTCTGCTTTATGTCGACCCAGCTATGTTGTTTCTCTGGCTGCGGCGCCGCATAGCCTGGGAAGTCATTGCCGATATGTTCGTCCTTGGTCGCTAGAAAACAGTTGCGACAGTTGTCACAACGCTCGACGTCGACGATCAGATTCCATTTCTTACTCATCACACTAGCTCCCCGCGTTTCCAAGTATCGACACCGGTCCATTTCTCCATCTGAATCAATGTCGTATTTGGCTTAATGCTGTGAGTGTGTTCCGTCATATTATCGCTGGAATTGAGCATATTCACGCACCCTCCCAGGTCCGTCGAGTTGCCTGGTTCACCTGCCGGCCTGTATTCTGCCGAGGCCGTGGGCGCGCTAACAACACCCGGCTGGATACGGTCTGTCACATAGGCCGCACAGACAACGGAGCCGCGATGGTTCCACAAACGGATAAGATCATCGCTCTTAATGTCACGTTCCTCAGCGTCCAGTCCACTAATCACGGCAACCAAATATTCATGGCCATCGACCCGGACGCGATGGTCTTTGATATCTCTGATCGTGCAGCCTTTCTCATCCCCCATGATATGAAACGGATAACGGGTATGAGGAGTGAGGAGTTGAAGCGGGAACCCAGCCAACCCCTCGTCTCTCGATGGATCCTCATACGTCGGCATATATTTGTTGAGTGGTGGACGGCCAGAATCATCGATGTTGTTCAACGTGGTGGCAATAAATTCGAACTTTCCAGACGGAGTTTGCAAACCCTCGCCAAAGTTGCCTGTGTAGTCCGCCGGCAGTGGATAAGGCTCCGGCGTGTCCTTCTTGCGGCCTTCATAAAACCACCGGTTTCCTGTCGGTGCCCGCGTGCCTTCGGACACAGGGGGTACAACGTAATACCCCTTTTTGAGGAATTTCTTCCACGTCGTGTGCTTGGACATGTCAGAGGAATCAAACGCCCGCTTGCACCAATCAATTTCCGTGTTTCCGCCTTCCGAGTACACCGCACCCATATCAAGGCGCTTCATGATTTCAAGCAAGATATCGTGATCGGATTTTGAGTCCCCTACAGGTTCAATGCATTTGTGCTGCATTGATATGACCCGGTGATTATTCATCGAGTACATATGATGCACATACCCAGCACCCACATTGTACCACTCCCCAATATCATCATGCTCAAATACTGTGCAGGCCGGCAAAACAACGTCAGCGAACTTTGTCTCTCCCTCCCACCAGATTGATTGGTTGACGACGAAAGGCAGTTTTTCGGATTGATACATCTCCACATAGCGATTGGAATCCATCTGCGTACCCATAGATGAACTACCGTACTTATACATCATTTCGATTTTGGCGTGTCCGGGCGCCGGATAGCCAACTTTCATAAATTGACCCTGAACCGTGGAGACGTCGGTGAGGTGGCCGAATGCTTTTCCCTCAAGGATAGCCTCAGGAATAAACTTTCTTGGAATAACTTGCCTCACCGTACTCATAGTGACGATATGTGGCATACGCTGATAGTTGTTCGCTGCGTTTGCGCTCTGTGTCAGTTCGCCGGACATGCCGCCTTCAGCATAGCCAGGGAAGTAGAAGGAGAAGTCCAGCGGCGCACCAAATTGTAGGTTTCCGAAATTTACGCCGGGGCGGCCGTACCCTTGCATCGCGCCAAGAATAGCCATCATTCGAGCCCATTGAGCGCCCATTGGACCACGCCCAGCACCGCCGAGACCACAGCCCCAGCTTCCTGCACCAAGATACGTTTTCTTTCGGCTCCACTCTCTCGCAAGCGCCCTTACATCGCGGGCGGGAATCCCGGTTTCGGCCTCTTGCCACTCAGGTGATTTCGGCGTGTTATCTGAGACACCAAGAATGTAATCTTTCCATTCTCCAAATCCTTGGGTTCTCTTTTCAACAAACTCTTTATCGTAGGTCTCTTCAGTTATCCAAACATGGCACAGCGCTTGCGCGAACGCGGCATCAGTGCCGGGTTTAGGCGCAAACCATTTCCCCCCCATGAGAGCCGCTGTGTGATTCAAATAAGGGTCAATGTGTACCATCTTGATGCCAAGTTCCTTGGCCCAGGCGCGCCGGATGGTTCCCTCATACCCGTAAGTCTTATCCGGGTCGCTAGACCAGAATACCATCATCTCGGTTTCTTTTAAGCAGTCCTCAACCGTGCCGTAAAATTCTGGCGTACCGAGGCGCATACTGTTGCCCCAGTGGTGCATAGCTCCCCAGAACCACCCTTCCCAACTGTCAGGGCTACCCATCATCTTTGTGCAGCCGAGGAGGTTGGTGAAACGACCAAAAGCGCTGAGGTAGTGACCAAAATTCCCCCACTGATGGTGGGAACCCGTATTAGCGAAAATCGCACCACGCCCCTTGGCTTTAGAGCGCCTTATTTCTTTAACAACGATATCGAGCGCTTCGTCCCAGCTGATCGGCACAAATTCTGACTTACCGCGGTTTTGAATATTGCGTTCGCCGTCAACATCAAAGTCCACCCGCTTCATCGGTGACATAATACGGTCTTCTGAATAGACCATCGACTTAAGAGCTAGGCCGTGAGCAGCTAACGTTGTTTTCCGCGGAGGTGTAAACTTTTTGCCCCGGGCTTCAATGGTCCATGACTCAGCGTCATCGTCATCGAATTCCATAGGCGTAATTCTGATGATCTTGCCGTCTTTGACATAAACAAAAATCGGTCCGCCATTGGTACCGTTGGTATAGCGCGTAACACCGTCCCCCATTTCCGTTCCGCTTTTCCATCCGACGGTGATCATATAGGTCAGCGTGGCCGCGAACCATACGACCAAGGCATCAGGCCCCTCCATGCCAACTTTGAAGTTTTTAGCGGCGTCGATACGCGTTAACTGATCAAACGGAGGGGTCAGGAACTCAACGGCAATGGCTTTGTTCTGAAAGAAGAGTGCGAGGTCAGGATTCTTATGGATGCCGTTCCCGGACTTGATTTTGCCGTCTTCAAACTGAATCCAACGACCGGCAGAATTATCCTTCAGCTTAAACTGCGCAATGAGGTTTTTCTCCTTCACACGCTGTGAGAATTTGGGATAGATGCGGGTAGCCAACCGAAGAGCTTGAACGAGCCCCCAAAGAATGATCGCAAATTTCATTTAACCCTCCAAGAACAGTCCAGAGACAGATCAAAGCCGCCACTTTTCAACGATAGAATTAGTTATAATTCGATAGAATCGGAAATATGTTAAATGAGGAGCTTACCGCCAATCGTACCAGCCAAGTCAGATAACGGCGATACGTATCGATTTTTGAGTTCTGCATAACTTACAGCAGATGGGATGTAGCGCATTGTTAACGCACCCTCAAACGCGCCGTCCAGAATGATCGGTACAGCCAAAGCTTTTTCGAGCGCACCGGCACGATGATGGATGCAGTACCCATCAACCCGCGTTTCATCAATGCGCCGCTTCACCCGGCTTACGTCAAGCGTCCCCTGCTCTGCCTCAAGCAAACGAAGGTAAGTTTCTCGCTCTTGATCGGAGCAATAGGCCAGAAAGACCATGCCGCTTGCTGTGTCAAAAACCGGAATACGGAACCCAAGGCTATAACGCTGCAAAGCAAGCGGGCTAGTGTGGTCGGTGTTGTACCGAACAACCATGTCTAACCCAGTCGGCGTAGTTAAAACTATCGGCCAGGTTAAGTCTTTGGAAGCTTCTGTAATAGCTGCAATCGCGGTATCGGTCAGCGCACTCCAACGGTCATAGCCGTGGGATAGGCGCGTTACCTCCTCGGTCACTTCGTAGGTTTTTGAACCTTCGTGGCGACGAACCACACCTGCCTCGATTAGGGTTTCTATCAAACGGACGACCGTCGCTCGGGGCAGGTTGACGGCACGAGCAACCACAGATGCCCGCATTGGACCATGAGCGCTAATCTCCGTCAGCACACTTAGCCCACGAATAAGTGAACGATTGGTCCGCACACCCAACTTAGACTTATCCATAAATATTATTACTCGCTTAAATACTAAAACCTATACCAAGACTTATCTGTCAGTCCTGACTTCATTAGGTGTAGAGGCATTATAGCTGAAACGAGCCTTGGCGTCTTCGATAACCTTATATAGATCTTGTGCTTGCGTTCCCAATCGATGCAGTAAGGTTTTATGAGTTGGGCGCGTCACTTCGACCCAGCGATCTCTTTGAGCGGCTGTCAGCTCTATGACTTGCGTGCCCGCGGTCTGAGGCAAATCTCTGAGCGCCTGTGCCGTGTATCTGCGACTTTTCGTGCGAAAAACCTTAGTATCACCATAGGCTTCAAGAAAGAGAGCCTTATTGGTCTGGCCAAGGCCGTCGTACCACTCCGCGTTAGCTAGCATCATACCGGTATCATAGGAATGGCGAGTCAGGGTGAACACTTTCACTTCGGAAGCCATCCCACCGGTAACAAAGCCATAATCGCTGGTCATTCCGCCATCAATGAGCCCAGTTTGCAAGGCTGGGATGATTTCTGGGTAGGGGACATAAATAACATCAGCATTGAGTAACTCCGCCGTTAGGCGAGCTGCATCGGTTGGGGCCGTTCGCAACCGAATGCCCGCCACGTCAGCTGGATTCGCGAATGACGTCGGGCCATAAAACCCTAGCCACCCGCTATCAATCCAATGAAGGAATACTAGTCCTCGGTCCGCAAACAGCTTTAGCAATTCTTTCGGTAAGGCATTCTCATAGACCCAATCCATTTGCGCAGGTGAGTCGAACAAAAACGGTAATTGCAAAACAGCCAATTCCGGTACCATGGAGGTTGCCCCAGCCAGGGATGGAGCTGCCAACTGCAACCGACCGCGCCGCAGAGCCTGTATCATGGATTCTTCTGAGCCCGCCTCACCGCGAATCATCATCTTTAGCGCGATGGGAGGAGCAGCCTGAGCGGCAACATTCCCTGTGAAGATGCCCCATTGTTCATCTGTAATCGTGCCAGGATAGGTTATCCCGGCGACAGATACACTCTTTATAGTCTCAGGCTGAGCGTAAGCTAGAGAATTAAGAACGAGCCCTGACGTAATAACAATCATGATCGCTTTGTACATAGAGCAAACGTAACATGGGGTTTTACAATCGCAAAAACACTGTTTCTTCCATGGATATCTAAATAATAATGCATACCGCTGTTATTCAAACATACAGAACACAAGACCAACCTTGCTGGGTTGCCGAATGCCTAGCTAGTGCTAAAGCCTGGGCAGAGTTAAACGCGTGGGATTATCTTTTCTGTGGTGACGAGATATTTGAACTGGTACCGCAAGCTTTGCGGGAGAAGTATGCCCTCCAACTGCCACTTCAGATCGATATCGCGCGCTTGATTTGGGCTCGCGACCTACTGCGCAAAAATCCAACCCTAGAGCGCGTCGTATGGTTAGATGCAGACGTCTTTGTATTCGATCCAGAATCCGTTTACCTCGATAATACAATCGATTTTGCCGTCGGCAGGCAGATTTGGGTGCAACCCACAGAAGGCAGAGCACTAAAAACCTATAAGCAGGTTCACAACGCTATTCTGGTCTTCCAGAAATCAACACCCACCTTAGATTTTCTCCTTCAAACCGTTCTTAATTTAGCCGAACGCCACGATGGGCCGGCGACACCGCAGCTCTTAGGGCCTAAACTATTAACAGCCCTTCACAACATAGTCGGGTTTTCCGTTATCGACACTGTCGGCATGGTGAGCCCAATAGTTTTAGCCGACTTAGCTGCAGGAGAAGGGCCCGCGCTCAAGTGCTTAACGTCAGCA
>Ga0302118_10001166_pt1 | contig 12911 bp, 12 predicted proteins | sample AG5_331_MG_FD_203126 | JGI IMG/M metagenome (GOLD analysis project Ga0302118, IMG submission 203126) | Marine microbial communities from Western Arctic Ocean, Canada - AG5_33.1 | ecosystem: Environmental > Aquatic > Marine > Oceanic | place: Canada: Western Arctic Ocean | collected 2017-10-01 | reverse complement strand
TGAACCTGATAACCATGAAATTCAATTCAATTTGGGCGTTGCATATCTTTCTATGGCCGATTTTGAACAAGCGATAAACAACTTCACGAAGGCGATTGAACTGAAGCCTGGCGTTGCCGATATGTACGGCAATCGCGCTGTGGCTCACGCAGCAATTGGCGAAGACGAAAAGTCGGTATCCGATGAGGAAATGGCGGTAAAGTTGGGCGCGCCGCCGGACGGTTTAGGTTCGGTGATCGACTACGTTAAGGCACAGCGTAAGTAAGTGTGTTGGCGTTGTTGGCGGATATCATCCTTGCGTTCTTGAATCGTTGATTGCTATGTCATCCTTGTGGATTCCTCGTAATTACAAGCAGAGGGGGAGCGCTTAGCTGCTTGTGTTTCGCCAGTCCGGGAAGGCTTCGTCGAGCTGAAGACTGCGTAAATAGCGTCGGATCGCATCGAACGCCGCAACGAGATTTGCTGGCTGGGTTGAAGGTGTTCTACGTGTCACCGAACTGAGATGTTCAGCTAGAAACAATGCTTCTGCCTTCGAAAGCGGGCTGTATTCCGTATGCCGTTCTAGCAATGGATATTCAATACCGGCGATAGCGAGTCGAGCGAACGCCCGAGCCGCCGATAAATCTCGTCGATCGTGAGCGGGAGCACCATCGGGACCGGTTCGGGGTCGTCTCATCAACCCTGAAACTACGAGATTATCGTAGAGATTGTCGTCCAGGCCACTTTGGGTAAGAAAATCTGCGATGGAAATCGGACCATATGGTGTTGGTTGTGCTGTCGGCTGACTAGAGCCGTAGGCAGGAATTGCGGTGGCAAGTGGGGATGATGGATCGCCGTTAACAATCTGCTTGATACCTTTTAAGTTCAGACCCGCTGCTTGGAACTCTTTGATCTTTCCGATTAACTGTTCGAAATGATACGGGTATAGCGCTCGGGTTTTGCTAGTTTTTCGTGGCGCGGGGAGAACACCTATCCGAACGTAATAGTTGATGGTTGCGGTGGTTACACCAGTACGTTTCGACAGTTCTCCAACGGATAACGTGGCATTGTCATCGGACGGATTTTCTGTGTTTTCGTGATTGCCTGAGCTGGTCATGAGACGTGCTGTGTGATGAAATACGATGCAGGTTAATTGGCGTGGCAATTATAACGGATCGAACTCCTCAAACCGTAACCGTGTACAAAATTGGCGAGTTCACATTCTTGCGTTTCGATAAACTCCAGCCAAATCGATCAGAAGCATAACGTAATTAGTGTTGAAGTGATTTGCACAGTTGAGTGCGATTACTCCCACTGGAACATTTTTGTTGCGACCAGAAAGCTGATAACGATCCAGATGCTCAAACCAAGCAACTCGCTACCGAGTGTCGTGATAGACGCACCTTCCACCGTGATTGCTCGCATGCCATCGGCAAGATATGTTAGCGGTAGGTATTGTGACCAGTGAGTTAGCCAGTCGGGCATTACTGATAATGGGAAGAATACGCCCGATAGGAACATCATGGGCATTGAGATGATGTTTGCGATGGGAGCGGCAGTTTCTTCATTCTTAGCCCAGCCTGAAATGGCGAGGCCAATTGCTATGAATAGTGCGCCGCCTAGTAACGCCAAAATTGTTAGATCGAACCACGCGCCTATTCTGCCGTTACCGACACTTACCCCGAGAACAATGGCCCCCACGATTACTAGAACGTAGGTTTGTAGAACTACGACGATCGCTTTTGTTGTAAGTTGCCCCGCGAGGAAGTGGGACGCACCGATTGGAGTTGCTTTGAGTCTGCGTAGAACACCTTGCGACTTGAATCGAACCAGAGTGAACACGACTGTGAAGAGGCCTGTCTGCATAATCGCCATGGCTGCAATGCCAGGAATGAGCCAGGCCTTGAAGCCTTGACCTTGACCTATGATTATTGAATCTGTGATGCCGATTGAATTTTCGACTCTATACTCGTCAGGTACTTGGTTGATTTCCTTGAAAACAGCGTCGGTTACTTGCCCGAGAATGGTGGCGATAATCGCTCGTTCTTGCTGGAATCGCTCGTCGTAAGTGACTTTTATTTCTGCGAATTCACCTGAGACGCCGTAGTTCGCAGGGATTTCAATAAAAGCCCGACTACTGCCGAATTCCAGTTCGTGTTGAGCTTCTTCGAATGTGGCGACAGTGACGTCGAGTAGTTCTTGTTCACTGCTGCCTTGAAGCGCTTGAATCAAGGCTTGTGAAGCAGGATTATCTGCGGCGTCGTAGATTCCGACGTTCGGGGAGTTGTACTTGTCGAAATTCATCATTCCAAAAATGATCATGATCAACAACGGGAAGAATAGTGCCCAAAACAAGCCTTGCTTGTTCCTAAAATACATTTTTAGTGATGCAACGGTGAGTGCTAGATAAATGTTCATTATTAGTCCCTAAGATCGTGACCGGTTAGGTTTAAAAACACGTCATCGAGCGTTGCTTCACGTACTCGTTTTTCAGGTTTAAAACCTGTTTCGAGTAGCTGGTCGATTAGAGCGTCGGGAGTGTCGAGGGCGATGATTTCACCGTTTTCTACTACAGCGATTCGGTCGCAAAGCTCTTCTGCTTCTTCCATGTAATGGGTGGTTAGGACGATGGTTGCTCCGCCCTTCTGGATTTTTCGTACCAACTCCCAAAGCTGTCGCCGTGCCTGCGGGTCGAGTCCTGTGGTCGGTTCGTCCAGGAATAGAACTACCGGATCATTTACGAGAGCGACAGCGATCGACAGTCGCTGTTTTTGTCCTCCTGAGAGTTCTGCATATTCTGCATTCTTGCGATTATTAAGTCCGACTCTCGAAAGGATTTCTGCCGGGTCAACTTTGGCGAGATATAGCTTGGCGTAGAGGTCAACGATTTCCGATAGTTTTAGCTTGTCGAAGAATGCGTTCTGTTGAAGCTGAACTCCAATGATCTCCTTTACCGCTACGGGATCATTTTTTACGTTGATGCCGTTGATGATTGCGTCGCCAGAATCGGCGTCTCGCATTCCTTCAAGTATTTCGATGGTGGTGGTTTTGCCTGCACCGTTTGGCCCTAACATTCCGAATACTTCACCACGGTGAACTTCGAACGAAATTCCGTTTACGGCGGTGATGTCGTCGTATTTTTTGCGTATGTCTCTAACGATTATGACCGGATCGATTGCGGTAGTCATGCGGCGAACGTGCCTCGGGTTTGTTCAAGTTTTGATTGAAATAGCTGTGCGGAGCGAAGTTCCGGATCAAATTAAGGTTAGAATCTGCCATCGGTCGCCAATTCAAATGTGCACCGTAAAAGAGTTTATTTGAATCGACACGAGATGAGGATTCCAATTGGGTATTGAATATGTGAACTTCGGCACTGCTGCCGTGAAAGTTTCACCGTTGGCGCTCGGGCTAGGTTTTCGAGGCCAGTTCGATCCTGGTGAGGCCGAGAAGGTCATTCACATGGCTCTAGATTCGGGGATCAACCTAATCGACTGTGCGAATGTCTATGGATGGATGGATGATCGAAAGAACATCGGCAGTTCTGAGCAGGTGCTGGGTAAGGTTCTGAAAGGACGACGAGACGACGTAGTTATTACGTCTAAGGTTTTTAGTCCGATTGGTGACGGACCGAACGATGAGGGCCCTTCTAGATATCACATCATGCGAGAGATCGAACGATCACTGACTCGGTTGGATACCGACCACGTCGATGTTTACATCTTCCATGGTGTTGAAGATATGAGCCTGTTTGAAGAGCAATTCCGCGCTATGGAAACGCTCGTTCAGCAAGGCAAAACTCGCTACGTAGGAGTGAGCAACTTCCAAGCTTGGCAGGTGATGCAGGCGCTGGGCGTTCAAAAGCGAATTAACGCTCAACCGTTGATCGCTGTGCAGAATCCCTACTCACTGATGAATCGAACTCAGGAGGACGAACTGTTCCCTATGGTTCGAGAATCGGGTGTTGGAATCATGGCATACAGTCCGCTTGGCGTTGGGCTTTTGAGCGGAACTTATAAACCGGATGAGGTGCCAGACGAAAGCACGCTTTGGGGTTCAATACGCAAAGGTACTATTGCAAAATATATGCAGGGCCGGGCTGGGAAGGTTATCGCTGCTGTTGGCGAAGTCGCTAGTGATTTGGGTGCGTCTATGCCGCAGGTAGCGATCGCCTGGGTGATGTCGCATCCAGAAGTGACAGTTGCTATTTCAGGTGCCGACACTGTCGAGCAAATGAAGGATGTTGCAGGTGCTATTGATCTGAAACTGCCCTCTGAGGCAATCTCTAAGCTCGATGAGGTTTCGTACGGGATGCGAGCGGTTCTGGATGGCGTACCGACAGAAATTGCGGAAGAGCTCTAATAAACATGTTCTACTTCCACTGAATGGGAAAAAGTTAAAGGGTGGCTTGACGCCCTTTGCTCAAATCATTCGATCCCGCTGGACACGCAATGAAAGAAAAAATGAAAATACTACTTGCAGGCGGATCAGGAATGGTCGGCTCATTTATCACTCCATATCTTCAGAAAAAACATGAGGTTCGTGTACTCGATTTGGCTCAGCCAAAACACGACGGTGTTGAGTTCGTTCGCGGCTCAGTGACGGACCCTGAAGCGATTCAGAAAGCTGTAGAAGGCGTTGACGCTTTTATCTGGTTAGTGATGCTGAGTCCGCAGGGCGGATCGGTAACCGATCAAGATTTGAAGATCATTCGAGAGAACTACGAAGTCAACTGTCTTGGTCTTCATACTTTCTTGTGGCTGGCTCAGAGTGCTGGGCTTAAGAAGGGCGTTTATACGAGTTCTATGAGCGTTCATCACCGTGCGCGTGATTACTACAAGAACGAAGACGAGCTTCCTCTTGACACGCCTAGCGTCTACGGGTTGAGCAAGGGTTTTGGCGAGAAGATTTGCTCGTATTTTGCTTCATGGTTTGATATGAATGTGACTGCATTGCGAATTACAGGTCCACGCGGCCGTACGGCGTATTTAGAAGAACGTTCTCGTCCGATTACCGATCGACCTGATGGATCGAATCCGTTGTTTGTGACTGACGAGGCTGATCTTGCTCGGGCGTATCTTGCTGCTTTGGAAAATGTTCGTATCGGGCATGGCAGGTTCGACGCTGTGTTCATTGCAGGTGACGAAAACGAGAAGGAACACAACCTAACGAAGGCTAAGACGATGCTTGGCTGGGTGCCGCAGTCGCACCTTGAAATTGAGTCGTAATGCGCATCGCTATTATCGGCAGTGGAAGTGTTGGCGCAGGACTTGCTCGGTCCTGGTCAGGACTTGGTCACTCGGTTGTGATAGGTTCTCGGTCGCCCGGTTCGGAGCGGGTTGTTGAGCTTGCTGCTTCTCTTGGAAATGGCGGTGCAGCAGCTGACTTGTCGGAATCGGTTGCTGGTGCGGATGTGATTGTTCTGGCGGTTCCTTGGAGTGCTGCCGAGGCTTCACTGGCTGCGCTTGGCGATTTGAACTGTCGGGTTTTGATCGACGCGACGAATCCGTTTGTGAAGGGGTTGAATCTCTGTATTGGGCACGACGATTCAGGGGGCGAACAAGTAGCTCGATGGGCCACGGGTGCTCACGTCGTGAAAGCGTTGAATATCGTCGATGCTCGCTTGTTAGATGGTAAGAAGCTCGACGATCGTGAAATTTCTATCCCGATTTGCGGAGATGATTCAGACGCTAAGTCGGTGGCCATAGAATTGATTGGCGAGCTGGGTTTCGATGTGATCGATGCTGGTAAGCTTGAGGCATCACGGCTGTTAGAGCCGTTGTGCCTGCTGATGATCAAGATGTCAATGAAGAAGAGTCTCGGCAACGAGATCGGGTTCAGAGTGCTGAGAGATTAGTTCGTGAATTAAGTAGAAGAACGGGTTGCAAACGTATCTTTTATTGCGGAGTATGACTGTGGTTGTTGACGAATCTACTACCCCCGGTATCTTCTAAAGCTTTACTCGCAAGGCAATTAGGGCTGAGAGGATTCTTGCCCCTGCCATACCGAGGAATACCCATTGCCAGGGTGCTCCGGCGGTGTCGAGCACGAGGGCGAATATAATGGCTTGCGCACCGGCGTAGACGTAGCCGTGACCATCGAGAATGCCGCTTGCTGTTGCTGCGTATCTTGGCCCTGCCATGTCGACTACTAGAGTCGAAGTCATCGAGAGACTCATGGCGAATGCTCCAATGAACAGCAGCACTGCACCTGCGTATACGTTTTCGGCAGGGGCAATGGCGAGTCCAATGAGAGCGGCTGCTGAGATTAGGGCTGAAGCGGCGATCATTGGGGAGCGTCTGCCACTGAGTATTACATCGGATATCCAGCCTGAAACCATCGGGGCGGTGAGGTATCCGACCGGCAGTGCGACCGTTACGAGTGCGGTCTTCTCAATTGAGAGTCCGGCTTCTTCGAAGTAGTAGAGCGGTGCCCAAGTGGTGAGTCCGTATCGGACTACGTTTTCGAGTCCTTTTACGTGTGATGTCGCTACGAAACGCCAGTTCGAGTAGAGGATTTTGTAGGCGGTTAGCGGACCGTGTATAGGTTGATCAAGATATTGAGATTCGGAGTTGGCGGTTGCCGAGTTCATTGTTCCTCGTTGATCTAGATCATCCAAATCAACATCGGATGGTCGGTCTCGTACGAGGAAGAAGAGTCCGATTACTGGTGGGATCATCAGTAGTGGTGGGTATCGGAAAGCTGCTCGCCATCCGAATTCAGAAACCGTCCACCCGGTTACAAGCCACATGATAAGCATTGCGGTTCCGGCAGCGACCCCAACGAATCCCATCACCCGCCCGCGCTGACTTCGGTGCCACCACTGAGAGAGCATGCCTATTCCGGGCGCCCAGACTGTTGCGTTGGCGAATCCGTTGAGACCCCATGGAATTGCGATAGTCCACAAGCCAGTTCCGAAGCTCGTGACCCAATTGAGAACTACCGATGCGAGAGTACCCGTGACTAGCAAGAATCGGTATCCGTAGGTTTCGGCGATTCTCCCGTGGGTCATGCCGCCGAGGGCGAATCCCCAGAGCAGACAGGCGTTGATGATTCCTAGTTCGATGTGGCTGAAGTCGAGCTGTTCCCGCATGACTGGTCCGGCTGGCCAGTGATTGAATCGCCCCATGTATACGAACAGGTAGAAAGCCGAGTAGCTGAACAATACTTGGTTTCGCCATCGTCGAAATTCGGGCCGGTTTGTGTGTTCGGGAGTTGTCACGAGAGCACTTTATACATGCCCTGTGCACAACGTTGTAAGCGAGCAAACGTGATTCTGAATCTAGTTAAGATTAACAATGTTGGCGAATATGAGGCGGGTGAAGTTTTATCGGGGCGTTTTCTGGCGTACTATTTGCGTCCATCGATGCCCTATCTAAGTGGGCGGTGTTGATTGAAGTTCCCAGAGAGATTTATTTAATGATCGTTGACGTTCACACGCATTTACCGAGTCACAGAGATACGGTTCCACCAGCAGATATGAAGATCGAAACGACCATGAGGTCGGGTGAGTCGGTTCAGCTGACGAACTCTATAGGCGATTATCTTCGTGACATGGGACCTGTCGATAAGGCGTTCATTTTCGGAATTGCTCAGCGACCGTGGCGACCTGATGAACAGGTTCTTGAGATCGACGATTGGGGTGGGTTGAACCACAACGATGTTGCTGCTGAGACTGCCAAAGCTGCTCCTGACAAGATCATTCCTTTTATGTCGCTGCACCCGCTCGATCCTAACTGGAACGATGAGTACGATCGCTGCGTTGGCGATCTGCAAGTTAAGGGAATCAAGTTAGGCCCGAACTATCAGGATTTCGACCCAACGGGTCCTGAAGCCTTCGAATTGTTTGCTCGATTGGAAGCCGACGGTATCCCGATTGTGTTCCATCAGGGTACTTCGCCGATGACTGAGGCTCCTCTTACTTATGCTCACCCTTTGACTTCGGACAAGATCGCTATGGCGTTCCCGAATTTGACGATGGTATTAGCGCACTTGGGGCACCCATGGCAGAACGATTGTCTTGCAGTGGTTCGCAAGCATCCGAACGTGTGGGCCGATGTTTCAGCTCAGTACTACCGACCTTATTCGTTCTGGCAGGGTATGCGTTTGTTTTACGAATGGGGAGTGGCCGACAAGATTTTGTTCGCGTCAGATTGGCCTGTGACACGTCCGCAGGACAATATTGATCACCTGCGTGGGCTGACGAAGTTTGCGAAGGATCACCACCTTCCTGATATTCCTTCTGATGCCATCGAAGGCATAATTAACCGCGACTCGGTTGAGATATTGCGGGTTGATTAGCCGACTGGCTAGGTAGGTTTTTATATGCAGTTCCTGTTTGTACTCGTTCTCTCACTCGTTGTTGCTTCGTTTGTTTACCGAAAGGGCAGGCGTGCTGGTTACGAGGCGGGGCGTATTAAAGAACGTGAAGAGTGGGCGACAAAGATTCGAGAGTTGGATGAGTAGCGACCGGGCTGACGTGAGCAGTTCTCCTAAAAAACAAGGTATTTACTACGGCTGGTACGTAATAGCAGCGCTGTTCTTCGCGACTTTTCTCGCAATAGGATCACGTCAAGGTTTTGGTGTATTCGTAAAAACGTGGGAGCAGGATTGGGGCATATCGACTGCCACTGTTTCGGTTGCTGCTTCGGTTGGTTGGCTTGTGAACGGTGTGTCACAGCCGTTCGTTGGCAGGCTTACCGATGTGTATGGCGGCAGGCGAGTTGTTGTGATCTCGCTGTTGATCATGGCGATTGCGACTATCAGTGTTTCGTACGTCACGAACATCTATGGGCTTATCGCTCTCTACGGATTCGTTATTTCATTTGCCTCGGGTGGCATATCTCCGGCCACGACTGGTGTGATTGTTGCTCGCTGGTTCGAGAAAAAACGTGGAATGGCGATGGCAGTTTTGATCGCTGGTGGTTCTGTTGGCGGGCTAATCGTCGTTCCATTTTTGAGCTACGTTTTGATGGAATTCAGTTGGCAAACGGCGTATTGGCTGGTGGGCGGATTGGCGTTGGCGCTTGGGGTTCCGCTGCTACTTATTGTGGTTCGGAGTAATCCTGAGGACATGGGACTGCGGATCGACGGAGAGATTCCGTCGGAGTCGGGTGAAACCGAAATTATTGTTCGCACTGTCGGCCCCAAGTTTGTTGAAAAGTGGCGTGATTCGCTTAGTTCGAAACCGATATGGCAGTTGTCGATCGCATACTTTGTTTGCGGAATTACTACTGCTTCGATCTCAGTCCATTTCGTTCGATGGGCGATTAGCGAGGATATTTCCACCGGAACTGCGGCGCTGGCATTTGGAGTGCTGAGCGGAATCAACGCTTGTGGAGTTTTGGTCGTAGGACTTCTTTCGGATCGATGGCAGAGAAAGAACCTGCTTGGGGCGGTATATCTGATTCGTGCGTTGGCGTTTATCTCACTGATTGTTCTACCTGGGCCTTCAGCAATATGGGCGTTTGCGGTTATCGGCGGAATGTCGTGGTTAGCTACTGTGCCTTTGACTGCTTCATTGACAGCAGATGTATATGGAGTTCGAAATCTTGGCACGCTTTTCGGCTTCGCCAATATGGCGCATCAACTTGGCGGGGCGGCTGCGGTGATGTTGTTCGGTTGGGCGTTTACGGCGTGGGGTTCGTACGATGTTCCGTTTGCGATCGGTGCATTGACTTTGGTGGGAGCGGGAATCGTTTCACTGTCGATTCGTGAGAAGAAGAATTCGGTCCGCTACGTGCGGGTGCCAGTGGGAGCGTCGGTGGATTTGGTCACCGACGATTCGAGCTTGGAAGGCAGGTCGTAGATGGCTGGATTGTCTCTACCGCTTGCTCATCACTCGGAGCCGATTGATCCGACCCTTTGGGAGTGGTTGAGCACGAAGATGAATCACATGCTGGGAGTTGATTCTGGTTCGATGGTGCTGATCCTGGGCTCAATCATCGTGCTGTTTCCGATAGTCGTTATGGTGCTCGTTTGGCGAAGGCGAACTGACTGAACTAACCCCGAAAAGGGTAGCTCACGATTATTTCGTAGCCGCCACCACGTGATAATCCGATTCGGCATATTCGTGAGATCGACTAGAATTTCATGGTTCACATCATGTCGATCTTGGTAGATTCGGTACCTGAAGTTACCGTTCGTCAGCGCGTATTCATCTGCTTGTTCGATCCTTGTATCGTGCGAGAGATGCACTCTATACCAGCGTAAGTGACTGTTTAAATACGCCTCAAATCAAGATTGTCAGCGAATTCCAGAACCTAGAAACGTCGAGTTGAACTTAGAAGGATTTCTGCGAGTTCTTCGAGGGCTTCCCAATGATCGATGGTTGGTTCAATTTTACGATCGAATTGGATTGACCAGCCATGGAAATCGTCGTGCAGACTTCGCACTTCAATGTTGCCAAGATCGGTTGCTGTCTGGCTGATGACGTTATTTGCTCTGAGAGCTTTGACTAGCCCAAGACCTTGATCTTGACCTTCCCACTTAACCTCAGCAACTTTGCCAAAAGCTGGAAACGATTTCGTACGTTTAGTTTTGATCCTGACCGACTGTTCTTTTGGAATCGCATGTTCGTCAGGGACTCCAAAATGGACCCACCAGCGTTCCGAAGAATCCTTGCTGAGTTCTTCCTTCATGATATTAGCCCAGTAGATCGTGGCGCCGTCAATATCGATTGCCCCGAGTGAACGACGGGACTTGCTTTTGCCGACCTTTGCTTCAGGCCGGTCGCGTTCGGCAAGCACAGAGATGACACCAATGTCGTTGAGGTGATCCATAAGATCGTCCCTAGTGTCATCTTGGAGGTCTTCTTGCATTATCGGGTCCTTGCGTAGCTTGACCCTCTCACGATAGAGCTGGTTCTCTGACGTTAAATTATCTACTTCTTCCAACTGAGCATATCGCCCATTCGGTCGAGAATGATGTCGAGTTCTTCGTAATCCATCTTGTCGAGGTACTTGTTCGCAGGGTTTCGAGTTAGGTCAGTCTTGATGATTCCACGTCGGAAGTAGGCTGCTTTGTAGGCATTTGCGCCGAACATGAACTCGAAGTTTAGTGAAGGAATCATTCGCTCCCAAAGTGTGCGGGCTTCTTCTGTAACGATCTGCAGACCATCGGAGTCGATACCGCCAGCCTCGAGGGCGTCCCACAGTTTTACGTGGGCGTCGGTGATGTGACCTGCTGGCATTGTTCCGCAGGATCCACGTCGATATTCGTCGACTAGGTAGCGACCACCCATTCCACCCATGAGGCCTTTTACTGCATCGCCAGCCTTTTCCTGAAGTTCGGTCATGATCTGACCGGGCAGGTAGCTTTCTTCTTTTACATAGTCGACGCGTTCGACTTCATTGAGAAGTTTTACAATCATCTGTGTTGGAACTACTGGGCCAGCTGGTGGCTTGTTGTTCTGAATCCAAACAGGCATATGGGCAGTTTCGGCGATGGCTGAGTAGTGGTCCCAGATAACTGTACCGACGGCTCCGTTTGGTGGCATTGCCATTACGGCGTTGGCACCAAGTTCGACTGCGTTTTTGGTGAGTTCTACGGATACTGCGGTAGATGCTCCACTCACACCTGCAATAACTGGAACTGCTCCGTTGACCACATCAATTCCGGTTTTGAGTACTTCTTTTCGTTCGGCGTCGGTAAGGAATGGACCTTCAGAGGCGTTTACTGGGAGAACGATTCCGTGTGCTCCGGTTTCGACGCTGAATTCGATGCACTTTCGGAGTGATTCCCAGTCGATCGATAGATCTTGGTTGAACGGGGTAACCGGAATGGCATAAACGCCGCGGAATTGAGTGTAGGTGTCCATTTGTGAGAGTTCTCTAAATAAGCTGTGAATCGAATCATCGGGCGAACAGAGGATACACCCGTTCGTTTGTATCTAAGTGGGGTAAGATGCCGTTCATGTTGAGTTCGCCGCAGTAGTGGAATTTTCAGGAAGAGAGATATCGATGGTAGAAACGATGCGAGCAGCGCTAGATGACGGAACGGGCCAGTACATAGTGCAGGACGTTCCTATGCCGGATATGTACGAAGGTTCGGCGATGATTCGTATTCGCCAAACTGGTATTTGCGGTTCCGACTTGCATATGACGAGTGACAGGACAGAGGCGCAGGAGTTGGCTTCTGGTCACGAGGTTGCAGGGGAGATACTCGAACTTCCTAAAGGTGAAACCAATCTCAAAGTTGGAGATCATGTCGCTGTTGAGATGATTGGTGCTGGTCGAGCTTGTTTGAGTTGCCACTTTTGCCGATATGGGCAGTGGAAGCATTGTTTGAATCTTGCTCCAGATACTGGAGGAGGATTCGCTCAGTACATGACTCGCAAAATCGCTGGAATTTTCAAATTACCTGACTCGATGGACTGGGTTGATGGCGGTGTCGTAGAGCCAATGGCTGTGAGTGTCCATGGTTTTCGCTACGGTCGGATGCAGCCTGACGATGTAGTTGGTGTTGTTGGTGCGGGAACGATTGGTCTATCTGCAATCGCAGTTGCTAAGGCGTATGGGGCACGAAAAGTGATCGTATCTGCACGTTACCCACATCAGGCTGAAGCTGCGAAGAAGATGGGCGCAGATATCGTCGTTGGATCGGAAGCGGGCGCATTTGAATTAGCTTGTTTGGATGCTACTAACGGACTTGGCGCAGATTTTGTAGCTGAGTCGGTAGGTGGTAATCAAACGGTTTCATTTACACAGGCGATTAAGGCAACCCGAAATCAGGGCACGATGTTGTACTTGGCCGCTATCAGATCTCCTATGCCGGTAGATTTGCTGGAGCCTATGCTTCGTGAAATTCGAATGCAATCGGTGATTTGCTACGGCGTGATTGATGGTCGGCACGATTTTGAAGTAGCTATCGATCTGCTCGAATCGGGCGAGATTCCTTATCGCGATATCGTTACGCATCAGGTTGATTTGGAGAAA
>Ga0302118_10001164_pt1 | contig 12928 bp, 9 predicted proteins | sample AG5_331_MG_FD_203126 | JGI IMG/M metagenome (GOLD analysis project Ga0302118, IMG submission 203126) | Marine microbial communities from Western Arctic Ocean, Canada - AG5_33.1 | ecosystem: Environmental > Aquatic > Marine > Oceanic | place: Canada: Western Arctic Ocean | collected 2017-10-01 | reverse complement strand
GCCCAACAACACCCGAAATTTGACCTACAAGCACAACAATGTCTTCAGGGCAGCACCACTTGGGACATTTGGCAAAAGTCTCAGCGCCACATCCGTGGCATCTGGTGATGTCTTCACAGAAAAGGTCACATTCACCCTTGATCCACTGTGGGACGCTTCACAATGCCATTGGGTAGCCATTCTGTATGACAAGGACAACTACAAGGTGATACAGGCTGCAGAGCTGGCCATCAGGCCTTGAAGCCATTCACCTTCAGATTGCGCATCAATCCATCATAGCCCGTGCGCTTCAAAGGGTGCTGATCAAAAACCCTGTCAAAGGCCTCTTTGCTCATTGATGTCCAGTCCTTCAAGTCCATTTCCGTCCATTTACCCGGCATGAAATCAGGCTCCTCATGAGGCTTGCTATGGCGATTCCAAGGGCACACATCCTGGCAAATGTCACAACCAAAAACCCAATCCTTCAACTGACCCTGAAAGGCATCATCCATAGCGCCTTTGAGCTCAATGGTTAAATGGGAAATGCACTTATTAGCATCCACTACTTCAGGTGCAATGATAGCCTGCGTGGGGCAGGCATCGATGCACTTGGTGCAGGTTCCGCAATGATCCATCACTGGCTGATCCACCGTGAATGCCATGTCCACAATCAGCTCTGCAAGAAAGAAGAATGACCCCTCTCCCTTTCGCAGAATCAAGCCATGCTTTCCAACCCATCCAAGACCCGAGCGCTTGGCCCATGCCCGCTCCATCACAGGGGCGGAATCGACAAAACACCGTCCGCCAATTTGCCCTAAATCAGCCTGCAGCAAATGCAGGAGCTCAAAGAGCTTGTCTTTAACGACCTGGTGGTAATCCTTGCCATAAGCATATTTCGCCATCTTGGGATGACCATCCTCTGCTTCATCCTTTTCGGGAAAGTAATTGTAGGCTAAGGTGATAACAGACTTAGCGCCGGGGACCAGCAAGCGTGGATCCAGTCGCTTGTCATGGTGGTTGTTCATGTAAGCCATGGACCCCTGGTAGCCATTCCCTAGCCAGGCATCCAAACGCGGTGCTTCTTCTTCAAGAAACTCAGCCTTTGCCACCCTACAGGCCATGAATCCCAACCGGTTCGCATGTGCCTTCAGAATCTCAGTAGGAGAACTCATTGATCATTGAATAGCCCCGTATTGCCTGGCGACCTCCGACCAAGGTGTCTGAAGGATTTATCCATGGCAACACGGCCCCTTGGGGTTCTTGCTAAGTACCCTTCCTGGATCAAGTAGGGTTCATACACCTCTTCAATGGTCTCTGCTTGCTCGCTCACAGCTATTGCCAGTGTACCAAGACCAACAGGACCACCTTTGAATTTATCGATGATCGCAGACAAAATCTTGTTGTCCATTTCGTCCAAACCAGAGGCATCTACATCAAGGGATTCCATGCCAAATTTGGCAATGGCCATATCCACAACACCTGTTCCTTTGACTTGAGCAAAGTCACGCAAGCGACGCAACAAGGCATTGGCAATCCTGGGGGTGCCTCTGCTTCGTCTTGAGACCTCCACACAGGCATCGGCTTCAATTGGCACATTCAGTATGCCTGCTGAGCGTTCAACAATGGTTGAGAGCAGCTCATGGCTGTAGTATTGCAGGCGAGATGAAATGCCAAACCTGGCTCGCAAGGGGGATGTCAACAATCCCGACCGCGTGGTGGCGCCAATCAGGGTGAAGGGTTTGAGTTGAATTTGAACCGAACGGGCACTGGGACCGGTTTCCAAAACAATGTCAATGCTAAAATCTTCCATGGCCGAATACAGGTACTCCTCAACCACGGGACTGAGTCGATGGATCTCATCAATGAAGAGCACATCACCATCTTCCAGGCTTGTCAGCAAACCAGCCAAATCGCCAGGCTTATCCAGAACAGGTCCAGAAGTGAGTCGAATGTTTGCGTGCATCTCATTGGCAATGATGTGCGCAAGGGTGGTTTTGCCAAGACCCGGAGGGCCATGCAAGAGGACATGATCCAAGGCATCCTCACGCGCAATGGCCGCCTCCACAAAAACTTTCAGGTTTTCAAGGATTTTTTCCTGGCCGGCAAAGTCATCGAAAGAAGCCGGTCTGAGTTTCAACTCAACTTCCATTTCGAGATCATCATTGTCGCCTGAGAGAAATCGTGTCATGACCACAAGTTATGCATGGAAGCTGATGTAGGCATCAAAAAAAAACCCGATGCACACATCGGGTTTTTTGCTTGTTGACTTGCCATCATGAATGACCAACTTCACCATCTTTCATGGGGACATTTTGGGGAACAAAGTCCTCATCATGACCAGGCTTGCTGTAGTCATAAGGCCAGCGGTGAACCTCAGGAATCTCACCAGGCCAATTGCCGTGGATGTGCGCCACCGGAGCTGTCCATTCTAAGGTGTTGGCCCTCCAAGGGTTTTGTGGGGCTTTCGCGCCACGCCACATGCTGTAAAAGAAGTTGAACAAGAATACCAATTGCACAATGCCGCCAAGCAAAGCAAAGACTGTAATGATCAAATTGATATCCTGTAATTCGTCGAACATGGGAAATTCTGCGTTGGTGAAATAGCGACGTGGCAAACCGGCCAACCCCAAGAAGTGCATGGGGAAGAATACGCCATAGGCTGAAATAAAGGTGACCCAGAAATGCAAGTAACCCATGCGCTTGTTCATCATGCGACCGTACATGCGTGGGTACCAGTGGTAAACGCCCGCAAACATTCCAAATATGGCTGACAAACCCATCACAATGTGGAAGTGAGCAACAACAAACATTGTGTCATGGACATTGATGTCTAATGCGCTATCGCCAAGAATGATGCCTGTCAGCCCACCTGCTACAAAGGTGGATACCAATCCAATAGAGAAGAGCATGGCAGGTGTGAATTGCAAATTGCCCTTCCACAAGGTGGTCATGTAGTTGAAGGCCTTTACCGCAGAGGGGATGGCAATCAGCAACGTGGTAAATGTGAATACTGATCCAAGGAAGGGGTTCATACCCGTGATGAACATGTGGTGTCCCCACACAATGAATGACAAGAAGGCAATCGCTATAATGGAGCCAATCATGGCACGGTAACCAAAGATGGGCTTGCGTGAATTGGTTGAAATCACTTCAGATGTGATCCCTAAAGCAGGCAAAATAATGATGTAAACCTCAGGATGACCAAGGAACCAAAACAGGTGTTCAAACAGGATGGGACTGCCACCCTGGTTATTCAGCAATTCGCCAGCAATCATGATGTCTGATAAGAAAAAACTCGTACCAAAGGACCGGTCAAAAATCAACAACAAGGCAGCGCCAAACAGGACAGGGAATGACAAAACACCAAGCACGGCAGTCAAAAAGAATGTCCAGATGGTCAATGGCAAACGTGTCATACTCATCCCCTTGGTTCGCAAGTTGATGATGGTCACGATATAATTCAAAGAACCTAGCAATGAGCCAATAATGAACAAAGACATAGACACCAACCACAAGGTCATGCCCATTCCTGAACCAGGCATTGCCGTTGGCACTGCACTCAATGGAGGGTAAATCGTCCAACCAGCAGCGGCAGGTCCCATCTCAACGAAGAGTGAGGAAAGCATGATGACCGAAGACACAGCAAAGAACCAGTAAGACAACATATTCAAAAAGCCAGAAGCCATGTCGCGTGCACCAATCTGCAATGGAATCAACAGATTGGAGAATGTGCCACTCAGTCCTGCAGTCAACACAAAGAAGACCATGATGGTGCCGTGCATGGTCACCAATCCCAGGTACATGTTGGGATCCATTTGCCCTTCAGGGGCCCATTTACCTAGCAAGGATGACAAAATGCCAAACTTGTCATCAGGCCATGACAATTGCAAGCGGAACAGCATGGACATCAAGCCCCCTGCTACGCCCATGAAAATACCTGTCACCAAAAACTGTTTGGCAATCATTTTATGGTCCATGGAGAAGACGTACTTCGTCCAGAAATTCTCCTTGTGGTGTGTGTCGTGATCTGACATAATAATAGCTTAGTTGTTAGCTGCCAATGTTTGACTGATGGGTTGCTGTTCGAGAACCCATGCATCATATTCAGCTTGTGTTTCCACAATGACATTCATTTGCATATTGTAGTGTGCAGCGCCGCAAATCTTGTTGCAAAGCAGCAAATAGTCATATACATACGGCTCATTGCCGGCCTCTGCGCGGATGGCGTTGATGCGCTCAACCTTGCCAATCACATCAGGGTCCTTTCGCATGTCAGCAGTGGTAATGGTTGGCGTGAATTGAAAGCGTGTGGTCATGCCAGGTACACAGTTCATCTGTGCGCGGAAATGAGGGAAGTACGCAGAATGAATCACATCCTGACTTCGGAAGGTGAAAAGAATAGGTTGGCCAACGGGGATATGAATTTCCATAGGCGAAAAATCATCCTGACTGTTGATGTCCTCCAAGTCCAGTCCAAGAACATTGGCGCCTTCAATCAATCGCACATTGGCATAACCAAGGTTGTTATCTGAGCCAGCGTAGCGAGCCGTCCATTTGTACTGCTGCGCGTAGACTTCAATACGCATTGGATCTTCTTCATTCTCTGGGCTCATGGTATTGGACCAAACCGTGAGCCCGTAGATGATCAAAACAGCCAAAACCACCGTTGGAACAGATGTCCAAATCAGCTCCAACTTGTTATTGTGCTCATAGTAGGTTGCCTTGGTGTCTTTCAATCCTCTGTACTTGAAGGAAAACCAGAATAAAATAGGCGTCATGATGAAGTAAACGACGAGAATCAAACCCATAGAAATGCTCATCAAGGCATCGGTTTCAACACCGTGCTCAGAAGCAGATTGAGGCAGTAGGGTCTCATTCCAAGCCACCATCATCCAGATCAATGATCCGACAATGGCAATACCAAAGAGAAGTAAATAGATACCCTGACGATTGTTATCCTCATGGGTTGTCAAGTAGGATTTTTCCTTGTTGAGATCACCCGACAATTCATAAATGCGAATAATCTGCAGTACGGTGAGAACTGCAAGGATGATAATAAGTGCTGTCAATAGACCGGTCATGATTCAGTGCGGATTATTGGTGAAAGTGTTTGGATTCCTTTACCATGGGATGGTTCTTCATGGCCAATGGGGCTTTGCCCAAGAAATGACCAACCACCAAGACAAAAAGACCTAGATAAAAGAGCAAGCCACCAAGTTCAGGGTAGCCAAAACCAAATTCGTAGCCTACAGTGCCAGGCATAACCATGATGAAGTGATCCATCCAGTGGCCAGCAAGAATAAAGACTGAGGCCAATGATAAAAAGCCAAAGATGCGTTTTGAGTCACGAGACATCAACACAAGAATCGGCAACAGGAAGTTCAAGGCAACCATGCCAATGAAAATCGGCTTGTATTCTGCACTGAAACGGTTCATGAAGTAGGTCACTTCTTCAGGGATATTGGAGTACCAAATCAACATGTACTGTGAGAACCACAAGTAGGTCCAGAACACGGAGAAAGCAAACATGAATTTACCCAAGTCATGCTGATGATTGGCATTCACCCATGGCATATGGCCACCAAGGCGCAGGTACATCACAATCAAATTCATCACCGTCAAGGCCGTCACAAACATGCCTGCAAAGGTGTACCATCCAAACATGGTGGAGAACCAGTGGGTGTCAATTGACATGATGAAGTCCCAAGCGCTGGTCGATGAAGTGACCGCATAAAGCACCAAGAAGGTAGCTGCCAACTTGCGCTGGGTAAAGAATAGGTTTTTGCCTTTTGACATGGCGTCCTCTTTCAAGCTGTTGCGGCGAAACAGGTATGCTGCACCAGCCCATATGATGAAATAAATGACTGTACGCGCTAGGAAAAATGGGGCATTCAGCCAAGCAACTTTGCCTGCAATGATTTTGTCATAGTTAGCACTTGCTGGGTCTGCAATGCCCTCAAGCATCCAGTGGTACAGGTGATGCCAATGCAGGCTGCCGGCTATGCCGATGAAGAACATGACAAGCATCGGAATACCTACCCATAGAGCCATAGCCTCCATTACACGAAGGATGCCAACAGACCAGCCTACTTGAGCTGCATACTGGATGGCCAAGAAAAACAAGGCACCCAATCCAATGGATAAAAAGAAAATAGTGTTCACCAACAAACCAGCCCATGGCCGATTCTCAGCGTGACGCGCTGCACCATGGTCATCATGGGAATCTTCGATAGTCGACTGAATCATCGCCGCATGAGCTGCGCCATGGTCATCATGGGAATCTTCGATAGTCGACTGAATCATCGCCGCATGAGCTTCACCAGGGTAATCGCCATGCGCACTTAGCGCAGCATGATTATCGTTTTGAGCCACAGCATGGTCATCATGACCATCACTTGCCTGGCTGTAATCAGTGTTGAAGCCAATAACTAATAAGCCAAGACCAACAATGGTCAGGGCGGCAGCAATCATTTTGATTTTCTTGGGTAATTCAAACATGGGTACGGTATTATGCAGATGGGCTTTGGTTGGCACGAAGTTGCATCACGTAGGAAATGATCTTCCAGCGCTCTGAATAGGTCAACTGAGAAGCATGACTTCCCATGTTGTTTTTTCCATGCATGATAACATGGTAAATGGAGCCGGGAGTTATCTCTGGTAAGCGCACTTCGTCATATCCAGGGATACCAAGAATCTTCTCACGCTGAACTAAGATGCCTTCACCATCTCCTTTCGCCCCATGACAGCTAGCACAAAAGATGTTGTAAAGGACCTTCCCTTCCGCCGGGTCCATGTCAGCAAAGTTGGCAGGCACATGGCTATTGGTCTTTGACGACTCATAGCCCTCAGTGCTGTTAGCTAAGTCGTAAGTAACATGACCACGTGGAATTGTGCCTTCAACAGGCAACAAGGCAGAGGTTCCTTGTGGGGTGTTTGCTGCAGCCTCATGGGTTCGAAGCGCAGGTGAGCTGTACATGTCATCCATGAAGGTGTACCCTGGTTGGCCTTTCTCTGATCGACATGACATCAAAACAGATGCGATGACCAAGGAAAAAATAGCAGTCTTTTTCATGATTTATGCTTCAATGATTTCAATGGCACCAGCGGCTTTCAATGCAGGAATAACGCCTTTACCAGCTGGCATTTCAATCATGAAATGGTCATCAGTAGTGCGCGGGTCTGGATTCTGTGCCTCAGCACCGGGGTAGAGTTTGTTGAGGATGAAATACGTCCATACCATCAGGTGAGCAGCAAAGAATACCGTCAATTCAAATATGGTTGGCACAAAAGAAGGCATGTTCTTTCCCCATGACATCGATGGCTTACCGCCAATGTCCTGAGCCCAATTGCTGTTCATCATGTACCATGTGATGAGAATGGCCACCGTTAATCCAATTAAACCATAAATGAATGATGCAATGGCCAAGCGGGTTTCTTTGAGCCCCAAGGCCTTATCCAATCCATGAATAGGGAATGGAGAGTAGACTTCAGAGATGGAGTGGCCCTTCTCGCGCAGAGTTTTCACTGCGCTCAAAACGACATCGTCGTCCGTGAAAAGGGCACGTACAAGTGCGGGAGATTCAGTGTGTGCCATGTTAGTCTTGATGTTTTTTCTGTTCCTCTCCTGAAGTCTTCAAAATGGTCTTCAATTCTGCTTGTGCAATCACCGGGAAGGTGCGTGCATAAAGCAAGAACAAGACAAAGAAGAAGCCAATGGTTCCAATGAAAATGCCTATGTCAACAAATGTGGGCGAGAACATGGACCATGAAGATGGCAAGTAATCGCGGTGAAGGGAGGTTACAATGATGACAAATCGTTCAAACCACATACCTATATTCACAATGATCGATAGCACAAAGGTGAAGACAAGGTTGGTGCGAAGTTTCTTTGACCACATCAATTGGGGTGAAACCACATTGCAGGTCATCATCGACCAATAAGCCCACCAATAAGGACCTGTTGCTCGGTTAAGGAAGGCGTACTGCTCATATTCAACACCTGAATACCATGCAATAAATAACTCAGTGATGTATGCAACGCCCACGATGGAGCCTGTCAACATGATGACAATATTCATCATTTCAATGTGCTGAACTCGGATGTAGTCCTCCAAGCTGAATACTTTTCGAGTGATCAACAGCAATGTTTGAACCATCGCAAATCCAGAGAAAATGGCACCTGCTACAAAGTAGGGCGGGAAAATAGTGGTGTGCCAACCAGGAATGACTGAAGTAGCAAAGTCCATAGATACAATAGTGTGTACCGACAGCACCAAGGGTGTTGCCAGACCAGCTAAGACCAAAGACACTTCTTCAAATCGCTGCCAATGCTTGGCTTTACCACCCCAACCAAAGGAGAGAATCTTGTATATGTGCTTCTGAACAGGGTTGATGGCTCTGTCACGAACCATTGCAAAGTCAGGAATCAATCCAACATACCAGAACACGGATGACACCGTCAAGTAAGTAGAAATCGCAAACACATCCCACAGAAGGGGCGAATTGAAGTTCACCCACAATGGACCAAATTGGTTAGGAAAAGGGAAGACCCAGTAACCATTCCAGATACGTCCCATGTGAATCAGTGGAAAGAGACCCGCCTGAATCACTGAAAAGATAGTCATAGCCTCCGCTGAACGATTGATAGCCATTCGCCAACGTTGACGGAACAACAACAACACTGCAGAAATCAATGTACCTGCATGGCCAATGCCGACCCACCAAACAAAGTTGGTGATGTCCCATGCCCAGCCAACAGTCTTGTTCAATCCCCAGACACCAATGCCCTCACTGATGGTATACGCAATGCAACCAAGTCCCCAAAGGAACATGACCAAGGCGATGCTAAAAACAATCCACCATGCCTTTGGCGCAGCAGTTTCAATGGGGCGAACCACGTCTAATGTGATATCATGGTAGGATTTGTTTCCACCAATCAGTGGCTCCCTAATGTCTGATTCGTAATGCATGATTGCCTATTTCTGAATTATGCGCGGTTGCGAACTTTGGTTTGATAGAATACTGATGGCTGCGTGCCAATTTCATCCAATAGGTGGTAAGCACGTGCCTCCTTTTTAGCTGCGAGGACAGCACTGCTGCTGTCATTGACATCACCAAAGATGATAGCTCCTGATTCACAAGCTTGAGCACAAGCTGTGGTGACTTCACCATCTTTGATTGGACGACCTTGTTTCTTTGCTTCCAATTTACCAAACTGGATGCGCTGAATGCACATGGAACACTTCTCCATGACACCCCTTGATCGGACCGTGACATCAGGGTTCAATACCATGCGTCCAAGATCATCTTGGGCTGGGTTAACATCAGCAAACTTGTCATTGGCAATGTAGTTGAACCAATTAAAGCGACGCACTTTGTACGGGCAGTTGTTGGCGCAATAGCGTGTGCCTATGCAGCGGTTGTAAGCCATGTGGTTCAATCCTTCACGGCTATGAGATGTAGCTGCCACAGGACAAACTGTCTCACAGGGAGCATTGTTGCAATGCTGACACATCACTGGTTGGAATACCACCTCCGGGCTTGATGAAGGCTCCTCCATCTGCGCGTACATTTCTATGCCGCCAAGACCTTCCGCTGTAGCAACTTCCTTGTCCATGTCGGATGAGTAGTAGCGATCAATGCGCAACCAATGCATGTCACGGTGGTTGCGGATTTCCTCCTTACCTACGACTGGTACGTTGTTTTCAATGTGGCAAGCCACAACACAGGCACCACAACCCACACAAGAGTTCAGGTCAATGCTCATGTTCCACATATTCATGGTCTGATGATCATGGCTTGTCCAGAGGCTTGCCTCATTGGTTGACTTGACGCCATCCAATGTGTGAAAGGTCATCTTCTCATTCCAGCTTTCGCCACTGGCATCATTCATGTAATCCGCCAAGGTGACTTCGTTCACGATTTTTCTACCCATCATGGTGTGACCAAGCTGAACGGAGGCAAATTCATGCTCGCCCTCAACGGCTGTGATGCTTACTGCTGCAAAACCTGCTGTCAAATTCAAATCATAGGCATTGATGCCCATGTCATTGGCAACACGGCCTGCATGGGTTCTGCCGTAACCATAAGCTAGACCAACACTTCCCGCTGCTTGACCCGGCTGAATCAAGACAGGCACATTGTTGAGGGTCACATCACCCAAGGTGACATTCACCATGCTGCCATTCAAGGCGCCATTGCTTTGGGTTTCATTGACCAAACCTGCTTTCATTGCATCTGCTGCTGACATCGTGAGGTAGTTGTCCCAAGATACGCGGGTCACAGGATCTGGCAATTCATGCAACCATGGGTTGTTGGCTTGAAAACCAGCACCAACTGAGTTGCCATACAGTGCCAATTCCCACTCGCCTGAAGCCGTAGCGTTTGCAAATTTTGAAGCATCAGAGACGCCATCATGTACCCTGCTTCTCCAGTCCGCATTCAAGGCAGGACCTTCCTTGATGTTTGCACCACCATCATGGATGGTTTTCGACCATCCTAAGCCATAAGAGTTAACCACAGTGGCTTCTGACAAATCCTTGGCTGAAGATGAAATACCCGCAGCATGAGCCAAAACCTCAATGGCTGGCTTGCTGTCAAATAAGGGCTGAATCGTCGGTTGTGACATGGCTAATTCGCCAGAAACGGGCTGGTAATCTGCCCATGACTCCAAGTAGTGAGGAACTGGAGCTGCAACGGAACATAGAGATGCCGTTTCATCCAAGCGGTCACAAAGCGCAAGGCTGTGATCGACGTGGCTCATTGCATCAGCAAAGCCAGGACGGCTGTACACTGGATTGCAACCAGTAATAATCAAGCTGCCAACATGGCCATCTTTCATTGCTTGCATCAAATTGTTGATCTTTTCGTCACTGCCTGAACGCAAGTAGCTTGGCTTCATTGTGATGGCATTGGACCCGCTATTGATAGCAGCTGCAAGGTGCGCATGGCCCTTTGCATTGTTACCCGCTAATGTCAGGCAATTGGCGCCTGCGGCGCGCATCTCTGCGGCCAGGTCATCCAGTTGAGCTTTCAATGCAGTAGACAAATTGCCTTCAGAAGCCACGCCTGCAGATCCTGTGGTGCGATTGACCAAGTAACCAAGTACAGCCCCTTGTTCAGATGGCTTGATTTTGATGCGCTTGTCTGCATTAGACCCCGTCAAACTGAGATTGCTTTCAACCTGTACATGACGCAACATGCCCTTTCCGGGCTTGCGGCGTTTTGCGTAAGCAGCTCCGATATGCTGGACTGAATTGCCAGAAAGGAAGTCGTCACCAACAGAGACAATCAGGTCCGTGCTAGAAAGGTCAAGCAATGGCAGTGCGCGCTGACCCGTCAACATCTCCCACGTATCCAAAGCTTCCGATGAAGAAATGGCATCCATTTCCACATGACTGAAGTTGTTGTATCGATCACGCAAAGTTGCCAATACCGACTTGAAAGACTGACTGAAAATGCTGCCTGTCAACAAAACAAATTGCTTACCTGAAGTTAATGACACCTCAATAGACTTCATCAAATCTGCTTCCACATCAGACCAGCTGATAGCTGAACCATCAATTTGCGGATTGCGAAGGCGCTCTGAGTCATACAATGACAAAACAGAAGCCTGAGCCCTTGCATTGGTGCTGTTATTGAATCTGGCATCATCACCAGCATTAATCTTGATGGGGCGACCCTCACGGGTTTTCACCAAAATGGAGGCATAATCCTCACCATCAACATACGTGCTCGCGTAATAGGACGGGATGCCCGGCGTCAAACTCTCGGGCTGGATGACGTAAGGGATGCTTTCAATGATTGGCTGCTCACAAGCTGCCAAGGTTGCTGCAGCAGTAGAGAATCCAAGGTATTTCAAGAAGTCACGACGGCTTGTTTGAGATTCCATGACCTTATCATCACCTAAGAATTCCGTTGTCGGAATCTTCTCTGCGAATTCATTCTGCGCAAAAGTGGTTGCAGTCTCGCTCTGGGCAAGCTGATCAACTGATTTCCAATAAACTTTATTGTTGTTCATGTTGTGGAATTAATAGTGGCATTTACCGCACTCCAAACCACCAATGTCTTCCACCATAATGGATGCATCGTGGAAACGGGCTGCGAGTCGTTCATTGATTGACTGACCTCCATGCGAGGATGCTTCGTCATAAAATCCATTGTCCGTTTTAACCTTGGTTTCACGGTGGCAATTGATGCACCAACCCATGGTCAATTCAGAATACTGAAATACTATCTCCATGGCTTCAACGGGGCCATGGCACGTCTGACAAGCCACCTTGCCTGCCGTCACGTGCTGAGCATGATTGAAGTAGGCAAAGTCAGGTAGGTTATGCACGCGAATCCATCGAATGGGCTGTTGCTCATAACCTTTGATGTAGGCACGGTCAACTGGATCCCAACCGATGGCTGCATAAATTTTTGCAATCTCAGGTGAGTTCTCGCCGTGGTATTTCAACACGCCAGACTCATCTGTGATTTCAGACCCGTCGATGTACATGTGACAGTTCATGCAAACATTGGCTGATGGAATGCCCGCAATGCGAGAGCTTCGAGCTGAACTGTGGCAATAGTTGCAATCAATTGCATTGTCACCTGCATGGACCTTGTGTGAATAAGCAATGGGCTGGATTGGCTCATAGCTTTGCTGAACACCAATCCCCATCATCCATGAAAAGAGAACTTTCAAAAAGGTAATGGCTAAGACAACGGTGAGAAAAGTCATGAATCGGCGATTGTTCGCTAAGACACGAATCAAATAGCTCGCATCATCCTTGAGACTCATCGCTGGGTCACCTTGAATTTGCTTCAAAGTGTTTTTGACGCGAATCAACAGACCCAAGAACAGCGCGAAGAAAGCACCAAGAATGACAAGCAAAATAGTAGGGTCTTCTTCAGCCTCCAAAACAGGGGCAACAGCAACAGCGACTGCCTTCTTGTCTCCTTCCTC
>Ga0302118_10001162_pt1 | contig 12933 bp, 9 predicted proteins | sample AG5_331_MG_FD_203126 | JGI IMG/M metagenome (GOLD analysis project Ga0302118, IMG submission 203126) | Marine microbial communities from Western Arctic Ocean, Canada - AG5_33.1 | ecosystem: Environmental > Aquatic > Marine > Oceanic | place: Canada: Western Arctic Ocean | collected 2017-10-01 | reverse complement strand
ATGGTATGGACCACCGCAACCAGCCACACTGCCTTCTGAGACCCAAAGACCATCTTTAAATTCCCAAGGACCAGGAACAGCACCCACGGTCTCAACAGAATAACTCGCCAGTCCTGTAAGTCCTTCAGCAACACTGAATTTGGTAGTGCCCCCTAGATCGTTAATCACTGTATCTGGAAGTGCCTCATTATGAAATTGCAGGCTACTGATGTAACCGCCCTTGGACAGGTCACTGGTTGTGAATAAATAAAAGAAATCCGCAAGCGAATGCTTCCCTTCACCATCGACTAAGCCTCCAATTGATTCATGCCCGACCTTTTGTCCGTCCAGATAATACATGATTTTTTTGCTGGCATGGCTCACTACTATGGCGACCCTGTACCAACTGTTCGCCAGTATTTCACCATGGAAACTAGTTCCTCCGATTTTTCCCTCTTCATTGATAATTATACTTGCTTGCTCAACGGGTGCATTTGACACAATAGCTCTTTTGTCAGTGGAGGAAGTTTCAGGGTAAAGAACATCCACAATGATAGAGTATTCGTTGAAAAGCCAGTTGTCCTCATCAAGTCCGTCTCCGATCCAAACTTCAATGCCTGAAAAATCACTGAATTCATCTGAATCTGGGAATTTCAAGACATTTGCAGATTTTCCCTGAATACCCGGAATCTCGAACGTTTCCGTTGTCCCAAAAGTTGCATCGCCCTGCTCCCAAGCCCATTCAAGGTTTTCGCCAATCGTTGCCTTTAGTGAACCGTTGAAATTCCAATAACCTGTGATTTCAGAAAAACAGAAAAAAACTGGGACTAAAAAAAAGACGAACGTAAGAATCGTTTTCATATTAATTTATATCACTCGATTTGGTTCCACTTCTGACGACGGCTGCGATGTGCTCGCACACCCCACCAGCAGCACGGCTGCGATTGTTGTGAGTAGGAGGTGTTTCATTTCCCTTCAGCTTTCAATTCTTCACCCGTCTTGCCGCCGTGTGTGCGGAGGAGGTCGGCGGTTTCGGGATGTTTGAAATGGATGGCCAAATCTAGCGGTGTTCTGCCAACATCATCACTCTTTGCATTCACATCCGCACCATTGGCGATAAGCAGTTCGACGATTTCCTTGGGACCATTAAAAGCCGCATGATGCAAAGGAGTCCATCCAACTTTATCCTTCACATTCACATCCGCACCATCAGCCAAGTGCTGCTTAATGGCTTCTACGTCTCCTAGAGAAACAGCATCGTGAATTGAGATGTCTGATGCTTCGGCTGTCGGCGGTTCTGGTTTCGCTTCAGGTGAAGGAGCCGACTGCTGCGACTCACCACACCCCACAACCAGCACGGCTGCGATTGTTGTGAGTAGGAGGTGTTTCATTTGCCTTCAGCTTTCAATTCTTCACCCGTCTTACCGCCGTGTTTGCGTAGGAGGTCAGAGATTTCGGTTAGTTGAAAACGGATGGCCCAATCCAGCAGTGTCAGAATCGTTGAGAAAACTATTTGCGCACAGCACGGGCGAACTGTGCGTCTTGGCCGGGGTCTAGCGTTGCCGGGCTTTCCCGATCCAGGTCCAGCCACGGGCCATTCACCGTTGGTGCCACCTGCAGACTCCCGGCAAACTCAACCACAACATTGCCCTCTGCATCACGATTGATACCGATGGTTGGCGGTTCCTGGCTAAGCTCACCTGAAATGATCCGGATGTTGTCGATGGCCACGATCTCATTCCACCATGTGGTGTCGGCCTCGATGCGCAGCCAGATCTCGTCCAGGCCGGAAGGAATATCGTAGACAATCTCCTGCATGTTCAGTCCCAACTGGGTGATTTCGCCTTGGGCTGTGTTTTTGTCATCAAAAAACTTGTCATTGCCACTGGGCGCTGTGAACAAGACCAGAGGGTCACCCCCGTCCTCGACGTAGATCTTCAAATAATCCGAAGTCTCAAAATCCAGGTAGGTGGCCGAGGCTAAAAAAACCAGTTTCAAATCGTCCTTCCCGGCCACATTGATCGGATCATTGAATTCCAGGCTTTTTACCGGAGTGTCCATGGCAAATTTGTTCAGGGCTGACCCGGCAAAAAAGCCCTCCCCTTCAAACCCGGCAAACGGCCCGCCGCCGAACACATTGTCCCCCAAGACCACAAAGAACGGTATTTCCTCGGTCTCCCCTTCAACATCCGGGACATAGGCTGTCAGGCTGATTTCCCCTACCAGCAACAGGTCTTCCTCACCCTCGTAAATCACGTCCCATTCCAGAGAATCCACAGTCCTGGGGGCGTTGCCTCCTTTTTCAAAAGCCAGTGCTAATTCACTTCCGAAAGCGCCATCTGAGTTGAACGACGCCCACTCAAAATCATAAGTGCCGGCCTTGGCGAAAGACACATCAGCTGTCTTGTAACGGAAGGCGCCCGAGGCGTCCTCCACGATCACGTTGTCATCATCGCTAAAGCCGTTGCTGTCCAGGTCGATTCTCAACCGGCCGCCATCGTCAACCCCCAGGGCCAGGGAATAGGTGCCGGATTCCTTGACCTTGATCTTGCCTGTCCCCCGGACGCCGAAGGAGCCACTGACCTCCTCAGGGAGATATGACTCATAGGCGAATTCGATGTTCCCGGCTGGACTGGTATCCAGGGCGATGTCCGCAATATCCGCCGTGAATTCAGACTGAATGCTTTTGAGCTGCCCAGAGACCATGGCGTCGAGCCTCTTCAGGCTGTTCACCTGATAGGGGATCTTGCGGTTGAACGCAGCCACCACGGTCGCATCGGTGGGCAGCAGCGTCCCTGGCAAATCAAAGGCATGAGATCCCGATACAAACTCGTGTTCATCGGAACGCCCACCCGCTGCGGCATGATCGGATGCCTTGATGGCCACCGGCCCAAGCTCGGTCGTTAGGGTTGCACCGATGCTGCTGACCAACATGTCGTCATGGGCTGATGCCATGTACGTCAACACCGGCTTCTTGTAGTTGGCAAACCGACTGGACGAGACACCCTTTCCCATGATCACCATATCCACGGCTGCCGAGCCACTTACAGGAGGCAGGCCGCCAGAACCGGAGGACGAATTCTCATCCTCGCTGACCGTGTAACCGTTGTTCTCCAGTATCGCCACCAAAACCAATTCACCGTCATTCATGGGGGGAGGCGAGAACAGGACCTTTTTTCCATCCCCGGCCAGCCATTTCACTGCATCCAGGAAGAACGCCTTGAAACCGTCGGTGACATCGTCCTCGGTGATGGTATTGCTCCAGGACATGATGGCCCGCTTCGCCGGTACCGGCGCCGGCACGCCAACAAAGGACACCTCAGTATTTCGGGCCCAATAGATCGGCCCCGCCATTTCCTGATTGATCGAAAGGTCACTTTGAATGTCGACCAGTTCATAGACCTCCCCCCCCTCGACCGTGTAGCGGCTGTCGGAGCCGTCGTCTTCAAAAGTTTCCTGAAACAGTATATCCTGGGCGCTGACATTGATTGCCAGACCGATGTATATGAGTAGTGATGCTAGTTTTTTCATAAATACGAGGGTTAGATGAAGGAACCCTCATTCCATTGAGCGCAGTTGTCAAATCGTTTTAACTGTTGCCGCAGAGGTGGGTTTGGTTATTTCCCAGCAGCTTTCAATTCTTCACCCGTCTTGCCGCCGTGTTTGCGGAGGAGGTCGGCGTTTTATGGATTAGACTGGCCTAGAGAAGAGAAATAATTCGCCAACCTAATTCACGTTTCACCAATACGTATCTTCCACTACCTGTGTAAAAAACCTGACCAGATGCTGTGAGTCTGGAATATCTCATATCTACAGTCGCCATATCTTGCCCTACCAGATTAATGTCCAAGTGGTTAACGACTGACTGTTTCCAGCCTTTTGATTTAATCCGTTGCAAAATCGAATTGTACACTTCACTTATCTCGCTAGGCGTCGCTTTTACGGAGTGGGTTGGTTTAGTTCCACCAGTTAAAGAACTCGTCAAGGAATTGTTCGCCCCAGACAAAAGCTAAGACACCACAAATCCCTGCGCAGATGGAAATCAGATTCCAATTGATGAATACACCAAAATACCAGAATGCACCGACGGCTCCGAAAACGGCTCCGAGAACCGCACCAATCAAAGCGTGAAATAATCTCAATAACATAACTCAAACTTTTTACACCACGGCTGCGATTGTTGTGAGTAGTATTTGTTTCATTTTCCTTCAGCTTTCAATTCTTGCGCTTAAAAAAATAGATGCGTTTAGATGTTGCGCCATCCTTGATCGTGGACTCGACATCAACCAGTTGCCAACCATCTTTTCCAAGTTGGTTGATTTTGTTTGCGAATTCCTTATTTCCAAATTCATCATTATCAGGGCTTGGAAAAGCGAGATGTATCCATTTATCACTTGGACTTGTTGCACCTGTGCCGAACATGACGGTAGTAGTCAGCAGCACACCTATCGCGAATGGTTTCCAGTCGAGTTGTTTCATAAGCCTTTAAGAGACTGAACACTCGCGGCCGCGATGCCAGTTTTCAAGGCGTTTTAACTGTTGCCGCCGAGGTGGGTTGGCTACTTCCCTTCAGCTTTCAACTCTTCACCCATCTTGCCGCCGTGTTTGCGGAGGAGGTTGGAGATTTTAACCTGTCCGTAATTGTTAGTAAAACCCAAAGGGGTTGGCTGTCATGAAATCCAGCATTGATCAAAGGGCCGACTTGCCGGTCATGTAGCCGCCATCGACGAAAAGAGTCTGACCGGTGGTGAAGCCGGATTGCCCGATCAGGAAATAGCAATTGGCAGCGGCAATTTCCTCGGGCAATCCGACGCGTTGCATGGGGATGCCCTTAATGTAGCGCGCTCGACTTTCGCTTCCCTTGGGGTTGTTCGTGTTGAAAAGTTCCGTCTCAACTGGCCCGGGAGCCACGGAGTTGACAGTGATGCCGTGTGTGGCCAGTTCAAGGGCCCAACTGCGCGTAAAACTGACCATGCCGCTCTTAGAGGCGGCATAACTGGTGCGGAAAGGGACACCGGCCACAACCATGCTGGAGGTGAAAACAATGCGACCTTGCCCCTGATCCTTCATGTGCGGGACAACGGCCTGTGCAGCCTGCAGGGAACAACGGAGATTGATGTCGATGCAGGCGTCAAAGTGCTCCAGGGTAATATCCTCTATGGGCGCGGGGTTGACGAGACCCACATTGTTGAGCAGCCCGTCAAACTTGTGCTCAGTGGCCAGTTCATTGAAAAGTGTTACACGAGCGGTTTCGCAACCGAGATCAATAGTGTGGAAAGCGCCGGGAAAATTGTTCGGCTTGGTCCGGGCAAGACCGACAACCTGATGGCCCTGATCGGCCAGCATTTTTGCTGTGGCAAAGCCGATCCCCTTGCTAGCGCCGGTAATAAGGATGTTCATTTTCGATGATGAGTTATTTTACTCCGTTAATGTTCACTTCCTCAATTCTTCACACGTCTCGCACCGTGTTTGCGGAGGTAATTGACGACAGTTAAAAAAATACTCTTCGCCTCACTAATTAACAAGTCTTGAACGGTTTAACTCTGCTTGCCTTAACTCGATAAAACTGTCTCTAATACACAGATTTATAATAGAACAAATAGTGATGTGCCAGTTGGTTTGCCATTTATGGGCCAACCACTTTTTTTCCATAAATTATATCGTTCTTAAGTGACTAGGCCACGATTCCCTCGATCACATGGCCATGCACATCGGTAAGCCGCCTTTCGATTCCATTGTGGTAAACCGCCAAATCCTCATGGTCCATGCCGAGCAAATGTAGAATCGTCGCATGAAAGTCGTGACGGGAGGTGGCATTTGTCGCGGTTTTCCACGACCACGCGTCACTCTCACCGTAAGCGATCCCCGGTTTGATTCCGGCACCGGCGAACCATGAGACGAAGGTTCCTCCATTATGATCGCGGCCCTTGGTTGCTCCCTGGGTGAATGGCATGCGACCGAATTCGGTGGTCCAAATCAATAGGGTGTCATCCAGCAACCCTCTCACTTTTAGATCCTCCAACAAAGCCGCCGCCGGTTGATCCATTTGATTGGCGATGTACGGAAGTTCACTCGGAATGTCTCCGTGGTTATCCCAGTTCTGCGATCCGCCTCCGTGACCGCTCCACACCTGCACGAATCGAACGCCGCGCTCGATCATGCGACGCGCCATCAGGCAGCGACGTCCAAAGTCGGCAGTGGGTTGCTTGTCGATGCCGTAGAGTTCTCGGGTGGCTTGGCTTTCCTGGTCAATTTCAATTAGCCCTGGGGCGGAGAGCTGGAGTCTAGCTGCCAGTTCATAACTCTTAATCCGCGCTTGAAGGCGATCGTCAGCTACGCGTTCGTTGGCATGATGACGGTTGAGGTCGTTCAGAAGAGCGAGTCCTTCCCGTCGGCTCTTTGTGGTCACGAACTTTGCGGAAGCGGGTGGGGTGAGATGGGTTACCGGTTCCTTCTGTCCTGTGCGCACAATGAATCCCTGGTGATTGGCCGGGAGAAATCCATGAGTGAACGTGCTGCGTCCGTTGTAGGGAAAGCCTTTGCCATCCGGGAGACCAACAAAGGAGGGCACGTTCTCGTTAAGGCTCCCCAATGCATATGAAATCCAGGCGCCCATGCATGGGAACCCGGGAACGGCAAAGCCACTGGTTTGAAGGTACGCCGCTGGTCCGTGGACGTTCGATGGAGAAGTCATGGCCATTAGAAACGCCATGTCATCGACGTGCCTGGCTAGGTTCGGAATCGCACTGCTGACCCAGCGACCACTCTGGCCGTGCTGCGCCCAAGTGAACGGGCTCTTCATGAGGTTCCCGATTTCACTGACACTCGCTTCTACGTGCATCCCCTCGCCGGGATCGAAGGGTTTCCCGTCGAGTTTTTTAAGGGTTGGTTTGTAGTCGAACAGATCACACTGACTCGCCCCTCCGTTCATGAAGAGTTGGATCACCCGCTTTGCTTTGGGAGCGAATTGGGGAAGACGAGCACTTGTGGTTTGGGATAGGACTCGTTCGCGAGAGAGAAGGGAGGCCAGAGCGATGCCGCCCAGGCCGGTCCCAAGTTGCCCGAGGAAGCCTCGACGATGGAGCGCTTGGTTGTGCGAGCTGCTCTGGTTCACATCCATGTCTCAGTCAAGATAGAGGAACTCGTTTGTGTTCAGTAACAGGTGACTCGCGTTGGCTAATCCATGGGATGTGACATATCCGGCGAACTGTTCGAGTTCGTGCGATGAAGCCTGGCGTTGAAGAATTAACTGGAAGGCTGCCTGAACTTGTTCGGGGATGTTTCCTTTGTGTCGATCACCGATCCGTCTGGCCATGTGTTCGGCATGGTTGAGGAGAAACTTGTCGTTGAGCAACGCGAGTGCTTGTTGTGCGGTTGAGTTCGTGGCACGGACCGGTACGGTTCCGCTTCCGTCGGGGCAGTCGAGTGCGACGAGCAGAGGGTCCGGAATGGTTCGGAAAATAAATCGGTAGATCGCGCGACGGCGACCATCAACCGAGTTCGGATCGAAGTTGGCGTAGTCCACAAAGGGAGGGGCGGTGTTCTTGAACGTTTGGTCGCCCTTGTGAAGAAAGTGGAGAACGGGTGGACCTCCCATGGTGGAGTTAAGTCGGACACTCAGCTGCATGACGCCATCCCTGACTTGTTCTGCGGTTAGGCGCTGGCGGTTCATGCGCCAGAGCAGACGGTTGTTGGCGTCGATCTTTTGTCCGCGATGACTAGGATCGTCGAGGACGCGTTGGCGATAGGTTTCACTGGCGAGGATGAGTCGGTGAAGTTCTTTGAAGGATCCCTTCGCCTCATCACGGAACCAGATCGCGAGCCAATCCAACAATTCAGGATGGCTGGGTGTCTGGCCCATGGCGCCAAAGTCGTTCGGAGTGGGGCTGAGTCCCTGACCAAAGTGCCAATGCCAGATTCGATTGACGATGCTACGCCAAGTTAGAACGTTGCGTTCGTCGGTGAGCCAATGAGCAAGCGCAGCGCGGCGTGAGGATTCGTCGAGGTCGTTATTGATCTTGAGCTCACTTGGCAAGTTGGGCAGACAGTCCAATGCGGCGGGCTCGACGAGTTCACGGGGTTGGTTCAGTTCGCCGCGATGGAGGCGATGTATTGGACGTGGGACCAGGGCGGGTTGAAACCCGTTTTGCTTTCGGAAATCGTGACTGATTGCGTAGACCAGTTGCGTGGGTTCCGGCATGGCTGCCAGCTGTTGAAGGGTATCTTCCTCGAGGAAGCGAAGGGCGAGGGTGCGTTGCTCCTCAGCCGTGCGCTTGTCCTCGGGTATCTCCAATAACTTCGCGATGTCGTCGGGGACCGGCACGGGTAGTCCTCCGTTTGGGCCTAGCTTGTCTGCGGTTGCCGAGAGACGAAACCGGCCAATTTGATGGCCATCCTTTCCGCTGAACTGAAGGGAGATTCGTAGCTGAGAGCCCTCCTTGATGAGGGCAGGTTTTGCCAAAGCAAAAACGGCATAATGGGGTTTGTTATACTGCGGATTGATGGACCAATAGCTGTCCGCCTTGCGGTCGATGGTCATTGCGATGAGGTCGCCGCGATCGGAATGGTCCGCCACGGCGTTTGTGAATGCCAGACGTTCATCTTCACCTGAAAGCACGCGTAGATGGGCGCGGAACTCGGCTAGATGAAAGTTGCCGTTGTCGGCACGGCCCGGGCCACCAGCGGGGAGTCGTGAGTCGGGAAGCACTTCCAATCGAAACGCCCGAATTTTTGGAAGCGCGCTGGTGGCGGTGATTTCAAAGATGTCTTGAATGGGACGTTTTCCCGAAACGTACCAGGAGCGATCGTTCTTCTGAGTGAATTCCGTTTCATCGGAGGCAACGCTGCTCTTCACCGATGAGACCTCAAGCAAGGACCACCGGGGGAACTCGATTTCTTTCTTTAGCGCCGAGATTTTGGTTTCTAGATCGTAGGAGGGAAGACTGGCCAATACTTTTGGATCGCGTCGCTTTAAAGCTACTTTGAGTTCACGAAGACGCGCGCGTTTGCCGTGGATCTTTGGATCACTGTCAACCGGGCGATCGGCACGATCACATCCAGAGAATACAGCTTGCAGTGCGTAGTACTCCTTCTGGGAGATCGGATCGAACTTGTGATCGTGGCAGCGGGCGCAATGAACGGTGAGGCTTTGGAATGTACTCATTACCGTGCTGACCAGACTATCGCGATCGAGATTCTGTCCCATGCGATGATCAATCGTATCAGGACGTATGGTGATCATCAGTGTGTCGTCCCAGGGGCCAGCGGCAAGAAATCCGGTTGCAATCGTTGCTTCAGGAGAGTCCGGATAAAGAGAGTCGCCGGCGACCTGCTCTTTGATGAACCGAGCGTAGGGTTTGTCAGTGTTGAAAGCATTAATGACATAGTCACGATACGGCCAGGCATTCGGTCGCCGGAAGTCGTGGTCGTTACCGTGGGTATCGGCGTACTGGGCGACATCGAGCCAGTGTCTGCCCCAGTGTTCTCCGTATTGTGGGCTTGCAAGGAAACGTCCAATGAGTTTTTCGTAGGCGCGTTCGTCCTTGGAATGAAGAAACTCGTGAAGTTCAGCTTCGGTTGGAGGCAGACCTTTGAGTCCATTGGAGAGACGACGAATGAGGGAGCGGCGGTCGGCCCTTGGGGCTCTCTGGAGCTGATGCTTTCTCAGCTTGGCATCGACGAAGGCATCGATTGGATGGACGGCAGCGTTAGGCAAAGCCGGTTGTACCAGCGGGCGCAATGACCAGATGATTTCTTTCTCAGATGGCGTCTCTGCCTTAAGGAGAACGCTGCCACACATAAGTAGCAAGACGACGAGGCGCTGGAATGTCACTAACAGCATCATCTTCGCATCGGATTCAATATGCCCGCTGGGCCTTGGGCAAATCTTTGGTCGGTGACGGTTAGCATAGCTAGGCCATTCAGTGCATTAACGTCTTCAATTGATTATGTTTGAGTTTCTCCGTTCGGTCAATCTCTAAACACCGGTAGAAGAATTTTCTTGATATAAGAGGCCACGTGCAAAGGAGTCCTTACATACTTGTACTTCGCATTCACATCTACCCCAGCAGCTAGATATTGTTTGATGGCTGTGATGTTACCCTCTTTAGCAGCTTCGTGAATATCCACGCTCGACCCACACCCCACCAGCACCACGGCTGCGATTGTTGTGAGTAGGAGGTGTTTCATTTAGCGTTCAAGTGGTGGAGCGGGTTGGTTTAGTCAGCACCAAGAAATTCACCAAAAATTTGAACCCCTTCGTCCATGAAAGATTTCCATTTTTCTGGCCTGAGTCGTTTATTATCGCGGTACACTATCAATTGATCCCCTCCACCTTCTACGTTTATCTCTTGTAGCGAGCAAAAGAAATCTAACAGTTTCTCAGTGAACAAGGCACGAATTTCGACTGCATCTTTGCCTCGGAGCAGATATTTTCCGGAAAAATCCAGATGCGTTGGAAAGTCATACGCACTACTGGTTTTGTGATACAAGTCATCAGGACTTAATGTAAAACGAGGCAACTGGAGATTTGCAGACTTAAAGTAAATGACTGTTTGATGATGTATTCCGGAACCGTCTCGCCCAGATCCTGCGGCGTAACCATGGTCGAAGATTGCAAATTCAGCGTTACCGACTTCACCGTAAATCATGTCTTCCACACTGCCATCCTTGAAAATCCCAAATGACATGCTTTCGAAGATTGAATCTTTGCAATCGGGATTTTCTCGGCAGCTAAACGCGAGCTTCAAGTCAATTGCGATTTCTGCAATTCGGTTGGTGCGTCTCTTTTTATGGTGGATAATGAGAAAAGAAATTACAGCGAGAACCACAACAAGTATAACTGCGTTTAGCAGTATTTCCATTAAGAATTCCATGGCACGAATATTGATTATTTCCCACCCGAAACGTAGCGGCGGTTTTTGTGAGTAGGAGGTGTTTCATTTCCCTTCAACTTTCAGTTCTTCACCCGTCTTGCCGCCGTGTTTGCGGAGGAGGTCGGCGGTTCCGTTACCATCCCCACCTAACGCCCAATCTTGAAATCTCCCACCGCCAGAACCCAATCTGAAACCATCGGTAGCCTGATCGTCTGGGCCTCCGGCTGCAGGTCACCCAGATCGATTTCCCGGTACGGCTTTTTTGTGTCGACTGCAACCACCGGCTGTGGGCCTAGCATATCCGTAAGGTCGACGTGTATCGTCGCAGCAGTCTCACGGTATAGACTAAGACTTTGGGTTCGTCGACTTAGGAGGATACGCGTGTCGGTATCAGCGCTCATTTGGTTTGCGGGTACCATGTCCGCCAGGAACCGGTCCTTCCCATAAAAAAAGACCGAATAGGTCTTAATCTGGTCTTTGTTGGAATAGACGCCGTCTGGGCTATGATCTGGGTGGATTCCCCAGATATTGGCCACACCGCCAGCCATGGTCGAGTGATAAAGGCCACGGCGCGTGAGCTCTTCGCTATAATCCTTCATGCGATACCGACCTACACTACGGATGCGGAAACGATCTTCCGACATGACCGGCTGACCGGGGATTGCCTTCAAGGCGGCCAGATAGACCTCGTAGGTCGGTCTGTGGTGTTCATAGCTGCTGTAGTCTAGTCCCTTGTTCCATGCGACGTTATCGGCGTGATCAGTGCCGTGGTTTGGTCCCACAGGTCGGCCACCCAGAAAGTGGCTCCAACCCATGTGGCCGTGTATCGAGTCCCGCCAGGCCTTCACCTGGCTTGCCGAAACCCATTCATCCAGGTCGAATCCATAACCCATGCTCCAGCCGGGCACGGGACCCAGTCGCGCGGCAATGTAGCGTTGCAAACGCTCGTCAATCACACCGCCCATTCCGCCGGTCAGACTTTTGGGTGTCTGTGAACGAGAATGATCTCCCCAAGGCCAGATATGAACCAGGCCACCGGCTTTATGGGTCTTGGTGATCAGCAACTCCAAGGCTTCAAAGGTGGGGATGGCAGGATCCGCCATCGTCGACTCGACTCGATCGCTGGTGGCGTCGAAATCAAACCAGCGTCCGCCGATCACTGGAACGTGGAAACCGTCGAAGCCGTGATCCACGATAAACTGCTCAATCTTGCGCTTCACCAGGTCCGGCTTGTTGTGAAACATACGTGGGTTGCTGCCAACGATGTAATCCCACATCACCAACTGTGGGACGATGACGTTTTCGGTTCCCTCCCAGCCCCATTTATTCCCAAACTTCCTGAGGAACCCGTGCGCGTCAGCACGAGGATTTGGCAAAATCAGCACTTTGCCGGTATGCCCCCGAAGATCCTCGTCTTCGCTGGAGGTGACGAACGACCACTTTCCAGTTCTCGTGCCGGTGAACCGGAATGCCCAGGTTTTCCCGCCAATGAAGAACATTCCCGTTCGACGCGTATCCCCGCTTGGGTGGTGCGTGAATTCGGCGGTTGCCCGCACGTCGAAGGCATTACCGCTCCAAGTCGGATTGACGACAGTCCATTGCAGAAAGGGCGACCATTGCGTTCCATGCGTGGAGCCAAGGTCAGCTGCTATTATGGACACTAGGCTAAGAGCTGAATAGACAGCAATGAGGCAGGCAGCGCCCTTTAAAAGTTGACGGCGAGAGCCACGCCGTTCTGTCGATCGTCGATTCTCATTTCGCCCATTCATTCTCGGTTTCCTCTGGCAATATACCTCGATGATGTGTGTGCGTGCTTAGCCAGACAAATGAAGATTGCAGAGATCGTGAGTAGATACTCCATCATTTGATCGCTTTTAAGCCCTTTACCGGGATTTAGAATGTTTCTTGATCAACTTAAGGGTGCTTTCCGAAAAGGCTAACCCAGCATCTTGTATCTTTCGTATTCACATCCACGCCTTTATCCAATTCTGCCTGAACACGAGCAAGGTCGCCTGTTGAAGCTGCATCGTGAACCGGATCAGCGAAGGCGGTTCCCACCAAAAGCACGGCTGCGATTGTT
>Ga0302118_10001161_pt1 | contig 12936 bp, 10 predicted proteins | sample AG5_331_MG_FD_203126 | JGI IMG/M metagenome (GOLD analysis project Ga0302118, IMG submission 203126) | Marine microbial communities from Western Arctic Ocean, Canada - AG5_33.1 | ecosystem: Environmental > Aquatic > Marine > Oceanic | place: Canada: Western Arctic Ocean | collected 2017-10-01 | reverse complement strand
GCACTAGCGTTCACGCAGTGCTATCTACCAGAACTCAACGCTAACCGCAAATTAAAGTCGACCTAAATATATGATTCCTCACTGTATTTAAGTCATTAATCGGTCATTAGAGTCGACCAGTTATCTCTGGATATATTCCTTTGTATGGATGCGGGATGTTGTTCGCCATCTCTGGCACAAATTCTCAAATAGTTTCGTGACTCATCGAACGGTGTCCCGAATCGATTCGCTGACTCGAACTTAGCGAAACAGAGCATCGCATAGTAGCGTTACTTGATCGGTTTATGAACTTCCCAGATACGAGTCTTATCTTGTGGCCTAAGTGTTGACAGATATGTTGTTGGGTTACGCAGTTATGGTCTGTTTACGATCATTTAAATAGTTAAAAGCATCATTGCTAAACTCACGAATAATAACAAGGGACGATATGATTACGGGTCCGTCTGATTATCAGAACGGATCTTATTAGGATTACGACTCCCATAACTTTTGAGGACAAATATGACCCAATACCTATATCAGGCCGCATACACACCTGAGTCGCTAGCCGCACAGATTAAGAACCCCGCAGATCGACTCGTCCAAGTGGGGGCCATGATCGAACAATCAACGGGAGGGAAGCTTGTCGGTGGAGGCTATTCCTTCGGGGATTACGATATCGCAGTAATCATAGAGGCAGACAACGTTACGACTATGGCAGCAATCTCAGTTGCTATAGCTTCTGGTGGTGCGATCAGATCAGCAAAAACTACTCCACTTCTCAGTGGTGACGAATGGGTTACTGCTTTGAATCAGGCAGCATCAGTCACGTACACGCCAGCTAAGTAAGAGGACATGGTTCTCTAAGAATCATCAGCCCTCGACATATACCATTTGGGGCTGATGGTTGGCTCTGTGAGAACTAGGCGCTAACAATAAAACCAAGTCGACCTGAATACATCACCGACTTCTGTATTTAAGTTGACATCTAGGTTATTAGAGTTGCTTTGCGTTCGTAAGGCAAAAGCGATGTTACAGACCATTCTGGAGTTTGTTCATATTTGGCGAGGCGATCGTATCGGGCGGAAATTTAGATAGGTGACACCAATAAATGAGGAACGATTTTGTTTTAGCCCGACGATCAGCTCTGACAGATACCCCAACTAGTGGTTGGCTGGTTTATTAGTTTTCCATAATCGTCAGAAGTAACCGTTCGAAAGCTCAATTGAGTTACTACGTAAACAATACTCAAGAGAAATCAACATACCTGCGGTGGTAGCCAGACGCACAGCAGAGTGTTAAACCACATAATCTTAATTTACAATTCGAGAATAGTGACGGGACAGAAATGAATTCCAGACGTTTGACAATGACATATGTCACCATAATTGTTGGATTGTTTGTGTTGATCACCGGCTGTGATGATAGCGTCACTCAGACACCAGTTTCATCGCCCCCTAGACCCACGAGTTCCTCTACTTCTGTTACCAGCACTGCAGTTCCTAAAGAGACATCTTCCTCCACGGTTGCTATTGATGCCGAGTCTAAGATATTCACACTCGCCGCAACGGACGTCACTTTTCCAGCCATGTTGCCGAACCGGCTCCCTGCAGCACCTGGTGGATTTATACGTCGATGGGGAGTTTATGAAACAGCAATGGTTTGGGCAGTAGACAAGCCAGAGTTGGAAAACCGTCTGATCACAGGATGGGAGATGCATTCGGATGGACTCGGATGGACGCTCGAACTGAAAGAAGGAGTTCACTTTCACGGTGGTTGGGGTGAAATGACTGCGGATGATTTCGTTTGGAGTTTCGAGGACGAAATCAGTGAAGGCAGCATTCATTCCGGTATCGGGCTCGCCAGAGTGACTGGAGCAAAAGCTGAGGTTATTGATAAGTACACTGTCAGCATCACCCTCGAGCAACCCAATTCATTCTTCTTCGACGCATTCTTTGGCAATGGCAGTGGAGCATCTACCAAGGTGTTTAGTAAGAATCGAGTTGAATCACTCGGGACTGAGGACGCATTACTCGACCTCTCAGGCGGCACCGGCCCTTTCATTTTCAAGAAATGGGCACAAGGTGACGAGGTGATACTTGATGCATTCGATGAATATCACGGAACACCTTCTGAGGTGAAGACCGTACACATTTTTGAAATCAAGGAATCTGCTACACAGATTGCAGCGTTAAAATCAGGGCAGGTTGACGCTAGTTTGGTTCCCGCTCCACTTGCTGAAGATATCGACAAAAAACCAAGTCTCGGCACTCGGTCATTCGGAGTCCCCGGCTCTCAGAGGTTATATCCACAGGGTCAATTTTGTATGGAGACGACGCTCTCTGGCGAACCACTTACACCATATCCACGCCCTGGATACGATTCGGACAAGCCGTGGGTTGGCGAGTGTAATAATGCTGTTTCACAGGAAAATGCTCGGCTGGTTCGCATGGCAATGTCCATGTCGATTAACCGACAGAGTATCGTCGACAATATCCTTGGCGGATTTGGGCGCCCGAGCTACTTGCCAGAAGTATTACCGCCACTGCTCGACAGCGTCTGGCAGGACAGATGGCTAATTCCCTACGATGTTAGTGCCGCAAAAAAACTCCTAATGGATGCTGGTTACCCTGATGGAATTGACGCATTGATGCGTATCACAACGGGATCTCATCCACTCGAAATTGAGATGGGTCAGGCTGTGGCGCAATTTCTAGGAGCGCTGGGTGGTGACATCCGAGTAGAGGTTCTGACATATTCAGGAAATCGCCCCTCTGTGGTAGCTCGTGAGCGAAGCGATCTGTGGTTTCGTTCTAGCAGCGCGGGGACTGGGGAGCCTCCTGAACTTACTCAATTACGACGAAACCCTGAAAATGCGTTCAATCCGGGATTGGAGGTACGAGAACCTCTAGAAATCATTCACCAGATGGACACTCTTACCGCCAAAGGTGATATCAATAATCTCCGCGAGAAACTTTATGATGGTTTCAACCACAACCAGTGGATTATTCCAATTGTTCTCGCTGATCAAATTTTAGGCATTAACACCGCTAAAATCTCTGAGTGGAAGATGACTACCGGCAGCGGTTACCTTGGTGATTTCGAAAATATTCGTTTCCAATAAGGCTCAATAATAGTGTGCAATTCTTAGTTAAGAGATTGATCGCCGGGTTCTTAGCTCTTCTGATTGTCACGATGTTGGTGTTCGGGCTTTCCCGTATACACGGCGACCCGCGTACGCTCCTAATTTCTGAAGATGCGACGCAAGAACAATACGATGAGTTAGGCCGTCATCTAGGTCTGGATCAACCGCTGTACCGGCAGTACTTACTCAATTTGTCTCACCTCATACGGGCTGATTTGGGAAATTCAATACTTCAACACAGGCCGGTTGAAGAAATTCTCTTGTCGCGTATACCGAATAGCGTATTTTTAGCCACTGTGGCATTTTTGTTTGCAACTCTGATCGGAATTCCGCTTGGAGTTTTGGCTGCGGTTAATCGAGGCCGGCTCTGGGACCATGGAATCCGGGCATTCGCGGTCTTGGGGCAGGCATTACCAATATTCTGGGTAGCCTTGGTTCTAATTTACATATTTGCCGTCGGATTGAGTTGGGTTCCTGCATCTAGAAACAACGGATGGTCGTCAGTGATTTTGCCTGCGATTACACTAGGATGGTTCGGCGCTTCAGGTCAAATTCGAATCCTGAGATCTTCGATGTTGGAAGTTCTAGACTCGGAGTACGTTCGGCTTGCAAGGGCTAAAGGATCCACTGAGCGCTCTGTTATCTGGAAACATGCTCTTCGAAACGCTTTGGTGGGACCAATTACGTTCGCAGGTCTAACATTAGCTAGCTTGATAACGGGATCAATTGTTGTAGAGACCGTATTTTCGTGGCCGGGACTAGGTTTACTTGCAGTTCAGTCAGTAACCAACTCTGACTATCCGATATTACAGGGCGTAATTCTGCTAGTTGCCATTGTGTACATCGTTGCCAGCTTAATTGTCGACGTCTTGTACACCATTATCGATCCACGGATTCGAATTTAATGACTTACTTCGAGTTCGAATCTAAGACCTGTGATGTAAATATCAACTCATCAGTTAGTCGAATACGCCAAGTCCGTCGTTGGCCATTATTTTCTATCATCGTCATTGCGGTACTTATAATTTTCGCTGTATTCGCTCCTCTGATAGCTCCTCACGACCCGAAGATTGGTGAGCTTGAAGATCGTCACGTTCCGCCACTGTTTTTTGGAGGTACAGCAGATCATATTCTCGGCACCGATGGACTTGGACGGGATATATTCAGTCGCGTTGTTTATGGTTCCCGTGTCACGGTTTCGATTGCTGCTTTGGCTCTCGGTGTCGGTTGTGTTATTGGTACGTTACTCGGCATAGTTTCCGGGTACTACGGTGGGTGGGTAGATGAAGTCATAATGCGTATGGTAGATATAAAATTTGCAGTACCGCTGATTCTGATCGCCCTTGCGCTTGTTGTTAGCCTCGGGTCAAGTTTGGGACTTTTGTTGGGGTTATTAGTGTTTATGGTTTGGGGGCACTTTTCACGTCAAGTCCGTGCTGAAGTGTTGGTTATTATCAAAACCGATTACGTGTCTGCTGCGCGCTTGAGTGGAGCATCACCAATCCGAATCATGTCCCACCACATCTTGCCTGGAGTGATCAGCATTATGGTGGTAGTGGGGACTTTGCAGGTTGGTGCTATTGTGCTTGCTGAGGCGTCGTTGAGCTTTCTGGGCGCAGGTGTTCCTCCTCCTACTGCTGCATGGGGTTCGATGGTTTCTGATGGACGTCTTTACATAGTCACAGCATGGTGGGTTTCACTAATACCCGGACTTGCGATAGGTATGCTGGTTGTATCAATTACACTGTTGGGGGACTGGCTGCGTGATCGGCTTGATCCTCAAATAAGGCAGGTTCAGTGAGGAGCAATAACCCAAGTTAATGCTCTAACTGCGCAATCGGGTCTAAGCTGTGGTTGAATCCATGCAGAAGAGATCCGTCGATGAGTCGTGTTGTGCCACTAGTCTGTCCTAAGTGAAATTACAGAATTGTCGCCGCCGTAAATAAATTCGGCATTGTGCTGAGGTTCATAACCGATCTCACGGCGGGTCGTTTCGAGATCAAACACGTTGTAAGTGTTATCTGAAATCACATAGTAGTGAGCGCTTGGCCGGAGCTTTCCATCACGAGCCGTCTTGTAGCAAGCATCGACGAATCGTGATGAATCTTCCTGATGACACCACACAGTGAAGTAGGATATTTCATCTTTTTTACCATTGGTAGAGTTAATCCCACCCCATCGAGCGGCAACTGCGTTTTGTCCCTCAGCCCCTAAACGATGGCACCAGGCTTCTACATAAGCCTTCTCGACGCCGTAATCACCTGTTGGGCATGGTTCAGTCATCACTGATAGCGGTGTGGGCCACGGGTCAACTTCATCGAATCTACGATGTGCTATCGGAGAGTTATCTTCTCGGGTGTACCCATAATATGCCGCCCCGGTAGCATGCACCGAACTTGAACCAATCACCACGGCATCTGGGCATACATCCCTGATCGCCTTGAACACACGGTCGGTCATAGCGTTCATATCGCTGAGCGGATCTTTTCTTGCGAGGTAGACGACGAGATCTCGGCCTTCAAGAGCTTTACGCAAATCAGCATCGTCTTTTGAAGCGTCTAAGTCGACAAACTCGCGTTGTGCTTCAGGATCCGTTGCCTGATCGAGTGATCCCGGCAAATCAGCCGAGGTTACCCGATACGCCGGATCAATCTTAGGCAGGTAAGTTCGAAGCCCCGCACCTATAGTCCCTTTTCCGCCGATCAATAACGCGTCGATCAAGTTCATATCCCCAGTGACTATTTTTGACCACAACCGATCAATTACTCTGACCGACCGGCGCTATGATAACTCTGCCCCAAAATCAATGAATCATTTTATGAATTTGTGTATCCACACTGTCACCAATATTAACTAGGCTATCTTTAAACACAGAGGAAACTAGAACATGGCATCCAGGTGATGTTTCACCACTCTGAACTGATACGTTCCTTGTGGTCTGCGGCAAATTCGTAATGCAGTCGGTCGCAGCGTACATGCCACAAATCGGTAATTCTATTTACACTCTTAGTGAACTAGAAAAAAAGCCAGACTGCGCGGGTTCCAATGCCCATCACAGTCTGTCTTTTTTGTTGATTTACTAATTCGTGTAAACGAGAGGTGTTTAGATATCTCGCAAGAACGTAACGTCTTGGGCGAACGCTTCCTCTTCGCCTCCGACTATATCGATCTGACCGCGGCCTTTCACAGCCTGTTGCGATCCATCACGTTCTGGCTCTGCGTACTTATCGAACCACTGCTGAAGCTCGTTTTTCATGTACCGAATGATCGACCGGAACGCAATATCGTCGATAGCGTTTGTTACTTCATTCGGGTCGTTCGCAAGATCGTAGAATTCGTGCGGTCCATCCGGGTATCGGTGAATGTATTTCAGTGATTTAGTACGAATCATGCGAGTCGGACCGTATTCGTCGAGTACAACAACAGAGCTATCGTCCACTTCTATTTCGCCATCAAGAACGCCTGCGAAACTCTTGCCGGGCAGCGAATCTCTGACGTTCCCGATCGTGTATCCAAGTCGTACGTAATCGAGAATAGTTGGCATCAAGTCGTAGTGACTCAATAGGTTCCGCTCGACACGGCCTTCTGGCACATGTCCAGGTCGTGATATCAGCGTTGGGACCTTCACAGCGGTGTCGTACATGTTCGCCGGGTAAGTCCCATTGCCCTTGCCCCAAATGCCATGATGGCCCATGCTCATTCCGTTATCGCCAGTGAAGACGATTAGCGTGTTTTCTCTAAGATCGTTCTCTTCCAACCAATCGATCAATCTACCGATGTTTTCATCCATCGAAGTTACGGCAGTGAAGTAACCGCTGAGAACTGCGTGGCGTTCTTCAGGGCTACTTCCAATACTTCCAAATGCTCCCTCTTTGTGAAGTTGATCGGGGTGAATTGGATCCCAACGAACCGATTCGAATTTGCAATTGTTGAAGTAGTCGTCGTAAATTTCACTCGGATGCTGTTCACGCCCCCACGGAGCATGCGGGGCTGTGTAGTGAACGTTTATTGAGAACGGTTTATCTGATGATTTCTGGCCGTCTAGATAGTTGATAGCGTTATCGGTAATTACATCGCTGAAGTAGCCGTCCGATGTGTACGGCTCACCATTTGTAAACATTGGTGCGTTGTAGTAATCGCCCGATCCGCTGGCGTGCACGTTCCAGTACGCAAACCCGGCTTGAGGAGTTGCCGAATCGCCGATATGCCATTTACCGCTCAGCGCAACATCGTAGCCGTTGTCCGAAAGAATTTCAGTGTAAGTTGTGCGACCTTCGAGGTACTGAATCGTTTTGCTATCACCTTCAACATTTACACCGTTGCCTGACCGCAAGAAATCCTGAACACCGTGTTGGGAAGGGATTTGTCCGGTAAGAATCGATGCACGTGCTGGCGAGCAAACCGGTGAAGCGCAGAAAAAGTTATCAAATCGAATGCCTGTTTCAGCAAGGCGATCTAAGTTGGGGGTTCGTATCTCCGGGGTACCTGCACAGTTCATCGCCCATGCGCCCTGATCGTCGCTCAGGATGAACACAATGTTTGGTTGTTTCGGATCATTGCTCGCCACGGTAGCTCCTAGTTCAACTCAGTCAGTGAGAAAGATGAAAAAGAGAATTCTAGCTGTGAACTGGTCGATGTTGTCGTTCCAAGGATTGTACGACGGGTAAATCTACACAAATATCCATCAACGATTTTCTACATTGTTAGACTTTTGAGGTAGCGAACATATCGTTACTCAATAGTGTCGATTAGGCCCTGACAGTCCTCGATCTTGATTTCGCAAAGCAAGATTATATTTCCGACGATCGCGTAAGTCGAATAGCTCGTTCGAGTCGAACTGATTCCGCCCGAAGCGAATGGAGCTGGCTTTCTACGCCCTGTCGCTACATCAGCAATATCCTGCCCACTACCAATTGCTGATGCTTGTGATTCGTAAACTCGAACCTCAACGTCTCGCTGGTTGTAAAAGCCATACCAAACGCTTATTGCATCGGGCAGCGTTTCGGGGGATAACTCTTTTGATTTTTTCCAACCTGCTACAGCAATATCATCCACAGAGTACACACCGCTCGATTGAAGAATTTGAATGGGATCTTCTTCAAGGCCGGTAACAGGAGAGATATTGCTAGCCGAATCATTCTCAGTTGCACCACATCCAACCACTGTTAGCAGCATTAGCAGTAGCACCGTAAGATCGATCAGGAACTTCCGAATAGTCATGGTCTGGCAGTATAAGCGAAAGATGCCTTGCTGTAATTTTGTCGGAAATAAATTTCGTTGCTTCCAAAATATCGCCTTACGGCGATTCATAACTTCCACTAAAATGACCGTAGTTTATCGACATATACGGCTCATTATGCGGCTCAAATGAAATGGGAAGACCAGAGGCGATATCGCTCATATTTTGTCGATATACCAGTGTCTCTGGAAACTCGATCAACGTGCCGAATAGGTCGAATAAACCAGTTCTTTACATTCTTGATTCTTCGCAACATTTCCGAAACCTTGCGCCCAAATTCGTTCATTAACATGTAAATTAGCCGAATATTTCCATCATCACAGTTGCATCCAGTAATCAACGACAGGAAAAACAAATGAAAAACGAACGGATAGGATTTGTCGGACTTGGCATGATGGGTCTGCCTATGGCGCAGAACCTCGTTGACGACGGTTACGCAGTTACGGTGTTTGATCTCAACGATGTGACGGTGAATCTAGCGAAGGAATTCGGAGCAACATCCGAGGATTCAGCTGCTACCGTAGCTTCAAAATCCGACATCGCCATCACAATGGTTCCTGATTCTGAACATGTTGAAGCAGTGATCGCTGGGCCAAACGGAATCCTCGAAGGACTCAATGCTGGCTCGGTAGTTATCGATATGAGCACCATCGATCCCGAGATCGGCAAGAAGATGGCTAACTTGATCGAGGCTAAAGGTTCAAGCTTCATCGATGCTCCTGTCACGGGTGGTGTTGGCGGAGCCGAAGCCGGTACGCTTTCTATCCTCGTTGGTGGAAACGCCGAAATATTCGAACGAGCACTGCCGGTGCTGAATGTGCTGGGTGGCGACGTTTCTCATATGGGTCCTGTCGGATCAGGTCACACGACTAAGATCGCCAATCAGCTAATCGCTGTAGCAACTCTCGCTGGTATTTCAGAAGCATTTGTACTTGCCAAAAAATCAGGTCTCGACATGCAAGCGTTTTTCGATGCTGTAAAAAATGGGGCTGGAAGATCTTGGGCCCTCGAAACGCTTGGTCCTAAAATTCTTGAAGGCGATTTCACCCCAGGCTTCATGGTCAAGCACATGCAAAAAGATCTGCGTCTTGCAGGTCAGTTGGGAGCCGACACTGGAACGGCTTTGCCCACGAGCACGTTGATCGCACAGCTTTACCGATCGGTGCAGGCAGACGGACCAGAAGCAACGAGCCAAGGACATCAGGCGTTGGTGCAGGCTATTGAAAAGCTGTCGAACGAGCGGGCTCGGATCTAGTATCCTCTGAGCTAGAGGTCGTCGACTCTCTTTGCCATTTCAAAGTCAGCGGCGACAATGCCCCCCTGATCGTGACTCCACCAAGTCACGGTCACGCGTCCCCACTCGGTCGTTATTCGTGGGTGATGATCCTCCGTCTCGGCGACTGCACCTACACGAACAGTGAAGTTCAGCGCTTCGCCAAAATCGTCGAAATTGAACGTACGCCGGAGACGTTTCATGTCTTCTTCCTCGACTATTACCCAACCAGAGACCTCGGGTAATAAGGTCGCAATCTCTGACTCAGTTAATCTCGCCATCGTATTCTCCCAATCGTTCTCGCTATGATCTATTTGTTCCCAATTATCGGCAGCACTATATTTGAAGCGTGATCCCTTTCCGTATAGACGGTATTAGTCGTTTTCTGAGTTCGAGTATGTCGACCAATTGGTTCGCCTGTATTCGGGTTCACGTCGAACCTAGGGAAGTTACTCGATGATATATCGAGCCGAATCCTGTGGCCCTTAACAAACCGGTTCGACACTGGCGGTAGTTCGATTTGCACTTCGTAAATCTCGCCCGGTGTCATAAGTTTTTCTTCGTCGTAACCTTCACGGAATCTGGAACGTCGAATCGAATCTTCGAGTGGTAAGTGAAAGCCTTCGGGGTACTCGTCGCTTGGTGGATATACATCGATTAGCTTCGCAGTGAAATCGGTATCGGTTGCATCAGAAGATATCCATAAATTCACCATGATAGAACCTGTAATTTCTAAATCTGTGGCGAGTATTTTCGTTTGAAAAACGTTCACATCTTTACGGTCAGAGAGCAATGCAGGAGTATCAGATGGACGTGTTTTGGACACAACTGTCGACTCTCGCTCTTTTTGATGAAGCGGTCCGTCAGGTATCAGCGACCGCATTCGCGCTCGTTGCGGTACGTAGGCTGCATCAAGATTATCTGGAAGAACGACCCACTCGTAGAAGCCGGTTACATTGCCACTAATCGATGGCACCGGATTTTCAGGATCATGCTCCCAAGTCGTCACACCACCATCGGCATCCGGGTTAGAAACGCTTAATTCCCCACCCTGAGATAAGTAGTACACCGTGTCAACAGCTCGCTTCAGTGGCCATTCCTGTTCTACACGCCAGCCACCACCGTGATGAATTCTTCCTGCTGTATCGATGGAACCATCACCACCACCCATAACGAAAATACGCACAGGATCATCGTCTTCAACGCCCGTTTCGATTCCCTTTAGCCATCGATCGAACCAGCGGAATCGCTCTGCATTGAGCACTTTGTCGCCCCAGTTCGCAGATTCACCAAAATCAACATCGCCGACAAACGATGCGCCTTTGCCTCGCATCGACACGTGATTCCAAGGTCCTAAAATGAGTCGCTGTGGCGTAGTGTTTTTCGCAGTCATGTGAGCGAACTGCTCTGACGTTTCGGCAGCGAAAGGGTCGTACCAACCCGAGCTGTAAACAGCTGGAATATCAGCCATACGATCATAGTGCTGGGCATGATCAAGCGATTCCTGTTTCCACCAATCTGTGTACGAACCGTCTTGGTAGTAGTGCATCAGCACTTTTTCGAGATTCGGCACTACAGATATCGGAGTTTCATCTTCTTTGAAGGGTTGCTTCCAAATCTCCTCACGTAATCGTTCAGCACCGCGCTCGATGCGCTCGATCGCCGTTGCATCTCCGGCGATTTCTTGAGAGTCATAGCCGTGTAGGTAAAGCGCACCATACATGTGTAGTGCCATCGCACCACCTTGACGAACTTCCCATCGGAATGCGTTTGTGGGGGCGACATCCACCCACAGTGCGGCTAGGTGCGGTGGTCGGTACAACGAAGCCATGTTTTGAACAATACCGCCGTGCGATGCCCCGACCATACCTACCTTGCCATTGCACCAGTCCTGTGCAGCTGCCCATTCAATGGTGTCGTAGCCGTCGAGTCCTTCTTTTTGGTTCGCAGTATGGAAATAATCACCGGTCCCTTCAGAATCGCCGCGACCTCGTAGGTCTTGAAGCACCACAACGTAACCGCGGGGTACGAACGCATTCGCAACAGCTTCGATCCAAATAACCGGGTTCGCCTTGTCATAAGAAGTCCTACCAACAATCACTGGAAACCGACCTTCAACAGCGTTTCCATTTTCATCGGCAGGACGGTAGACATCGGTCGCAAGTCGCACACCGTCTCTCATCGGGATCATTACGTTGTGTGAAGAAACCATTCCAAAATTCGGTAAGTCAGTCATCGGTCTACTTATTGCAACGCTAACAAGATTGATTGCCAGTATACGAACCAAGCCCAATATATCCGGGTAAACCGAGATTAATCGAATCGGAAAAATTTTAACATATCCAAAATCCCGCTATCACCGTGTGACCCTAATTATCACCCAGCTGATAACTACTGACTGAATTCGGCGGTGCTTTAGTGAGCGTATTCCTAACATTACCACTACGAATTAGATATCTGTTTTCAATTCAAAGTGCCCCTCCAAGCAGCCGTTCTCGGTGAGTGGACACTGCTAGGGATGTACGGCTACAGAAATCTGGGCAAGACCTCATACTGATTCAAATTAGCAGACAGGGATTAAGTCTCCTGGAAACCTGAATGCCCGAGAGACGCGCACTCGATCGATACATACATATAGATTCAGATTTGAATTATTTCCAGTTCTACTTACCGATAATGCGTAATATTCGAACCTAACGCGTCCGACACGACGCACTGAGACAAATCGAGGTAACCTGTCAAAGAATTGGGCTAAAAGTCCGAACCAGATCACTGCAATCACAGGTGGAACCATAATGGCGTTGGACAAACAGCAACTCGTAGAAATGTATCGGCGGATGTGCCGCATCCGATATTTCGAAGAAGCAGTGATCGAAATTCACTCGTCGGGTGAACTCATTGGACCTGCTCATCCATACATCGGTGAAGAAGCCGTCGCCGTTGGGGCCTGTGCCGCTTTACGTGACACCGACCGAATCGCCGGTAACCACCGATCGCACGGGCACCCCATAGCCAAAGGTGGAGACGTAAACCGAGCGATGGCAGAAATCCTCGGGAAGTCAGACGGATATTGCAAAGGCAAAGGCGGTTCAATGCACCTTGCCGACTTCTCGATAGGCATTCTGGGCGAATCCGGCATCGTTGCGTCTTCTGTACCAATCGCCACTGGAGCAGCGCTTGCAGCGAAGCTCAGCAAACAGGATTTTGTATCGTTAGTGTTCTTTGGTGATGGAGCATCGAATCAGGGTGCCTGCCATGAGTCGATGAACATGGCATCTCTCTGGGATTTACCAGTGATAT
>Ga0302118_10001159_pt1 | contig 12949 bp, 10 predicted proteins | sample AG5_331_MG_FD_203126 | JGI IMG/M metagenome (GOLD analysis project Ga0302118, IMG submission 203126) | Marine microbial communities from Western Arctic Ocean, Canada - AG5_33.1 | ecosystem: Environmental > Aquatic > Marine > Oceanic | place: Canada: Western Arctic Ocean | collected 2017-10-01 | reverse complement strand
CTACCAGAACCCTTATTACCGCTATCTAGTGTTAGGCATTCTCACCGCCGCCTACGTCTCTAATTTCGTAGACAGGCAGGTCATCAATGTTCTCGCGCAATTCATCATAGACGACCTGCAGATTAGCGATGGTCAATTCGGCATGCTATCCGGCCTCGCCTTCGCATTAATCTACACAACCCTTGGCATACCCATCGCACGTCTGGCCGACATCAGTAACCGACGCAATATTATTGCCATATCAATTACCATATGGAGCATAATGACAGCTCTCTGTGGAGCGGCGAATAATTTCTTTCAACTATTCATGGCTAGGTTTGGCGTCGGCGTCGGAGAAGCAGGCGGATCGCCTCCAGCTCACTCTATTGTCTCTGATATTTTCCCAGCGGAGCAACGGGCTACGGCTTTATCCATCTATTCTCTCGGAGTATACGGCGGCATTCTGGTCGGTACAGTCGGCGGCGCCTATCTCGTTCAATATTTCAATTGGCGTGTTGCTTTTGTAGTGGTCGCCATTCCGGGAATATTTCTCGCGCTGCTCGTTAGATTCGTAATCAAAGAGCCGCCACGTGGCATGGCCGAAGCGCGCAAAGACGTGGCGCCACCGGGTTTTCTGCGTGTGCTGCATTTTCTTTGGGATAGAAAATCGTTCCGACACCTCTCCTTTGCCTGCGCACTACATGCCTTCGTTACCTATGGCATGGGCAACTTTATGCCGCTATTTCTAGGGCGCGTCCATGGCATGCCAATTCTAGATGTGGGTTGGTACTACGGCCTGATCGCGGGGATCGGTGGTTTGGCCGGCACCTTCTTCGGTGGTTGGATGTCAGACCGTATGGCCAACAAGACCGGAGACAAAACCTGGTATGTGTGGATTCCCTTCATCTCAACACTGGCGGCAATTCCTCTAGGACTGATTACTTTTTTGGCGATGCCGAACGGGTATACCGCGGCATTTTCCTACTTTCTGCCGGTATTCTGTGGCGGATGGTATCTTGCGCCCTGCATTGCATCCACTCACTTCCTAGTTGGCATTCGTATGCGCGCCATGGCATCGGCGATATTGCTGTTCATGTTAAATTTAATCGGCTTGGGACTAGGTCCAATGCTAACTGGCTTCATGAGTGATTTCTTCGAACCAACCTACGGCTCTGATTCGTTACGCTACGCGATGTCGATTACGCTGCTGGTGAATTTCTGGTGCGCCTTCCACTATTGGAAAGCGAGTCGAACGATTGCTGCAGATTTCGATAGGGCTCCAGACTAACTGGCTTCTAACCAGTTGACCGGGAGTTCAAAAGGAGCGGAGCTCCACAGACCGCACCGCTATAGCGCGGCCCGAAGGGCGAAGGATTTAGCTAAGATAAATTCTGAGTCAATCTCTCACGGTCGATCAAAGTACTGCCCCTTTGATCTTATTGGTTGTTAGGAGAGTTGCTAGATCGCCTCGAGAGCCTGAGTAATTTTGCTAACGCCGATTACCTCAATCCCTGGAATCTTGTTCTTCGGCGCATTCGCCTTCGGTACGATAGCTCTAGTGAAGCCATGCTTGGCAGCCTCCTGCAATCGTTCCTGCCCACCGGGCACAGGTCGAATCTCACCCGCTAAGCCCACCTCTCCAAACACGACCAGATCCTTAGGTAGGGATTTATCCTGAAAGCTGGATACTATCGCGAGCAACAATGCCAAGTCGGCACTTGTCTCGGTCACTTTGACCCCGCCCACGACGTTAACGTAGACATCCTGATCCGCCATATACAATCCGCCATGACGGTGTAGAACTGCTAGCAGCATAGCTAAGCGGTTCTGCTCGAGACCCACTGCCACTCGACGCGGGTTACCCAATTGACTGCCATCGACCAGAGCCTGAATCTCCACCAGCAAAGGGCGCGTGCCCTCCCACAACACCATGACTATCGAGCCAGGTGTATCTTCTTCGGTTCGCGCCAAAAATATCGCAGAGGGATTCTTAACTTCTTTGAGCCCAGTTTCCGTCATGGCAAACACGCCTAGCTCATTGACTGCTCCAAAGCGATTCTTCTGCCCGCGTAGGATGCGATACTTACTGTCGTTGCCGCCTTCCAACATGATGAAGCAATCGATCATATGCTCCAACACCTTGGGGCCTGCCAGATTGCCATCCTTGGTCACGTGACCAACCAGAAATAAAACCGTGTTGGTCTGCTTCGCATACTGAATGAGATAGGCGGCGCACTCGCGCACCTGAGAGACACTGCCTGGTGCCGACGCAACATCGCCGCTATGCATAACCTGAATCGAGTCCACAACCAACAGCTGTGGCTGGTGCTCCTGGGCCGCCTTACAAATCTGCTCGACGTTGGTCTCTGCCAGCATCTTTAAATTCTTCTCAGGTAGATTCAAACGCTTTGCGCGCATCCCAACCTGCTGCAAGCTTTCCTCTCCAGTGACATACAAGGCCGGCTTTCCGGTATTAGCTAACAGGCACATTATTTGTAGTAAGAGCGTACTCTTGCCGGCGCCCGGATTGCCGCCGATCAGAATTGCCGACCCCGGCACCAGACCACCGCCGAGAACACGATCCATTTCATCGATGCTGCTGCTAAAACGTGGGAGTGCCTCTAGGTCTATGTCTGAAAGATTCTGCACATTGGATTTATCGCCAGAGTAACCCTGCTTGCGGAAATCGGCCTTGGTTGCTGGTGAGGTACTACTGCTATTGCCTAGATTAATCTGCGATAGCGTATTCCATTCCTTACAGGAGGCACACTGCCCCTGCCATTGACCATGTTCAGTGCCACAGTCTGTGCAGACGAATGCGATTTTGTTTTTAGACATACTCTGTATTCAGTTTTCTGTAGTTTGTTTTGTTAAAAATAGGATGAGGAAAAGTGCATCACAAGTCATCCATCAGTATAGACAAATTCAACTCGCTTGGTGACTTTGCAGAACAATTCGTAGGAGATTGTATCTGCGTAGTGGGCTACCTCATCTGCCGAAAGCCCCTCTCCCCATAGCACTGCGTCATCGTCTATCTTTACCGTATCTAGCCCAGTCAGGTCGATCGCGATCGTATCCATAGATACTCGACCAAGTAGTCCAGCGCGGCGTGGCCCCAGCTTGGAATTGACCAGAACTGGCGTACCGTTCTTCGCCGAGCGCGGATAGCCATCGGCATAACCTATAGAGACGATCCCAACCCGTGTGTATTGTTTGCAACGATGGGTCGCGCCGTAGCCTATCGTGCCGCCAGCCTCAACGTTGTTGATGGCGATAATCTTCGCGCGAAGCGTCATGACTGGCAACAGCCCTATCTCCTGCGCAGTGCGATTCGTAAAAGGCGATCCTCCATACAACATAAACCCAGGCCTCACGAATTGATGATGCGTTTGGGGAAGTGACAATATGCCGGCCGAGGCGGCGAGGCTTGCCTGCACCGGCTCCTGCGTCGAGTTAGCGATCTGCTCCTTGAGCGAATCGAACTCCGCTATCTGCCTTTGTGTGAACTCCACCGCGGATTGATTCTCGGTATCGTCGGCGCTGGCCAGATGAGACATGAGTACGACCTCTGTCTCCGGGTGCCTGTGCAAGTCTCCGTAGACTCGTAAGGCCTGTTCTTTGTCGAGGCCGAGTCGATTCATGCCGCTATTGAACTTCACCCAGACTCTGCCAGCACCCGAGAGAATTCCGGTCTGCAGATATTTATCGATTTCCTCAAACTGGCGCATCGAATGAATCATCGGCTCAATCTTGTGATTGAGACAGAGCTGCATTTCCTCTTTGTTGCGAAAGCCGCAAAGAAGGAGGATCGGAGTACTGATGCCGAGGGTACGCAGCTCCATGGCTTCTCCCATAGAGGCCACAGCAAGGGCTGCAAAATTTCTGTGCATCGCATTCAGTGCCAATGCCACTTTTTCGACGCCATGGCCATAGGCATTCGCCTTTATCACAGGAACGATTTGTGATTCGGGACAATGGCTGCTTACTTGTGAGAGGTTTTTCTTGAGCGCACGTAGGTCTATCGTAGCCCAAGCTCTAGGTGAGGAGTCAATCATGATCGATCCGGATAAGTGACGACGTGGCTATCCATGGGTGTAACTGTCGTCGTACCTCGGTTGTGCGTGATTCTCGAAGCGAGTGTACTTGCCAACGAAGCTCAATCTAACTGTGCCGATAGGACCGTTACGGTGCTTGCCAATAATTACTTCCGCGACCCCCTTGTCCGGCGAGTCCTCGTTGTAGACCTCGTCTCGGTAGATGAAGGCGATAATATCGGCGTCTTGTTCGATCGCACCCGATTCACGCAAGTCAGACATTACTGGCCGTTTGTTTGGTCGTTGTTCGAGGCTACGATTGAGCTGCGACAGCGCTATAACTGGACACTCGAACTCTCGCGCCAACAACTTCAGTGATCGTGATATCTCAGAGATCTCGCCGACGCGATTGTCGCCGAAGCCTTTGATTTGCATTAGCTGTAAATAGTCCACTACAACCATACCTAGGCTGCCATGCTCGCGCTTAATTCTACGTGCCCGCGCACGCATCTCCATCGGACTCAAGGCGCCGCTGTCGTCGATGAAAAGGGGTCGGTCTTTGAGTTTTGCCACGGCGTTGTTAAAGCCTGGCCAGTCTTCATCACTTAGTTTTCCCTTTCGCAGCTTCGTCTGATCTAGCTTGCCTATAGAAGAGAGCATACGAAAGATCAGACTCTGTGCCGGCATCTCTAAGCTAAAGACCAATACGGGCTCGTCTGTGCTCATCACTGCATTCTCAACCAGATTCATGGCGAATGCCGTCTTACCCATAGAGGGCCTCCCGGCGACGATAACCAAATCCGATTTCTGCCAGCCGGAGGTCATCTCATCAAGGTCGGTAAAGCCAGTGGACAGGCCCGTGAGGCTGCCATCCATACCAGCAAGTTCATCGATTCTATCCACGGCCTTGCTGAGCAAGGGATTGATAGGAACGGGGCCCTGATCCTGCGGTCGCTCATCCGCAATGCTAAAGACTTCTTGCTCTGCCTCGTCCAAGACGACGGCGGATTTCTTGCCACCGGTGTTGTAGCCGCTGTTGGCAATACCGTTGGCGACACTGATCAGGCGGCGCAGGATCGCCCGCTCGCGGATGATCTCGGCGTAGGCATGTATATTCGCCGTACCTCTGGCATTGTCTGTCAACTCGCTAAGGTACTCGATGCCGCCAGCACTTTCTAATTCGTTTAGACTATTGAGGGATCCCATCAATGTCACGACATCGATAGGGCTACGATCCTCGCTCTGCTGCGACATTACCCGGAAGATAATCTGATGCTCAGGGCGATAGAAATCTTCGGGAATAAGCACATCGGCCAGATTGTCCCATTCTGCGTTGTCCAGCATTAGACCGCCCAATACCGCCTGCTCCGCATCGACCGAATGAGGAGGCACTTTCAATGCCGCGACATTACTAATTGCACGGTTCTGAGGATTATGAGGGGTATCGAAAGGCATCTTTTGCTTCTATTTGATTGAGACTAGTTCTTAGAAAGAGGGCGAAAAAAAACACCAACTGAGTAAACAGATGGTGCTTGATGAAGATAGATTGGTCAAGGGCTAGAAGCAGACTGCTCCAGCCCTTGGCGATTAATCCTAGAGATTCAATCTTAGTCTTCCTTTGTCTCTGCTTTCTCTTCCTCGACTTCTTCCTTCGCAGCCACTTCAGCAGCTTCGGCCTCGATGATCTCTTCGATCATGCTGCCGTCTGCGCTGACGCCTGCAGCGGCATCAAGACCCTGAACTGCGAGGTTGATTGTCGCAGTAACTGCGTAGCCAAGATCCAATACGACCTCAAAGCTGCCCAGCTCGCGAATAACACCGTTTGGCAGCAATACTTCTGCCTTAACGATATCGGAGCCACATTGCGCGTTTAAAGCTTCCGCAATATTCTGCGTACCAACAGAGCCGAATAGTTTGCCTTCATCGCTCGCATTGACCTGCATGCTAAGCGAGGCATCAGCAACGACAGCCTGACGCTTCTGCGCGGCGGCTACGTTCGAATCGTGAGCGGCCATTAGCTCTGCTCTACGACCTTCAAAATCGGCTAGGTTCTGCTTTGACGCAGGTATCGCTTTTCCTTTTGGGAACAGAAAGTTGCGCGCAAATCCAGATTTCACATTGGCAGTGTCGCCAATTTCACCTAGATTTGTCATTTTCTCAAGCAAGATAACGTTCATTGGTTCTTCCTCATCTCTAATTCTTGTCTAGCATTGACTGCCAGTGCTTCATTCTATTTACGCCGGCTTCTGCAGGCGCGTTCTAAAATCGTACCAACTATCTAGTAGTGCAAGCAGCACGATCATATTCGCTATTAATGGCAACACGATTATCGCATACAGCACGGCTAACCAGAGGCTCGATAACTTCTTCGCTGCCACCACCGCATGTATTAGGGCAAGCCCGGAGAACATCAGCGGTAAAACCAAATACAGCATCCAACTCTGCGGGATGAGTATTCCAAAATTTGCCAGCATCATTGAGCCGACTAGGAGCAGTGCTACTTTCTGTTCTACCCGAAGCCCATGGAATTCTTTTTGAAATCCACCGGGATTGAACACTGCAGCCTGCATCCAGCGAGAAAGCATCAGCAGGACAATGGCGAGAAACATATAGACCGCACCCATAAAGCTGGTCATAACATTTCTCAGCGAATCCAGTTGCTCGCCTTGTATGCCGTTTGCATCGAAGTAGGGCTGCATCTGAAGAAAGATCAAATCCAACACTGCTGGCTGCATACGCAAGTAAATCTCTACGCAAAGACCAACGACGATTGCCCCTAGCAAGGTAAATTCCCAAGACTCTGTAGCTCGCAGAAGCCCTGCTAATCCGGTAATTCCCAACAACATAATCAAGGGAACTGGATCGCCTGCTACGGCCCACCCGCCTATCGGCAAAATGGCCCAAACTAAAACTTTCGTGGCCTCGGTCAAACCTTTACGTAATACGACTAAGCCAACTACGACCGGACTTAAAAAATTTACAATCGGTATCAGACCCAACAGCAGTACTGCCATTATGGCCTGCTTGCGTCCCTTCATTACGAATTCAGCAAGGCCGCGCATGCTTATAACCTTTTAAACCTGATGACTATCCGTATAAGGAATCAACGCCAAGTAGCGCGCACGCTTAATTGCAGTTGAGAGCTGACGCTGATAGCGAGCCTTTGTGCCTGTGATTCTGCTAGGGACAATCTTGCCCGTCTCAGAAACATACGCTTTCAAAGTTTCAAGATCTTTGTAATCTATTTGTACTGTGCCTTCTGCAGTGAATTTGCAGAATTTACGTCGCCTAAAATAACGAGCCATAATTTTTATCCTGTCTGTCTATCTCTATTCGTACTAGGAAAGTGTTCGTGCTTGCAGTGACTTAGTCCTGCTTCTCTGCGTCAGCTTCCGGTGCAGAGGCTTCTTCACCTGGTGCTTCCGGTGCAGCGGCTGGAGCCTCTTTAGCAGGTGCTTCCTCCGCTGGAGCGGCAGCTTCCTCCGCGGCTTTCGCTGCTGCTGCTTTTGCTGCAGACGCTGCGGCTGCGTCATCTTCCATACTGCGCTTCTGCTCGGCACGTTGCTTGCGCTCTTTACCTTCTCGCTCGCCCTTCAGAATAAAAGTTTCTTCCGTTACAGGCGCCTTTGTCTTAATAACAAGGTTACGAATAACCGCATCATTGAAGCGAAATAGAGTAGTAAGTTCTTCCAAAGCTTCACCGTTGCACTCGATGTTCATGAGTACGTAGTGCGCTTTGTGGATCTTATTTATTGGGTAGGCGAGCTGGCGTCTGCCCCAGTCTTCCAATCGGTGAATCTGCCCACCGCTATCGGCCATCAACTGAGTATAGCGCTCGATCATCCCTGCGACCTGTTCTGACTGGTCGGGATGCACCAAGAATACAATTTCATAGTGTCTCATAGAGACTCCTTCTGGGTTAATGCCTTCCATCAGCACTGATGTGCGCGGTAAGACAAGGAGTTATGTAGCTACGGAAACTAGTCCCGCAGATAAAAACGAGGGGGAATTCTAGGGATTCTGGGTGGGGGATGCAAGCTTTACTCATACTTAGAGAAGCTAAATCACGGTTATATAGGTCGTTTCCGGCCTATTAATGATCAATACTGAAAAGTCATGGGTGACTTTTCAGTATGTCGCGCACCAAAAGCCGAGCGTATAGTCTCATTTTACTGGGTTTTGGCGCACTCGCATTGCCCTTAACGGGCAATGGTTGCACACCCCTGTGCAACTTAGTCGACCAGAAAAACGCATGATACTGTGGTTTCTGGTCGAAATTTTAGCAACATTTGAAGCTAAGTGATTAATAGCCCTATCCAGATGCATTTCCTGGATCGACTATTTACTAATCCGCTGCCTACGGGCCTCATACAAGCAGACTCCCGTCGCCACGGATACGTTTAAACTGCTGAGCGCGCCCGCCATAGGGATAGATATCAGAAAATCGCAGCTCTTGCGCGTCAAACGGCGCAGACCGCGGCCCTCCGAACCCATGATCAGGGCTATCGCACCACCTAAATCTTGATCATAGAGGGAGCTGTCAGCCTGATCGGCGGCACCCACGAGCCAGATGCCCTCTTCCTTCAGCTTGTCCAGACAACGAGCTAGGTTTGTCACCAAGGCGAGATTGACCGTCTCAGCGGCCCCGCAGGCCACCTTGCGCACCGTAGCGTTCAGGCCCACAGAGTTATCCTTGGGGATGATCACGGCATCGACGCCCGCGGCATCCGCGCTGCGTAGGCAGGCCCCTAGGTTATGAGGATCAGTAACACCATCCAGTATGAGCAACAAAGGTGGATGGTCAAGCCCATCCAGCAACTGGAATAGGCTTTTTTCTGACAGAGTGCTGTTCTCAAAGTCCCCGATGGCAGCGACACCTTGATGCACTCCCTCGAATTCTCTCTCGAAGGCTTCCTTGCTGAGCTCTTCTATCGCGACATTCGCGCCAGCCGCTAGCTGGCGAAGCTCATTGATGCGTTTGTCGTTTCTTCCAGCCTGAATTAACAGCTGACTTACCGAACCGGGTCGCTGAACGAGTAGCTCGGAGACCGCATGTATGCCTATTACTTTTCCCTGACTGTCTTTTCCGTTCTGCATGATGATCGTCGTTATTCTTGTTAAGACCGAGTTTACACTTTCGACTAAGCTAGAAGTTACGCCTGAGGCTTCGCGTTCGGTTTCTTTCTGCGTCTAGACGAAGGCTTCTTTTTAGGCTTTCCAGATTCAGCATTAGCCTTCTTTTCAGGAGTCTTTGTCGCAGTAACTGTTCCCTTTCCAGATTTAGACTCCACATTTGCTTGGCGCTTCTTGTGCTTCAATTTCTTCGAGGGCTTCGCCTTCTTCGAAGAATCAGTTTTCTTCTTGGCGTGTTTTTCTTTTTTCGATTGCGGCTTTTTAGAATCAGGTTTTTTGGCTTTCGACTTGCCGAATTTTTTGGCCGACTGCTTCAGGCCAACCATCTGCAGGTCGATCTTCTTTTCATCCAAATCAACACGCACAACTTTAACTTCAACGCTGTCGCCGAGACGATAGGTCTTCTGACTGCGCTCACCACTCAGACTATGATGCACTGGATCGAAGTGGTAGTAATCGTTGCTAAGTTCGCTGATATGCACCAAGCCTTCGACGTAAATTTCATTCAGCTCTACAAACAAGCCAAAGCTCGTCACCGAGGTAACGGTACCTATGAACTCGTCTCCCACTCGATCCTGCATGTATTCACATTTCAGCGCATCGATAACGCTATAGCTCGCCGCATCAGCACGGCGCTCAGAAGTCGAACAGATCTCACCCAACTCGACCATCTGTTTTAAGTCGAAAGGGTAAATTGTTTTCTTCGCAAGATCTGCCGCTCCAGGTTGCTTCTTAACATGGGCGCCGGGCTTGTTACGAACTAGGTAACGGATGGCACGATGCACCAACAAGTCTGGGTAACGACGAATCGGTGAAGTGAAGTGCGCATAGGCATCATAGCCCAAACCGAAATGTCCTAGATTTTCAGGTGAATAGACAGCCTGCATCAAGGAACGAATCAGCATTGTCTGCAATAAAATTCGATCGGGGCGACCCGCCATCTGCTTCAGTACATGCTGATAGTCCGCGGGCTCTGGTTTGTCTCCGCCCGGCAGATGCAGATCCAACTCCTTGAGAAACATGCGCAAATTCTCTAGCTTCGCCGGATTCGGGCCTTCATGCACACGGTACAGAGCGGGCAGCTTAGAGTCTTCCAAAAGGCGTGCAGCGGCTACGTTCGCGCACAGCATGCATTCTTCGATCAAGCGATGCGCGTCGTTGCGAAACACCGGGACGATCTCTCGTATCTTCCTGTCTTCACCGAATACGATGCGCGTTTCCGTCGTGTCGAAATCCATAGCGCCGCCACTATCTCTTACGGCTCTTAATGCATGAAAAAGAGAATATAGATTTTCGAAGTGCTCAATGAGGGACTCATGACGCTTCTTAATAGTTGCCTGTATGCTCTTCTGAGCATCATTCTCAGCAAGTTCGACGATATCGGAAACTTCGTTGTAGGTCATGCGCCCATGAGAATGAATAACTGCCTCATAAAAACTGTAGTTAGTCATCTCACCACTTGCCGATATCTCCATCTCGCACACCATCGTCAGTCTGTCGACTTTGGGCTTCAATGAGCAGAGGCCATTGGAAAGTTTTTCGGGCAACATGGGAATCACGTGGCCCGGAAAATAGACAGAGGTCGCTCGCGTAATAGCTTCTTCATCTAGCGCGCTCCCGATCTTCACGTAGTGTGAGACATCGGCGATCGCAACGAAGAGTGTCCAGCCACCCCCTTTATGCTGCCGCGCAAACACCGCATCATCGAAATCTTTCGCGTCTTCGCCATCTATGGTAACGAATGGGATGTCACGCAAATCGGCGCGCCCCTGAAGATCAGCCTCGCCGACCTCTTCCGAAAAACGGTAGGTTTCTTTCTCTACAGAGGAAGGCCAGACATGGGGAATATCGTGACTGCGCACAGCTACTTCTATTTCTAAACCGGGAGTCGTACTGTCACCGAGAACCTCGACAATTTTCGCGACCGCTTTGCGTCGCTTGCTAGGATATTCGGTAATTTCCGCAACGACGAACTGACCATCTTCTGCGCTGCCCGCATTCTGATCTGGAATCAAAATCTCATGGCTCACTCGTTTGCTATCGGGAACCAGAATGCCGAATCCATCTTCACGGTAGTAGCGACCAACTATCTGCTCGAAGCGGCGCTTGAGTATCTCGACGACCATGCCTTCGCGCCGGCCACGATTATCGAACCCGGAATGCCGCGCAAGCACCTCATCGCCATCGAATAATTTCTCCATCTCACGCGTACCGAGGAACATGTCACCGGAGCCATCTTCAGGAATGAAGAATCCATAGCCGTCTTTGTTTCCCTGGATACGACCCTTGAGCAGATCCATATGCGCAGCCAAGCCGAATAGGCCTCGTCGATTGCTGATGATCTGACCATCACGACTCATCGCGATCAGTCGCCGACGTAACGCCTCGATCTGCTCCTCGGAAGTTAATTTCATCTGCTCACAAAGCGCCAGATGGCCGATTGGCTCACCTATCTGCTCTAACAGCTGAAGAATAAATTCCCGGCTGGGAATGGGATTGGCGTAGTTTTCAGCCTCACGCTGCGCGTGGGGATCTTTAGATTTTGGGGTTTTAGACATTAAGGAAGGATACTAGAAATAAGAAAGCAGCATTATACACCTAGCGATCTGCAAAGTATGTGACAACAGTCACTAGGGACAGGGGAAACCATGGTGCTGACAGGCTCGATGGCTCTAGATAGAGTTGCGCTCCGGTCGAAATAAGGCCGAATCCATCTAAGAATATGCCCAAGTGGTGGAATTGATAGACACGCTAGCTCCAGGTGCTAGTGATCGCAAGGTCGTGGGGGCTCACTATATGCGTAGCATTTTTTGGACGCCCGCTTTACAGGGCGCCCCACAGGGTTGAAATGGCCCTAAGGCTCGCCATCATCCATACTATAGCGAAGCCACTTTACTACTAGCCAAAAAATTAAATCTACTCCCTTTTATCACGTTGACAGGCCCAATGGCTCTCGTTAAAGTTGCGCTCCGGCCATTTCGAGACCGGACCCATCTAAGAATATGCCCAGGTGGTGGAATTGGTAGACACGCTAGCTTCAGGTGCTAGTGATCGCAAGGTCGTGGAGGTTCAAGTCCTCTTCTGGGCACCAACTATTCTTTAATCTCCCAAAAGATGCTGTATTTATAGGCTATTTCTTAAAGCGTCATCTGCCATTTCTATTTCGATAGCGTTAAGACCAACCTCAAAATTAGTTGTCGCTATCGATTGGTCACTACAGAAAATTGATAGGAACCATCGTAGACGGTGGAATCTTCTCCAACCACTGCCGACCAAGCAACCACGTAATCCCCATCAGGAATCGATGGATTAGTGATTTCGATCATGAGGTCATCGGACCCCATTGTGTGAAAACCGCGCAAATCGTAATTCCCTTCTGGGCCGGTAAGCGTAAGACTGCTATTAGTCACATCAGGTAATGCCTCATAGAAGAGACGCAAATTGCGCGGGGCGCGATTCAATACTGAATCTGCGGCAGGCTCTGCACGCAGGAAAGGCGAGTAGTCAGTGATACTGGCACAGCCGACAAAAGAAGCCGCTAGCACAAATAGCGCTACTAATGATTTCAATTTCCCGCTGCCTGACATATCGAACTTCCTTCTTGGGGTTTCACTGACTGGTGACCAATGAATGCGAAATTCACGCGCGTCACCGAGCTGACTTCACGGCCTCAGTGTAACGCTTTCGAGGCCCGAATTCATAGACAGAATCGAATCTGCGGCAATATGACACGCGGTCTTAAATTGGGCTTGGAACGAGTCGCAAGGGGGGGGGGGGGGGGGGGGGGGGGGGGGGGCGGGGAA
>Ga0302118_10001155_pt1 | contig 12965 bp, 12 predicted proteins | sample AG5_331_MG_FD_203126 | JGI IMG/M metagenome (GOLD analysis project Ga0302118, IMG submission 203126) | Marine microbial communities from Western Arctic Ocean, Canada - AG5_33.1 | ecosystem: Environmental > Aquatic > Marine > Oceanic | place: Canada: Western Arctic Ocean | collected 2017-10-01 | reverse complement strand
ATATAGTAACCAAGGGTAATCTTACAGGAACTTGTAAACGAAAAGTAGTCGTTCCCGCAGGGGGCGGCGTGCCAGCAACGTTTTCCTATTATTGGGATTTTGACCCATGTGTTTGTTATCCTAACAATGTTGCTATGCAATGTGAACCGGATATAGTACATCCTTTCGATACTGAAGGTTCGAATTCGTGTGAACAACAGAAGACAAAGCAGGTGCCGCCGCTGTCGGGAATACACATTTATGATAATGCAGCGTCAACTGGATGTGGTTTTATAGAATCTAAAAGCGCGACGGTGGATGATTCATGCTATAACTATAGCTATGGAGGAGTGCCAGTAGATAACACCTGTCCGGGTCTTCCAACATTGAAAGAGGTTGCTATCGCGAGCTCTCCGGGTTCTGTCTCTCTTTTAGATGTTGATTTAGAATATGACGGAACTGTCTGGCGTTCTGAATGGACTCTTATGAAAGAGGTAGGCACTAAACAATGTAAGAAATTAAAGTGGGACACAAATTGTCATATAAATGACGGTAATGGTAACCCTAAGGAGATCATTCCTATAAATGCTGATTGCAATGGATGTGATATGCCTCAAGCAATTAGAAGAGGAGTATTTAACAAAAACTCAGGCAAATGGAGTGAAGTAAAAAATCCTATCGACCCAACAAAAGCTACTTCCCACGGGGAAGTGAATCAACAAGATGGTCATTTTATTAGACTAATAATGGGCTGCGGTAATGCTATACCTTCTATAGAAGACGGGTATTTAAATGACGGTGGTTTTGGACCCGGTCCTCATTCTTATAAAGATAACGGGATAAAGCTATGGGCTGAGATTACTAATTGCACATTCCATAATAATAATATATCAGAGACGTTACGAGCTAATCGTGTAAGTGATGGAGTTCGTGGTAACTATCCTTGTTTTCCGGAGTTGGTAGGGTGTACTACTAAAGATTCCCGACTAAACGCTCCTGTGAAGTATCCTTTTGTGGGTGGTGTAGTTGTAGATATTCCGGATGATGAAAGAAAGTATGCTTTTGCTGGAACTTGTGTAAATTCTCATCATTGTGGACCAAAAGGCCCTTGTCACAAAACTATATGTTGCACATATGTAGGTAATGACCACCAATACCAGTTAGAGGGGCCATTATGGTCTGGGGCAGTTGCTTGTTCTACAGGCGGGGATATATCTCATAAATGCCAAACTATAGGCTTTGATCCAACACCTAAAAAACCACCAGAAACGTTTACTGTTTATGACATAATTAATGTTGACCATGAAACAGGAGCTGGAACCCTTGTTGTCAACGCTTATCCGCTAAATTCTCATGGTCGTGAAGGAAAACAACGAAACTGTAGTTATTCCGCAGGCACAACGATTAGCGTGGGTTTAGCTGATTTACAGGATGCAGAATCTGATACTCTTGGTAGCTATCCAAGAAATAATAAGTCAAAAAACCCTCTGTTAAGAGGTACTGTATTAACTAGTCCTATAAAGGACGGTCAAGCTCATGCTTGGACAGGGACACCGCCCGGTACTTACTATGCCCCAGAGCTGCTTGGCATTGGTGATAGTGTAGGAAGGGAAGAGTATGGTCAGAACAACTATATGCTTATTGATGTCGAAGACGTGACACAGCTTATCACCAAAAACCCAAGAAAAAATAGACACTTAAAATACGGAGATATAGGATATGGGGAGAAAGTAGGCGGTGGTGACGATGAGACAAAATTCTTAAAAATTACCGATACTAATAGAGAAACCAATAAAGAGATGCCGCATCCTTTTGGGATTAATCCATATCCAGTAGGAACACAAACTAAATCAGGTCTCTCAGAAAGTACAATGTGGCCAAGAGGAGAAATTCTTTCAGACAATTTAGAAAGTCTTAGAACGATAGGAGACATCAATAATCCGGGAAGAACTGGAGTCACTCTTAGCTCTCTTGAGTATTTGCGTGGTAATAAAAAAATTACGGACAAATTTGTAGGATTAAGCAAGATTGGAGTAAAAGCAGAGTTAGAAATAACGTCTTTTGAAAACGTATACGACGAAGATGAAAAGGCTGGGTATTGCGCAGGAAACCAAAATTATAAAACATTTACTGATTGCACGAATAATAGGTACGTGTGGATTCCTAATTTTCTACACACTGTGGTGTACAACAAGATGAGTAATGAGACATCGCCATTGGGTGCAGTTCCTTTTAAAGAAGATGAAAAGATTATAATTAGCTCAACCATAGCTTATAGAGCGACATGTAGAAACTCTAGAATGGGGTATTGCTCAACACCTAGTGGTTCTGGAAAAAGCTATGATATAAATCAATGTTCAAGATATGGAGGAAAATGGGTTCAGGTTGTCAATGATTATCCAGATGGAGACCAAAGACTGTGCGATGCTTTTGAGGGAGAATGGGTAGTAGGAATTAGAAACGATGACCTTGATGCAAATGGTTTTTATGTTGACCCAAATAATCTTCGACCACATGATTTACCGGGGAGACAAGAAGATTTTGAAAAGGGATGCCCTGTATCATGTCAATTAAAAGGTTTTTATACAGAGAACGCATGTGATCCATTAACAGACGACAACCCTAAAGGAGAATGTCATGATTGCATTATAGACCTTGATGGAACTCTAATAGGATGTCCTTTATCTCCCGTTGATGGAGCTCATATTGTTGCTAGAAGCTCATCAATATACAAGTATTTATCTCCATCAAGCGTACGAGGCGAAATAGAGACTAAAGATGCTGAAGAACTGGAACCTTTACCTCAGGCATATGGTTTTATAATAACTGACGAATATCACATAACGACTAATAACGAAGGAAATTTGTCGTCACTTGAAGATGCTCCATACCCAGATGTTGAAGATGAGATATTGTATGGAGCTACGATATTTGATTACAAGGGCTGGTACGCAGACCCCACAAATAACCCTCCGGGGCTTCGGCCTTATTCACCATATGTATCAAACATAGATGAATGCGAAAAAGAATTCCGTGAACATTGTTTATTTGAAAAGACTATAAAACAATGCACCGACATAAACGGATATATTATACTTCCCCAACAAGGATATCACTTGGGAATACAAGAATCTAAAAATTGTCATGAAAAGGTAATTTATAATTTTATCTGTTTTGATTCAACACCGCTGGGCTTACCCAACCCGAAACCTGAAGCATATGTAGCAGTCCAAACCCCACAAGACTGTGAGGCTGCGGATCACACAGTTTTATATGACGGGTATTTTAACACTCCGGCAAGAAAAGTTTATAGAAGTAGAGTAGACAACGACGCAGCAGATAAAGTTTTTGATTTTCCTTATTCTAAACGTGTTGTTAGAGACTCTTTGTTTAGAGATAAAGCGAACATGTTTAAGATGGGAGTCAATGAAGATGGCAGGGATAGGGTATATTTAGACACCTTGGAAAGAAAACCATCTGTATATAATTATGGGCCATCAAAAAGAAAGTGGAAAGGTGTTATATACATTGGAGAAATTGCAGGCAACCAATTCATGGATAATTTTGCTACCGCGACTATTACTTTTACCGGTGATTGCAATATTGATGAAACTATTACTATCGAAGACGCTGACGGGGTTGTTAAAACTTATACTGCTAAAGCTTCATCACTTGCCGCAGATGGTCATTTTGTTAATACTACTAAAGTTGCAGCTGCTTCGGCACTCCAAGCTTCTATCCGACATGCAAACGGTCATAACGGAATGATTTCTGTACAGCATGATGGCTCTGGAGTATTAACTTTAACTCAAAGAGGGGCTGGAGCTAACGGCAATACTACAATTACTGAAAACTTGACTAATTGCACCGTAACAGATTTTAATGGTGGGGCAAAAGACAAAGAAGATTACTCACAATACACAACTGAAGAAAACGCAGACAAATTTTCTTATTGGACTAGGCATGGAGGAGCATTTGATGTGATTGTAGGAGCTCCTGTTCCTGAAAATAATTGCAGAGATGCAAATAGTGACAGCCCTGTTAATTTAGATTTTTGGCTGGACTTCCCCCAGATATGTTGTAATTCAAGAGGTCCACTAAGTTTTTGGAATTGTGAGGGTAAATGTTATCCCCATCATTATGATGGGCCTGCGTTTGAAGATTTAGAATTGGCATTTGGAAAACAAGGAAATTCAGTAATTCATTGCAACATACACGAAACTATACAAGGAGGATAAAATGAAAGGTTTTTTCGAGGAACAAGACGACAGTAATTTCTTAGAGAAGAAGCACCCAAAGAAGCAAAAGCCGCAAGTTTTTGACATGGCTTCAACTTCTAATAAAGAATTCCCTGCTGTCACCCCTTGTCAATGTAAGATGGAAGAAGGCCAAGAGAGCCTACTTTGCAATAGGCATAAATGTATTAAAAGTAAATCCCTACATGGTTTATGCAAATACAAACAGGTTTATTTTGACTTATGGGAATCTGGAGAAGGACCAATGCAGGATATGATAACACAAGGTGGTTTTGACAGGTCTGTCACGATCACAAAAGAGGAAGCAGAAGATAAAGAGCAGAAGTTCTTTATGGGAGATCCTGAAATACCTTTAAAATCTAGGGGTTTAGGGGATACGTTAGCTAAGTTTAATAAAGTAACCGGCGTTAAGAAAGTTGTTAAAACTGTATTTGATGCATTTAACAAAGATTGTGGATGCAGCGAAAGACAGCGTAAGATTAATAAAATGTTTCCATATAAGAATGGGCAACAAGAAATTACTAAAACAAAAGGCTTTTTTGACTAATGGTGTATAATATAATAGAAAAAAGCTCTAAGGAGATTAAAACATGGCCTCAATAAGTTTCTTTGCTGGAAGCACTTCTATAAACAACCTATCTGGTTCTGGATTAGGTTTTTTTGGTGGTTCTTTTGGTCAATCAGTACAATTAAACAGCTTCCAAGATACTACATACATTACTAATGGTAATGGTAGTACTAATGGTGGTGCTGGAAATAACGTTAAATATTCAACAGATGCTAAAGCTTTTGCTGGGGGAATCGTTCCTGCAACGGGTTTGAAATACATCCCAAATGAAAAAGCTAGTTTAAATGTCAGGTTCACTAACGACACTGCTGTTAGAACTCAGAACTGTAAGCTTCGAATCTTTGATAGAGTCAACAAAGATCATGCTGCTAGTGGTGTTATTACTAGAGTAGCAGAATTGCTACACCCATCTACTTCTTATTCAGTAGAAGGTTCTGGAGATACCACTTGGTGGGGAAGTTCTACTCACGATGGCTCAGATGCTCAGGGTACTTATGCTGGGTCTTCTAACCCTAGTGACAGGCTTCCTACTGGTACTAATACTGTGGGTGGAAGTGGTATTTTTGTGCCGCTTGCTCAATCGCCGGGACCAAGTGGTTACTATTCTGGTAATGGTTCTGCCAATACGGGTCAATACACTCAGCATGACTGGTATGTGGGCCTCACGGCTTCTCCTGACAGCATTGGAAGTAAAACCCAATATGGTCTCTATGTAGAATTAGAGTACCTATAAACCACAATCTGTGCTGTTTCAAGACAAATAAAAAACCCTCGCCAATCACTTGACGAGGGTTTTTTTACATCCTTGTTATTCTTCCTTCTTAGTTTCAGGGTTCCATTTAACCCATCCACCATCAGGAAGCCAGTTGCCGTCCTTGTCTTTACGTCGAGGGAATAGTCTTCCACCCTTTTTCATAGCTCCAAAGGCTAATTTAGCCCCACAGTCTGCACACCGAGCTTCGTAATATAGATTCTCATCTACATTTCTAACTTGATAGCGTATGTTTTCACTGCCGCATTTACCACACTTGGTTTCTGCAAAGATTTCTTGAAAACTAGCAAGCTGTTGAAAAACTTCAACCTGCGTGTCTGCATCGATTTCTAAAGTAATGCTACCAACCGTATAAGTAATCTTCATCATTCTCTCCAATTAGTCTTGTGACCTTTAATATTTTCGGGAATTATCCCGCCATCGTTTTGATAAGTGTTAAGAACCTTAATCATTTTCTTAGCACTATCTCTCGTAACTTCGCCAACGTTAGCAAAAGAACTATTTCCCATATTTATAAAAGCAAAAGCGTCAATATCTAGCTGACCGCATTTATTGTCAATAAATTGGATTTGTTGACTGCTAATTTTTGTGTTAGATTCATATTCACCAGAAGCTGGTGCTTTTTTGATAGAATCTTTAACAATACTAACAATGTCTTTCTTTGCCAGTTCCTCCGCAGCAAGACATCGAAGCTTCAAGGCTTTGCGTAAAGCTCGACCTTCTGCTCTAGTGCTTGCTGTGGCTACTGGATGTGCGCAAAATAAATCGTCTGTATTTCCATGCCAAACATCAGCCACTTCTTTAAAGATTCTGTTATCGCCTGAATTCATCCAGTTAAACACTACTTTAAAAACTACAGTGGCACGACCCGGAGATAAACCATCTGTAGACGGAAATACCGTTTCAGGGCCAGATTCAATGATGTCTCCTAATAATAACTCAGCTACCCGCCGTAGTCCAGCACAAATGGGATTACCGTCGATTAGTTCATTCTTTTTAAAATGACCCATGACATAATCAATCCATTCGTCACTAAACATAGAAGGTTTTTCTTCTTCTGTTTGTCCAGCGGTTTCTTTTATGACTGCGACATTTTCCTGACTCTCTTCGGTCATGTCCTCAAAAATGTCATCTTCAATATTAACCTGCATTGTTACAAAATCTTCATCTTTAGCCATGACAGCCTCCACTAGTTCAACCAAATCTTTTTTCTTTGCGCCGGACGGAATAGCGCAATTATATTCTTCCAATATTGTTTTTAGCTCTTTAATGCTATTATCGTTGTAATTCATTATGCCTCTATTTCAATTAATCTTTTTGTTGCTGGAGGAAAGTTTTCTTTGATTTTATCCAACTCTATCAAGATGGCAGCTAGGGTATCTCGCATATTCTTTTGGGATAGATTACGGATAATGTTTTTAACCCGTAAAATAACAAAACCTCTAGTTATTAATAAACCAGCCTTTTGAGCGTCAGACCTAATATTTCTCTGAAGACTCTCTTGACCCCAAATTGGCAAGAAATGAGCTGGTCCATCAATTTCAATTGCCGTATTGATAGACGGGACAAACAAGTCAATTTCTAACTTCTCGTTAGGAACCAAACCTCTTTTGTGAAATATAGTATCATATCCGGATTCGGTCAACCCCTTATAAATAAATTTCTCAATCTTTGATCCTTCTTTACTGGTTCTTCGAACAGCTTCGGCGGCTAGTTTACGAAGATTTGCTTTGTCCTCATCCGACATTTCGTCCCATTGCTTCTTAGACATGGCTGCTCTTCGTTCTCTTTCGTCTTCTTCCATGTTATCCCAGTAAGTCGCCATGCCGTTACTGATAGCTATCTTCTCGGCACTTGTTCTCTTCTTGCCTCTCGTTGGATGTTCATGTCTACCGCTTTCAATAGCTACTGTTTGTGCGGAACTCTTGTCTCGAAGCGGAACCCCAAGAGTATTTAAAGCCCGTCGAATTTTATTCGGATAGGTTTTTAATTCCTGAGCAATTTCATAAGTGCTCTTTTTCTTGTCGGTGTATTGCAAGATGATATATTCTTTATGCTTGTTGATAAATGCACTACTCATTTGTGATCCTCACTATATTTTCTATGTTAAAGTCGTTTACTATATGTTTTACTTTTCTGTTGCAATAGTTTTCTATTGCTTTTGCGTGTTCATCACTCCTAGCAATTAATTCCACTGAAGGATTAATAAAAGCTTGAACTGACTGTTCGAAATCTTTATGGTCTCGTCTCATCCATTCTAAATCCCACACATAGAAAAACTTCTTCACAGGAGAAAAAGATTTAATCAGTGATAAGGTTGTTGAAATACTAGTTGAGATTAGAACTCCATCAAAACTCCATATCTCATTAAATGACATTGTTGCAAAATTTGGATTTAAAACACTCGATGCTGAGTCTTCAAAAAACAAGACAAAGTCATCGTTTGTATCATCAAGATATTCATTTATATTTTTTATTAAGAAAAAGGACATTTGGCTAGAACTAGTTTCATTAACCAAGAATCCTATTTGCTTATTTTTTACTATCGGCATATTTTTTGTGCTCTATGTACCATTCTACAGTTGCTTTAATACCGTCTTCTATATCTATAGGAGTAATGTCAATATACTCCTGCATTCTTGTTGTGTCTAGCAATTTTTTAAGTTGTCCGTCAGGCTTGTCTGTATTCCAGTGTACATTACCTTGATAGCCAATAGATTTAGATATGTATTCTACCAGTTCTTTAATAGATATATCTTTCCCCGTACCTATATTAAGTGGTTGGCTATGATCATCGTATTTCTGTAAAGCTTGAATTATCGCTTCGGCAGCGTCGTCCACATACATGAACTCTCTCATTGGGTCACCAGTCCCCCAACATTCTACGCTATCTTCGCCTTCTTGCATTGCTTCAACAAATTTCTTTACTAAAGCCCCGACAACTTTTGTTCTAATAAGATTAAAGGTGTCATTTGGGCCATACAGGTTGGTAACACAAACTGTTACGGCATTTAGTCCGTATTGCTCATTGTAAGCTTCTGCTGCGGTTTGTAATGTTCTCTTTGCTATTCCGTGTGCTCTAATAGTTTTATTCGGTTGACCTTCCCAGAAGGTTTCTTCTTTTAATAAATCCATACCCGTATCTGGATAAGCGCAAGAGGTCATTATAGATACCATCTTTTTAACACCTACATATTGACAGGCATAATGAAGATTCAATCCCATTATAGTATTTGAATATAGTATATCTGCGGGATACATCCTATTGAATTCAATTCCTCCGTTATAGCCAGCAGCGTGAATACAGTAGTCTGGCTTAGAGGCAGTCAAGAAATGTATAATTGCTTCTACATGATGTAGGTTTACTTCTTCACTTTTAACTAGTATCGGTATTCCACCTTTTTCTTCTATCTTCTTACAGATAGCAGAACCTAGGAATCCCTGACTGCCAGTAACTAATATCTTTTTGTCTTTTAAGTCTATCATGCGTACTGATGTCTTATTTGTAAAATGGGTGCTACTTTGATTAATTCTTGTATTCCGGTTTTCATGTCAACATCACAAGAGAACCCTTCGGAGTCTAGTTTATCATAACTAACTTCATAATCTCTTTGATCAGCGTCTGTGCCAATTTCTTCGTAATGAACAAAACATCCTGTATGCTCTTTAACATACTCTGCTAACTCTCTCTTTGTCCAGTTCAGGTGATTCGCCCCACAATTATACACAGAATGGCTCCAATTGCCCATATTTTCAAAGCCCATTATAAAAGCCTTGGACATATCCCGAACATGGATAAAGGTTCTGCGAAAATCAGCTTGAAAAATAGTAAGAATCTTATTTGTGACTGCCTGATATACGAAATCATTTACAAGAAGGTTCACCCGCATTGATGGGCTAACTCCAAACCCAGTTGCGAAACGAAAAGATACAGTATTTTCTTCTTCTCTCATCATCTTCTCTGCGACTAGTTTATTTAAGCCATATTCAGATACCGCATTTAATGGGGAAGTTTCTGTGCATGTACCTTCCACCTTACCATAGACACTGCCTGTAGAAGCGTAAACAATTGGAATGTCTTTAGATTGTAGATTTCTTGCGTTTATAACGTTCATAGTTCCTTGAACATTAACAACTTCAGCAAGTGCTGGCTGAGCTGCACAGTCTGGAAATCCTACAATAGCTGCTAAGTGAATGATTGCATCGCACCCCTTAACGGCTTCATTTATTTGCGTGGAAACTGTTACGTCTCCATATACAAACTCAAAATTAGGATTGATAGCCAGTGGTATGATTGCATCACATTGACCTTTGTTAAAGTTGTCTAAACATTTAACTTTATATCCCTTGTCTAATAGTTGGCGACATAGAACATTTCCTACGTAACCACCACCTCCAGTAACTAGAATTTTCATAATTTCTCCGTAACTTATCTATGACTTGATTATGTCTTTTACAGCCTTGACGATAGCTTGCTTTGACTTGTACTTAGGGTTCCATCCCAAATGTTTTATTTTTGCATTGTCAACAGATATTAGTTTGTTGTCACCTTTCCAATTTGATTTTTCACCAAGCCATTCTATATCTTTGTAAATCTCTAAACTCGCCATTACAGTTTCTGCTACTTCTTCAATGTTTATCATATCATCAGGAACTATATTATAAACACCAGATGCTTCACCCATAGACAATAACATCAGGGCTTGAGTTAAATCGTCAACATGGCAGTATGGTTTAACCGAACCCGGATGAGACCCTAGCGCTTCTAAAGTTGGGTTATTTTTCAACTTTCTAATAAAATCATAAACAACCCCGTGGGTTAACCCACGCCCAACGGTCGCACACATACGGGCCGAAACACCTCTTATTTGCCCCGTGCTAGTATAGTAATTTAAGATACTCTCAGAGGCTCTTTTGGTCATTCCATATATCGAAGTTGGGTCTGTAATGTCTTCTTCTGTATATCCCCCTGAGGAATCTCTATCGCCGTAAACGATAACAGAAGAAGCCAGCACGACCTTAGCTCCTTTCGGAGCCCATTGACAGACCTTCTGCGTGCTGAGTATGTTGCTTTCAAGCATCGAAAATGGCTCGTCACCTTCCATCTTAACGGTTGCCTTACTAGCAAGATGAAAGATATGTTTAGGGTTGTACTGTTTCATGATGTATTTCAAGCCATAAAAACTAGCTTCACTCCTGTCGGAATCTCCCAAATCACACCTATATGATTTTTGTATAAACGGAGACGAGAAAGGTTGTCTGTTTACGCAAACGATACCCCCAAAAACACGCTCATGTTGATGTAGTTCTTTTATTAAGTGTCTACCTATGAACCCACTGGCTCCGGTTACTAGTACAGTCATGTTATACCTCGAATAAACTGCTCATTACTTTAATACATTTATCAGCTTCTTGTTCCATACCTAACTCGGTAAATATCTTTGCAACACGATGGAAGTATGTATGGTTTTTTACAACCGATTCATATCCAGCCTTCATATACTTCAAACGCTCATCAGGATTTTTAATATAGTAGTCTGCTAATTGTTTGAATTCTTCAGGGGTTTTTGCAAAGACCATTTCGCCATTGATGAATACATCATTTACCATAGACTCTACATAGTCGGAGATGCAAAAACCACCAGACATAAGAATCTTAAAGGGTCTTTCGATAATGTCATATCCAAAATCTTGCGAATGGGGTTCACTTATATTAGGAGAGATCGTTGCTGAAGCAAATAGTGACCCAACATTCTCAGAGGCTATCCTCCCTAAGTATTGAGTGACTGGCCAATCTGATGTTCCAAATATTTTAATGTTATAATCCCCAACAGGATGACATAGATTAATCAAGTATTTATCTAGGTTTATAGCTTTATATGGCCAATAACCTCCTACAAATCCTATGTCACACTTAAGAGCCTCTACTGAAGGCCTAAGGGAGAAGTCGAATACATCTGCCCCGTGTATTAGAGAAATAGGCCTTATACCTATATCGTTCCATTTGTTATGCGTTACTTTTATCCAGTTATCGTGGTAATGATTGTGAACAAAATCCGGCTTTCCGGTTTCTATCTTCAATCGTTCCATCAACTTTTTCTCTTTTTCTTGAGCTACAAGAATAGGATACTTTTCTAAATCGATTTCCTTCTGCATGTCGCCCCAATCAGAGGCTCGCATTACCACCTTCATGTGTGGTCTAGACTTTATACATTTAATTAATGCTTCACTAATGTGATAACTTTGACCCATAAACAAGTCTGGCTCAAATTCGTCAAAAGCATCAAATGCCGGTTTTTGGTCTTTATGCCAGAATTGGACTTCGTGTCCCATAGAGGAGAACACTTTAGACCAAGATAACCTTATGTAATAGTGAGCATGAGGGCCATCGCTACTTATTAGAATCTTCATAGTGTTTTACTGCCTGTCTAGCCTCTGTATTTGTTTCAAATGGGCCTAGTTTTTTTTGCGGAATCTTGTCTACAAAATACCAAGCATACCATATTCCGTTTGTGTTAATATAACCCCAAAATTCTTTCATATCATAAATCCTTTAATGAATCTATTTCTTTTATAATCATACCTTTTGGCTCTTTAGCTTCTATATCAATTCCGTTTTCTATAATAATATTAAATAACTCAAAAGGGTAAAGTTTGTTTTTTCTTTTGTCTGAGCAGAGATCTTTTAACATATCAAAGGACTCATTCTCAAAATATATTATCTGTGACCATTTATTAGGAAGCCCATAAGAAAACATAGTGATTAAATCGTCCACTACCGTTACTCCTACTTCTTCTTCTTTGAATCTTGATTTGGAATCAATCACAGAGCAGGGGCCAGAAGAAGTCAAGTTTCTTATTGAATAAACATTAAATATTAAGTCACCATATATTAACAATAGGTTTCTAGTAGAAGAAGCATTTATTCCTAATCTTATGCTTTCAACAACGCTCGTTTTTTCAAAGTTTGTATTTTCTACAATCCTTACGTAATGAGGAAGTGAATTTATAACCTTTGTTGATTCAAAACCTACTACAACAATTATATCCGCATAAGGATACTCACGTTTAATATTTATAACGGTTTTTTCTAATATTGTTTCTTTTTGGTTTGCTTGCAGCAAGCATTTAGGGCCATAAGATTTCATTCTATGACCCATTCCCGCAGCGGGGATAATAACGGTTAAAGGTAAGCCTTTTTCTCTTCCTGCTCCCTCTTTTTTTATTGATGTTGTGAATCTATTGGGCATGCATCCTCTGTTGTCGTTTTTCCATGACTTTTACCCAATTGTTTCGCCATATTTCTTGGTTAACAATAAAAGATGAATTATTCCCTGTTACTCTTACTTTGGTCAAAGATTTGGGCACATGGGCTATTATAAACTTTTCG
>Ga0302118_10001154_pt1 | contig 12971 bp, 10 predicted proteins | sample AG5_331_MG_FD_203126 | JGI IMG/M metagenome (GOLD analysis project Ga0302118, IMG submission 203126) | Marine microbial communities from Western Arctic Ocean, Canada - AG5_33.1 | ecosystem: Environmental > Aquatic > Marine > Oceanic | place: Canada: Western Arctic Ocean | collected 2017-10-01 | reverse complement strand
TTAATACGAGGCTCCCCTGAGAACATAAGCCGAACACTCCCGTGAACAAATCCTTCAAACCTAAGAAATACATTCGCGCACCTTTGTCCCGTGGTCTAAGCCCTACCATCAGTGTTCGCGGTGCTCGTGAACACAATCTCAAGGACATAGCCGTTGATATCCCGCGGGATCAACTTGTTGTCATCACTGGGCTTTCTGGGTCCGGCAAGAGTTCTCTCGCGTTTGATACCATCTATGCAGAGGGTCAGCGACGTTATGTGGAGAGCCTCTCCGCCTATGCCCGTCAGTTCCTGGAGCTAATGCAGAAGCCGGATGTGGATTCCATAGACGGGCTTTCGCCAGCTATTTCCATCGAGCAGAAGACCACCAGTCGCAATCCCCGTTCGACAGTGGGAACGGTCACCGAGATCAACGATTACATGCGCCTGCTCTGGGCTCGGGTTGGCGTGCCCTATTCTCCGACAACCGGGTTACCCATCGAAGCCCAAACCGTTACCCAAATGGTCGACCGGGTAATGGAAATGGGTGAAGGTACCCGGCTCTATTTACTCGCTCCCATTGTGCGCGGGCGCAAAGGTGAATACCGCAAAGAGTTGGCCGAACTCCAAAAGAAGGGCTTCCAGCGCGTTAAAGTGGATGGAGCCCTCTATGAAATCGATGAAGTCCCGACACTTAATAAGAAGCTCAAGCATGACATCGAAGTGGTGGTCGATCGCGTCGTTGTCCGCGAACAGCTACAAGCCCGCCTTGCCGATAGTTTAGAGACTGCCCTTTCCCTCACCGAGGGCATCGCCTTCGCCGAAGATGCTAATAAGGATGGTAAGGAAGGGCGCACAGTGTTCTCTGCCAAATTCGCCTGTCCGGTATCCGGCTTCACCATTGATGAGATTGAGCCCCGGCTGTTCTCTTTCAATAATCCGTTCGGGGCCTGCCCGTCATGCGATGGCCTCGGTGTGCGCATGACCTTTGATCCTGACCTCATCGTCCCCGACCAAACCAAAACCCTGGCCGAAGGCGCGGTCGCTCCCTGGTCCAACGCTTCACCGCCCTCTACGTATTATTTGCAAGCTCTCAAGGGCGTGGCCAAGTTCCATGGCAGTAAAATCGATACCCCGTGGAAAAAACTAAGCAATGAAACCCGCGACGCCATCTTCTTCGGTAGCGGTGATAAACCGATCTTGATTAAGTTTGGCGACGGCGCCCGTAAGTTTGAAACACGTAAACCCTTCGAAGGCGTAATAAACAATCTTGCCCGCCGCTGGCGCGAAACGGATTCCGCTTGGATTAGAGAAGAACTCACTAAGTACCAGACAAGCCAGCCCTGCGAATCTTGCGATGGCCACCGCCTTAAACCCGAGGCCCTGGCCGTGAAGATCGATGGCAAACACATTAGTGAAATCTCACTTCTATCCATCGCCGATGCCCATGCTTGGTTCGAGGCGTTAGAAGCCAAACTCTCAGCCAAAGACACAGAGATCGCCCGCCGCATCCTGCGCGAGATCGGGGAGCGCTTGGGCTTCCTAAACAACGTCGGCCTAGAATACCTTACTCTCGCGCGCAAATCGGGCACCTTATCCGGCGGCGAGAGTCAGCGCATCCGCCTCGCCTCACAAATCGGCTCCGGACTCACCGGTGTTCTTTACGTGCTTGATGAACCTTCCATCGGGCTCCATCAGCGGGATAACGAACGCCTCCTGCAAACCCTTCGCCGCCTGCGCGACATCGGTAACACGGTAATTGTGGTGGAACATGATGAAGACGCTATTCGCACCGCCGACCACTTGATTGATATGGGCCCAGGCGCCGGCGTGCACGGTGGCTATGTGGTCGCTCAAGGCACTCCCGCTGAGGTGATGCAGAGCAAGAAGTCCCTCACCGCCGCCTACCTCACCGGTATAAAAAATATTCCCTTACCTAACGAACGCCGCACAGGTAACGGCAAGGTAATGAAGATAACCGGCGCGGAAACCAATAACCTTCAAAAGGTGGATGCCACCTTCCCGCTTGGTACCTTCACCTGTGTGACGGGTGTGTCAGGCGGTGGGAAGTCATCCTTGGTGTTGGAGACCCTCTATAAAGCACTAGCCAAGACACTCCACGGCGCACGCTCCGTTCCCGGCCCCCACAAAAAAATAGACGGGCTGACCTTTATCGATAAAATCGTAGATATCGATCAAAGCCCTATAGGCCGCACGCCACGCTCCAACCCCGCCACCTACACCGGCGCCTTCACCCCCATCCGCGATTGGTTTGCCGAACTAACCGAGGCCAAAGCACGTGGATACAAGCCCGGACGTTTTTCTTTCAACGTTAAAGGCGGTCGCTGCGAGGCCTGCCAAGGCGACGGCGTTATTAAGATCGAAATGCACTTCCTACCCGATGTGTATGTAACGTGCGATGTCTGCAACGGCCAACGCTATAACCGGGAAACCCTCGACATAAAGTTTAAGGGGAAGTCCATTGCCGACGTTTTAGACATGACGGTCGAGGAAGGGGTCCACTTCTTTAAAGCAGTGCCCGTCATCCGCGATAAAATGTTTCTGCTGCAACAGGTCGGGTTGGATTACATCCGTCTCGGCCAACAGGCCACCACCCTTTCCGGCGGTGAAGCACAGCGAGTTAAGTTGGCGAAAGAACTCTCAAAACGTGCCACCGGACGCACCCTTTATATTCTCGATGAACCGACCACAGGCCTCCATTTTGAAGACGTGCGCAAACTGCTCGAAGTACTTCATCACCTAGTTGACCAAGGCAATACGGTGATTGTCATCGAACATAATTTAGAAGTCATCAAAACCGCCGACCACATCATCGACATCGGCCCGGAAGGCGGCGCTGGCGGCGGAAATATCGTTGCAACGGGCACACCAGAAGATGTGGCCAAGGTTAAGGCCAGCTATACGGGCCATTATTTAAAGGGTGTGCTTAAGGGGAAGTGATGGCACGATTACCTTAAAACCTTCACAGAGCTTAAGGTCCTCTGGCATACCTCCAAGACTATTGTTTATCTTTAGAGTTGCTGTGACATTAAGGTTGCCTCGGTTATTCTTCGCCACAACTAAAATATAGTTTTAAAGACTGATACAACTTGTCCGCATTTTTTAGGGAACTAAAAATGAAACAGACTGCCGCCACGGTTACAGCCTTCCTACTCACCACTTCACTGCAAGCGCTTGCACAAGAGCCGACAGGTAGACCAGAGATTCCCGCGCGCCCAGCGAAGGGAGAGATGTCATTTTTCATTACTAGTGAAGGCATGGGCGATGGCGCAAACTTGGGAGGGCTCTCAGGCGCTGATCTTCATTGCCAATCCCTCGCCAATACCTCTAAAGCCCCAGGCGCCGCCGGGAGAACTTGGCGCGCCTATCTCAGCACCCAAAAGGACGGCAACACTGCTCTCATCAATGCTAGAGATCGCATTGGGAAAGGACCTTGGTACAATGCAAAAGGAGTGCGAATTGCAAGGGGCTTAAGTGACCTCCATGGGGACACCTTGGAAGAGGCGCGCCACGGTAACATCCTCAATATCAATACGGCTCTAACGGAAACCGGCGAGAGAGTCCCCGGTGAAGTGAAGGTCGTCGGGCAAAATGGGCGAAGCAATCAGCACGACATTCTCACCGGCACACAGATCGATGGTATGGCCTTTACTGATACGCTGGATCGTACCTGTCGCAACTGGACAACCAACAGCGAAAGCGGCAGCGCTAATGTAGGTCACCATGATCGCCTCACCAGCTTCACCAGCATGTCGTGGGTTTCAGCCCACGCGAGTATTGGGTGCAGTCAGGAAAAACTTGCAGCGACCGGCAGCGCAGGCCAGTTCTATTGCTTCGCGGTTGATTAGGATTACGAAATAGGCATCTAACCCGCCGTGAAAGCCTACTAAGTGAAGCCTACCTTCAAACGCTTCGCTGTGTGACATATCCTTTTTCACCACAGGCCTTGCAATGGCCTTGAGCGTGATCTGGGTCAACAGATCGTCTAAAGGACCCCACCTGGGGAAGCCTAACTAGCTGGCTGGCAATATCTAATCTACCGCAATCCTTGACCTTGCACCTTAGAAAGAGGCATTTTCCTGGCTTCTCAGTAAGGAAAGACAGCGATGTACCTGCTCATCGATAACTATGACAGTTTCACCTATAATCTCTGGCACTACCTGGGAGAGCTCGGCGCCGAGGTAAACGTAGAGCGAAATGATCAGATTTCTGTCGGTGACGCAATCGCACGGAAACCACGCGGCATCATTCTATCGCCAGGCCCTTGCGACCCAGACCGTGCTGGTATCTGCTTAGACATAGTTTCCGCAGCAGCTGACGCAGGCATTCCTTTATTCGGCGTTTGCCTTGGCCATCAAAGTATTGGTCAAGCCTTCGGCGGTAAAATCGTGCGTGCACCAGCACCAATGCACGGAAAAGTTAGCGCTGTGAGCCATACCAATCACGCTATGTTCAAAGACATCCCTTCACCCGTCATTGTAACCAGATATCATTCTCTTATTGTCGAACGAGAAAGCTTACCGGATACTCTTGAAGTGACTGCAGAAGCAGACGGCGGTTTAATCATGGCCCTGGCCCACAAGTCACTTCCTATTACTGGGGTGCAGTTTCACCCTGAAAGTATTGCCTCACAGTTTGGGCACAGGGTCCTCCGGAATTTCTTAGTCATGACGGGACTGGATGCACCAGACATTCCAGACCGCTCCATTGCTGCCTAGGGTGACCAAATGTCTGATTTGAAACCCTTTGTCGTAATGGCCGCTTCCGGGAACTCTCTAACGGAACGGCAAGCTGAAGACGCATTCGAGATTATCATGTCTGGAGATGCGTCTACAGTTCAAATCGCAAGCTTCCTAACTGCACTATCTATGCGTGGCGAAACTATTGAAGAGATCACCGGTGCGGCCCGCATTATGCGCGCAAAAGCACTTCCAGTGTCAGCGCCGATTGGTGCTATTGATACCTGCGGTACTGGCGGAAGCGGCTCTGGCAAAGTTAATGTTTCGACCGCCGTCGCAATCGTCGTCGCCAGTTGTGGTGTGCCCGTTGCCAAACACGGCAACAGAAGCGCATCATCGAAATCCGGCACTGCGGATGTCCTCGAAATGCTCGGTGTTAATTTAGATGTGACACCGGACATTGTTCAGCGTGCTCTAGAAAACGCAAATCTAGGTTTCCTATTCGCACAAAGACATCATAGCGCCATGAAGCACGTTAGCCCCGTCCGCGCTGAACTCGGCATTCGAACAATATTTAATCTAATCGGCCCGCTTTCTAATCCGGCCGGCGCCACTCGCCAATTACTCGGTGTGTACTCTACAGAGTGGGTTAATCCACTCGCCGAGACCTTAAGGGCGCTTGGCTCAGAGCGGGCTTGGGTTGTTCACGGCTCCGATGGCCTTGATGAACTCACCGTTACGGGCCCTTCGTTCGTTGCTGAACTTAGGAACGGCACAGTGTCTAATTTTGCAGTAACTCCCCAAGACGCAGGGTTATCCGTGCATACAGCGGCTTCATTAAAGGGTGGAACCCCAGAAGATAATGCACGAGCTTTGAGAGAGTTGCTTGAAGGGGCGCCGGGAGCCTATCGAGACATCGTTCTCTTAAACGCAGCGGCGGCGCTGATCGTTGGAGACAAGGTTAAAGGACTTGAGGCTGGTGTAAAAATAGCTGCCACCGCTATCGATGACGGAAGCGCTAAAAAAACGCTAGCTAAGTTCGCAGCCATCACCCAAGGCGAAGGTTAGTGGTTAATGTCTTAGATGCCATCTGCGACGTTCGACAAGCGCAATACAGAAAAATTAAGGTTGAACATCCATTAGCCGAAATTGAGGCCAAGGCAAAAGGCGCCTCTCCCGTTCGCGGGTTTGGTATTGCTTTAACTCGCACATCAAAGAAGGGCTACGGCCTAATCGCAGAGATAAAGAAAGCATCACCTTCCGCCGGATTGATTCGCGAGGACTTTGACCCTCCAGCGTTAGCCAAGGCTTATGAGGCTGGCGGCGCATCCTGCCTTTCCATCCTGACTGAGACTGAACATTTCCACGGGTCCAATACTTTCTTAGAAACCGCGAGAAACGCATGCGCATTACCTGTGTTACGCAAGGATTTCATGTTGGAGCCATACCAAGTCATTGAAGCACGAGCAATCGGGGCAGATTGCATTTTACTTATTCTCGCATGCCTCTCCGATGGCCAAGCCTTGGAACTAGAGGCTATCGCCTTTGATCTTAATATGGACGTTGTCATCGAAGTGCACGATGAAGAAGAACTAGATCGAGCTTTCGCACTCAGGTCCCCGCTTATCGGTGTCAACAATCGCAACCTCAAAACACTCAAGATCGATTTAGGGACGACAGAGCGCCTTGCCGCAAAACTACCTGAGGGGAAAGTTCTCATCGCAGAAAGTGGCTTGAAAACCAAAGATGATGTTTCGCGCCTGGCAAAAGCTGGTGCACGGCGTTTCTTAATCGGTGAGTCTTTAATGCGACAAGCCGACGTAGAAGCAGCAACACGCGCGCTACTATCGGACCCCATACCTGAAAAAACGGTGGCCACCTAAGATGAAAACAGACTTCACACACTTTGATGTGGACGGTAATGCCGTGATGGTTGACGTAACGGACAAAAGTGAGACTCTCCGAGAGGCTATTGCCCGTGGGTCCGTTATCATGCGGCCAGACACTCTGGCGTCTATTATGGACAAAGGCATCAGTAAGGGTGACGTGCTTTCTGTCGCTCAGCTCTCCGGTATTATGGGCGCAAAACGCACAGCAGACCTGATTCCTCTCTGTCATCCACTTGCACTCACCTCGGTCAAAGTCGAATTGACCTGTGATGTGGGAAGAAACGCTGTTGATATTACAGCAACAGCAAAAATTACTGGAAAGACCGGCGTTGAGATGGAAGCCCTGACAGCGGTGTCCATAGCCGCACTCACTGTCTACGACATGTGCAAGGCGGTCGACAAAGGCATGCAACTAACAGATATCCACTTATTGAAGAAGACAGGTGGTAAGTCCGGCACCTACGAGCCTGCGTGATGATTTCTGTTCAAGAGGCACAATCAATTATTCGAGCAGGAGTTAATCCCCTTGGGGCGGAGACAGTGGCACTGCCTAATGCCTTGCATAGAGTGCTCGCCGAAGATCCCGCCGCTCGCATCGCGCACCCGGCTTATACGGTTTCCGCAATGGACGGCTATGCCGTAAGTTCTAAAGACATAACCTCTTCTCCCAAGGCTCTGCTCGTGATCGGTGAGTCTGCAGCTGGACACCCTTACCCTGGAGCGTTGGAAAGCGGTCAAGCTATCCGAATTTTTACAGGCGCCCATCTCCCGGATGGGGCAGACACTATTGTCATCCAAGAGGATACGGACAGAGAGGGCGACACGGTCATAATAAAAGAGATTGAGTCTGGCCGACACATTCGACCCATGGGTCAAGATTTTCGCCGTGGTGATACCTTACTGATGTCACCTGTGCGCATCCAACCCCGCCACATTGGTCTCCTTTCTGCAGGCGACCGTCCATGGATTAAGGTTTACCGACGTCCACGCGTAGCCATTCTTTCAACCGGTGACGAAATCGTTCTGCCTGGTGAGCCAAGAACGGCTAACCAAATCGTGAGTGCAAACGGTCCCGCCCTGTCCGCTTTCGTAAAACAGAAAGGCGGAGACCCTGTCCACCTTGGCGTTGTTAAAGATGATGAAAGTGCACTGATAGCGATCGCAAACGCTGCAAAGAACTGTGACCTCATCGTCACGTCTGGCGGTGTTTCCGTTGGTGATTACGATCTCGTTCGTAAAGCATTCGGACAGGCTGGACTTGACGTTAGCTTTCATAAAATTGCGATGAGACCTGGCAAACCACTGATGTTCGGACATTTAGAAGACACGCCCATGTTAGGGCTTCCAGGAAACCCGGTTTCAGCGTTGGTCTGCGCTTTACTATTTCTAGGACCGGCTCTTGACCGACTTCAAGGCCTGCCTGGTAATACTCCTGCCATAACTCTCGCCGAGCTCGGTTCAGACATCAAAGCAAATGGCGATCGAGAGGATTACATGCGAGCTGTCCTTTCCAGTAATAGAAATGGAACAATCACGGCGACGCCATCTTTCGCTCAGGACTCCAGCATGATCGGCGCTTTAGCAAATTCCAGCGCGTTGATTATCCGACCCATTGGTTCGCCCGCAGCAAGAACAGGAGACCTGGTCCAAGTGCTCCTTTTAGACGGCCTCCTATAGCTACATCTAAAGAGAACCCCACTCTAGGGAGGTCCTTGACCTATAATGAGAACCAAAGTAGAACATGGTTGTTTCTACTTTGTTCCTTATTGGGAGAGCGAACATGCTAACTAAAAGGCAGCACCAATTGTTGAACTTCATTCACGCTCGCATGCAAAGCGATGGTGTAGCTCCCTCTTTCGATGAAATGAAACTAGCCCTCAACCTTAAATCAAAATCTGGCATCCACCGGCTAATTACAGCCCTTGAGGAACGGGGGTTCTTGAGGCGCCTGCCGCACCGTGCGCGAGCGTTAGAAGTCGTTAAGCTTCCAGAGAATGCGAAGTTTAGTATCGCGTCAGAAACAGGGTCTAACGTGATACCTGGAAATTTCAAAAGACCCACAATTGCTCAATCCAATCACCTAGATGACTCTATGCAGCTGCCGTTATACGGAAAGATCGCTGCTGGTATGCCAATTGAAGCATTGCAAGACCCCTCATCCCATATCGGCGTGCCGCCCTCGATGCTAGGCAACGGAGATCACTACGCTCTAACTATCGATGGTGACTCGATGATTGATGCGGGCATCCTCGACGGCGATACAGTTATCATTCAGCACAGTGACGATGCCGACAATGGAGCTATTGTTGTTGCCCTCGTGGACGGAGAAGAAGCCACCTTGAAAAGATTCCGCAGAAAGGGTGAAACAATCGCTCTAGAGCCAGCAAACGCGGATTACGAAACCAGAATATTCAGGCCTGATCGTGTTCGGGTTCAAGGCAAGCTTGTAGGACTCCTGAGGCGCTATTAATAGCTTATACCTAGTTCGCTGCTAACCACTTGGCCTATTCTAAAATTCGTGTTTGGATATGTTGTGAGAAGCCTTCAATTTAAGACCACGCACCGCTAGGCAATGCGGCACAAGAGCCGTGCCGCCAGGATGCAAGAAAAATCAATTCTAAGACCTGGCTTTCACAGTCGCTCTGATGGAACTAAAGCCATCTGGACATCAGCCAGCAACGTTCCACTTGAAAGAGCAGTATGCTAAAGCTTCCTCAGAAAAGGGATGCCTTCAAGGCTCTTATTTCACTTTTATTGAATGATAATCCATGACCGTTGTCACCCGTTTCGCCCCCTCGCCTACAGGTTTTCTGCACATTGGTGGTGCACGAACAGCTTTGTTCAATAAGCTTTTCGCTAGCCACCATGGTGGCAAATATTTACTGCGCATCGAGGATACGGATAAGAAGCGATCGACCCAAGATGCCATTGACGCGATCCACGATGCCCTTTCATGGCTGGGCCTGGACTGCGATGGCCCCGTCATTTCTCAATCAGCTCAGCGAGAACGGCACGCCGAGATTGCTGAGCAATTAGTCACGGCTGGACACGCCTATAAATGCTACGCAACCCCCGAAGAACTTACAGAAATGCGAGCACGACAAAAGGCGGCGGGGAAGCCAACCAGATACGATGGACGGTGGCGAGACCGCGATCCCGCCGACGCACCGGCCGGGGTTGATTCAGTTATTCGTCTTCGAGCACCTCAAGACGGCAAAACTGTTCTCCAAGACATGGTCCAAGGTGAAGTCACGGTAGCGAACGACCAGCTCGACGACATGATACTATTGCGCTCTGATGGTTCACCGACATACATGCTATCCGTCGTTGTCGATGATCATGACATGGGGATCACCCATATTATTCGCGGTGATGACCACTTAACCAATGCATTCCGTCAGATTCTTCTTTTCAAGGCAATGGGCTGGCAACTACCTATTTTTGGCCACGTACCACTTATTCATGGTCCGGACGGAGCCAAACTCTCAAAGCGTCATGGTGCGCTTGGTGCCGAATCTTATCGCGAGATGGGGTTTTTGCCAGAAGCGCTAAGAAATTACCTACTTAGACTTGGTTGGGGGCACGGAGACGATGAAATCATCACTGACGAGCAAGCTAAAGAGTGGTTTGACGGCTCAGGGTTAGGCAAAGCACCTGCTCGCTTTGATACAGCTAAGCTTACAGCCCTTAACGCGCATTACCTTAAAGCCACAGGGAACTCCAAACTAACTGAGTTAATCAAGCCGAACTTAGAGAAGGCAGCCAAAACTCCGTTGACCGAACTAAATACACAAAGATTGCTTGCAGGTATGGAAAGCCTGAAAGAACGGGCTAAGACGCTAAATGACTTGACGGATAGCGCCGCCCTTTACGTAAGGCAGCGGCCACTCGACTTGGAGCCAAAAGCTGCAAAGATACTTAGTGATGTGGCTATTGCGGTTCTTATTGAAGCGCGAAAAAGCATGGAGCATATTCAGCCCTGGACAGCCGATGCAATAGAGAAATGGGCGCGCCGATATGCTGAAAGTCATGACTTAAAACTAGGCCAGCTTGCTCAGCCACTCAGAGCCGCAATTACTGGAAGTAACGTTTCTCCGCCTATCTTCGAAGTTATTGCGATATTTGGCCAAGATGAAACCCTATCTAGAATTTCGGATATTACCAAAGACCATTGATTATTATGGCTTTTTTCAAAAATCATGGAACGGTCACTTAATTGGTTTCATGCCACGACCAATTGATCACAGCGCTTCTGCGTATTATAAGCACCGCAGCAAATTCAAAATAACAAAACGGGGCTCGCACAACGTGGGAGCCGTCTCCCCGTTGATGGAAAGGACCGCACACCATGGCAAAATCCGTAACCCTCAACGTAGGCGATGATTCCTACGATTTTCCAGTTCTAAGTGGGTCGACCGGTCCGGACGTAGTTGATATCCGAAAGTTTTATGCCGAAACAGGCATGTTTACCTACGATCCAGGGTTCACATCTACAGGTAGTTGCGAGTCAGCGATCACATACATTGATGGCGACCAAGGCATGCTGCTGCATCGCGGGTATCCCATCGACGACCTCGCCGAGAACTGCAACTTCGAAGAAGTCGCCTATCTCCTGTTAAATGGCGAACTACCTAATCAAGCCGATAAAGACAAGTTCGAGAACGACATCACTTATCACACGATGGTTCACGAACAGATCCACAACTTTTATTCCGGATTCCGTCGTGATGCCCATCCAATGGCAATCATGTGTGGTGTAGTAGGCGCGTTGTCTGCATTTTACCATGACAGCCTAGACATCACGAACCCGGATCATCGCCGTATCTCTTCCTACCGACTCATTGCAAAGATGCCTACCATCGCGGCTTGGGCATATAAGTACTCACTGGGCCAGCCGTTTATCTACCCACGAAATGATTTGGGGTACGCTGAAAATTTCCTTCACATGATGTACGCAACACCATGTGAAGATTACGAAGTGAACCCGATACTAGCCAAGGCTATGGATCGTATCCTGATCCTTCACGCCGACCATGAACAGAATGCATCCACATCTACGGTCAGACTTGCAGGGTCGTCCGGCGCGAACCCATTCGCCTGCATCGCAGCTGGCATCGCATCGCTTTGGGGCCCTGCTCACGGAGGTGCCAATGAGGCCGTGCTAAACATGCTCAATGAGATCGGCGATCCAGGTCGCGTCGATGAGTATGTTAGAAAGGCCAAAGACAAAAACGATCCGTTCCGCTTGATGGGTTTCGGCCACCGCGTCTACAAGAACTACGATCCACGTGCCACAATCTTATCTCAAACGTGCAAGGAAGTTCTAGAGGAACTCGGGATTAAGAATAATTCGTTACTCGACATCGCCATCGCCCTCGAGAAAATCGCCCTCGAAGACGAGTACTTCATTGAAAAGAAACTGTATCCAAACGTTGATTTTTATTCCGGCATAATTTTCCAAGCGATGGGCATTCCGGTCACCATGTTCACAGCGCTCTTCGCTCTAGCCCGCACGACGGGATGGATCGCACAGTGGAACGAAATGGTTGAAGATCCACAACAAAAAATTGGTCGGCCAAGGCAACTATTCACAGGCGAAACAAAACGGGACTACGTCGCACTCCATAAGCGTTAGGGCGTATTCTCCTTACGAATAGAGATCAATATAGTGATCAAGGGTAGCTAAAAATAATTAATTAGCACAACGGGGTTACTAATGTTTTTTAAGGCCATTGCAAACAGAAACGTAATCATCGGAAATACTGGTCTGTAGATATTTAATGATAACTACGAACCCCCATTTACATTAACTTTGTTTGAACACCCAACAGAACTATCGAGAGAAAATGGAGGCTGGTAATCCATTACCCAACCCCATAACAGAAAGATTCCTTTACTGAAATCTTCTCTCCTTGATTCAACGTTGTATTAATGTGCCTATTACATCGGCGGCCATCTCGCTAGGTTTGCGGTCACCGTTCTGCAGCAAAGCCAATGCATCCTTAAAGCATCGCATTTGCATGTCGCGGTACCCTTCATCCTTGAGAAGCCTCTCAACTTCCTCCGCTATCACCCTGCCATTACATTCCGCTTGTAAGCATTCGGGAACAACCTCGTACTTGAGAAGAATATTAATCAAATTCACAAATTTCGTCTTGGCCATAAATCTGAATACCAGTCCAGATAGCCGATTAACCTTGTACGCAATTAAATGCGGGATCCCCGCGCGGGCAAGTTCCAGGGTCACCGTACCCGACGCTGCAATCGCTGCGTTAGCCGTCGCGTATGCGTTTGCCTTATCAATTCCACCAGTTAGAACATGAGCCGAAAACGGCAAGGATTTAGCCCACTCTCTTACTTCTATCTCGACACTACCAATCGTTGGGATCACAACATGCAAATCG
>Ga0302118_10001151_pt1 | contig 12992 bp, 11 predicted proteins | sample AG5_331_MG_FD_203126 | JGI IMG/M metagenome (GOLD analysis project Ga0302118, IMG submission 203126) | Marine microbial communities from Western Arctic Ocean, Canada - AG5_33.1 | ecosystem: Environmental > Aquatic > Marine > Oceanic | place: Canada: Western Arctic Ocean | collected 2017-10-01 | reverse complement strand
GAATTTGAACGCATTTCCGAACGAGGCGGAGTTTTAGGGGCTATGGAAACTGGCTATCAGCGCGGCAAGATTCAGGACGAATCAATGTACTACGAGCACCGAAAACACGATGGCAGCCTGCCTTTGATTGGGGTTAATACTTTTCTAAACCCAGAGCCTGAAGCACAATTGCAAATAGAATTAGCACGCTCGACCGAAGCTGAGAAGCAAAGTCAGATAGATCGTTTGGCGGCATTCAAATCCAAAAATGCCGAGCACTCTATTGATGCCTTAGAGCGACTTCGCCGCGCTGCCATCAACAACGAGAATGTCTTTGAAGAGCTGATGGATGCCGTGCGCTATTGCAGCCTAGGTCAGATAACAGACACCTTCTTCGAGGTTGGAGGCCAGTACCGCAGAAACATGTAAGCGTCCCCAATTTTAATGCACAGAACGAATCTTAAGAATCGGGCTTCCTAAACTTCATCACTACTCTGTCGGTTTTACCGCGGACACTTAGATCGATCCTGTACAATGCATTCGCAACATCCACACTAACACCCGATCCGGCGGCATGATCTACGATATCTAAGATTCCGCCTGGTTTTAGAAATCCTTAGAGTCTCTCAGAAAAATCAGCGGCATCGATGGCAGGCCAGCTAGCCTCTTCATAATATAAGTCGTGGAAGCCCAGAACGAACACAGCCGCATCGTAGTAATTTTCTTCAAGGAGCAATTAATTTGCGTCCATGACAATACCCTGTAAGTTGGACAATCGATTTCCTTCGAGCCTTTCTTCTACGCCGGCGCCAACAAAGCCATCCCAGCCTTCATTGTTGTAGAGAGTCACCTCGCCATCTACCCCTACAAAATAGCTGAATATTTCAGCGTAATATTCGCCACCTGCAAATATGTCTATTACTTTCATGTCAGGTTCTATTCCGAAGAATTCGAGCACCTGCTCTGGCTTTCTATTCGCATCTCTCTGTCTATCCGCCTCTGGCCTAGCTTCGTTGGCCAGTGCTTTTTCTATCGTCGTGTGTCCGTCTGCCAATACCATTCCTGCGAAAATGAAATTCGCTACAAAAGCACCACCTTGCTAATCGTTTTACTCAACAGATTGTTCATCGAAGTTTCTAGCCATCGTGGCCTAGGCGCTGCATTGGCCTAGAGTGTAGCTAACATAGTATGCCAAAGGCTAGAAATCCCGCCCACAAAAAAGGGCGGTAAACCGCCCTTTTTTAGTAGCATTCATTGAAATATCAAGCGAATGCTATTCAGTCACGTTCACCGTGATATAGGCATCGTCATAGAGACCACCATCATCGGCCCGTCCCCATAGAACGTAGGTTCCAGGTTCATCGAAAGTCACTTCCACATCATGCATACCATCTTCTGGACTTGGCGGCGGCATCCAGAGTGTTCCCCAAGGAGAATGTGATCCAGCACGAGTATCCTCCCATGGCTTAGCTTGCTGCGGGCTGAACTGAACATCACCTGCTCCGCGATAAACATTCCATGACAGGAACAATCCGTTAATTTTTTGGACCGTCACCTTTATTGGTGGCGACATCAGAAGACGTTGGCGAACATTTTCTTCAGTTACAAAAGCAACCGCAAGAGGACCGCCGACAAACTCAGCAAACTCTCTAGCTTGCTCAACTGGATCGGTAGGAGTAGGAATGCCATCGTCGACAACATGAGTACGCAAAGTCATAGCCTGGCCCACTCTTACTGTACGGATATCATCACCTTGAACCGTAGTTACCGGCGGTAGATTCGCGCGTGATTCAGGGCTACTAGTTCCAGCACCCAGAGAGCCTGTCTCCGATGCAATCACCATATTGTCGACCAGGTAATCGTCCTTCAATGTTCCGTAGGCTTTGCGATCAACCCCATTCACACTTAGCGTCCATACCAGCTCGCGATCACCCCAATCAGAAGGAACCTGAACTTCGAAGGTAAAGCGATTGCGGCGCGGAAGGAAGTGAGTCGGCTGACCACGATCAGAGTCGCCCGGAGAAAACATATTGTTTTCGCCAACATCGACGTTTGGCTCTTCTTCCCAGTTCTCGTTCATGTAACCGAACATCATGTTGAATGTGCCATCTTCGTTTGGCCGCCAACCTTCAAATGCCGGCTCGATGTGCTGCCCACTACGGTAGGTATCTGCTGATACCAACGGTGATAGAACCGCAGCACCAAGCGCGATTACGAAAAACCTAAAAGTCTTGCTCGTGCTTCTAATTTTTAAACTTTGCATATCTAATTTGTTCCCTGCAATGCAACTTCATTACTTATTTCTTCGGTGGAATTTACCGGCGCAACAAGTGGCGCCAAACATAATGGACAACCGATCACGTGATCGTTTGGTCCAAGATTTAGTGTCTGACGGCGATTTTCCATCTCTTCGAAAAATTGCTCGTCATCCATTTTTACCCGCATGCCCAAATCGATAAACATATTGGTTACGGATCGATTACCAGACCCCTGCCAATTCCTTGGGTCAGGTACATTGGGGTTGGTTTCAGTATTATTCATGTAACCGACGATGTGGAGAATAGTTCCCTTCGGCAACAGAGGCTGCGCATCGTTATCGTACGCATAGCCACGTACCCAGTTATGGTCATAACCAACACAGGAAAGTGTCTCTACTGTATATCCCCATATCGCTTCAAGACACATGCGCTCGCCAGGGGCGTGCAAATGTGGCTCGAATGTAATGATCTTTAGGTGGTCTTGGAGAACGGTATAGGCATGCAGTTCCTGTGCATCTTCGTTGCCAGCAATACTAATGTCCACTCCATTACCTAGTCCCAAACTAACGCGTTCATACTTTGGCTCGTAACCAACCGGATGAAAACGAAACCCAACTTCCAAGTGTGCTGTTGTGTCTTTGCCATTCGAATGCATATGAACAGAATCAGAAACGAGGAAGGTGCCAGCTTTAAGTAGACGCCCACCGTCCACATCGAAAATGTCTGCGTTGCGCCCTACTTCATGTACTGGCCAGCCGGTTGCAGTCTCTGCGATACGCTGTCCGTTTTCGTCTATCTCGGCCGTTGACCAGATCATGTGGTGAAATATGTACCTGCCACCAACGGTGTCTCGACCTGTGCCGGCAGTGTAGTTCACATCGTTGACTTCAACGATTTCCACAGACTTCACATAGCGATCTTGATCTATGGGGATTTCTATTCTATCAATCTCACCCCACCAATCAGGAGTACCTGCTAATTTGGTTACAGCGTTTGTGCTAACAACGAGGTCAGGTTGACCAGCCGTCCACTTCAGATCATCGCTGAAGGCTAGAGCTACAGGCGCATCTGCTGGATCACCTTTGGGCGTTCCACTTCGCGCCCAGGTTGAGATAGCTGCGAGCTCTGCATCGCTCAATGACGGGTCGAATTTAAAGTCCTGAATACCGATGTTCTTTTCCATATACCATGGCGGCATCGCTCCTGCTCTATCACGCAGTGCGGTCTTGTATTCGATCAGTCCAGCAAAAGGTGCCACTTCGTCGTATGACACTAGCGGCATAGGGCCGACACCACCAGGGCGATGACAATTCTGACAGCTGCGCTGCAGAATGGGCTCGATATCCTTGTGGAATGTGACTTGATCCGATTGAGCAGCTGCCAGATTCGGCAAAGACAACACGGATAAAATAGCTAAAGCCTGAGATAGCTTTACCAATTTGCAGAATATTGATCGATAGCTTGTAGTTAACACTGGCGGATCCTTTATTTAGTGGTTCTTTGGCCTGTCCTACCCGAGCGGGTAGACAAGTCTCGATTGATCTAGAACAGTCGCGGAGAACTGTCTATCCAGTAGTGGAATTGAACCAAAATTAGGCGGGGCTGTCTTGTGAATTCTGAACTAATCTTGGTAAATTTTAGAATAGAGCGCTTATACGAGCCAAAAGAATTTTCGATATTGTAGTGATTTGATACTTTTGTCGCCTTATTCCATGGTTTTTGCTGTTTTTCGGCGATTTTCCCGATTATGCCTTTCGCAGGACCACTGCTTCAGGTCAACGTCAGCAGCATCGTAAGAGAAGGCTACTAGCTGAATAGTCATATTCAGCTCGAACGCGCGATCTAGCTACCGATTATATTGTAAAAGATGGTGGTGGATTTTGGAATTTTCGATTCAGTTGTTACTGGCGACCTGTTCGACCTACCAGCAGGTTCAGTTGGCGCCGCGTTCGGTTACGCCATGCGTGACAGAATGGATGCGACCGACACGGGACCATTGAAGAAGCTTGGTATCGACTGGCAGAACTCCTCCGGCAAGACTGCTCCGCTTCTTGTACCAACTAGAGACGTGTCAAAGACTCAGGCTATTTTTGCCGAGTTCGAGATTCCAATATTGGAAAGTTTGAGCATGCAGGTTGCTGCGCGCTATGAAGACTTTACAGACCTAGGCATCGATACTACGACACCGAAAATCGCTCTACGCTGGCAGCCAATAGAATCGTTAGCCATTCGTGGTTCTTGGGGAGAAAGTTTCCTAGCCCCTAGTGCCACCGATGTGGGCCCTGCAGACCGTACAGGTTGCTACAACAATAGAACCGGTGTAGATCCAATAACTGGAGGCAGCTTGCTAGGCGTATTGTCTTGTAGCTCCAAGAACCCGAACCTAGTTCCCGAAGAGTCCAATATCTGGAATATTGGTTTCACTTGGGAGGGTATCGAAAATCTGAGCATCAGCTTAGATTATCAGGAGATCGAGTACACGGATCGCATCGTAACGCTTAGTGCGCAGGACATTGCTAATCAACAATTCTTTGACGCGCTGTCAGCAACTGGTTTCACAGCAGACAACTACGATGCGACTTCTGGCTCAGCGAGTCGGGTAGCAGCGGTAGGTTATGTTAACGCCAACCCTACGCTCACTATCTCCCGCGACCCAGCAAGCAATTTGATCACAGAAGTAATACGAGTGGCGGACAACATCAACACAAACTTGGTTGATGTATTGGACCTAACCGCTTCTTACAACGCCGACTATCGCGACTGGGGTAACTTCAGCGTCGTATTGAACGCAGCCTACTACCTGACCTATGACTATGCTGGCCTGGATGGATCTATAGTCGATGCGCTGGGTCGCAGAAATGCGGATACCGCGTTATCGCCACCATTGCCTGAACTGGTAGCCACATTACGTTTTGGCTGGCTAAAAGGCGATCACGCCGCAAGCTTCTTGACGAAATACACCGATGAATTTACCTTCGACGGTACTTTCTCCTCCGCGTTTACCCCACGCACGGTGATTCCTGAGTCTTATATTGCGAATGCCAGCTACACGTACTTTTTCGATGATCTTTTCGACAGCTCAGGAAACGTAACGGTTGGCGTGAACAATTTATTCGACTGGGAGCCAAGACGCCTACCTGTGCAAGGCGGCTTCGAGAGCCGACTGTATGATAACTTCGGCAGAATGTTATCCATCTCTCTAGACGTGGCGCTCTAACAAAGATTTTCGCGCTGGCCTAAGTGCCGACTCCTAAGTTGACTACCTAACGGTTGGGATAGAAGTCTTATCCCAACCCGTTTAGTACCAAGGCCTTAGTCTCTTCCACAGCCTACCCTGATAGGCGCGCTTCTATCGGGGGGTTATAAGTAATTTGTATCCCCGTATCCCTGTTCTTTCCAAGAGGCTTCAGTTTAGGAAACGTCCATCCAGAATAGTATGTATAGGGGTGCAATGGAACCATCCTGACTTATCGGGGTGTGCCCCTAGGGTGGGGTGTTGGCTGGGCGGTTACTAGGGAAATGGGGCGAGGTTAACATCTAAGGCTGAAGAGCCAATAGATACGCATTGGACTGTAACGGTTGTGGGGGCTGATTAGGTTTGGAAAAGCAGAGCAGGGTTATTGTTGTTAGTAGTTTGTTCATCATTTACTCGGACATTTATTGGGAAGCGATTCTACAATAGCTCTGAAGTTATCAGAAAACATGGAGACTCTAGATTGGTAGACTGGTCTTACCTCACATATATTGTATACCCGGTCAATGCCTCGTAATTTAGCTTGCCAAATATCATCAGGCATTAAACCCAAACTATATTGTTCATAATCGTTTTCATATAAAAACCAACTTTGATGAGCGCTTGTTCTCATAGCGGTCATAGATTCAGATATAACGGCATCATAATTTTGTTCAAAATGTATAGATTGAAAATCCAATCCAGATTCTAGCCAAGCATTTGACCTATCCATTAACATGGCGGCACGTTGTTGTGCTTGCGCGGCCAAAGCTATTCTCTGCGATTGTCTCATCTGCAGACCCACAAAGATTAAGGAAGCTATTATTCCAACCATAGCTGCAAGTTGAATCACGTCGTTGAAATCCATCTTCTTCATAATTTACTCCCTCACCCTCTAGGCAAAACTACATAGCTTTTAAGCTCATCATAAAACTCAAACACAAAAGGCTTCTTAACCACTTCCTCAACAGCCACCGGAACCTCAACAAGCACTGCTTGGCCCGCCCTATACTCGGCTGCCTTTAAGCCTATCTGTAAATTGATTTTTACTTCTTGTCTGAATGCCCTTGCATGAAACCCTTCCCATTCTTGTTGCTTTTTGGTTCGGTCTTTAAAGTCTTTTAGGGCTTCTTTGGTTAAGGCTGTTATTTGTTGCTTGTAAACATGGGCTGCCACTATTTCAACCTGCTTGGGTTTTAGCAAATCTAGGCCATTGGTGATTTCAGCAAAAAGCTTTTCTATGTCTGTTGCCATGGTAATTGCCAGTTTCTTGGCTAGGTGTTTGGAGGCTGTCCGTAACGACTTAGTAATTTCTTTACAGCCTAGTAGTGGCTGCAAGTCTTTGGGACAAACCTTTCTAAAATAGTATATGCCATCACGGCAAATTAAATAGGGAGAGGCGTTCAAAATGGATCACCGAATGTAGCAAAAAGTGGATTTTTGGCACTATCAGTCGATGTAAATCAGAGATAACTAACTGAATTTATTAGCCTTCTTGTAATTTTGGCGGAAGAGGCAGGAGTCGAACCCACCAAGCCTGTCATTAACAGGCTTCACCGGGTTTGAAGTCCGGGCACCCCACCGGGGATGATACTCTTCCGCCATCGAGTTTATCATAATCAGGATTGGAGTCACTCTCCCCTTCCGCTCACTGAGTATCGTTCAGACTCCAATCGTATTTGAGATGGCGAATGCGGATATCATCGGCTCTTAGCTGATTTGCGACTGCCATATCTACCTCTAGATCAGCCACATATCCTGCTAGGAACTCGGCCACCGAGTCGATGCCGCCCCAGCCCTGCTCAAAATCTTCTTCGTACCAATCGAAGATGCTCGAAATATACATTCGTCCATTGTCATAGTAGTTGCGACTACGATCTGAAAGAAACCGTTTCGTGCTGTCTTCCAATTGCTCCTCAAGCTTGTCACCCACATAGGCCTCAGCACGAAGCGCCGGACAGCCTATCGCCGCGCAATTAACGGCGAAGTGTATTCTAGGTTCCTGATAGCGGCTCCAGCCTCGGATCATGTCGTGCTCGATCTCATCGAGAGTTACCTGCTCACCGAATAGGCTGGCGAATTTCTGATTCCAGGCAGAGGATAAGAAGAAGCCGATATCCCGGATGGAATCGATATCCGGGTATTCCTCCAAGATCACGTCGACGGTGTAGGCGTTGTAAACGTTAATCAGCAAGGCTAACTGGGCAGCGCTCGACCAGCTATCGAAGATGCTGCGCGGCACCATAGCGACTTCATCTAGATAGGCTTTTAGTACTCCTCGGTCTGCTGCCATTCCCGAATAATCAACCTGTGTGGCGATTCCACCACCGATAACTCTTACATGCTCTTTCAGCAGGCCATCCCACGCAGAGTGATCAAAATCTGCTTGAGCGTGGACCGGAAGCAGCAAAAGCATGCAGGCGAATGTTCTAAGTATGTGATGCAAGTCAATTTCCTTATCTGTGTGTGGCGACTTTCTCATTCTATAGCTAACGTGCTGGAAGCACCCCACTCATTGGGCTGGAGCGCTATCATGGCCTGACGAAATGAAGTATGCTTCAGGCAACTTCGACACGCTGCTTCCTCTTATTCAGCACAATGAAATAGCATGTTGAAACCAGCTTAAAGAATAATTTCCAGCGGTCAATATAACAAGAAGGAGTTTGGCCGAATCTATTTCAAAGTCATTTCCTCTTTGCCAATTCGGCCTTAGAGTATCGATTTAATTTGTATCGAGAGATTGGAGACTCACCATGAAGCACGCTGAAATCACCGGATGGGGAAAATGTGTACCACCTGCGGTGCTCAGCAATGATGATCTTGCCACTTTTATCGACACATCCGACGAGTGGATCGCCTCCAGAACCGGCATCCGCGAGCGTCGCATCTGCCATACAAACTTTTCAGACATGGCGATCGTGGCAGCTAGGCATGCCCTGGCGGCGGCCGACATGGATCCTATGGAGCTGGATCTCATCCTACTCGGTAGCCTTACTAACGACAGCCTCTGCCCTAACACTGCATCGATAGTTCAAGATGCCATCGGTGCCCGCAACGCTGCATCAATCGACATTAACTCTGCCTGCACCGGCTTCCTCTACGGCCTGCACATCGGCACGAATCTCATTCGTACCGGCGCCCACAAGAAAATCTTGGTTATCGGTGGTGAATTTATATCCCATTACATGAACTGGTCCCAAAGAGATGTTGCCGTGCTGTTTGGAGATGCCTGCGGCGCAGTAGTTATAGAAGCTACAGATAAAGAAGTCGGTCTGCTGGCAGCTAAGATTGGTTGTGAGGCAGATGCGAAATACGCCATTCAGATAACTAATCTTGGCTCAGCTTATAGTCGACTTAGTGACGAATTCTTGTATGTAGGATGGAATTTCGCAGGACAGGAAGTCTTCAAGCGCGCTGTAAAGGCTATGGCTCAAGCTTGTTTGGACGTTCTTGAAGAGACTGGCGTGAGCCTCGATGAGGTAAATCTTGTCGTACCTCATCAGGCGAATAAGCGAATCCTTGATGCCCTTGCCAAGCGTGTAGGCATCCCTGCGGATAAAGTGTTCACCAATGTTCACAAGTACGGCAATACTTCTGCCGGCACGATTCCGGTAGCACTCACTGAAGCATTGGAAGAAAACAGAATTAAACCCGGAGACTATGTGCTGTCTGCCACCTTCGGCGCCGGACTCACCTGGGGGGCTGCCCTCATCCGCTGGGGAGACCGCGTAACTCCTCTCCAGCTCAGCGATGCCGAAATGCCGCCTTGCGATCAGACTGCCTTGGAAATCCTCGCACCTCAGATTAAGCGCTACATAGAGCACGCCGCGAATTCTGCTTCCGACTGATTGCCTGTATAATTAGCCAGACTAAGCGACTAACCTAGGCCCAACCAACTCAGGCCCCTCTTTCTATACGAATGGAATCTATTGTGAATCTGTCTTTTTTCATCTGGAGTACTCTAATCGCATCCCTAGTCGCCTTCTGGTGGGGTGGTGACAAGGTCAAAGCCGTTGCCATGACCCACGTGTACAAGCTTTGCAAAGAACAGAACCTACAACTGCTGGATCAGACTATGGTCTTGAAGGGGGTCTGGCCAGTGCGGGACAACGAAGGCTTAATGAGACTGAGAAGACGCTATAGCTTCGAGTTCACATCAACCGGAGAGGCACGATCTCAGGGCACCGCGGAGCTACACGGGATGCGCTTGCACAAGCTACATCTTGATCCCCATATGCTACCCGAAGACCACGACAAATTCCTGCACTAACTATCAATTAGAGCACCTAAGCATCGATCGACTTTCTAAGCGCAGGATAAAAGAGCAGTAGCGCATCGGCTCGGGCCGACACATAGATAATCATCGCCCACCACAGCCCGTTCACCCCAAACCTATCCATCAGCATCCACCATGCAAGCAGGAAAACTGCGATGGATAGGATGGCCGCATTGCGCATCTGACGAGTAAACGAAGCACCGATAAAAATACCATCCAACTGGAAGGCGGCAAAAGAAAAGAAGATATAAATCGCCGCAAGGAATAACGACCCCTGCGCCGCTGCCTGAACGGGCTCGATGTCGGTAAGCACAACCACAGCCGAGCTACCAAACAGAAGAAGCAGCAGTGCCAATACTGCGGCTGTTACCAGGGCAAGAATACTCGAGCGCTTCACGGCGATATCGAATGAGTCTCTGCGCCTCGCACCCAAAGAAGACCCAACCAGAGATTCGACGACGAACGCATAACCGTCGAGAAAGAAGGCGGCGAAAGAAATGAGCTGTAACAAGATGTGGTTTGCAGCAAGCACAACATCGCCAAACTGCGCACTCTGATTAATGAAGAAGCCGAAGGAGAAGACCAGCAACAGCGTTCGAATCATGATATCTCTATTCGCTGCCAGCATCTTTTTGAGTGCGGCGCCATCTAACAAGCGAGATCGCGGCCAGAATTCGCTACCGAGCTCGCGACGAGAATTTAACTCCCGCATGATAAGCCAGACCGCGAATATCACAGTTGACCATTCAGCGATGATAGTGCCCAGCGCGATACCCTCAACCCCCCAATCAAGTACCCCCGCAAAATAGATATCGAGGCTAATATTGAGCCCGTTAAGGAACAGTTGCACTAGTAGCAGCTGCCGACTATTACCCAAGCCGATCAACACTCCCATCAGGGCAAATGTAGCCAGGGTGGCAGGTGCCCCCCATATGCGAATATTGAAGTACTGCGCAGTGACATCTTCAACAGCAGCGCTGCCATCCAACAAAGCCAACGCTACTAGGCGGATACCCCACTGCATCATGATTAAAATGAGACCCAGTGCAACCGCCAAAATCAGGGCCCTGCCAAGTACGGCGCGAATCTCAGTCTGGTCTGCTGCACCCAGAGCCTGTGCTACTGACCCAGTAGTCCCCATGCGTAAGAAGCCGAAGCTCCAATAAACGAAGGAGAAGATTAACGCGCCGAACGCTATGGCGCCTAAATCAGTTACTGTGCCTACATTGCCTATTACTGCTGTGTCTACCAATCCCAATAGAGGCACTGCGGCATTAGCCAAGATAATCGGCCAAGCCTTCTCGAGAAGATATCTGTATGTGATGGAATCTGGATTTTGCATAATAGAATGCGATGGGTTCTTACCTATAATTAATAAAATTAGAATTGTTCACAGTAGATTTGGCCAGCTATGCGTGCCCACTCTTTTCGGACAGTTATGGCGAAAGCTCCAGCAACATGCGACTATCGAGTCATCGAAACTGGAGCCCAGCATGATTGTATTGCACCACCTACGCATCGGCCGCTCAATGATAGCCGCCTGGCAACTCGAAGAATTAGAGATTGATTACGAGTTAAAAGTCTACCACAGGGACCCTAAGACATTTCTCGCCCAGGAAGACTTAAAAGCAGTACACCCTTTAGGGAAATCTCCGGTCATCGAGGATGATGGTTTGATGATTTCGGAATCTAGTGCAATCACCACCTACCTGATAGAAAAATACGATACCGAGCATAACCTCGCCCCGGCTCGCTCTGATACTAAGAAATGGGCCAACTTCACTCAGTGGCTTCACTATCCAGAAGGATCAGTATTCGGGCCACTGTTGGTAAAAATGATATTACTTCGATCGACTGAACCTCATGCGGGTCTAGATGCTTATAGCAAGCGTGAGGTAGCACTGCATCTAGGTCATATTTCGAATCAGCTAGCAGACAATAAATTTATTCTAGGTGGGGATTTTTCAGCAGCAGATTTTGGTGTGAGCTATGTTATCGCTTTAGCCAAACGACTCGGCCAACTGGAACCTTTCCCCAAACTGGAAGCCTACTTAGAACGGAACTTCGCACGCCCTGCCTATCTGCGCGCCGTGGAAAAAGCAGTCGAATAGAATCAACTAGTTGCTAATGATCGCTATTGCTTCCAAGGCATTTAATTTGCCCGCGAAGCGGGCTCATCGCCTCCTGACCAGAAGAGATTATCAAAGAGCAGATAGCTGGGACCCTGCACAATATTTTGCCGAGTATTGGAAATAGTGCAGGCCGAAAGTACCTTCGTGAGTAGCAACAATAGGATAGTAGGGAAGGTTTTCACTAGGTCTAGCTTCCCAAAATTGTTCTAATTCCACACTAACCCATCACCACACGATTGCATATCACCTTCTTCAGATCTAGCCTCCCAAAGCAAGTCAGAGAGACATATTGATAGAAAAGACGTACCTTATTTGATGATTAATCCACACGAGTTAGAGTAGGAATTGATATCGAGCAGAATACACTTAAATAGTTTGAGCTTAAAACTGAAAAGAACGCCTCCATATGTTTGTTATCGCTTGCTATTTAGGCTCCATAACACCCTATAGATAAGCTTTAGCAGGATGGCATCGAAGTCAGATAGTTAACGAGAAAGACAAAGAGGACAGAGCCATGACTGACGCGATTGAAGCAACGAAGACAGAACCTGCTGGGCTTATCAATACAGCGACTAATATCCTACTTTCCCCCGGTGAAGCATTTACCGAATTGCAGCAACGACCCAGCAAACTATTCCCTCTTGCTCTGATTGTACTTAGCACCATAGCGGTAATGTTTTGGTATTTCTCTATTGTTGATTTCGATTGGTATATCGATGACACGCTTGCGGCAGTCAATCTCGATGACGAACCAACAGTTATAGGATTCTTTGCAGCTGGCGGAGAAGGACAATTGGAAACAGCGCGTGAACAGATGGCCTCTATGTCGCAAACCACCTTCAAAATGTTTGGGATTTTCAGCGGCGTTATAGGAATACTAGTTATCTATGTCTTGCAATCGAGTTATTTCAGTCTAATTTCAGCAATATCTGGCAGTGGCCAAAAGTTCGGTGATTGGTTTTCGTTAGTGCTCTGGACTGGCCTACCTTATATGTTGTCTGTAGTGGGTATGGCAGCTACCATTGCGGTGAGCCCAAACGGACAACTCGGTGCCTACGATCTAGATCCATTGACCCTGGCCAACTTAGGCATGCAGTCCGGCAATAGCTCCCTTA
>Ga0302118_10001145_pt1 | contig 13016 bp, 20 predicted proteins | sample AG5_331_MG_FD_203126 | JGI IMG/M metagenome (GOLD analysis project Ga0302118, IMG submission 203126) | Marine microbial communities from Western Arctic Ocean, Canada - AG5_33.1 | ecosystem: Environmental > Aquatic > Marine > Oceanic | place: Canada: Western Arctic Ocean | collected 2017-10-01 | reverse complement strand
AAGCTGGGTATTTTCCGCCTGTATATTCCTCGCGTAATCAACCGCAGCAGCCTGTTGCCTCTCCATTTCTCGGGCTTTTTTAGTAAGCTTGTCAATACGACGCTTGACCTTCTTACTGTATTCCAGGTGCTCTTCTGAGTTTTCGTCGCCGGTATCTTCATCTTCTGAAGTAAGATCCAGAGCCTCTACTTCCACGTCAATGGATTGTCCCGAATCCGGGATATCTATAACTAGCTCTTCTTGGTCGATATCTGGCATGGTATCTTTCCCATGTTAAAAATGCAGGATGTCTTCGGGATCCTGAATAACCGCAATGACCTCATCGTCATTTAAAACACGCACTTCGCCGCCGTCAATCTTAAAACGAGCGCCCGCGTAACGACCAAAGATAATCCAGTCTTTTTCCGCGCACCACGCTCCGCTGGGGAATTTTTTCGTATCCGCATACGCCAGAGGGCCGACTTTTAGTACATAACCACAAACCGTAGCTACTGATTCTCTATCCACAAAGGCATCCGGAAGCAGGACCCCGCCTTCTGTGCGGCCTTTCCCCCGAAAGGGGAGAATAAGAAGCCTCCACCCCGTAGGGGAAGGCAGTCTTTCAAAAGTATCCGCATCGATCTTACTAGGATCCAGAACACGCTCTTCTGGCTTAACGTATGCCGGATCTATGGACACTAGATTATCAGATTTTTCAGGGCTTTCGGACATTAATCCGCCTTTTCTAAGATTTCTCTTAACTCCAGACTTATATAGTCTAAAGACTCCACGTTGCCAACAAGTTGTTTGTACTCTTCGTAACCGGACACCGTTCCAGCCGACATCATTTCCGAGATCCTGTCCCGACGCTCTCGAATGGATTTTAAAAGATGTTCTGCAAGCAATATTCCGTCCATCGTATCTCCTCGACAGAAAACTTCAAAAAAGGGGCCTTATTCCCCGTCACATGGTTGGGGCATTTCCCCTACACGAACCCATAGCGGCGTTTGATCCCCAACCCAAGCGCCCGCTATGTTAAATTCATAGAACTCAAGGGCTTCCTCGTATGTCATCCCGTCCCGAGCAACAAGAATTTCGAGAACTTTCTCAACATTATAGGCCACAATGTCGGGCTGCCCACACCTCGCGCCAACACCTATGATTGCGGCGTCAAGGCCGTCTGCTATAAGCATCTCCACTTATTTAGGCCTCCCTGGCTGGCTCTTTGGTTTCACGGCTGCTTCGTAGTAGATGATAAGCTGTTTCTGCTGCTGAATGAACCGCTTTAACTCAGACATATTAAGGGCCAGAGTCTCGTAATCTCGGACGCTAATAGCGTAAAACAGGAAGTCGCCGTTTTCTTTTTCAAATCGCTTTTTAAACGCCGGAAAGGTATCCTCCGTAACCACATAAAAATGCAAATTGTTCAGGGACACCGGGCGCGGACGGTTCTGCACCGGTATCTTACGTTCGACCTCGACCGTCCTGATCTCCAGCGGCATTATCTTCTTAAAGCTACTGCACCCGCTGTTTAACAGCAACAGGGGCAGCAGGAACAGCACCAGATATTTTCTCCAGTGACCGGAATAATTTCTTGGTTCCATTGTTGATCTTCTTTTCCACAAGTCGCGGCTTCCGGAGGCTGAGTTTCGCCAGATTATGCTTGCGAAGTTTGCCTATGAGCACGTTTTTATAGCTATTTGCCTTATCCAGATTAGTCTGAAGCTCCTTGTTAAGTTCCGCAAACTTCTCACGGTCCTCAATCATCGCGTTGATCGTATCGTCCTGTAGCTGCTTGGCGGTCTCCAGCTTGGCGGTGTTTTCCGTGAGGATACGAATACGTTCCTGGCTGTCCTTGTAATAGTAGTACGCCCCATAAACAGAGCCGCCTACCAGCCCGAGGACTATCACCAGGAGGTAGATCTTGAGCATCATTTATTTGCCTCTGGTTACATGCACCGTCAGCATAATTACAACTGAGATAACTAATACCAAGATCAGTATCTCGCCGAGGGTAAACGGTATCATCATCCTCTTATTTGCCCTTAGCCATATAGGCCGTCATGCCCATGTAGGCTCCGATAACGCCAGCCTGACCGATATAAAATAGACCAAAAAGGTCAGATAGCGCCTTTATTCGGGCATCGGGAAAGATAGGCAGAAATACGGCAAGCGTAAAGACAATCATTGACCCCATCGCCACCCAAGCCATCTGACGCTGGGCGTCGGCCTTCTCATGTTTTGCCAAGGCGTCTATTGCTGCCAGTTCAGAATCGCTGACAATACCATCGCCATCCAAATCAAGCTCGTTGAACGCGCTGTCTTTCTGTAACTTTTTCTGCGCCATAACCTAACTCTCCAGCAGAAAGGTTTCGTCGATTTCCTTTATCCGCCATTCCAGTACATGGGCTGCCGTATGCAGCGACCCCGTACCGGTGGGCTGATACCGGTCCCTGAGTATCTCTACCTCTAGTTTTAGCGCGCTCTTGTGCTCGTTTGCTTCGTCAATAGTCATCGGTATTTACCCCTATTTGGCCAGCGGATTATCCAACGCCTGCTGCAACTTTTTTTGCAAGCGACCCTCTAAATCTTTAAGATCAGCGGCTTGTGAGGTGCGTAGCCGATCCCGCTTGGATTCAAACCTGATTTCGGCTGCATCAATCATAACACGCACCTTCTCTTCACTTTTGCGGACCATATCTTCGACGCGATCCGTCTGCCGTTCAATCTTCAGAATATCGTCTCGCAATCCGTTCTTGATGTCACGCGAATATTCCACCGATTCCTCGACCTTTGAGGCGATGCCGGTAACTTTAGCGTCCATCACGTCCATAGCCTGCTGGTACTCACCTAAGTCCAGCCCGGCGACAGCTTCGACCTTCTGGTACATGAGAAAGCCCGCATAGAGACCGCCGACGATTGTGCTGATCAGCGCAAATGCAGCCGTACCAGACGCTACCGTGACGCGCATCCCCATCACGCGAACGCCCTTGTTTTGCAGGGCCTCTAACTCTTTAATCTTTTCCTCAAGATCAGTCACTGTTTTTCAAACTTGGCGTTGTTTTGCAGAGCTTGCAGACGCCGCAATTCATTTTCCAGCTTCCGCACTTCGAGGCGCTTCTGAACTAGCTCTAGCTGATAAAGAGTATTGCAGTTAATCCGCTCGCGTGGCTTGTCGAGTGGGATAACAATGCGAGCATACACACCTACATTTCGCGATTTATTAGCACTGAAAGAAGAAGCTCCAACGCCATCTATCACGCCTATCACACCCATCTCAAAATTCGTGGCCCCGCCGATGGCGTTGCTACAATCCAGACCCTTGGCCCGGAACTTGTCGCTTTGATAGTTGTGCGGAGCCGAAGGCATCTGCAAATTCAGAGAGTTATTCTGCGCTGCTACGGTGGTTGCAACGAAGAGCAGCAATGTAGCCAACCGGATCATTTGAACCTGCTGCATATCTTGGACGACACGTTCGCAGTGCGTTGCGTGTCTAGGCGCAGCTTGGAGAGGGAGCACAGATACACGGCCCGTTTTGCATCCTGCTCTCGAATATAAACATCGAACTTGGCGTGCGTCAGATATTTTATCTTCATCAGCCGGTACGAAGTTACGAACGGGATCGTTTTCCAATCCTTATCAAAAACTCCGATTTCATAATATTCTACGTTGGGACGCTTGTTAAAGATCGACATCTCGGTCTTTAGCAGACCCGCTACGAAGGCTGTCGTCAATTTAGGGTGGGCAGGCGTCATCTCGTGCGCTTGTGCGGGGGGAGACACAAGCAACACGAGAATGACAAAGAGTGACCGCATTAGTTGGCGATGCACTCAGCCACCACGACTGCACGATACGTTCCTCCGGGCAGCGCTTTCGAGTAGCCATATAGCGCCGCCGAAGTTGTTTCAAACCAAGTGCTCCCTGCCGTGTGGAGCGCGTATTCGCTCGTCGCATCATAGGTCACTTTATTCGTATCGTAATCGGACATGCCTGCATCAGATACTTTGCTGACCGCCACACTACCTGACCAGGCCACCGTGTCTGTTAGGCTGGGGCTAACGCTAAACGATGTCGGATATGTGATCTTCGCCTTGTATGCGTTGCCGATAGAAACGTCGTACCGGACGATAGGCTTGACGCCGCCGTCTGCGGGAAGAGTGGATAATTTATCCGATGTCGGGTTGCCATAGACGCCGCCAGTGTCTGTCTGGATGACGCACTTGGATGACACAGTCCCAACGATATCCACGTCAGCGTGAGTCGCAGTAGCTGCTATCAGCAGTACTGTGACGAAGAACATCAGAACAACTGCCGATACAATAATCTTTTTCAACATACCTCGTCCTTTTACTTATATTGCGCGTCTACCATCTTCTTATGTAGAAGCTGCTGCGCCAGATTGTTCCGCAGACCTCGTTTATTGTCCGGCAACTTTGCGTCTTGTAGCTGCACGGCATCTCGGTAAACGCCGCCGTTTATTCGGGGAGCCGAATATGCTGCCATGCTGGTAAGAGCATTCATAGCAGTAATCAGGGCGTCTTGTGTCAATTGATTTGACAGATTCAGAGCGTTTTTGGATATAGAAAGACGCCTTTGCAAGCGGTCTTTTTTGTCCTCCTCTTCGTCGTCATCGTCGGATTTTTTTCCTTCGTCATCAATTAAATCGCGGTCAGTGGCGGACAGGGCATTGGAAACTGAGTCATCTTTCGTCGCGTCATACACATCGTATTGGATGACCGGAACTATGATTTGGTATCCGGGGCATACGGGGTCTGTCTGCGGATCAAAACAGTAATCGACGCGATATGAATAGACCACATTGGCGTCGATAACGCTGCCGCTGCCTTCAACCTCTATGGAGCCGTCGCCCCACTTGCCGGATGGTACATTGTTTACCGCGACGACTTTTGAAATCGTGTTTCCCGGCAAGCCGCTCCAGTCATCTGTCTCGCGGAAGATGTAGCCGGAACCCGTCGCGTCGTTGTTCTGCACATGAACGAGCATGTCGGAGCTTGGGTCTTTGATGGTGGTGTATCTGTAAACCACCGCATTCACATCCAGACCAATCAGATCAGGCAGAACATTTTGCATGACCCAGTTGTTAGCGTTCGCTGCCGCGTTCCCTGTTGAGCCATAAGTAAACGGCTCAGAATAGGAGCAGACCGGCCAGAATAGAAATAAGGCCGCCAAGCCCAGCCCACAGTTTTTTATCTTCAAAATCAAAAGAATCCTCCTCCGCCGCAATAGGCTTCTTTTCCTCGTGCGTTTCCCAAGCCGCCTTGGCTGCCGGGCCAATCAATCCATCGTACGGACATGGGGTGCCCGCATCCATCATAGCCTTGAAAACACGCTCGTCCTGACACATCACGCTGACGGCAGCGACCTTCATTCCCATGTCATAGAGCGTCTTTGCATTTTTAAGCTTTTCGCAGTTCACGTCCCGCATCGTAGAACCCATCGAGATTCCAAGAATCTGAGTCTGAACGGCACCCGCAATTCCAATTGTACAGAGATCAGAATTAGAACCCCCAGAAAATGTTGGCGATATAGCAGAGGGGGGTGGCGACTTAATAGTTGTCTTCATCGACCCGTTGGTGGTCACCGTGCTATCGGTGCGGATAACGTCATCGGCTGTAGCAATAGAACTCGATAAAACGAGCACCGCGATTAGAATAAGTCTTTTTCTAAACATCTCCCCGCCGTCGTGTTCGTCGTGACAGTGTCTGTCGCACTTGCAGAATTGGTGGATAGAACCGCCACAAGTGCAGCCAGTCCTATCCTCCAAAACATTGTCAAATAACGCCTTTTTCCTTCAGTAGGAAGCCAAGTGCACCACCCACAACTCCGACGATAATAACAATCGGCTGGGAAATCAAAACACCTACACCAACTATGGCACCGCCAAGTGCCGCATAGCTGGAAGGCTCTTTAAGTCTGCTTGTAATCCAGTTCATTGCTTTGATCCTTGTTCAACAAATTTTAAACGTACCGCCGCGAAGGGCGTCGCCCATGCCCCGGTTCTTGCCCGTAATCACGGAAGCTTTCGCAACGTCAGGTGTTTTTTCTACTTCTCCGTCGTTGTAAGGAACGTACCCTTGATCCTTTACCACGATGCCCTTGCGGACAACGCCAACTGAACCCTTTTTCTCTGCCATGAAAATCTCCTACTGATTTCGCTGTTTCATTATCTCGCGTTCGCGAGCGGCCTGTATACGTGCAGACACAATCTCTTCCTGGGACTGTATTCTCTCCCTACCAAGATTAGCGCTCGCTTGCGCCTTCTCATGATCCAATGCAAGTCTTGCCTGATCCTGCTGATTTTCTGCCGCATCCTGCTTGGCCCGCATCTCCAGATCCTGCTGTTTCAAAGCAATAAGCGGATCCGGCTCCCCGCCTCCCCCGCTTATTTCGGCACTCATAGCCTTCACTTCTTGCAGACCTTGCGCGATAAGCTCTGCGACCATGGACTCTATTTCCAAGGCCTGCTCTTCTGTGGGAGCCTGTCCCTGAAGCCGCTGAATCATCTGAACCGCAACCTGTTCCTTAGCCTGAACAGAGACATGCTCCATGATGTGCTTCTGCAAGGCCATCGCAATAGCTGGAAGTTGACCAACAATGGGAGACGAGCCAAATACAAGATGCGCCGTTATATGAGCCTTGTGGTTCTGCCCCTGAAATACCTTTAACGTTACGTCTTCTAGCGCTTCAGAGTTTTCAACCGCAGGATCCTTTGGCGTCTCTTCTTCCTTGTCTACAACCTTCAAGATCGCATCCACGTCTTTGACACCAATCGCCTTATACATGCGGCGAAATGCTTCGTACATATTATGTAGATCAGGAGCCGCTTGTGCTAGCTGCAACTCCGTTTGCGCTAGGGTAATCCTTTGAGACATAGAGAAAATATTGGGGTCTGACACAGGTATAACATCGACCCGGTCATCAAAATCCTCGGCTTTTACAGTCCGCTCCGCGCCCACTACATTATAGGGGTACTCTGGCGGCAGGGATTCTCCAAACACCTTGGCCAGGAGCGAGAATTCGTCTTTCTGAGCGTAGTGCATCCGCTTATGAATGGCGGACATTACCTTTGCACCCTGCTCTAACATTGCAATAGTAGTCCCTACCGCTGCTTGCTGGTTGCCGTCGCCTACCTGCAAATTAGAAACCGCTGCAAAACGCTGCCCGGCTTCTACACAGAAACCCATTAACTGGAACAACGTCTGGTCCGCACCCTTGTACGGAAGCAGCATCAAAGAGTCTCGTATAGCACCACCCGGTGAATCTACGTCGCGGAACTCACCCGGTGACAGGGGCTCGTCGTCATTGCGTATGCGGAGGCCTCGGGTTTTGAAGCCTGCCGGAAGGTTGGACAAGGTCCCTGCATCAATAAGCTGGCGCAGTGCTGCGGTGGCCGTGCGGCTTAATCCGCCAATCATGTGAATTAAGCCAAGGCCGTAGAAGCCAAAGCCAGGAAGGAACTTGAAGTGAACGAAGTACTGGTTCTTGGCCCGGTTTTCGTCATCCTCCTTGTAGTTACGACGAATACTGAGAACTTTACCGTTGTCCTCGGACACCGTAACAACATACGGAAGCTTTATACCCGTCGGCTCACCGTCTTTTCCTACGTCCTCAAACCCTTCAAGATCCAAGTCTACATGGCACTCTAAAAGCGTTACTTCGGTATCCAGCCGACTGGGCTCAATGCCGGAAATATCGTCCATCTCCTCACGGACTTCGGAGGGGTCCGACTGAGACGCGGAAACCTCTATGTCGGCATAGAACCCGCCGACCTGTTTCTTGCGAAGCTCGTTTTCGGAAATCTGGATGACATGTGTCACATTCTCTGCGGTCTCTAAATCAGTGGCGGTGTACGGGACGACGAGTTGTTCCGCAGGGACAAACCTACTTACCGCCCGTCCAAGGAACTCATCATAATACACCTTCTTGAAAGTCGAACCTGCAAGCGGGAGATAAAACAACATCTGATCAAACTCAGGAGTGTACTCCTTCATCACAGATGTAATCTGATAATTCATGTACATGCGGACGCGGTCGGCCTGCTCCTCTATTTCCGGAGTGGCCTTTCCAAGAACCTGCGTGTTTACAGGACCCCCGGCAGGGAGAAGCTCACCGAAAGCCTGCGCCTGAAACTGGGTCACCGCTTCCGCAAGAAGCGGATGCGTCACACCGGCAGCGCCCCGGAAAGGTTCCGAACGCTCCTCATACTTAAATCCAAGAAGCTCAAGACCCGTGCGATAGGTTTCTTCCCAGTCCTTACGCCCCTCTTTGTTGGCCTCATACTGATCCAACAGGTCAGAAGCAATTCTCGACGCAACATTGTCAGCCAATTCTTCCGCGAGATTGTCGTAAAAACCACCACCCTCCGGGCGACCTGCAAAAGGTTCGAAGTCCACGACCACGCCACCGTCGTCCTCCAGTTCAATACTAAGGTCGGGAGTCTCTATGATGCTGGTGTCATCCAGCAGGACCTCGGCGTCCGGACCGGCCTCCAAATCTACTGGTGGTATGTCGTTGCGGCGCTCTACAAGGGAGGCCGTACCAAAATTACTGCGAGGGAGCGGGTTTCTAGCCATATTTACCTACGCCTCAGTGACATGAGACCGCCTCGGTTCATTCCAATGTCGTCTATAGACTCTGCGGCCCTAGAAACGCCAGCACCCACTCCATCAAGGCCAAGGGGGCCAACCATGCTGACCTGCGGTTGGGTATAAGCTTGTGCGGCCCTGCCGAGGTTGCCGCCCTGCTCGTCGGACACCTGCCCTGCGCCCGGTATAAGATTACGCATGTACCCCTCGAACCCGGACCACTTCATCACATCGGCGAGTTGCGCGGCGCGGGCGGAATTCCCTAACGCCATGGTTTCAAGGGCAGGCAGGTTATCGTAGAGGAACTGGTTCAAGTCTGTTGGAGACGACGTATTCTCCAAGGCCTCCTGAAAACTACGGTAGGTTTCCATAGCTGCATTACCAGCCTCTACAAGGTCGCCGTCGGCATACCCCAACGGGCGGAAGCCCATAGGCCCGCCGTCGCGCATCCCCATGGCCTGTGAGTACTGCTGTGCCGCCGCCATACCTTCCGGCGTGTACGGAAATTCGCGTCCCATTACATTAGGCATTGTATTTCTCCTTTGTATATACGGTACTCCAGATCCCTGAACAAAACCACCTGAAGCGAAGTCGCTCCCATACCCTTCTATCAGATCACCTTCATCGTCGTAGATATCGACGCTCTTACTGTCGCTCCCATACCCTTCTATCAGATCACCGCCACTGTCGTAGATATCACCGCCACCGCGATAGTCCCTTTGGGTCGTAGGAGTGGTAGTCGTAGGAGTAGTCGTAGGAGTAGTCGTAGGAGTAGTCGTAGGAGTAGTCGTAGGAGTAGTCGTAGGAGTAGGAGTAGGAGTAGGAGTAGTCGTAGGAGTGGCCAGGGTTTCTATCCCACCAACATTAACAACCGGCACTCCACCAACATCAACAACCGGTACTCCACCTGATAACAATGCACCTTCATATGGGGTCGTTGTATTCCCTGATAATGGGCGGTAGTCGGTTGGAATACCACTAAAATCAACCCTGCTAAAACCATTATACATTAAATCAGTCCTCCCACTCGTGCATTACCATACAAAGGCTTGTCTACAAAACCACCCTGCGGACCTGCCTTGTACCGCTGGACAAAACCACCCTTATTCCAAGAGGGGCCGCCGCCGTCTTCTTCGTCGTCCTCATAATCGTCTGACGCGCCACTGCCGCCACTGCCGCCACTGCCGCCACTGCCACTGCCACCGCCACCCCAGCCATAGTCTTCGTCCCAGTTTATAGAGTTGAAGGCCGCCTCTGCCGCCGCCGCCGCGGTTCCCGCCGCGGTTCCCGCTTCCGGGGCTTTGTAATTAGCAAGAGCATCCCGCGCGCTCCACGCTGCCAAAGTTTCACCATGCTTGTGCTCAGTAGAATCCATTGTAACGCCTTCCACGCCCGCCACACTCGCAACAGATATTCCAGGATTGGGGTCGGGTATGTTATAGTCCCAGTTAAGTTCTGATTTGGACATAAGTTTTTGGTCTGGCAAACTGTACAAATGCTGGTACTGGGTCTCTTTGGCAGCTTCCTGTCTCGCGCTTAAAGAAGCCTTATCGTAAACAGCCTGCTCGTAAGGACCCAACTCACCCAATTCACCTAGTAACGTCTTTTGCATAAAATTCGGAATAAAAGATCGGACAAGTTGTCCGAGAAAAGTTGTATTTGCTGGTTTATAGCCAAGGACGTTCCTGTCGCGGTTAGATTGCCTGGCATAATTCATGGCGGCTGCCGCAACCACACCGGGAAGCCCTCCTAGTAAGGAAAACAGGTGGGGAATCGCATCCACAGCAATTTCTGGCACGCCAAGGGAACGTATGCCAGAATCAACCTTGTTAAATAAGTCGGTTGGATTACCACTAAACTCAACCTTGCCAAAACCATCTCCACTAACCATTAGATCATCCTTCTTATCAGAACGGTTTTTTTAAGCGAAGCCATGCTTCGAACTGGCGGCGCTCATGGTCCAGCGGGTTGACAGACGAGATATCTGCACCGACGCTGGCGGGCAATCCAAACGGCCTGTTTATATAGTATGAGGCCGCCGCGGTGGATTGCGACTTTCCACCGCGGGGGTCCGTCAAATTACCTTGCATGTTTAAAACCCCCGGACCTACCTCACCCTCATCACTCTTCCAACCTAACCCGTAGTTCGTGACATGGCGTTTGCCCGTGGGCCGTGATTCCTGACTAATGTGCTGCGGACCCTGTTCTTCTACAAACTGGCGGTTTACGTTACCGGATAATCTACCCGGACCCAAGGGCAACGAACCACGGGCCCCGAATGTGTCTGTTTGCGTGTCATGACGGGGGTTCAGAAAGTCCGAAGCCAGACGGGGGTCTACGGCATCCCGGCTTAATAGATTACGCAGCGCGGACAACTGCACGGGGCCAATGTTCAGGTTAGCACCAAAGCCGGTTTCCCGGCTACCGGACTGTTTGATTTTGGAAAAGTGAGCACCGACAGGGCCCGCTTTTCCGGACACGGTATTCGTTACAGTACCGCCTCCGGGTGTTTTTTCGAAGCGACCCTGATAGTTGAGAAGCTTGCCGCCTGCTGAAACGGTGGCCGTGGGGCTTTGACCACCGCCGCTTGCAAGCGAAATATTCGCGCCCGGCAAAGCCTTGCTTCTAGGATCCAGAGCAATGGTTGCCGACGAAGCGCCGCCCGGAGTGTCCGGGATGAAGCTCCCCGCCAGCAACCTGTAATAGGCGTTAGAGTGGATCGTCAGGTAATGCGTCACAGGCATGTCGGCGAGGTCTTTGTCAGCCATTAGATCATCCCACCTATTCGAGCGTCGTCATACAAGGGCTTGTCTACAAAGCCGCCGGAGGCTTTGCGCTCGGGTTTCAGGTCCTCGAAATCTGGATTAAACTCTCCTGCGGCGCGCCTATAGGCCTCGGAGATGTTTTCCCCACTTTGTGCCGGTCCGCCCTCGCCTCTTATTAAGTTCTGCAACTTGGATAAATGCTCTCTGGCGTCTGTAAACCGCTGTTCTCCAAGCGCTACGGCAGCGTCCCGAGCCCATTTCTGCGGTTCGTTATAAACCCTCAGACTTTTATGGGCATCCGCATATTTCTGCAAGGCTTTGGTTGCGGCATCCCTAAGACGCTTCTCCGGGATGCCCCTATAACTGGATGCGGCCCGAATATTTTCGTTGAACTCTTTTTCAAACCCGTACTCACTTCGCAAACTACGAAGAACTTTATCTACCTTATTTCCAACATCGTATCCGTAACCGTCGAAGGCATCGTACTTGTCGGCTATTCGATGTGTGAGGTCACCGGTGTGCTCAATGGCATGGGATAGAACGCCTCCCCCAAGTACGCCTTGAGCCTCTACCATCAATAGCTCAGGCGCATCGCGCTGTTTGTTCGCTAATTCCTGGAAAAGCTTTCCGCGAAGCTCCCTGCTCTCCGGTGTGTCGGCAGCGGACTCGGTTGGTGAAGTCTGCTCCACGCCAAGCCACTCTTTGAGATACTCGATGCCCGGCTTGTCCATGCCGAAAAGTTCGTGGGTCTGGGTCTTCTTCATACGGTCTACCCAGTCTTCTATGACCTTATAGTCCTCCGGAAGCAGGTTATATCCCTCCTGCACCAAACGGGCGACTTTAAAAATAGGGGACCGCGCAAGACTGCCAAGGCCACGGAACGACGCACCCTTGCCCTTGGGCCGTGATTCGTCGGCCCCGAGCCGGGCCGCCTCCGCAGCGACAGACGCGGCATCGATTACAGCGGGTAATTTAGACTTGTCCCTACCGGTTATCTGCGGGGTGTCGCCGACCCCGGCCCTGCCCTTTAAATCTCGGGCAACGTCGAAAGGTGTTCTCGCGTGGCGCTCGGACAACTCTTCAACGATGTTCGACAACTCCTGTGCACGCGCCCTCTCCCACGGCTCACTGAACCCGCTTCTGTGCCATTCCCGGTATAGATCAAGAGCAAAGGTCTCTAAATCCTCCGTGGGCACGGCGGTTTGTGATCCTTCAGGGCGAGTACCACGGTTGCGGAATGTATTAATCCCTCGCTCATATGCAGTTTCCAAGTCGTCTACCATAGACTCCGTGAAACCTAACTCGAACCTGATCTCCAAAGGGTTCTTACCAACAAACCCGATCTGACGAACTATCTTGGTCATCAGAGAGCCGAAGGTCTTTTGGCCGGTCTTTTGGCCCGCCGCCGACCCGTCATAACCTATACGCTCCGCAAGATTCATTAACTGAGAGCGTTTCATACCTTTCAAGGACACGGGTGTGAGTTCCGTACCGGGTGTGAGTTCCGTACCGGGTGTGAGTTCCGTACCGGGTGTGAGTTCCGTACCGGCTTTGGGTAATTTAGACTTGTCCGGGGACCGGGGCTCACGGAAAAGGTCTGCCGGGTTGTCTTCCGAAGACACCCACCCATGTCTCCTGTAAAATTCTATTAACTGTTGCTTGTCAA
>Ga0302118_10001141_pt1 | contig 13048 bp, 5 predicted proteins | sample AG5_331_MG_FD_203126 | JGI IMG/M metagenome (GOLD analysis project Ga0302118, IMG submission 203126) | Marine microbial communities from Western Arctic Ocean, Canada - AG5_33.1 | ecosystem: Environmental > Aquatic > Marine > Oceanic | place: Canada: Western Arctic Ocean | collected 2017-10-01 | reverse complement strand
TGAGTAGGCAGGTCTACGCTTTCAAGTCTAACATGAGCTTCAAATCCCGTTACAGCACCATCAATAGGATAAACTTGTAAGAAAGCTCCTGACTGAAGTTTACTAATTAAGTTTGATAAAGCTTTTTGTTTATTTTGGAGTTGCTCGTACCAATCATCTGCACTTAACCCGGCTACTACTACATCTGCCCTAGTGGTAAGAAAAGATCCATCTCCTTTTGGAGACCCTCTATCGGCAACGATATACCCTTTAAGTTGAATGGAATATCTAGAGCCAAGGATTTCTCCATCGCCCTGTTTATCAAAGGTTTTATTTATGTTTACAAAAGGCGCAGGAATTAAGAAATTTTCTTGGTTGTTATTGTCAGTAATTGAAACAGGCATTAGTTATACCCTCGTATGTATAATGTGGTTGTATTTGTTCCAGAGCCAAAAATGTTAGGCATTGTTAGATTCATAGTTCCACTTGGATATCCATGACCTATAGTATTTAGCGGGATATTTCCCGTTCCAATAATTGCAGGTAAAGCGTTGATGGTTGAAGCCCCATAAAAATCTTTTTGTTTAATAAACATGTTCATGTTCCCGCTACCCTCATAAACAGACGGAGCTAGGACATATAATGGTATCGTTTTTGTGCTAGATTCGCCCACTTTTAAATACAGAGGTATCTCAGCTATTGGCTTCTTCCCTTCAACATATAAAATCTGAGTCGCGGACAATGGAGGAGCATGAGTTGTTGGCATCGCCAAATTCATAGTCCCACTAGGGGTTCCAGTTCCAGAATCAGCCAAGAAGAATAGAGGCATCGACTTTTCGTCTCTGGGGAAGGAGAGTGTTGACCCAGCGACGCTAAGTGGCAATGTTGGAGAAGCCGCAAACAATGCCTCATCTGACTTCATGAACAATACTAGATCAGAAGTTATTTCTCCACCACTCGTGTACAGATTCATCTGCTGGCCGCTCATAGCAATAGCCGCGTTCGCAGAAAGAAAACCAAAACCAGTATCTCCCATACTTGTAACTGGGTCTTGGTTGATAACAAGGTTTAATACTTGGTCGGCAACCTCAGCGTCTACGAACAAGTTCATAGTAGCATTAGAAAGAACTGGAGAAGTACCAGCCGAATAAAGAGTCAGGCTTCTATCGCCACTTGCATAACCAGTTATGTTGCCGTCTATATCAAATAGAGAATGACCTCTAACTGTAGAGACTTCTGTTAAACCATCTTTTGTGTTGTATTTAGCGTGACTATCAAAGCCGTCAAAACTCATTTTGGTAGAGTATACTTTGAATTCAGCTTCAAAAGGATCTCCATATCCGGGATAATGAACAACTATTTCTACTTGATGGTCTTCTAAATCTTGTTTGAAGGGTATGTCACCGCCTTCATAATAAGCGTCGTGCCCAATCGACCCGGAGAGAGATATTAGCTGCAAATCACCAGAGGGTATATAAGAGTATCCAGAATACCAATTTAGGTTTCTACCATCAGTCAGGTTATCTTTATGTATTAACCTTGCGGAAATATTTGCTCCACTTGAATGGTTAGTTGTGTGATGTACCCACATGTCAATAGACAAGTCTGTAATCTGATGTAACCTAGCAGGCATCTCCATCAAATCAAAAGTTAAAACAGAAGAGACCCCGAAACTTGTTTGCCCCCATAAGTCGGTGTCAAAAGCTCCACCTATCTCTCCGGTAGGATTCCAACGACTAACTACACCAGAATCAACTACAAATTCAGCATATGAAGTATTTTGGGCATCAATTCCAGTGTCTCCAAAGCTATCACCAGAGAATCCGCTAATACCAGTTGGAGTTACTTTTGTATTAAATAAGTAGTCCCTCAGTTTAAAGGACCCGTTGTTAAGCTTTTCAACACTCTCTAGTTCAAAACTCTCTGAGGAAATGCCGATTTCATCGACCCATCCGGAAAAACCTCTTTCGGCAATAGCAAAGCCGCGTTTACCTAGTGTTACATTAGTATTAGAGGATCTTTTCTTATCTCTAATAAAAGATTCCGATTGGCCTTCTTTTTTACCGTTAACATATATTTTAAGGGTAGAGTCACCGGAAGCATAAACTCCAAGAATGTGTGCCGGGTATTTGTACTCTTCAAACGTTTTATCTGTTTTTGCGTACATTGGTACGGAAACGCCGGAAACACTTTTGTCAGACCTGACATAGTAAAGACCAGCGTGATCACAACCTAATACAAATTGGGCTGGGTTTTCTCTATGTTGAGCTAATATTACTGATCCTGTAATATCTCCACTAGGGACAACCTTAGCATAAACCGAATACCCAAGACTAGAACCAAGGTCAACACCGCTACCTATATTAATGTGGGCCCTGTCAGAAAGCTGTAGACATCTTTGTATAACGGATTCTTCGCCAAGCTGATCTGTCAGTTCACCGGCTTTTATCCATCTTGCAGAACCGATAGATGCTCCTACACCTGTTGCTTCAGATTCTTCTGTACTATAACTGCCTGAACTACCAGATGGAGTTCCAGTGCAGGGAACATAAACTTGTTGTCCGTCAAACGATCCGTCTTCTGTTGGAGCTGGACCCACATCGCACCCAAAGACTGAACATTCTTCTTCTAGTAACCAATAGCCATCAGGCATACCCGGCGAACCTGACCATGTATAGCGAGCGTTGTCAGCGGCGCATGTACTACTGCTATCTGAAGACGAAACACTTGGGGTAATCTGTAATATCTTGGGGTAACCAGCAGCGTTGACTCCGGTTCCTTCTAAAGGAACCCACATCTTGTCAAACTTATTTAGTATCTCTTTGTTGTCGCTACCACGCCAATAACCATATTCACGGTTAGTTCCACTTGGAATAATACCTCGTGAATCAACAAAGCTAACACCCGCCATCATAACGAGACCAATAGAGTTGGTTTCGTCTGGTTTATGCAATACAGATCTAACATTGCCAAACCCACTTAGGGCAGCAGCTAAAACGCCATCGTTAGATGGACTGGCGCTTACCAAAGCTTGACCAGCTAATACTGTTTGACCTGTATATATTGTCATCTTTTATTTTCCTAATAGTATAATACTACTATTATGCAGTATTTCCACTTGAACTATTGCTACCCATTCGCTGGTTGGAGCTTTCGTCTCCTACCCAATTTGAACTAATTCCAATACCAGAGTTTTTAAGTCCGTCTCTTATGAAGTTGTTGATTCCTTGTGTAATTTTCTGACCGGCAAGTTGGGCGAAGGAGTCTCTTGCGTCCCGCAAGAACTCTGCTCCGTTTAGGTTGACGTTGAGATTAATTTCTCCGCCAACTTCAATTGAAAGAGGACTGCCCATTACCTTTTCTAACTCACCTACGCTCTTAGAGAATTTCTCAACGCTAGAGTTTAAGCTTGTTGTGTCTATGGAGAAGGGTGAACCTCCTCCAACAGAACCGGAACTAGCTTCTCCACCTTGACCTTTTAATACCATTAGAATCTCAGACAAAAGAGGAACAGACGCGTCAAGACTACCTTCGCGACCGATCTCTCCAGTTCGCCCTTCGGTAGGTCTCAATACTTGTGGTCTCTTCTTGTCGCTCAATGATATTCTATCTTCGACGTTTTGGAAGCCGCCCATAGAACCTGCGGATCCCGCAGTACCCGTAGTACCCGTAGCACCTTCGACGCCACGCCTTTTCTTTTGATATTTGATGTATGCATTTAATTGAGTGGGATTCGACATTGCAGCCGCTTGTGGACTCATTCCGAAGCTTTTTGCCTGTTCACGGAGGCTTATAGCTTTATCTTTAAAATCCTTAACGCTTGCGTCAATTTCAGCTTCTTGCTTTGGTCCCCCACCAATATCTCCTATAGTGCCGACCTTTCCACTTGCTAGTGGTTGTACTCCAGTCATAGTTGTAGGTTCAGACACAGGTGCGGGTGGACCAACTGGTGCAGGTGGACCAACTGGTACGGTTTTCCAGAATTCCTTCATTGTCTTAGGGGCCGCCTGCGAACGCGGGTCCACTGATTTAACTGGTGCAGGTGCGGCTTCCAGCCTTCTTCTCTCTAATCCTTCTTCGGTTAGCCTTTGAAGGTTTCTTTGATTTTCCATTGATGGCTTACTGCGCCCTAAGCCAACACCTCCAGTAAACTCGCTCTCTGTCGCATTTGGTTGAACTGGTGCGCGAGTTTTTAGTTTGTCTAAAGTACCTTCGGCGTTGGGTTCCGCGTTACCACTGTTTCCGTCGAACGGATTGATCGCGCGAAGAATTGAACCAAGAATTCCACGGCCTTCGTCTTGAGCCGGTGATACTCTGGTGCGGTTGAATGCCTCTACCTGATCTGAACTGTGGATACTTCCTGTAAAACTTCCAACTGGGGCAATAAAGCTCTTACTATTGGGGTCCCGTTGTTGTTGTTGTTTTTCTGCTGTTGTAAATACTTCTTCTCCAGTCAATATTTCTAAAGCTGATCTAAACTTCTCTAACAGTTTTGCGGATTCTCCCACTTTTGCAGTAAAAGTATCTATATTAGAAACATTTTTCAAAGATTCTTGCAAAGTCCTTAATTCTTCGGTAGGTATTTGAGATAAAATGTCAAAATTGGGATTATCTGCATTCGTTTTGACAAACTCGGCTTGTGATCTTATGTTACCTTCGTCGAAAGCTACAGCTACTTGTTTCAAAGCATCAAGGACACCCACATTAGAATCTGCAATATTATTCGCAGTATTCGTAAAACTACTTGCTTCATTAGTTGTAAAATTTTTCTCTGCAAAAGCAATAAGCTTCTGTATACCCGCTTGTAGTTGTTCATTATCCTGAATTTTATCTTGGAATACGGTTCGTTTTTGGGGCGGGTTTATGCCCCCGATGTTGGGAACAAATCCGGCTTGCTTTGTTGGTTCATCCGATGTCAAAGATCTGGTCAAGTCAAAATCCTTTGGTAGCTCCATAAGTTCAAAAAGTTTCTGGTCTGAGGCGTTTGAAATTGGAGACTGTTTCGGTTTGGGACCTATGATTCCTAGTTGTGTGTACAGCTTCTCCAGCACGCCAGCTTGACCTCTAATGGTCGGATCTGCTTCTCTTTCGCGAGCAGACATTCCTACGGAATCAGCGTCCGGTATCCGCAATGATTTCAACGTACTTTGCTGTTTGCGAGATTTTTTAAATTCATCTAGTCCTTCTACATCTTGTAAAGCCCGCAATTTGGCATCGTCAATTTCATACTTGTTAATCAATGCCAAAGTCTTACTTTGTTTTGCTACTATTTTATCTTGAATAGAGAAGTCTATTTTTGCTTCTCTTGTTTGGTTTTCTTTGAAAAGAATTGCCATATCTCTAAGAAAATCTTGATTCTGTATTTTTATCTCAGCACCCAGAAGCTTAACTTGTTGTTGGTCATTCGCAGCCAATGCATCCAAAGCGTCAGCTGCTTTTTGCAGTACGGCACCTTGTGCCTTAGCGGCAGTAATAGTCTCTTTGGAGGCATTGATAATGCCATCAGCAGAAAGACCAAAAGATTCAAAATTAGCACCTAATTCAGAATTGACTTGGTCTTCACCCTTTTGTCCCATAAGCTGTGACAGAAGGGGGATTACTTGTCGTTGTAATTCTGGAGCAACTCTTTGTATCCCTTCGGACTGAGCTACGGCTATAGCGTTAATTAATCTTTGGGCTTCGTTCTTTTGTTCGGATGTTCCAAAAGAAGCATTAATAGCTAATTCCCGTAAGGTCTTCGTCTTGTCTTGAGACCGAGCTAAGTCTTCATTTATTACGGCTAGTCTTGATTGGACATCTGTATATTCTCCAAGAGCGTTTCTTAATGCGACAAATTCGCTTGTTAGTTTTTTATTCTCTTCAATCGCTGCTTTGTCTTCGCCTTTGCCTCTTTGTCTAGCGTCCGCTAAGTTCTTTTGGCTATCAGCTAATTTGTCAGTTACCTTTCTTAATTCTTTTCCAAGAGCCTCAATGCTTATTCCCCCACCGGTTCTCTCGCTTAAACCTTTAAGATCTGTGACTCCTTTTGGACTGAGTATTTTGTCTATTCTACTAAAAAATCGAGCCTGTACAGAAGCATCTGTTTCTGCTCCAGTACTTTTAGTATTAATAGCTTTATTAAACTCAAGCTCTGCTTGTATTCTTGCAGTTCTAGCGCTCTTCGAAGATTTGATAAAGTTATTTTCCAGCTGTGCAAGCTGAGCGAAAGATCTCTTTAAGAATTGATTTCTTTGGTCTATTAAGTTACCAAGCTCTTTATAAGCATCCGCAGTTTCCTGCAATACACCTTCTATTTTTTTAGTTATTTTTTCTTCATCAATTTCTACGCTTTGTATATTTATATTCAATAATGCAGCTTCTATTGAATTTTCTACCACTGAGGTTAATACAGATCCCTCTATTTTTAGCGACTCTTTCAAATTGTCTATAATAACCTCTGACGCATTACTTTCCGTTGGGTTTAACTCTCCAACACGAGTCAAAACACCTTTAAGGTTTCTTTTTACCGCAGAAATAGACTTAACATTTTCTGAAAAATCAGCCAGACCAGATTGATCACCAAATTTAGAAACTGAGTCTATAGTTTTATTAAATTCTTCTATGCCCTCTTTGCTTCTTGGTTTTGATTCTAGAATTTTGCCGACACTTCCAATAGGACCTGATCCGCTTCCTATACTAGACACTCCAGATATAACATCATTAAAACGAGAAACATTTGTTTTTAATTCGCTGATAATTCCAGTTATACCTTGAAGCTTAAGAAGTGCTTGTGTTGCATTTCTTTGTTCTTTAGAATATCTCCTCAAAGCTTCTTCACTCTTTAGTCTTGAGGTGATTTCTTTTTTCATAGACTCTATCAAAAGACCAGAAATAAAACCGCGCGCCACTAATTGTTTAGCATTTGACCTTAGGGTTTTTTCAAAATTCTCTGCACTAGTAGCAGAGCCAGATAATTTTCTGGCAAACACTTCTGCTGAAGCTTCTGTCTTCTGTCTAGCAGCTACTGTTTGTGTTTTATCTAATTTTAAACCTTTTCTGCTTTCTACATCCCCCTGTAGGGCATTTAATGATCCTATAGCAGAAATTTGACCATTCTTAAACATTTCCAAAGTCTTAGCTGTTGATTCTAAAGACTTATTAAACTTAACCTGTTCGATTAGATCTTCAGCTTCTTTAAATGCCTTAACCGCCCCAAGTATAGCTGCTCCTAAAACGAGCAATCCACCTATAACTGGAGTTAATCCAAGAGCCAGTGCTGCACCTCCTGCTAACCCACCACCGGAAATTGCTCCACCAACAGCAGCTTTTCTAGATTGACCTTGAAATTCCCCAGATTTAATAGACTCTAAAGCTGCTGTGTTTATAATGTCTCCAAGTTTAGCAAGAGCTATAGCTCCTACTTGAGCAGCCGCTCCTAAAGCTTTCATTCTTCCAGCAGCTTTGTTGGCGGCGTCTGATTGAGCTAGTGTCGCATCTGTTTGTTTTTTATCTGCCTTAATAAGTGCTTTTTGTTCTCTTATACGCTCCTTTTGGATTTCTCGATCAAACGTTACGTCTTCTATCTCTTTTTTAGTAGAACCCTTAAAACGTTTCTTTCCCTTTGGTCCTACTAGCATCTCATCTCTGCGAGTCTTCACTTCTTTTAAAGTCTCTTTTGCATTAGCAATTTCAGCTTCACGCCCTGCTTTTACTGCTTGAAGTTCCGCTGATTTTGTATTTCTTATTGCAACATCCTCAGCACTAAGACGTTCTCCGTCTACTTTTACGCCTTTTCCCCCAAAAGCTCCAAAAGCTTGTTTATTAGCACTGCCTCCTAGTCCGGCACTAATCTTAGGAAAAGTATCTGCAAAAGAAGTCGCCGCAAACTTAAGGGCAACAAAAGTAGTGATAATACTTCCAATTCCGCTAGTAAAAGCTTTTATGCCGTCATTCATTAAGCCAAACTGCTCTAATAAGCTTTGTATACCTGCTGTAAGCCCTGAGAAAATAGCTACATTAACTAAGCTACCTTGAGCTCCACCAAGAACACCACTTGCTGCTTTTCCTACAGGACCACCTTTATTAAACTTATTGATCTTGCTTAAATTTCCATGACCAAAAGCTTGAGCTGACTTCTTATTAACGACAAACTCGCCGGGAGTAAGCATAGCAGGAACGGTGTCGGGTCCTGATATACCGCCGCCTTTAGCTTTTCTTGTTTTTCTCGCTAGTGCGCTTTTTTTGTTAAAGCCTAATGCTGTTTCGACACTGTTTCTAGTGACGCCTGATGCTCTTTCGTGAGCAGTTAATTTTCCAAGGTTTATATTTTCTGTATTTGAAGTTGGGGCTTTATTTTTTAATCCTGAATAACTACCCTCTCCTATCCTTTGTAGTAGAACTTTTGCTAAATATTCATTATCACTTGTTTTTGATTGTGTAAACCTAGCTTCATGAAATCTTGAACCCTCTTTAAAATCTATTGGAGATATTTTACTTTTCATCGATTGGAAACGGTTTTGTTTTTTAATAAGCTTTTCGAAAGCTCTACCCTTCTCGACAGGTTTTGTACTAAACAAACTTCCTACAAACCCTCTTTGCTTTTTTTGGCCCTTGTATTGTTTTTTTATAAGAGCGGCTAATCTCTTAGAAGTGTATTGCTCCTTCTTAATGTTTACTTCAAAATCGTCAGTGTCATTTATAGCCAAACCTCTTGAGAATGGCTCTTCCTTTTTGCCAACTAGTCTATTTGCAATAGACTTTTTCGTATTGCCAAGATTGACAGCTCCGCCTTTAGCGTATTTATTAATCCCTTCCATTCGTGAACCCATAGCCTGAGCTGAGGATTTACGAACTACAAACTCACCGGGAGTAAGCATGGCTGGAACAGTATCTCCACTACCTGATCCCGGAACCCAACCACCTTTTGCGAATGTTTCAGGCATGCCTCCTTTAGAAGAGCCCACACCAAGAAGACCTTTAATTCCTCCTCCTTTTAACTTACCGCCAATAAAACCCCCAACCCTAATAGCAAATAATGCAGTTAGAAGAGGAATAACAGGAGCTATAGCCTTACCCATAGCTGTAATGGCTCTAGCAAGACCTAAAGCAATTGTGGCTAAACCCTTAAAGGCGGCAGTCTGAGACATCTCCTGAAACAATTCTTTAACTTCGGCAGTGACTTTAGCCATTTGAACAGCAAGAGACTGTTGAGCGATTGCCACATCTTTAGCAAGACTATCAGAACCTTTTAACTGAGCATTTAAAGCTTCTTGAGCAGTTCCAAACTGTTGGATAAGAGGAATAACTTTAGAGACTTGTCTAAAACCACCAAGCTGTTCAACAATAGCCGAGAACCTAAGGTCAGTAGACTCCAAGTTTTTGAGAGCATTGCTTAATCTTTTGACAGCCTCAAAAGGCCCAACAAATTTACCATTTAGGTCTGTGAGTTCAATACCAAACTGACGTAAGAACTTAATAGTTGTAGGACGTTGTAAACGTGTAAAGATGGTTCTAAAACCAGTAGCAATGGTTTCTGCTGTTTCACGAGTAGTAGAACGTACAGAAGTCATTAACGCGATTAACTCTTCAACATTACCGCCAGCAGCTTTAAACGAACCACCAGCACGCTTAATAGCCACACCAATATCAGAAGCTTCAATAGCAAAGTTGGCAGAAACCGTATTAATCCTACTTAATAAAACTTCTAAACCGCTAGCTTCTATTCCAAATTGTCTCATTGCAGCCACAGCAGTTTCAGCTGTATCTGCAATATTATCAAACGTAGGAGCTAGTTCGGTTTTAGCTAAAGCTCTAAGTGCAATCTCAGTGTCCTTAACCGTCAAGCCTGTTTGTTTAAGAATTAGACCTGTTTTTATAAGACCGGATGACGATACACCTAACGTTTTAGCTAGATTAAAAACGGTTTTCTCTAAACCCTTTAACTGGGTTATAGTCTGGCCGGAAACCTGAGCTATTCTAACTAGCTCTCGTTCAAATTTAATGGCATCGCCTATACCTTGTTCTATTACATTAGTGAATCCACTAAATACCCGGCGGGCAATATCGTATTTAAGAACAACCTTTAAAGCAGAGCCAAAAACGTCACCCATATGTGCGGCGGAAAGCGAGGCTGATTTAGCTTCTTTGCCTAGACCTTTAGTCTCTGTAGCTATCTTCTTTACTTGAGTGGCGGCTTTTGTGTTTGTGGCCAATCTCTTAGTAGCATCCGCGAGTTTATTAACTTCTCGCGTTGATGTGCCCGCATTTACGTTGATAGCAATTTCAACTTTTTTTCCTTTTAGCTTGCTGTTAATTTCACCGATGATTTTTTTAATAGATGATGATGTTGGGGCTTTTAATTTTACCCCTACAGTAACGTTCTTAAGATGTTTATTGATGTTCTTAAGAGCTTCGGTAGCAGTTTTTTTAGTGACCGTTAGATTGAGAGCTGTAGATACAGTCTTTAGGTCTTTCTTAATCTTAGAGAAAGCTTTTTTCGTCTCCGCACTAGTGGGAGCTTGTAGATTAATCTGCGCTGTTAAAGAAAATTTCTCGGCCATGTTAACACCTTAAAAAAAATGAGCATACCGGTAGCTAGCGTGCTAACGATATACCCACTTTCCATTATTACTATTCGGTTTGCGCTTTAGCTGGCGACCTTTTCGTTGTTTTCTTCTGAGTCTTTGGTTTTGGCTTATCTTCAGCCTCTACCACTTCATCATCATCATCATCTTCTTCTTCACCTTTTGGAACTTCGACAGGTTTTCCGGAATCATCTAAGAAAGGAGAAAAACTAACTTCATATTCACCTTCCTCTGAAACCTTCTTACCGTCTACATCTATATAGTACGATTCACCTTTGTCGTCGTATGCAATGTATCTACTGTCTTCGTCAATAAGTCTTTCATTACCATCTCCGTCTACATCAATAAGATGGCCGTCTTTGTTGACCAACCGTAACTTATCATCCGAAAGACTATATGATTGTAAAAACTTGTTTTCCGGCAAAGACGATTCGTAATTAGGATCTAATCCGTATAACTTCTCTGCTAGTTGACCCGCTGCATCAATAACGTAAGGTTCAGCGGCAAGAGTTTCGTATTGTTCTCTAGAAGAAAATAGCTTCTTGCCTTGTTTGTCTAGTAAGCAAGCGTAGACCAGATGAGAAAATCTTTCATTATCTGCCTGACCTTCCGCTGTGTTACCGTCCATCGAGCTTCGTTCTGAAATTAAACTCCTGAACTCCGCACGATGCTTTCGCATCTCAATGGCTACGCTTCTAGCTTCCGAAAGAGAAATACCACCTTTGCCTAGAGTTTTTTCTCCTTCGGAGATCTTCTCAAGAACGGCGTTATATTCTTCTTCTTTGCCTTCATCCCATATGCCTTGGTCTACCATAACTTGATTAAGCTTTTGTCTTAAGATAGCTCCTGACTGTAGGGCTTCTCTAAAAGCTTTATTATAAGCAAGCTGACCTTCTTTACTTATCTTTGTGTCCGGCAATTGAAAAAATATAATTTTCTTATCGCCTTTTGAGGTTGTTGATTCAACTTCATGTCTTTTCTTCGCCATCTTCTTCTCCTTCTTTTAGTGATATTGGTGTAACCGGCATAGTAATCTTGTATTTTAACCAGTTAATTTCATAACTGGAAAATTCAGCTTCTAGATTTCTACCTTGGTTATTGCCTCTATCTAGTATTTCCGACCTAACTAAGTCATAAAGCTCTTTCAAATGCTCCTGTTCAGGAGTAAGTGGTTCTTCGCCTGTATGACCCCATAAAAAACCAAAATGTTTTTCTACGGTACTTAAAGCACCGATCATTGTGGTTTGTATCTTCTTCTTCGACATTTTTAGAAGTCTCTGTTTTGAGACCTCTTTATACTTGTCAGCTTTATCAACCTTATATTGGTCTGACTGTCTGACAAGTTCAGCATATGATTCTTCCATTGATTCCTTCCTTATATTACCCGAATTTGGCGTTAGCCGCATTCATTGCTTTCATTTTTACGTCCTGAAATTCTTGGTATTTAACGCCCTTATTACCGGACTTCTTTACCTTTTCCATCCTAGACTTAACAGTATGCATTCCTTCATCGTCGTTCAGGTCGTATACTTGTTTTGCCTCTTCTTCGCTTCTGGTCATAATATAAACTTCGTCCGCGCCCGGATGTTTATTCTCAAAACCGTCTAGCCTGTCTTTACTTTGTTGTTTTTCTCTATTTCGTTTTTGTACGATAAGCCATCCATCAATAGCGTCGTCATCGTCTATTACCTTCTCGCTCGGAGCTTCAGGCGATTCAGCGATGTTATCATAAAGACGTGTCCAATCTAATAAATTTGACTGCTCTTCAGACAGCTCATTAGGATTTCTCCCAAAAGCCTTTTCTGCGCTGTTTTCGCTATTAATCCAAATATTTCTCCAAGGTGATGTTCTAGCTAATTCTCTATGTTCTGTTGGTGTTATTTTTTGGTCGTTGTGTCGTTTTAGAACAGTAGGAACATCTAATTCTTCGAACAAATACGGATCTCCGTTTTTGTATGTCGTGGTGTTCTCTATTATCCAATTCCATCTAGCGTAAGTTGCTGTTCCTTCGCAATCTAAATGGTCGTTAGTGTGTTTAGTTCCAAAAAGTCTTAATTGTTCTCTTTGTAAAAGTTTTAAGTCTTCTTTTATTTTCTTAACATGCTGGGGAACAAAAAAGTTTTCATAAAGTTTTACCTTCATATCGTCTATCTTTTTTTTGTTCCTCTCTAGAAGTTCTTCTTGTTCTTCTGTCCAAACTTCTTGTTCGTACATCAAATCAAGCATTTCTGTTCTAGCAAAAACACCTGAAAGCAAAGCCTCGTCATAAGCTTCTTTAAAAGCTTGTTGTGCGAAAAGGTTTTGCTCTACAGTCAAAGGATGAACATATAATGTTAAATCCTTATTAACTTTTATAATCGCCGTCCCAAATAGTATTCGAGACAGGAGAAATTCCCGTTCGTAATTTTGCATCCAAAGTCCATTCATTTATCCCTATGTGGACTGACAAAGAGGGCTGGAAAATACCAGCCCTCTATTGTTAGTTAGTCTAAGTATTAATTAAACCC
>Ga0302118_10001139_pt1 | contig 13067 bp, 11 predicted proteins | sample AG5_331_MG_FD_203126 | JGI IMG/M metagenome (GOLD analysis project Ga0302118, IMG submission 203126) | Marine microbial communities from Western Arctic Ocean, Canada - AG5_33.1 | ecosystem: Environmental > Aquatic > Marine > Oceanic | place: Canada: Western Arctic Ocean | collected 2017-10-01 | reverse complement strand
CGGATTCACGCAAGCCTGCACTGGCACAGGCACTCAAACACTAATTCAATCGTCCGTTACAGATCGATTGCGCGGACGGGTCATGAGTGTCTGGTTAGTTATTGGGCGCGGCGGACCAGCGTTAGGTGCAATGGTCATGGGAACTGCAGCAGAGGTTTTTAGCTTCGGCCCACCACTTCTAACGGGCGCCCTAGTGACATTCTTCGCCGCAGCTTACGTGATGCCCCGACGAACCAAGGTTGCGCGCATGCTAGAACGCACGAGCACAGACTAGCATTAAACCGGAACAGATCCAGCAACCGTGGTCCGATTCATGTGGCGAATGCTATGGGCCGGATACGGCGTCGCGTGGTGCATTAGGCAGCGGTTGTCCCAAAATACGAGATCACGGACATTCCACCTATGCCGATAAACGACAGCATCATCGGTTGCATAGCTGAACAAAGTATCAAGTAATTTTTGGCTTTCGCCCTCCTCCATATCAACAACCCGATCTGTGAAGCCGGGGTTCACATAAAGCCCCTTCCGGCCTGTATCGGGGTGCGTCCGCACAATGGGGTGGACAGCACCAACCAACTGCTTCTCTTGCTCTTTAGTTAGCGGTTTGCGGGCGCTGCCGTCTTCAGCCTGGATCTGTGTATAGTTAAAGCGATGATGCGCTGTTAGATCTGCAACGCGACCCCTCAGGTCCTGGGGTAGGTTGTCGTAGGCCCGGTGCTGACTTGCAAATAGCGTGTCACCGCCATGACACGGGACCTCTAAACCGTAGAGCAGAGACCCCATCGGTGGCACCGATTCATAGCTAACGTCGGTGTGCCAATACCGACCAGCATCTTCAATCCCAACCGGGTTGCCGTTGTCATCCTTCTTGTTTGAAACAACCAAAAGCTCAGGGTAACCTGGCAAGAGGTACTGGGTAAGAATATGACCTTTGATGTCTCCCCAGCATTTGGAGAATGCAATGTGTTGATCAGGTTTTAGGTGTTGATCACGAAAAACCAAAACAGAGTGTTTATTAAAAGCAGATTGCACCGCCTGAAAGTACTTATGGTCAATATCACCACCACAGTCGAAGCCAATAACCTCGGCGCCGCAGACGTCTGAGAGAGGTGTGATAATCATCAATGCATCCTAAAATCAGACAAAACATGCTTTACAGTGTAGCGACATTTTGCTCTTTTCACGCTTTGACCCAATAAAAAGAGGCGCTAGAAAAGTCTAATGGCAGACTTGTCAGTTTCCGGTTTTATTGTAGAGGGGCCCGTTGCCCAGCGCCACCTTTGGCCTACCTGGTCATTCTAAAGCTTTTGTTCCGGTCGACCACCATGCAATGGAGCGACCCCACGGACCAAAGCTTTGTAGTGTTGTAGTTCATGAGCAGTCTCAATATTGATGCCTGATCTGAGCAGGTTAGCTCTCTACACCGCTTGACAGTAATGATATTGGCCCCCTACTTCACGGGGCCGGTGACCTTGCGGAAACGCCTAATGAAGCCGCTTAACGAAGACGCGGATTGAGAGCGTCACGTAGCCAATCCCCAAGCAAATTCACAGACAGGGCAAGGAGAATGAGTGCCAGTGAAGGAAACAGAGTTATCCACCATTCTCCAGAGAACAGGTAATCGTTACCAATCCGAATCAGGGTGCCAAGAGACGGCGTTGTTGGCGGCATCCCAACGCCTAGAAAACTCAGCGTCGCTTCAGCGATAATAGCGAGCGCCAAACCCAATGTTGCAAGCACAAGGATAGACGTCATAACGTTCGGAAGGATGTGGCCGAGGACAATCGCAACATCAGGCACGCCGATAAGTTTTGCTTGCGTGACGTATCCCATTTGTTTTTGAACCAACGTTGCAGAACGCACAACGCGCGCATATTGCGGCCAATCAGAGATCCCGATGGCAAAGATCAGCATATAGAGCGCAACACCGTCGTGGACCTCTGGCGACAAAACGGCTCTTGAAAAACCATCTACCATCAGCGCGACCAGCAGCGCTGGAATTGTCAACTGAACGTCTGCTAGCCTCATTAGTAGGGTTTCCACCCAACCGCCCATGTAGCCAGCAACAAGGCCAACCGTAATACCGAGCGCCGCTGCAAAGGCAACCGCTGAAAGGCCAACCGTTAACGATATCCGGCTGCCGTACAAAATCGCGGACCACATATCTCGGCCTTGATCATCGGTTCCTAATAAGAAAGCAGGGTTACCCCCACTCGTCCAGGCCGGCGGTAGGAACGAATTCATCAATTCAAGATTGATGGGATTAAACGGGTCCTGGGGGGCCAACCAAGGCGCAAGAAACGCACACAAGAGAAAGCCGGTCACAAAGCACGACGCTGTTATCGCAAGAGGACTCTGGCGATAACTAATCCATAGCGCGGCACGCGGAGCTATCGACGACACACCGCTCACAGTATGCCCCCAGCTCTGGTTCGCAAACGCGGGTCAATAAAAACGTACAAGATATCAACGGCGAGACTAATAACGACAAACACCAGCGCTACCATAATCAGATAGGCAGCCATCACGGGAATGTCGGCGAACGCAACGGCCTGAATAAATAAAAGGCCAAGGCCGGGCCATTGAAAAACGGTTTCCGTCACAATGGAAAATGCAATCAATTCGCCAAGCTTGAGGCCAATCACGGTGATCACCGGAAGTAATGTATTCTTCAGTGCATAAACATAGTGAATGCGGGAACGCGACACGCCCATCGCACGCGCCGTCCGAATATAATCTGTACCGAGCACTTCGATCATTTCAGCGCGGACAAGGCGCTGAATGAACGTCATTTGGAAGAGCCCGAGTGTGACCGCAGGGAGAATGATCGCCTTTAAGCCCGCCGGGGTTAAAAAACCTGTCGTCCATAACCCTAAGGCAACTGTTTCACCCCGACCGAAAGACGGGAGCCAACTGAGACTCACAGAAAACAGGTAGATCAGGCCAATACCAATTACAAAGGTCGGTAAAGACACACCGATCAAAGAGACAGATAAGACCAGTCGGCTGACAAAACCCTCACGGTGAATTGCGGTATACACACCCATGGGGATACCAAGAAGAAACGAAAACAAGGCCGACGCAATGACAAGCTCTACCGTCGCAGGCAGGCGCTCTACAATAAGCTCGGATACTGGTCTCTGCATTCGGTAGGAAATACCGAAATCACCCGTTAAGGCGTTACCCAGAAACCGGACGAATTGAACCGGCGCAGGGTCGTTCAATCCGAGACGGTCGCGCAACGCTTGTCGGTCTTCAAAAGACGCTTCTTGGCCAACAAGATTATTAACCGGGTCACCAACATAGTTGAACAGCACAAAAGCAGCCGCACTGACCAAAACCATGACCAGAGCAGCTTGAACGATACGACGTATCAAAAAGGAAAACATGAAGCGTTTGTGGCACGCCATCACCTCAAGTCAAGATATGCGTCCTTATTGGGAGGGCAAAGTAGAACCGATAATAAGGACGCATTCCAGCATCTCTAGCGCAATAAGGTCGTCCGCCACCACTCAGCCCCGCGCGCGCGGCGATAAGCATTCTCTCTTGCGTGCCAAGGCAGCATCAACGATTTAAACGGCCGCATCTACAGGCAATGGCCCAGTATCTCTAATGGGCATCGCAGATATTGCTCGGTGGCGGTTAGTTCAGGAATCGCCGGGCGGGGGTCGCCTTTCCGTAGCCGTAATCAAGAATGGTTGAGCTTTGGTTTCCCGCACTCAAGGTGCGCGACAAGCGGCACTGCAGCATGGACTGCGCGGACATAATCTGGATTGCTACGATGAAGCTTCAAGTTTGTCTCTCGATATTATAGAGAGATTTGCATACTTAATCTGCCACCTTCGCTAAACGAAATTGCGGTAGGTTATCCGGCTGAATGGGAAGACGGAGGCGGTCTTTCATGGCCCAGGCCAGCCCTTGGTGGTGGAGCGGGATATAAACCTCAGCCGCCTTGAGACGCAGCCACGCTTCATTAATCATAGCGTTGCGTTTAACCAGGTCAGTTTCGATGGCAACATCGTCGATCATAGAAAAGAGATCAGGGTCATCAAATCCCGTACGATTCCAGGCGCGATCCGGCATCGCTAGAAAATTTAGGTGGTAGTGACTGTCCATCGTCCCCGAGCCCCATCCGAGCAGATAGAAGTCCGTCTCATTATTTTGAATCTTAGGGAAATGTAGGGCTTTCGTTTTTGCATCAAGGCGAACGGTGATGCCAATCCTCGCGAGCATGCCAACAACAGCCTGGCATATAGCCTCATCATTCATGTAACGGTCATTGGTGCAATCCAAAGTAACGGAAAATCCATCGGGATACCCAGCGTCTACCATCAGAGCCCGCGACGCGTCTGGATCGAGCAGCGGCAGCGCATCAATTTCTTTTGTGTAACCGCCAATGCCAGGTGACAACAACATCCCAGCAGGCTCTGCCATGCCGCGCATGATGCGTTGCGTAATTGCTTTGCGGTCCACGGCCATATTCATAGCTTGGCGTACTCGAATGTCAGAGAAAGGGTTTTTACCCTTAATGTTGGATGACCGGAGTTCTGCTCGCCCTGTATCAAGCCCCATAAAAATAGCGCGCACCTCAGCCGCAGACTGCACGGTAAGGCCAGGTGTTCGGCGAATGCGCGCCAAGTCTTGAACTGGCGTATCCAACACAAAGTCCAACTCGTTGGACAACAAGGCAGCAACACGCGTCGCAGCATTTGAGACCGGCGTGAAAATGATTCTGTCGATATTATGGGCGTTATCTTCTTTAAGACCCCACCATTGCGAATTCTTAGTCAGTACCGTTCTAACATCTGGCTCGCGCGCCTCTAACACAAAGGGTCCCGTACCATTCGTATGCCGCACTGCATAGGTTTCTTCACCGGATGCGACATCCTGAGGGCCCGTAACTCCGTTTTCCTCTGACCAACCGCGCGACATAATGAAGATGTCGGTGATCTGCTGCGGCAATATGGGATTCGGCCCATCGGTCACGATCTGCACCGAGAATTCATCGACAGCAACAGCTTCAAGGACCGTGCCGATGATATCCTTCATGTCGGATGTAGGCATCAGTGCGCGAGCAAAAGAAAAAACCACGTCATCAGCCGTAAAGGGCCGACCATCATGGAACACAACGCCTTGACGCAGGATGAATTCCCATACGGTGATGTCGTCCATTAAACCCCACGACAGCGCAAGACCCGGCGTTAGCTTCATGTTTTCATCGCGGTTAACCAGGGGCTCATAGATTTGTTGCGCTGTGGCAAGGGTCATACCCTCGTTCTGAGCCTGGGGATCAAGGGTAATAGCGTCACCTTGGGCCGACCACCGAATGACAGTCTCCGCATGAAGGGTGGCGTCAGAAAAACTAAACAGAACAAGAGCAACGATAAGAAAGCGCATGAAATAGTCCAAGTCGTTATGGGAATAGGCCGCTATTTCTGTTCAAAAAATTCAATGCGGGCGCCGTTCGGGGCTTTTAAGGCCATCATCTTCACCGGTCCATAGGGTGGCAACGACAAAGCCGTAATAGGCGCGTGGATAGGGTACCCCTTTTCTTCGACCCTGCGCGCCAAACCTTCAATATCACCAACCGGGATACGGGTCGTCAGCACACCGAGGTTTGGCGGCTCAGCCCTCGCACGGAAATCTCGGCCCGCCAGCCCTTCGGCTTTCAAGATTTGTAGCGAGCCGTTGCGGTCTAACTCACTATTCGCGAATGCTGTAAATTTACGCGGCAACGTGCTGGCAAGATTGAGCGGGATAGCCGTAGGGTTTAGGCCTGGGGGAGGGGTAATGGACTCACCACTGAGATGGACCGTCCACCCCAAAATATCGGCGAAGAAGTTATAGTTGGCTTCGTAATCAGACACGATGAGTGCCGTGTTAAACGGCCAACTCATACCGCTTTCTGATCCCGCAGCTGCCTTATCATAAGGCGGCGCGTTGCGTTGCATGAGAACTAGTGCCTCGCCGTTCGGGCCACGGGCGATCGCTTCTGTAATATCAAAAACCTGAAGCGTATAATTGACGGGGTCTGTATAGCCCTGCCAACCCCGCGCACGCAGCTGCTCAAATACAGCCTCAACATCACTGACATAAACATAAAGGTCGAAATACCCGCCGTGATCCCAAGGCATGCCGGAAGACCGAATTTGCACCTGAGGCACACCATAAATTTTAACGAGCCGAACGAGGCCGCGGTTTCCGCTTCCCTTGCGCAAAACAACTTGATGTATCGGCGTTTCAGCAGAAAGGCCCCAAAATTCGGCGACGCCCGGCTCAACCGGGCCGTCACACAAGACGTCAAACCCACCCACTATTTGCCAGGTTTCACTGGACGCATCGAGATCAAAAACACTCAGAACTGCCTCTTGGAAGCCCGTGACACCGACTGACGACAAGTCATCTACTGTGCAAGTCGCCTGGACCGAGCTAGAAACAAGACACAACACCAGGATAGATAGAAATCTCATGGGTTCTCCCTTACACTAAGCACATCAGGCAACTTTAATCTCACCTCGGGCATTGCGCCCAATACGTCTACATTTTTTTAGCGGCATACCAGATAGTAATCAATTCCGCCTGAACCTGGAAATGCAAAGCAGCCTCGCCCGGCACAGTATGAGTAACGAAGGTGGTGGCGCCCTGACCAACATGCCGCCCAAACACGGCCTTTAGTTCACTAAGAATGCATCACAGCCCTTGGACATAACGCAAATAACCTTCCATACTTGTACAAACAATATCGATAACGAGACAACTCTCAGTGGTACAAAATCAAGTGAGCAACAGCCCGGGTCTGGTATCCGTAATAATTCCTCTATTCAACGAAGGGGGTAACGTCACACCCTTGTGTGAGGCCCTAAGCCCAGCTTTAAATGACTTAGGTCGCCCCTATGAGGTGATCTTCGTTGATGACGGCTCAACCGATGACACTGCCGAGAAGCTGGCAGTCGCCTCAACGAGTAACAGCCGCTTTAAGGTGCTGTATTTTAAGCGCAACGCCGGACAGACACCAGCCATGATGGCAGGGATCGACCACGCCAAAGGCGAAGTCATAGTGCCCATGGACGGCGATCTGCAAAACGACCCGGCAGATATCGGCAAGCTACTGAAAAAACTGGACGAGGGCTTCGGGGTCGTCTCCGGTTGGCGCAAGGATAGGCAAGATTCTTTTTGGTCACGCATCCTCCCTTCTCGAATCGCTAATTGGATCATTTCGTGGGTGTCCGGTGTGCGATTAAAAGACTATGGCTGCACCCTAAAGGCCTACCGCCGCGACGTTCTGGAAGATTTCCGCCTGTATGGCGAGATGCATCGCTTCGTCCCAATTTATGCCCACTGGCAAGGTGCAAAAATAGCAGAAATTCCAGTCAACCACCGCGCCCGCAAGCAGGGGGCATCCAGCTACGGGCTCAGCCGCATTTTTAAAGTGCTTCTTGATCTTTTGGTTGTAAAATTTCTAACCCAATACGAAACAAAGCCGATTTACATTTTTGGCGCCGTTGGGTTTTCCTTTTTTGGCGTTTCATTTATTGCTGGCCTATGGGCGCTCTATCTAAAGTGGTTTGAAAACACGTCTTTCGTCGAAACACCCCTCCCACTTTTATTCACGTTGGGTTTTATCACAGGGGTGGTGTGCATTCTCATGGGACTGCTCGCAGAAGCAATGGTGCGTGTCTATTTCGAGTCACAGGGCAAGCGCCAGTATACAGTGCGCGACAGCATCAATATGGATGATAATCCGTGATACTGAGCCGTCATAGTGTATGTGCGGCCTAGCGGGATTCGTCGGTAGCGGCGACGAAGACATACTGCGCTCGATGACCGCTGCCCTTGCTCATCGCGGGCCCGATGAAGAGGGGTACTATCGCGACCACCACGCACCAGTTTTCCTCGGTCACCACCGCCTCATTGTTCTCGACCCGTCCGGGGGGGGGCAACCGATGTGGGATTCTGAAGGCACAGTGGCTGTTGTATTTAATGGCCTGATCTACAACCACCGCGCCCTTCGATCGGAACTGGAGGCGCTTGGTCACCGTTTCACATCGAACCATGCGGACACGGAAGTCTTAGTGCATGGCTGGAAAGAATGGGGCTGCGGTCTATTCATCCGGATCGACGGGATGTTTGCTCTCGCAATCTACGATCGAAACAAAAACACCATCACCCTGGCCCGAGATCGCTTTGGGGAAAAACCACTTTACTACGCGGGTCTATCAAACACATTCGTGTTTGGCTCAGAGCTCACAGCCCTACTCAAACACCCCGCTTTAGAACATGTTAGCGTTTCAAAAATAGCTCTGCAGAAATTTTTTTCCCACGGTTTCTTTCCTGCGCCACACACGCCCTACGAAGGCGTCTCAAAACTCTTGCCGGGCCAATACCTTACCGTTGACACCAAGACGTTATCGACGAAATCGCATACCTATTGGCGCTTCTCTCTCGACGGCCAGGCCACACCACCTGGAACCCCTGACGACTGGGCTGCAGAATTAGAGGGCGTCTTGAGTGACGCCGTAACGTCTCGGTTGGACTCTGATGTTCCCCTGGGCTTGTTTTTGTCTGGCGGTATTGATTCAAGCGCCATCCTGTCGTGCGCTGCAGACGTAAGACCGCCGTCGACCCTGGACACGTTTTCCATCGGCTTTAGAGAAACCAGCTTCGATGAATCCCCATGGGCCGAAGAGATGGCATTACGCGTCGGCAGCACACACCATGTTGAAATATGCGACCTTGATGCAGCTCAGGGTAACCTTCCCTCCTTGTTATCGAAGCTCGATGAACCGCAGGGCGACCCATCAATATTGCCGACATACCTTCTCTGTGCCTTTGCGCGTAAACATGTAACCGTTGCGCTATCCGGTGACGGTGGTGACGAACTATTTGCTGGCTACGATCCATTTCGGATTCTCAACAGAGCTGCACTATACGATAAAGCCGTCCCGAAGCCTGTCCATGATGCGATCAAACAGGTGGCTGGTTGGCTCCCGCGCTCTGATGCAAATATGAGTTTTGATTTCGTTCTGAACCGCGGACTACGCGGGCTAAAACACCCAAAAAGCCAATGGAACCCACGTTGGTTGGGCGCGTTAAGCCCTGAAGATATAGGCGACCTCTTTCGTGAACCCGTTGCGGCCGAATCCCTATACAGCGAAGCCATAGCGGCTTGGGAAAGTTGTCCAAGTTCACACATCGTAGACAAGACGCTCGACTTTTATACCCGCTACTATTTACCAGATGGCATTCTGGCAAAAACTGACCGAGCAAGCATGGCCGTCGGCCTTGAGGTGCGGAGCCCCTTTCTCGCAAACGGTGTCGCGGAGCTTGCTCAACGCCTACCTTGGCAAGCCAAGCTAAATGGTCGCACAACAAAGTGGGTTTTGAAGCGCGCACTTAAAGGCAGGCTACCTGGCGATATTCTCAATCGTAAAAAGAAAGGGTTTGGAATACCATTATCACGATGGCTGCGCAGCATGGACCCACCCGACACATCAATTCCACACGCGGATGCCTCTTGGCTAAAAAGCCGCTGGGCCGACCATAGGTCGGGTAATCGTGACGATCGCTCCGCGTTATGGTGTTGGATGGCGTTGTCCCATGGCCTAAAAGCTTCAGTATGATGAATGCGGACAGCTTATCTACGCCAGACTGCCTCATAACCAACGAGGCATTTTCCCGCGTTCGCCAAAGCCAGGGCACCTATTTCGAACCGCTTCAAGGCCTGGACCCAGATCAATTTGCGGCGGACACACTTGACCCTGCGCGCGCCTTAGAGGCCGCAACAATCTTAAAACGTGTCACAGATGTAGACGGAAAGCGCATTCTTGAAATCGGTGCTGGATGCGGCGTCACACACATTGTTTGGACAAAACATTTTGGGATTGATGGTACTGCCGTCGAACCGGAAGGTGAAGGATTCGGGGAGTCCGCCTCTATTGCACGCGATTTAGTCGCCGCAAACGGACTAGACCCATCAAAAATCGTGGGCGCGACGGGGGAGAAACTACCCTTCGACGACGATCACTTTGATGTTGTTTATTCATCCAATGTTCTCGAGCATACAGCCGAGCCAGTCGCGGTTTTGCGGGAAGCAATTCGAGTTGTGAAGCCCGGCGGCATCGTTCAGATCGTTTGCCCGAATTATTTGTCATACTTCGACGGACACTACGCCGCCTTCCACCCACCAATTTTCTCCAACCGGTTCTTTTGCTGGTGGGTAAAAACGGTCTACGGTAAGGACCCGGCTTTTGCCGCGACCATTCGCACAGAGGTTAATCCCGTTTGGGCTCGCCGCACACTCATTGAGATTTCAGAGTCAACGCCGCTGGAGATTTTAGGCCTGGGTCAGGATGTCTTTCGTGAACGCATGCGGAATTCTGCCGTGGGACGCTGGATGGCGTTAGGAAAGGTGGGGCGGCTTGTGAAAATTGCGTCAACACTGAAGCTCAATCGTTTAGCGGCAAGTGTAGTCATTGCCCTACAAGGCTGGACGCCACTCATCATCACGTTGAGAAAACGGCCCTAATCGTTTAGGTGGCCCGTTTGCAGCTCAAGAACGAATTAAGGCTGTGGGGAGACCAAATCGATTTCGGTTTCCGCAACAACCCGGTGATGGCCGATCGCGCCACCCCGAATTCGATACTGAAGCGCCGTGCCATTAGGTGGCAACAGCTGCATAATTTCGTAATTTTCTTTCGGAGCATCAGGATCAGCAATGCGCGTGGTCATTCTGATTGATGGCGCATCAAATTTTACGTGTTGCCCAACTTTAAATTTGTGGTGGCTCACGGAATGTCTCCTTCGAAAGAACCAAAGAACAGGCTCAATGTCAGACCCAAATGGCTGCGGTTTGCAGCGCGGCCCAACAGAGCGTGCCCCTTACTAAATAAATAAGGTGACTGCCGATTAGGCGAGCCACCTTGGATGATCATGAATGTAAGCCTATACAGTGATGTCGGCACGCAGTCGAGGAAAGGTTTGTCTCAACGGCTACAAAATCCAGAACGGCGGGTATTATTGCGAACGTGTTCGGCCGGTAAAATCGGCTACAGCACCAAGTAAGGCGCCAAATGCGGTGTATCCCAGCAATGCAAAGGAGAGGGCGACCGCGTCCGTAGGCAAAACGTCGGCAAAGCCCAGAAAAATAACTAGCCCCCCCTCACGCAGGCCGACTCCGGCCACAGTCACCGGTAACAGCAGCACTAAAGAGATCAAGCCAACGACGGCGACCCAGGCCGGGAATGATAAACTTATGCCCATCCCCGTTCCGATATATGCGACCACAATAACGGCAAGAACCTGAAACGCGATTCCTGTGAAAAGAGACGCAAACAAGGGGCCCCAATCTCGCGCGGAGGCACGCCATGCACGGAGAAACCGGCCCAGTGCATTATCAAGCAGGCTAGGGATGCTGGGTATAACAATTGGTAATAGAAGCGCTAGCACAAGACCGGCGAAAAGAGCGAAAGATAGCGCTGGAAAAGCGTCTGGAAAGCCGCTTGGGTCAATCAAAAGTGCCGCGCCGGTAATAAAGACCAACGCCGCGAGGCCCGTAATCTTATCCACCACCACCGCCGCAACGACTGTGGCACCGTCATCGCCCGGCCGGACCAGGCGATAGGCCTTCATAGCATCACCCAGCAGCTGCCCTGGCAATACGGCGCCATAGAAAAGAGCGACAAAAGTATAACGAACCAGATCAGACAGTGGTCGATCAGTCATTAGAATCTGAAGTTTTAGGCCGTTAAGAGTATGCGCAAGGACATAAAGACCGGCTGCAATAATGAGGGTTTCTGAGGTTAATCGGCCTAAAGCCTCCCCAACGAGGGCTAAATCGAGGCGTCCCAGGATGAAAATCAGCAGCCCAGCACTAACGGCTACTTTGGTCACAAAAACGAGTGAGCGGTTTGACCACATCTTATCAACGACCTTAGGGTTAGACGGTTCGCGCTTGAGAAAGTCGGGTATAGTCTGCTACTTCTGCCGCGACAACGCTTCGCGTCTTAACGCTTAACCACAGAAGAGCCATGTCCGCGTCGCGACCCCCAAGCTTTCTCTTTCTGAACTATGAATATCCACCCATCGGTGGTGGTGGTGGCAATGCCACGCAACAGATCGGCCGTGAACTGATAAAACGAGGCGCTAAGGTTACGGTTTTGACCGCGGCCCAAGGCAGCCTGCCGCGTCGCGACAACGACAGAGGTATTCAAGTCTATCGGATTTGGGCTGCAAGACGGCACCAAGACCGCTGCTCAATTCCAGAAATGCTGATGTTTATGGCGCATGCCATATTCATCGCGCCCAGACTGGCACGGCAGATCAAGGCCGACGCAGCGTTGGTCTTCTTCGGCTTACCGACCGGCCCTGTTGGTTGGTGGCTTAAAAAAGTAATCGGCCTTCCTTATATCGTTTCCCTACAAGGCGGAGATGTTCCAGGCTTTATGGGTAAGGAGATGGCGATCTATCACCGCCTCACCGGACCCGTTATCTCGCAGGTCTGGGATGCCGCCCATGCCGTCGTCGCCAACTCAAGCGGGCTTGCAGATTTAGCGCGGTGCCACGCATCAGATATCAACATTGATGTGATTCCGGCAGGGGCAGATCTCAACGCAGCGACACCGTCAACACACCCAACTGTAGAACAGCCGTTAAGACTTCTTTTTGTCGGGAGGTTAGTCAATCAAAAGGGTTTGGATGTTCTGCTCAAAGCTCTCGCCAAGATGAAAGGCCGTGTAGATTGGACTCTGACGATCGCGGGGGAGGGGCCGCTTAGGGATGGGCTCGCGCTAGCCTCTCGCAAACTTGGGCTGAGCGATCGAGTGGTGTTTAGAGGCTGGCTTAAGCGCGACCATTTACCGGCCGTGTACGAACAAGCAGACGTTTTTGTTCTGCCGTCCCGTGACGAGGGCATGCCGAACGCCATGCTTGAAGCCATGGCTGCTGGGCTCCCCGTGATCGGAAGCAAAATCTCCGGACTAGACGAGGTCGTGATCGATGGTGAGACCGGCCTTCTTGTTCCGGTCGAAGACACCGACGCACTAGCCCACGCATTGCGTACCGTAATTGAA
>Ga0302118_10001136_pt1 | contig 13080 bp, 18 predicted proteins | sample AG5_331_MG_FD_203126 | JGI IMG/M metagenome (GOLD analysis project Ga0302118, IMG submission 203126) | Marine microbial communities from Western Arctic Ocean, Canada - AG5_33.1 | ecosystem: Environmental > Aquatic > Marine > Oceanic | place: Canada: Western Arctic Ocean | collected 2017-10-01 | reverse complement strand
CGTCGTCGGCGGTGTCATCGTCGTCCGGCTCGTCATCCTCGGTCGGTGGTGGGTGCTCAACATGCGACGGAGTTTACGACTGGTTCGACCCCGGAAACGGGCAGACAGGGATTGCGACCGCCACCATCGACGCAATTAATGAATGCGCCGCCATTAAGTTCGGTGACGGTACGCTCGTAGATGACAACGTCGATCTCGCCATCGGTGCGTGCGCGATCGAAGCGCAGATTGAGCTAGCACGGGGAACGCTGCCCGGCTGTTACCAATTTATCACTCTTGATATGGTGTTCTACTGTCCCGGATGCGCCGACAATCCCGATCCTGTTCGCTGGCTCATGGAGTGGACTCTAGACTGCGACAGCTCCTCCGGGAGCGCCTATAGCACCAGCGAACTCTGTACCGACACCAGCCTCGAAATCTGTTGGGATTCCGGAGATATTAGTATCTCCACAGGGTGCTGCTGCGGCTGCGACCCGCCGACGCCCTGTGGGACCACGGGAACTGGGGTAGGAATATGTCTTACAAACACTCCTTAAGGAAAAAATAAACCGATGGAATATAAAAGAAAATTTATCGGAACGTTAATTGACTGGCGAGGACTTAGTGTGCCGTCAAAGAAGTTCGCGGAAGACAGGGCTAAAAAGTGGGAAATTTACAACACTGGCACGGATGATGAGATCGCTACTTATTTTCCCGGCAGACAGCTCGAAAATTTTGACGGACTTATTACAAGGGGGATTAATAGCGGTGAACTAAAGATTGCCGAGTCACCATGTGCGGATTGCGGTAAGTGTAGAGTTGAACCCCCGAAGCCAAGACCAAGAAAAATTGAGGTAACCAAAAGAGAGTCTCTAGGGGCGGGGCCGGGGACCGAACTATCCCTACTGTTACCTAAGCAGCTTGAAAGAAAAGGATGCTCGTGTAAAGATTACGCAAAGAAAATGAATAGATGGGGAGTTGAGGGTTGTCGTCAAAGATTCGACAGTATAGTTCAGCATTTAACGACAAAGGCGGAAGCGGCACCTCTGTTGGGCTGGGTTCCATCGGTAGCAACAAGAGTCGTCGCAAAAAAACTACTAACTATAGCGATTGAGAGGGCCGATAAAAAGACCCTCGTTAATAACTCTAACTTTGAGTGGTTCACAGCCGTAACAACCGCTCCGAGAAAAGACTGTACATTACAGCAGTGCATTGATTCACTAATCGTTGCGGGGTTTGATCCTACGATCTTTGCTGAGCCAGACAGCACAAAGGTTGAATCGTGTCGAACGATAGAAAACTCTACAAAAATGGGAGTGTGGTACAATTGGATTAAATCTTGCGAATACGCCCTAAGTAACACAAGCGCTAATGTTATTATGACTGTTCAGGACGATTCTTTGTTTCACCCCGACTGCAAAACCTTTTCAGAAAAAATATTATGGCCTTCAAAAAGCTGCGGATTTGTGTCTTTATATACGCCAAAGCACTACAGTATAGTGCCCCACTTTAAGACCAAGGAAAGAGACTTTGGTGTTAATAGGGTTTATACAAGGAGTCTTTGGGGCGCCTGTGCCTTGATTTGGCCTAGAGAAGTGCTAGAGGCCGTTATGGAACACAAAATAACCAAGACTTGGCTTGGCGCTCCGACTAAGAGTAGGTCGCAGTCTGTTATGGATAAGAGGCGCGCTGATCGAACATTGGTGCAAAATAGTGATACCGCAATAGGAAAAATAATGAACCGAATGAACCGATCCATGTATTTTGTGGACCCTTCTCCGGTTGAGCACATAGCTCAACATTCGGTCGTTGGTCACGGCGGCAACGACGGTCGCAGAAATTGCAAGAGGTGCGCTAAGTGGGCAGAACCCCTAGAGGAGCAGGTTCCAATCAACTTTGAACCAGTAAAGATTGTGATATGAGCAATATAGAAGATAACCCTTCGTTCAGCGGGGATATACGTTTATATAGCCATAGCGGACTCTGCAACAGACTTCGACTGCTGGTTGAATATAAACATCTTTCCGACGTTAAAGATAAAAAGATCGAGATGTTTTGGGTAAAGTGCATACAGTGTAATGCTCTGTTTAAAGATTTGTTCCGGCCCATACCGAATATAAACTTCAGCTACCTAAAGCAGGGCAGAAAATCAGTACGACCACCCAACACCGCCCAAAAGCTGAAGCTCTTTCCGCACGATAAAGAAATAAAATACAAAAACCACTTGATATTTAAACCCACGGATGATATAATGGAGACCATAGAGGACACAAAAGAAAGAATCGGTGAGGACTACATAGCGTGCCACATAAGAAGAGCCGACATAATCACAATACAAAAAAAATATAACGTCGAGCCTCCTAGTGATGAACACTTTGAAGATTTTATGAAGAGCTATCCAGATCGCAAGATTTACCTCGCCACAGATAGCAGACAGACACAGGATAGATTTATTGAAAAATTCGGGAATAGAGTATATTATTCAAATATTCCATCTGGAAATGGAAGCACTAAGCATCCCAATAGAACAACACCAGTACAAGAGGCGGTAGCCGATCTGTTTTTATGTATAGGCTCTATTGACTTTCTTGGAACAGAATGCTCTAGCTTCTCTGGATTTATAAAAAACTACAGGAAAGGAAAAAATGCCAAAACGTAACTGGTGCGTGGTAGTTACCACGGCCCCTAGAAAAAAACCCAAACTTAAAACAACATTTCTCAGTTTAAAAACAGCGGGGTGGAATTCTCCTGTTGTGTTTGCAGAACCGGACAGTCCTGAATGTGACGCCACTACCTACACCAACGACACTAAGCTGGGAGTTTTTCATAACTGGATGAAGGCTGCTCGATACGGACTAGACTCCGGGGCAGAGGTCATAATGACAGTTCAGGACGATGTGTGGTTTCATCCCGACTCTAGGCGGTTTGCGGAATCTTCGCTATGGCCTACGAACTGTGGATTCTTTTCTCTATATACCCCCCTTCATTACAGCATAGTGCAAGGAAAAATGAAACCGTGGGGAATTAATCCCATTTATACCAAATCTATGTGGGGGGCTATGGCTATGATTTGGCATCCCAGCGTTCTCGAAAAAATAGTAAATGGAGAGAAGGCTAAAACTTGGGTCGGCAGACGCTCGACAATGAAGGCTAGCGAGATAGAGCATAAAACAAACAACCCAGACACAATATGCAACGTGGATACTTTTTTGGGATACTGCATTAGAGATATGGGTAGAGAGATGTACTATGTAAACCCGTCCTTCGCTCAGCATATCAGTGAGTATTCTTCAATAGGGGGCAGATCCGTTGCGGGTAAAAGGTCGGCGCGATTCATGGTTGGGTCAGAAGGAGTCCCCTCTTCAAAACAAATACCTACAGGATGGCAAGATTTTTCTTGACATATTCAAAATGTGTAGTATAATAGAGAAAACAACCTGCGAATGCGGTAAAGAGGTCAGCTATAAAGACAGCTATCGCTGTAGGATATGTAAGGAATATTACTGTGATGAGTGTTCGCTAGAACACTACGGACTATACGAAAAGGATGGGGAAGTTAAATATAAAAACGTATTCAGGACAATGTGTTTCTTAATAAGAAAAAGACTTTTTGGCAAATAAAACAAAAGGGGGCGAAAGGTATCGACTGACGGTGAAAGTTCTAGTTGCATTGACTGGTTAATCGGAAGGCCAGTATAAAAGCCGATTAAATTTTTAATTGTCGAACCTCGTTTCGCAATGGCAGCTTAGGCTGTTTGGGGTTATGTGAACCCTATTACCCAATTACATTGACTCCGATAATTCGGATAGATATTCTCTGGTCGAAATGCAAACAGGGATGATGGCTATAATAGCCTGTTTTTAGTCAAACTAAATAGTTTTGTGTGTTGTGCGAATACAACAGACTAACAATGTAGAAGCTAGTATGGAAACTGTACAGGACGCGGGTTCGATTCCCGCCGCCTCCATTATGTCCCTTGGTGTAACGGTAGCACGATTGACTTTGACTCAATTAGCCTAGGTTCAAATCCTAGAGGGACAACCACTTCGGGCGAATCGCAAGATATCCTTAAAATAGAAAGGCTTTAAAATGTCTTCTTGGTTAAACTGGGTTAAATTTTTATGCTGGACGGGTTGGCATATCTGGGAATATCTATATAGTGGAGACGGAGAGAAGTCTAATAGGACATGTAAGCGTTGTGGTGTTGAACAATCCAACCTCAGCGGGAAATGGAAATGAAAAAAACAGATAAACATAAACATAGGATTAGAGAATTACGGGTGGCGGACCTAGATGACGATTACTTTGCATTACTTTGTGAGCTAAGTGGACAAAGTCAAACGCTAACCAAGGATATGGTGAAATCGTGCTGGAGTAAGTACGATAGTAGTTCGGATTACTGTACTTTTGTGTGTGAGGACACTCCGGAGCAGCCCCATCTGGGTGGTAAGGTTATAGGAACCGCGAGTGTATTACTAGAGAACAAAATGCTACACTATGGGTCAAGAGTTGGACACATAGAGGATGTAGTCGTGGCTAAACAAACAAGACTCAAAGGCGCAGGAAGGTCTCTTATAGACGAGTGTGTTGAGTTTTGCAGAATGAACGAATGTTACAAGGTTATTCTCGATTGTTCAAACGAAAATGTTATATTTTACGAGGGGTGTGGCTTTAGGGTTGCGGAAAACTGTATGAGGATTGATTTACAGTATGATTATTAAAAAGGGGCTCATAGCTCAGTTGGATAGAGCAACGGACTTCTAATCCGTGGGTCGGGGGTTCGAATCCTCCTGAGCCTACTCACATATAGAAAAGGCTGGTCTTAAAATGTATGAATACTATGCAAGAGTAAAGCGTGTTGTGGACGGCGACACTGTTGATTTTGAAGTTGATCTTGGGCTTAAAGTAAAGGTTAATATTCGAGGAAGGCTCGCCGGTGTAGACACGCCGGAGAGGGGTCATGAGGACTGGGACAGCGCGTCTAGCAAGTGTTACCGTCTATTAAAATCTGTAGCCTTGTCTAACAAGGCAAACGAATCAGATAACGAGGTATGGGTTAAAATCAGGACTCACAAAACCGGAAAATATGGACGCTGGCTTGTGGAAATAGATGGCGTTACCGACGTGCTTGCAAAAACGTGGCCATACGGAGGGGGAAAATGAGAAAAGGGGACAAGCTTTTATATGTTTTAGAAGTTGTTATCAATTCTGGGGAACATCTTTCTCTTGAGACTGTTGGAGTTTATAGCAGTGAGAGCGAAGCGACAAAAGCAATTCAGGGGCTACCGCCAGAGAGTGAGCGTATGGCGTACAACATTCAGAGTTTTATCGTTGACGCTTCGCCTCTTGGCGCCTTTGAGGACTGCTCAAAAGATATTAAAGAATTGATGGACCTTGGGGTCATTGATCAGCTTGTAGGAGAGGATGGAAACTTCTACTACAGCTTGACCGATTTTGGAAAGGAGATAATCAAACGGCCACCAAATGAATGAGAGATAATTTGACAAAAGTTAAAAAAACAGTTGACAAACGCTCGACGAAAGAGTATAATAGAGTAGCGAGCAATCAAACCGACGAGGAAAAGCTATGTCCAAAACAAAAAAAAGAAGAACAGCACCCGAAAAAATTTGTCCGGATTGTCAGCAGCGGTGTCACGCGAGACTGGCGACTTGTAAAGGGTGCGACTTTGTTTTCTATAAGAAGAAAAAATCCATCATTGAAGACTGGAAATCTCTACGACGCGGAGAATACATTAGGGTCGTGGGTAGGTCTGGCACATATTACATAAAAGAAAACGGAGACAGAATATACTTCACCGATGCGGGAGTGTATTGCGTTAGAGAGGTCCATCATAATGGGCTAATTGTAACAGGAACGGGAAGAACGTCTCATGGTTACGAGTTCCTGTATATGGGGGACGAAAAAAAATCGCCACTATTGGGTAATTTATATAGTAGTCCTCACAAGTTAATGTTGTGTACTTTTAAAAGAAAGAGAGAGTTTTAATGATTACGAATTGGACTTTGCTTCTTAATACGGAGCGGAACAGGTCTACGGTCTCCAGTTTTGCAAGCGGTGAAATTTCGGGTAGACAATTCTATTCCGGATTTGCCAACACTTCTAGTGGTGGTGTTGTCAGGGGGCTGCTTAGGAATTACGGTGTTGATCAGGCTCGGACTTTGGCTCGAAAAGCCTTATCTCGCCGGTCAGGTGTTTAAAAACCTTTTAGGGAGTTTTAGAAAATGTTGAATAATAGAATTGTGCTCAAGGGAAACCTTACAAAAGACCCGGAATACAAAACCATCTCGGAGAAGCAGTTGGTTACGTTTCGAATGGCTGTGAATGAATCTATTGGTAATGGCAAGGAGGAAACCACATATCTGGATGTAGACGGGTGGGGTAGTCATGCCGCCTATGCGGAAAACGTAGTGCTGAGCAAGGGCGACCGTGTAATTGTTGATGGTAGACTTCGTCAACGGAATTGGGAAGATAAAAACGGTGCGAGTAGGACATCCTACAGCGTGCTTCCTAATACCTTTTCAAAGGTTGTAAAGCCGAGTAATATGAAATCCGCAATTAAGAGCGGTGCCTCTGTCGAAGATGTAACGGAAGAGGCGATCCACTTTTAAATTTTACCTATAGAGCGGGATTCCTCACCAAGTGAAAGATCTAAGCGTCCGTTGGACGCTTGGGTCTTTAAAGGGCTTGATTAATAATCATGAATAAAGACAATATAGCGACACAGATTGAACGGATTAATGCGCAGATCTCAACCCTGTCTAATAGGGAGTATAACCCAGAGATAAGCGTGTCTGAAGAGAAAGAGATCCATAAGAGAAAAAAGAAGCTCAACAAAACAAAAAAGAAGCTAAAAAAACGTCTCGATAGCGTACAAGAAACTTGAAACGTCGCCCAAATGAACCTTCAGCATATAATTAACATAGCGCCCCTCGTAGTGGCCGTATTCTACTTTGTTGTGGGCGGCTGCTATATTGCAAAAAAAGATTATCCTTGGGCGATAGTGTGGATATCTTATGCTCTTGCCAATCTAGGGTTAATCATGGTCGGAATGAAAAAATAGTCCCGCAGACAAAAAGGGTCAGAAAATGAAAAATGGACATAAATCCAAAGAAAAGGCTAGACAAAAGCGCAACAGTAAAAGATCCGAATCGGAAAAGGCTAGGCGAAAAAAATACGCCAAGGTAAAGCTGAAAAGAAAAGAGGAGAGAGTCAAGGAGGCCCGTGCAAAGCGAGAACTTGCAGCAATGGAAAGAGAAGTAGAAAAGATACAAAACGCCCCGATGCAAATAAGAAAACCTCTTAGCGAGAAACCGGAGTAGCGATGCAAAACACTGGAACGTGGAACTCAGACTTAGCAATGTTTTTTTTCTTCTGTTTGTTGGCGCCGATATCATTTCATTTTTTTGCAGCTTTTCTGTCGTCGCTTCAGGACGTTTCCCCGAGGGTGCCGCAAAATAAGCCAAAAAAGAAAAGCGCTATTAGTGTCCCAAGACAAATACCTAACCGTGTCAGTATTTCGGTTAGCGTTCCTGATCTCTCTAAAGGTTCTGTTCCGGTAGAAAGGGTTGTCAAAACTCGCAGGAAAAGTGTTAAACATCGCGCAAAATCTAGAAAAAGAAAGAAACCCCCTACTCCGGATGTCCTAAAGCCGCTCACCGACGAGGCGGTCATTTTAGACGCTGTTAGCGGACTACGCAATCTTGGATACAAAAAGGGTGAAGCGGTTAAAATAGTAAAATCTATATCGGGTAAAAAGAGATACGACTCAGTCGAACCCCTTGTAAAAGATTGTTTTATGTGTATAACATAAGCGGATTAGAACACCTTGAACCAAGTCCGGAGAACCAAAATGCTCGATATAAATTTTAACAGAAGAGATTTCCTTAGAGTGGGCGGGATTGCAGCAGGCCTTGGATACGCTCCGTTTTCAGATATGGCTTTTGCAGAAAGTGGAATCCTCCCCCCTAGCCAGAAATCTGTAGTATGGGTTTGGCTGGGCGGCGGTCCAACGCAGTTTGAAACCTTCCACGCTCCAACCGGCCCTGTGCCAGATCCACATAAGCCCGTCAGTGGAACGGTTAATCATAAAAATGGCCTAGCTTTTGGAGGCTTGTTCAAGGATTTAATTAAGCAGGGAGATCACCTGACTGCCGTAAATTCATTTTCTCATGGTGATTCATCCCATAGGCAAGCCACTCACTGGATGATGACTGGACAGAAGAACCCCAAAAGAGAAAATACTGCGGACTCAGAATATCCGGGACATGGAGCTATTGTGTCGTCCGTGTTTGGGTCTAACCATCCTAGCAATGGTATGCCCGCCTACGTAAAGCAGGGCAAGATCGAAGGCGAACAGCCAACATTCTTGGGCGGGGCGCACAAGCCTTTTGATCCATCCAACAAAGATAATCTTACTCCTAGGGTGGCCGTTGATCGCTTTTCTGAAAGAAAGGGCTTACTTAACTCCTTAGATCGTGCCGACACGGTAATATCCCAAGAGGCTGAGTCATTTTCTGAGATCGGCAATACCGCATATAATGTCATCCTCGGTAACGCTAAAGACGCATTCGATCTGGATCAAGAGTCCGATGCCATGCGGGAAATGTACGGTAAGGGCGGCATTGGGGACCAAATGCTGCTAGCACGAAGGCTCGCCCGGTTCGGCACAAAATTTATTACTGTTAATTATGGCGGCTGGGATATGCATGGAAACATCAAAGCCGCTCTGGAGAGCAAGGTGCCCCCCTTAGACAAGGCTCTCGCGGCCTTCGTTAAAGATATCTATGATAGCGGAATGTCTGAGGACGTTCTGCTTGTTGTTACTGGCGAATTTGGTCGCACGAGATTAAACCAAAACGCCGGTCGGGACCATTGGCCTTCAATCACCCCCATGCTTTTATCCGGGGGTGGATATGGACACGGAAGAGTGATTGGCTCTGCCGATAAGGGTTATTATCCCACCGAAGGAAAGGTTGGACCCATAGACGTTGCCGTCACAATGTTTGACCATTTTGACATTGATTCAAGTATTCAACGGGTAGATCAAGGTGGCAGGCCAAGATATCTACTTGAGGGAGAAGGAAAAGTAATTTTATGATGAATAGACGAGATTTCGTGGCTACAACGGCTAGTGTTCTTGGTTTAACTCAAGCTCTAGAATCTAATGAGCGAGAGCTAAAAAGAAACGGCAAATCAGCTATACTTCTATGGATGGGCGGTGGACCATCCACAATGGACATTTGGGATCTTAAGCCGGAATCTAAAAATGGTGGCCCCTTTAGACCTATCGGTACGTCTGGAGATGTTGAGATATGTGAACATATGCCTATGATGGCCAAACAGATGCACAATATGGCTATCGTTCGTAGTATGAGTACCCGTGAGGCAGATCACACTAGGGGTAGGTATTATATGCATACCGGATATACTCCAAATCCTAGCATAGAACATCCGAGCTATGGTTCCGTAATATCGAAAGAGCTTGAAAACAAGAATATTAAAATTCCACAGTTTGTTTCTGTGAATGGTGGAAGCATGGGGCCCGGTTTTTTAGGAGCGCAGTATTCTCCGTTTATGGTGAATGGCGACGGTCGGGTAAAGAATCTAGACGTTGAGATAAATGCGAGATTCTATAAGCGGATACAATACCTAGACATGTTAGAGAATAACTTTATAAAATCGAACAGGGGACCGCTTCCAGAAGAGCATCAGAAGATTTTAAGAAAAACCCTTGATGTTTTAACCAGTAAACAGATGGACGCTATGAAAATTGCCAACGAGCCACAGGCTGTAAAGGAGCGGTATGGAGATAACCGTTTTGGCAAGGGGTGTCTAATGGCTCGACGATTGGTTGAGGCGGGAGTTCCATTTACTGAAGTCGGGCTTGGAGGATGGGACAATCATCAAAATATTTTTCCAACACTAAAAGATACAAATCTTCCCATGCTGGACCGAGGCATGAGTGCATTAATGGAAGACTTAGAGCAGCGAGGCCTATTGAAAGACACTGTTGTTATCTGGATGGGCGAGTTTAGCCGAACTCCCCGAATTAACGCAAACGTTGGACGTGACCACTGGGCGCGAAGCTGGAGCGTTGTTGTGGGCGGTGGGGGTATGAATGGAGGCATCTCCGTTGGGGGTACTGACGAAGATGGAAAGAGCGTCGAAGGCAAAGCGTATTCATCGCAAGATATAATGGCTTCTGTTTGTAACGCTTTAGGTATTTCTCTTAAGACAATCTTTAAAAGCAACAACGGAAGACCGATGAAGATCGCCAACTCTGGTCAGGTTATAAAAGAGCTGTTTATATGAGGCTCTACGATTACCGACAATCTTCCACCTCTCCCCTTAAATACCACCTAGAGCTAAGACCAGAGGAGTTAGAGTTAGTCAAAGATTTAGTCAAAGAAATCTATGATCGGATTAAATACGTAGCGGAACAATACTCGCAGGAAGAGGACAAAGAAATTGATTAACCTGACCGCACCTATAAACAACTTGGGGTACGGGGTGGCTGGATATAACATCTTTAAGAGTTTATACAACATTAATTCATCCGTCGCCCTTTACCCCATTTCTAAGCCTGAGTTTGTTGATGAATTCGTGGTTGCAGGTATTGAAAATCAAGGAATAAGATATGCCGACATGATAAGAGAGAGATCGTTTGAGTATCCCTCTGTTAAAATTTGGCACCAGAATGATCTTCATTCTCACGTTGGTAAAAATCTACATATTGGTTTTCCTATCTTCGAGCTTACAGAGTTTGGCGAAGAGGAAAAGAGAAGTATGGAACATTGTGACCGTATATTCACTTGTTCGCAATGGGCAAAAGATATAGTCGTAGATCAGACTAAATTTACCTCCCAAGATGTACATGTTGTCCCGCTGGGTGTAGATACAGAACTATTCAAGCCTTCCAAGTCTTCCAGACCTCCTACTGTATTTTTTAACTGTGGAAAATGGGAAATACGAAAAGGTCATGACTTCCTGCTGGAATGCTTTAATGCGGCATTTACTGACCAAGAGGATGTAGAACTATGGATGATGTGCGACAACCCCTTCATTGGGCAAGGTAATGAAGTCTGGCAAAATCGTTACAAATCGTCTCCTTTAGGCAACAAAATTAGGATGATTCCCAGACAGCATTCTCACAAAGATGTGTATAACATAATGAAGCAGTCCGACTGTGGCGTTTTTCCGTCTCGTGCCGAAGGTTGGAACTTAGAGCTTCTTGAAATGATGGCTTGCGGAAAACAGGTCATAACCACAAACTACTCCGCGCATACAGAGTTTTGCAATGAAGGCAATTCGCACTTAATACACACGGAAGATCTGGAGCCAGCTTACGACGGAGTGTTCTTTAATGGTTCGCATGGGCGATGGGCGGCATTGTTAGACTCTCAAAAAGAGCAAACGGTTACTCATATGAGGGCCGTTCACAACGCTAAACAAAACGGCGTACTGCACCTAAATGAGTCCGGCATAGAAACCAGTAAACTTTTTTCGTGGAACAACTCGGCCAGAGAGGTTATCAATGGACTTTAGTACTCCAAGCAAAATACTAAATCTATACAGGCGCGGGTTTATTGGTAGTGTTTGCGACCCGGAAGATGTAAAAAGGCTAATGGAAGAACTTCCTATGCCTGTGTTTGGGGCTGCCGCACACGATCTTTTCGGAGATGGTGATGGGAAGCTTTCGCTGCCATTTAAGTCGCTTTTAAAGTTTGATCCGGGTTTTGGTCCAGCCGAGAAACAAACAACCGGAGATTGCGTGTCGCACGCAACAAGAAACGCTATAGACATAACGAGAGCCGTCGAGATAGACGTTAAGGGGGACAGAGAGCGATTTGTCTCACGGAGTGCGACAGAGGGTATATATCAGTCCAGAGGGCATAACGGGCAAGGGATGTCTTGCTCGCAGGCTGCTAGATATGTTCATGAAAAGGGTGGAATACTCCTTCGCAAGGATTACGGAGAAATAGACCTATCTAAATATAATTCGGAGATCGGAGCGGAACACGATATTCCCAGCTCCATCTATCTTGACGAGGCCCGTAAACATCAGGTAAAGACAATCTCATCTATTCGCACCGTCCAAGAAGCTAAAGACGCTCTAGCGAACGGATACTCTCTTTCTGTCTGTTCTGGGCATGGCTTTTCTAGCAAGCGAGATAAAAGCGGAATAGCAAAAAAATCTAGCGGATGGAATCACGCGATGGCATGGATTGCCTGCGATGATACTCATGACATATATAAAGAGTCTCTTTTCTTGATCCAGAATTCGTGGGGCGTTTGGAACAGTGGTCCCAAGAGACTGGACCAGCCGGATGGCAGTTTTTGGATTAGGGAAAAGGATGCTCGCGATATGTTATCTGGTGGAGGAGCTTGGGTGTTTAGCGACGTAAACGGGTTCCCAGCCAAAAATATTGACTGGACCATAGATGAGGTTTTTTAACATGAAAAATACGACCAATTCTCGTGCTAGACTTGCTATAGGCGCTCTCTGTTTGTATTTTGGAGTTTTTCCTCCTATAAATTCTGAAACTATCTCAAGAAATAACTTGGCAAATGACGAAACAAGTACTATAATAGAAAAGACGAATGATGCTTTCGACTTAGCGGAAACGAAGGTGTTTCCAGATAAGCCAGACGACATCCCCGACGATCCCGTCGGGCCCCATCCAGATGCTGATAAATGCGTTTGTAAGGGGACGGGAAAAATAACACATGGAGACGGTCATCAAACGGATTGCCCATATCACGGAAAAGATGTGAGACCAGAACCGGAACCGGAACCGGAACCGGAACCGGAACCGGAACCGGAACCGGAACCGGATATAGAGCCAGAAAAATGCACGGGCTGCAAATGCGATACAAGTAACACCTATTGTAACTGTATCAAAGCTTACGGACATTGTCCGTGCGATAAAGAAAGAAGGATTCTTTTAGATGATGGCTTTAGACGAATGGATGATTCGAGTGGTGGAAATCACTACCTCGGAATAAGGTGAATATAGACATTGGTAAGAGAAGGTCTTCTCTAGTTTTAAGTTTTATTTGGGAGAAAGAAAATGATTGTA
>Ga0302118_10001133_pt1 | contig 13090 bp, 9 predicted proteins | sample AG5_331_MG_FD_203126 | JGI IMG/M metagenome (GOLD analysis project Ga0302118, IMG submission 203126) | Marine microbial communities from Western Arctic Ocean, Canada - AG5_33.1 | ecosystem: Environmental > Aquatic > Marine > Oceanic | place: Canada: Western Arctic Ocean | collected 2017-10-01 | reverse complement strand
GAACTAGAAATACCCGCATTTATATAAATATCACTCTGGACTTTTATATCCATGCCTGAATTAATATAACAACCGAAAGTCCGTAATGTTTTAATTACAGCTCTAATGTGGTCTCCTTTTTTTATAACTATTATATCTTCATTAACATTAATACTTACTTTTTTATTTAAATCAATTAAATTAAAGTGTAATAACATATCAGGGTTAAACTCCCCTTCTACTATCATATATTTATCTATTGCACATGCAATTACAGGAAGTCCTAAATAATCTTGATGATCTCCAAATAGACAAATTCTGGCTGGAGCTTTTGAGATGATTCTATTTTTCAATAACACTATTTTTATTTGTGATTGATTTACTTAATTCTATGAAATCAATAGATAAATTCTTATTATATTAAAAAAAACTAATTATCATATTTTAAATTATTTTCTTTTCTTGGGAGTATTTCATCACGTTGTGATGTTTTCCAAATGAAATATGCAATTATAGTAGCAGCTTGCTTGAGATCATCTTCAACAAGATGGTCGTAATTATCCATATTCGAATGATGTGTTTTCGTGGAATACGCAATAGGTTCCTGAATGAATTTAAAACCAGGTATTCCAACAGAGTCAAATGCTAAGTGATCAGTTCCTCCAGTATTACTTAAACTAAGGGTTGAAGCTTCCATTTCTTTAAAAGAACTTAACCATTCTCTGAAAATAGGAGAAACTTCATTATTACCTTGTAAGTAAACGCCACGAATTTTTCCTGTACCATTATCCAAATTGTAATATGCTGATACATTTTTTTGTGCAACTTTTAATGATTTTGCTGCAAAACCATCTACTTCAGCAAAATTTTCTGCTACATAAGCTCTAGACCCAAACAAGCCTTGCTCTTCACCAGTCCATAACGCAATCCTTAATGTTCTTCTAGGCTTAATGCCACTTTCTTTTATAGTTTCTAGCAGTATTCTAGCTGCCTCCATCATAACGGCTGATCCTGAACCATTATCTGTAGCACCGGTTCCTGTATGCCATGAATCAAAATGAGCACCAAACATAACTACTTCATTTTTAAGATCTGTTCCTGGAATTTCAGCAATAATATTATGCTCCATACCATCTGCATTTGTATAATTTGATTTAAAATCTATTGTGAGGTTTACTGGAATTCCTTTTTTAGCAACTCTAAATACTCTATTATAATGTTCCATTGCTAAGGTTATTTGCGGCACCACATATTTACCGTTATCCCTAACATTTCCATCAGCTACTCTAGCACCAGAAACAAAAACAGTCCCTAATTCTCCTTTATAACTTCTATCAAGAAGAGCAATAGGTTTTTCTTCTTCTAACATATTCCAAATATCTTGTCTAAGCGAATTTCCTGAGTTATTTCTATACCTTCTAGATCTTGGAGTTGGAGTGTTTGCATTTGCCAATTCAAGAAGACTATTATTATCATGTCTTTTCGCAGAAGCTTCAAACGCTTCATTAATATTAAGTATACTGTCCATTAAAATAAATTTTCCTTTAAGCTTTCCTCTATACTTTTCAATATCATTTTTGTCTTTTATATTCAAATAAATAACCTCCCCATTACCACTTGTAGAAGGAGACCAAGCTTTTGGATAAGCTATGACTGGCCAATAATCTGGACTTTTTGCATGCATTTCAAAATGTGTCATTTCCCAACCTCTTCCAAAAGGACCCCACTTTTGAAGATGTACATTTTTCATTCCCCAGCTTGTCAATTCTTCTACTACCCATTTAGTAGCATTATCTAAACCTGGAGAACCTGTAAGTCTAGGACCATTGTAATCAGTTATCCAATTAGCAATTTCCATAACATTACTCTTCTCTATCCCGTGTTTTTTAATAATATCCACAACATCTAGAGTTTTTGATTTTTGAGAGTGTATCGAAAATGAAAAACTCAATAACAGTAGAAGTAAAAAAAATTGTTTCATAATTGTCAAATTTTATATTTATTTAAGTTAGTTAAAAAAAAGCAGATTTTTATTGAATTTTAATAGTCATATTTACCTTTCCAACGTTGTTTTAAGAATTCACGATGTGAATTTTCACGCGTGTTATTTCCTGGATCATAAAGTTTAGAATCTTTAATGTCTTCTGGCATAAATTCTTGATTTATAAAATTATTATCATAGCTATGGGCGTATTTATAATTATCGCCATAGCCTAATTCTTTCATAAGTTTTGTTGGAGCATTTCTTATATCCAAGGGGATGGATAAGCTACCCGTTTCTTTAACAAGGTTTTGAGCCTTATTTATAGCCATATAAGCAGCATTACTTTTAGGAGAACAGGCCAAATATGTAGCACACTGACTTAATATGATTCTAGACTCTGGATAGCCGATAGTTGAAACTGCCTGAAAAGTATTATTAGCAATAACTAAAGCTGTAGGATTTGCATTCCCGATGTCTTCACTAGCTAGGATAATCAACCGCCTAGCTATAAACTTTACATCTTCTCCACCTTCAACCATTCGAGCTAACCAATATACTGCTGCATTGGGATCACATCCTCTTATAGATTTTATAAAAGCAGATATAACATCATAATGTTGATCACCTGATTTGTCATAATGTATCGTGTCATTTTGAACCATATTTAGCACAACCTCATCATCAATAATAATGTTATCAGAATCGTGTGCGTTTATAATTAACTCAAAAATATTGAGAAGCTTTCTAGCATCACCACCAGAAAGTCTTAATAGAGCTTTAGTCTCTTTTAATTTAATTAATTTTTTACTAAGAAGTTCATCCTGAGAAATTGCTCGTTTTAACAAAGTATCTAAGTCCTTTTTAGAGAATGAATTTAAAACATAGACTTGACACCTTGATAATAAAGCGGATATAACCTCAAAACTTGGGTTTTCAGTTGTAGCTCCAATAAGAGTAACCCAACCCTTTTCAACAGCTTGTAGTAAAGAGTCTTGTTGAGATTTACTAAACCTATGAATCTCGTCAATAAATAAAATTGGGTTTTTAGCTGTAAAGAGCCCCCCACTCTGCTTGGCTTTATTAATAACATCACGAATATCCTTAACTCCCGAATTAATTGCGCTCAGAGAATAAAATGGCCTACCGGATTCATTTGCTATGATATTTGCTAAGGTTGTTTTTCCAGTTCCAGGTGGTCCCCAAAAAATAATCGAAGGAATGAGTCCCTGCTTAATATGTTGAGTCAAAACACCTTGATCCCCCACTAAATGGGATTGACTTAAATAATCATTAAGTTTTTTTGGCCTTAGCCTTTCTGCCAGTGGTGCATTCATGAGCTTTATATAACGATTTTAGGATGAAATCATCTTCTTCTAAACACTAAACTATCTTCAGGGAAATTTGCTTTTAAATAACTCATTTGATTAATTCCCCAATTAACTATTAAATCTCTTTGTTTATCAGTTAAGTTAGCTTCAGGATGTAATCCTAAATAGGTATAGGAGGGTAATGGCATTTCTTTATCCTCTACCATTTCTATAATTTCTTCAAATTTATGATTCTGAACTGCTATTCTACTTTTAGTAAATTCTGAAAAGTTTAAATGTTTTTTACCATCTTGAACATGGTAATCTAACCACCAAGCAGCCGGTTGTATTTTCGAATACCATGGATATGTAGTATTATTTGAATGGCAATCGAAACAAGAGACTTTTAGTAATTGATTCAACTCATTTGAAACAAGGTAGTTATTAGAAATATCATAAGTTAAATCAGTAGACTCATTTTTTTTAATTTTAATAAACTGGATAAGAACAAGCACTATTATGAATCCGATAAAAACTTGTTTTTTCATGATTATAAAAATATATTATTCTTTACAAAGTTCGGTGGTTTTAGTTCCTAAATTATCATATTCTTTATGAATAGTTTTAAGCAATGAATATTCACTGTATGAGTCTTGTCCAATTTCCCAAACCATAATACCGCTAACTTCATTACTTGCTAATTGTACTTTAGACCGAATTGTTGGTCTCCCATTGTAATACTTTAAGCCTACATTATCAATGTCAGCATAAGAATTATTTTGATTTACTATACTAGAAAAAGTGAATGCAGAAACAGCAGATGAATTATTAAAATCATACCCATAAAAAGGGACTCCTAAGACAAGTTTATCTTTACTTAATCCAATTGATTTTTTCCAAAATTCAATAGATTCTTTAGCGTGATTATAAGAGCTATGTTGACCAGATACATTTGGATTCCAAGGTCCTGTAAAATCATAGCTCATAATATTAATAAAATCAAATGCGCTTAAAGCGTTATCAGACAAATTAGAATAACGAGTAGTAGCTGGTAATGCTGCTGTAATCATTTTCGTGTGTTGATCTAAAGCGTTATTTAAGTCAACTACAAAAGGACTGTACCCACTAGTAACATAATTCCATTCTAAATCCACATCCACTCCATCTAAATTATTTAACAAAACAAAATCAACGATTTTTGAAACAACCTTAGACCTGTTTTGTGAGTTATCAATTAAGTTAGACCAATTGCTAGCTTGCTCATTACTTAAAGAGCCACCACCAATTGAAATAGATATTTTTATATTCGGATTTTTAGATCTTGCATCTGCCACTACACTTGATATATCTGGCATAATTAAACTTCCATTGGAATCTGGATTTGCAAAAGCAAGATTTAAGTGAGTTAGTTTACAATATTCAACTTTACTACTCAATTCAAACCTCCAGGTTGGTAAATAACCTACGATTTTAGCATTTGAATTGTTCTGGCTAATCTCAACTTCAATAGAATCTTTTGAACAAGACACTAGGAATATCAGTAGAATTAAAACTAATTTTTTAATCATTTTATATGTTTTAAATAAGCAACTACAGGGTGGTGATCTGATGCCCAGTTGTTACCTTTTGTTTTTAAATAGACATGCTTAGAATTGATTAAATTTAAGTTTCTAAAAAATATGTAATCAATTCTTTTATCAGACTTAACATTATTAAACCCATTATAAGTTCCATAAAAATCATTACTTTTTGATATATCTTTTTTAGAATCTATAAATTGATTTTGAAGTTTTGTTATTGACTTATTTTCATCTTCCAAATTAAAGTCTCCTGTCAATATTATAGGAAAATTCATTTCATTAAGGTCATTTATTTTGTCAATAATCAACTTAACAGACTTTTCTCTAGCTAAAACACCAACATGATCAAAATGTGTGTTAAACACCCATATCTTTTTGTTTGAATTTCTTTTTTTAAAAAGCCCATAAGTACAAATTCTTTCCATTGAAGCATCCCATCCTACAGAAATTTTATTTGGTGTTTCGGACAACCAAAAGGTATTTGATTTTAAAACTTCATATTTATTTTTATTAAATAAAATCGGACTATATTCTCCTTTAATTTTCCCATCATCTCTACCCACTCCTATATAATCATACTCTAGTAAAGAGTCCATTAAGTCTTCTAATTGAGAATTTAAAACCTCTTGCATTCCAACAAAATCTGCACCTTCGTTAGAAATGAATTCCGTAACAGTTGATTTTCTATTGTCCCAAATATTTACTCCATCATTAGGATTATTATAACGAATATTATAAGAAATGACTTTAAGATCTTGGGTGTTATTTAATAAAAAAAATAGAAATATATATAGTATATTATTCATGGTTTAAATTTAATATATTTATTGTGTATGAAAAGATATTTATTAGTAATTATTTTTAGTTTTTTATTTATTAATTGTGAATATATAAAAGAAAGCAACATTGATTTAAGTAACAATACTGCTGACTCTGGTTTCACTTTTAGCACGTGGGCTAGCGCTGGAAATAATTTTAATAAAAAAACTTGGGAGAAAAAAATCAATTACTATGACTCCTTAGGAATCAGTGAAATTTTAGTAAGCGGATCTCCAGAAGTTTTAAAAAAAATAATTCCATTAGCTGATAAAAAAAATATAAAAGTTCATGGCTGGATGTGGACTTTAAATCGTCCTGGAGATACTATCGCTAATAAAAATGCAGACTGGTATGCTGTTAATAAAAACGGAGACAACTCTTTAGATTATAGAGCATATGTAGATTATTACCAATGGCTGAGTCCTTTTCATCCAAAAGCAAGAAATCATATTATAAATAATGCAAAAAAATTAATGGAAGTTAAGGGATTAGCATCTGTACATTTAGATTATGTTAGATTTCCTGATGTTATTTTAGGGGTCGATTTACAACCAAAATATAAGATTGTTCAAAAAACTGAAATGCCAGAGTATGACTTTGGCTACCATCCTTTAGCTAGAGAAGAGTTTAAAAGGATTTTCAACAAAGATCCACAAGATTTTGAAAACCCAGAGTTATCAACTGAATGGCGACAGTTTAGACTAAATGCTATTACAACTCTTGTAAATGAAATTATTGAAATTGCCCATTCTAAAAATAAAAAAGTCACAGCAGCTGTATTTCCTTTCCCTGAAATGTCAAGACAAATGGTAAGACAAGCATGGGATGATTGGAATCTTGATCAAGCCTACCCTATGTTATACCAAAACTTTTATAGAGAAAATATTAATTGGATTGGTTTTGCTACAAAACAAGGAGTTAATGATGTAGATTTTCCTGTAATTTCGGGGCTTTATTCAGGTGCATTGAGAAATCCCGAAGATTTAAAAAAAGCTATTTTAATTTCTAAAAAGAACGGGGCAAAAGGAATTTCTATATTTACTGCTGACGGATTAACAAAAGAGCAACAAGCTGTATTTATTGAATTATCAAAAAGCATAAATAGTGAGTTAACACAATAATTCATTTTTTTAATAATTTCAAATGAATCTACACTCAATTGCTCTAGAAAATGACAAAAACGATTCTCTATCAAATTTTAAAAAACGTTTTTTTAATAATGAAAACGAAATCTATTTAGATGGAAATTCTCTTGGAAAGTTGCCATTAGAAACCATAAGCGAATTAAACAATACAATAAAAAATCAATGGGGAAAAAAACTAATAAGAAGTTGGAATGAGCATTGGCTAGATCTAAATGATCGAGTTAATTTAAAAATGTCCAAACTAATTAACGCCGATCCAAATGAGGTTTTAGTAGGCGAATCTACTTCTGTTAATTTATATAAACTACTCTATGGTTTACTTAACTCAAAAAAATACGAAAAGCGCCTATTAACAGATTCATTAAACTTCCCCTCTGATCTCTACATAATGGAAGGTTTAAAAGAGTTTACTAAATCTAAAAAAGTTCAAGTAGTAAAGTATATTTCTGATTTAGAATCAGACCTAAAACTATTGAAAGAATCAATTAAACACAGTCCAGGTGTTATCTGTTTAAGTTTGGTTACTTATAAAAGTTCTTGGCTTTACCCTATGCTAGAATTAAATGAGTTTGCTGAAAAGAACAAAAGTATAATTGTATGGGACTGTAGTCATGCAATAGGAGTTGTTGATATAGATGTAAAGAAAACTAAAACTAAGATTGCTTTAGGATGTACTTACAAATTTTTAAATGGAGGACCTGGATCTCCATCTTTTATTTATATAAATAATAAATTAATTAAAGATATTTCTAACCCAATTCAAGGTTGGTTTGGACATGAAAAACCTTTTAATTTTTCAGATAATTACAAACCTTTTGATGGAATTAAAAAATTTGAAGCTGGAACTCCTTCTGTAATTTCGCTTTCAGCTATTGAAAATGGAATTGACATAACTCTAGAAGCTGGTATAAAAAACATTAGGTCAAAAAGTGAAAATCTTGGAGACTTTTTAATAAGTCTAATTAAAACCGAATTAGAAGTTTTAGGTTTTGAAATCACATCTCCTTTAAATTCAATAAATAGAGGGTCACATATATCCATTAAGCATAAAGAAGCATGGAGAATATGCAAACTATTAATAAAGGGGAAAGCAAATAGAAAAACCATCATTCCAGATTTTAGACCTAACAACACCATTAGGTTTGGTTTAGCACCATTATACGTAAGTTATATGGATTTGTTTGAAAGTATTGAAAGGATTAAGGAGATCGTAAATACCAAAGAGTTTCTTTTAATAGATGATTCAAAGGAGTCTGTAACTTAGAATAAGTTACAATTAAAGGTTTAAAAAATCAAAAGTGGATTGATCATAAACATTATTAATCAGGTGTAAATAATCCATGCTATGATAAAATTTCATATATTACAATCACTAACTATAGTGGTTAGATTTATACAACTTGTTTAAGTTGTTTGGGAAATAATTAAAACTAATAATTATGAGTAAACACACGAACAAAGTCCACGGTAAATTAAATTTCTTAATCGGGGCGGTTGTATTAGTAGTAGGTGCAGTAGCATTCTTGCTAGTACAATCAGGAACTATCGACTTTAATCCTTCAGATTTAACAAGCTCAGGGAATAAAGCAATTAAAGGCGTTAAAAAAGCCGAAAAGTACGACAACAGAAAAGATGTCGTAGTTACTCTTGAAGGAGAGGAAATCCAAGATTTCCTTAATAATCAAGATTTTACAAAGATGATCGCAGACCCAGTATTTGCTAAAATTGCAAGTGATCCTGCAACTCTTCAAATGTTAGCTTCTCCTGAATTAGCACAATTTGCTGCAATGCCTGGAGGGTTAGAATTCTTATCTTCTCCTTTATTGGTAGAATTTGCTGCAATGCCTGGAGGATTTGACAAACTAAGCACTTCTGCACTGGCAAAATTTGCTAAAACGCCTAATGGCTTAGAAATGTTAACCTCTCCTGCATTAGTAGAATTTGCTGCAATGCCTGGAGGATTAGAGTTTTTAGCTTCAACTGAGCTTGGAAAATTTGCTAAAATTGGAGGACTTGCTAAATTAAGCTCACCTGAGTTAGCACAATTTGCTGCAATGCCTGGAGGTTTGGAATTTTTAGCTTCTTCTCCCTTAGCAAAATTTGCTAAGTTACCTGGAGCTATGAAAATGTTAGCTTCACCTGCGTTGGTAAAATTTGCTGCAATGCCTGGAGCTATGGAAAAACTAGCTGCTGGTGATCCTGCAACACTTCAAATGATGGCTTCGACAGACATGGCAAAGTTTGCTAAAATGACTGGAGGATTAGAGTTTTTGGCTTCGACTGAGCTTGGAAAATTTGCTAAAATATCAGGTGCTATGGAAATGTTAGCTTCTCCTGAAGTAGCGCAATTTGCTGCTATGCCTGGAGGATTAGAATTTTTATCTTCTCCTGTATTAGTAGAATTCGCTGCTATGACTGGAGGATTAGAATTTTTATCTTCTCCTACATTAATAAAATTTGCTGCTATGCCTGGAGGGTTAGAATTTTTATCTTCTCCTGTATTAGCAGAATTTGCTGCAATGCCTGGAGCTATGGAAATGTTAGCTTCTCCTGTATTAGTAGAATTTGCTGCAATGCCTGGAGGATTAGAATTTTTATCTTCTCCTGTATTAGTAGAATTTGCTGCAATGCCTGGAGGATTAGAATTTTTATCTTCTCCTGCATTAGTAGAATTTGCTGCAATGCCTGGAGGATTTGATATGTTAGCACAACCTAAAGCACTTCAAATGATTGCATTACCAGAATTTCAAAAAATGATGAGTGGCGCGGATTTTTAATCTATAATTGATTAAAGAACATATTATTAAGAGGAGAAAATTTATTTTCTCCTCTTTTTTTTTAAAAACAATCACTAAATTTAAAATATGAAAAAAATATTAACCGTTGTTTTTGTTCTGTTTTGTTTGACAGAATCGTTCTCTCAGCTTAAAAAAATAGAATCTAAAGATTTCGATGTAATAAGTACTGGACCACAATTAGATTATGTTTTAAAACATGCTATTATGTGTTCTCAATCTGCATTAAATTTTCACAAAAAATTATTCGATTACGAACCAAAAGAAAAAATATTTGTGATGTTTCAAGATTTTGGAGATTTTGGAAATGGTGGAGCTACTTCAATTCCTCACAACTTTACAACAGCATGTATTTCTCCAATGAATTATTCTTTTGAGTCTAGTACTGCAGGTGAAAGAGTTTTTTCAATTATGAACCACGAGATGGTACATATTACTGCTTTAGATAACGCATCTTCAAGTGATCTTTTTTATCAAAAATTATTTGCTGGAAAAGTTTTAAATACAAATGACCATCCAATTTCGATGTTTTACAGCTATTTAACTAGTCCTAGGTACTATTCACCAAGATGGTTACATGAAGGTATTGCTGTTTTTTTAGAAACATGGATGGATGGCGGAAAAGGAAATGCATTAGGTAATTATGATGAAATGTTTTTTAGAACTAGAGTTCTTGAAAATTCTAGAATCTATTCTGCGCAAGGGTTAGAATCTGAAGGTACTTCAGCAGATTTTATGGCTAAAGCAAATTCCTATTATTATGGAACAAGATTTATGAGCTACTTAGCTTATCAGTATAATCCTACTGATTTAATTGAATGGATAAAAAGAAAAGATGGAAGTAAAAGAGGTTTTGCTAATAATTTTAAACATGTTTTTGGGATTCCAATTTCTGATGCTTGGGACAATTGGATAGATTTTGAAAAAAATTTCCAAAATAAAAATATTGAAAATTTAAATTTAAACCCCATTACTAAAGATGAGGAGATTAACGATAAAGCATTAGGTGGTGTTTCTTTTGCTTATCATAATAAAGAAAGAAATACAATTTATGTAGCAGTTAGTTATCCAGGAAAAGTTCCACATTTAGCTGAACTAGACCTTAAAACTGGAAAAATTAAAAGACTAAAAGACATAAAAGGTTTCGCTCTTTTTGATGTAACCTCATTGGCTTACGATAAAAAAAATGATTTGTTATTTTATACTACAGATAACAATTCAAGAAGAGATTTAAATCAATATGATCTTAAAACAGGAAAATCTAAACTTTTACAAAAGGATGCTCGTGTTGGAGATTTAGCTTTCAATAAAGTTGACGAATCACTTTGGGGAATCCGACATCTTAATGGTAAAAGTACCATAGTTGAAATTCCTAAATTTAATAGTGATGATCCAGATAAAAATTATCTAATCTGGAAACAAAAATACACTCTTCCTTTTGGTTCAGATATATTTGACATAGATGTTTCTCCTGATGGAAAAAGTTTGAGTGCTGCCGTTACAGATATTAATGGAAATCAGGTTTTGAATATATACAAAATCAGCAGTTTAGATAACTTTAACAAAGAAAATATTGAAGTTCAAGAAGTTTTTGATTTTGACGTTGCTTCTCCACAAAGTTTCAGATACTCAGAAGACGGAAGTTATTTACTTGGATCCTCCTACTATTCTGGTGTAAGTAATGTCTATAAAGTAGATGCTGCTAGTCTAGAAATTGAAATTCTAAGTAATGCTGAAACTGGCTACTTTAGACCAATTCCTATAAGTAAGGATAAAATATTTGCTTTTAAATACTCTAGCGATGGATTTAAACCAGTATACATTCCTAATAAACCTGCAGAAAATGTTTCTAATATTAAGTTTTTAGGAAACGAAACAATTAAAAAACATCCAATGCTAGCTGATTGGCAAATATATGGTCCTAATGCTGAAACTTTTGATGATGATTATAATGCAATGGATGCTAAAGAAGGAATTTACGTACCTTCTAAAGAGGTTAAATTAAGTTATGCTTACCCTATTATAGTTGGTTATAAAGATAATTTTGGAATTGGATATAAATTTAGCTTCAGAGATCCTTTATCTTCAAAAACTTTAGACTTTTCTTTTTCTTACACTCCTAATCAGTGGAAAAATGATTTAATGAATACAAATTCAAATATTGATAAAGAAGAGGAATTACATGCCTCATTAAATTATACGACAACTAATATAGGTGGGGGTTTATTAGCAGGAAAAACTAATATTTATGCTTCTTATAATAAAGCTGATTTTTATGACTTATTTGGTCCAACTCAAAGATCTAGAAAGGGATTAAACCTAGGGACTGAGTTCAGTAAAACTATCATATCAGATAGTCCTGTTCATTTAGATTTTAATCTAGGAGCAAGTGCTTATTATGGTTTAAATCAGTCTCCAGAATTTCAACAAATTAATTTTGCCAATAAAGACTTTAATACTGATGTTTTTTATAATTTTCATACGTCTTTAGCTTACAGAAATATAAAAGGATCTGTTGGAGCTGTTGGAGCTGAAAAAGGAATTAAATCTAACCTTACACTATCCTCAGCTATGAGTTCGAGAAATTTATTTCCTAAAATTAATGGAAATTTAGACTTTGGAGTTCAACTTCCTGTAAAACACACATCTCTTTGGTTAAGAAATGCTTTTGGAAATTCTTTTTCTAAAAAAGTTAATCCTTTTACAAGATTTGGATTTGCCTCTTTTGGAAATAATTATATCGATAATGCTTCATCAAAAATGTATAGAGGATCTTATGCTTTTGCAGGTTTAAGTTATGACTCGGAAAAGAGCATAATTGCAAAAAGTTTTTACAAAGCTACCTTAGAGTTAATATTGCCAGCTATTAGATACAGAAAATTTGGTTTCTTTAATTTATTTGCTACCTACTCGCACCCTACTATATTTGCAGGAAGCTTGTTTACCAAAAATTATTCAGAATATGAAGATAAGACAATAAATAAGGAGAGTTTAGGAAAAGAATACAGCGAAACCTTTAGAAATATAGGCTTTCAAATTGATACTAAATTAGTTATGTTCTCTCATTTATCATCTACTATTTCATTTGGATGGGCAAGAGCTTTTTCTGAAGGAAAAGATTATAAAAAATATGATGAGTGGATGGTTTCTTTAAAATTCTAAGAATTAATGAAAAAAGTATTTATTACAAGCATTTTAACTAGTATAATAGTAACGACATTATACGTTGTTTTATTTTATCCATTAGTTTTAATTAACATATTTGAATTAAAAGATTTATCACTAGTCACTCTATCTATTTTTCCTGGAATATTCATTATGGCTGTAATTTACAACCTCGATGAATTTGACAAAGAACCCTTATGGTTACTTGCTATTGCATTTATTTTTGGAGCTATAAATCTACATCTAGATGTAGATTTACTAGAATATTTTTTAAAATTTATTAAAATTGAAAATAGTTTTATTAGTATTGGTGGAG